>Ga0307435_1001191_pt1 | contig 10997 bp, 8 predicted proteins | sample SalMarWE160470MG_FD_202164 | JGI IMG/M metagenome (GOLD analysis project Ga0307435, IMG submission 202164) | Salt marsh sediment microbial communities from the Plum Island Ecosystem LTER, Massachusetts, United States - WE1604-70 | ecosystem: Environmental > Aquatic > Marine > Intertidal zone >... | reverse complement strand
ACCCACCGTGGCGGCAATCTCCCGGGCGGTAATTCGCGGCTGCTGGGCAATCAGGCAGAACACCAGGGCGTGATTGGTGACGAATTTCCATTCCCCCATTCTGTCACCTCCTTGTCGGCGCTTCTTTAATGACTTGCCAGAAATAACTAAAAGACTATTGACAATTTGCCTAGAATATGTATAATTTATTTAGGAAATAAAATTCATAAATATTATAACAGGAATAGAAGGTTAGGACAAGTACTTCTGGTTATTGGAGGAAAAAACTGGAGATGTAACCTGATAAGCGAGTCAGATTTAACAGAAATATAACACTAGAGGAGAAAAAAAACAAGGTGAAAGCGCCTTCAATGATGAAAAACCAATCCGCCCGGGGGGCGGAAAAATGCTTTATAGAGACTACCGCCGAGGTCGAAGAGGAACCTCCTGGTGCTACTGCTATATTAAATCTTGAGGAAGAGCCCCCCAGTACCAGCGCCCAGAGACGGTTCTTTGGGCACATCCCCGATAGCCTCTGGAACGACTGGAAGTGGCACTTCCGCCACCGCATTACCACCGTCGAACAGCTGGCCAGATATATACCACTGACTGCTGAAGAGCAGGTCAGGCTCAAGCTGGTCACCATCAAGTACCCGCTGGCGATAACCCCCTATTACCTCTCCCTGGTTGACCCCGCCGACCCCAACGACCCCATCCGGCGGCAGGCAGTGCCCGCCTTTGACGAGATAGCCCTGTCCGGTATCGGCTCGGAGGACCCCCTTGAGGAGAGGCGGGACTCGGTTGTCCCCGGCCTGGTGCACCGCTACCCCGACCGCGTCTTAATGGTGCTGACCGATATCTGCCCCATGCTCTGCCGTCACTGCACCCGCAAGCGGGAGTGGCGACATGGTAGCTGGGTGCGCACCCCGGCCCAGGTTGAAGCCATGCTGGACTACATACGCAATCATAAAGAGGTCAGGGATGTGGTTATCTCCGGCGGTGACCCCTTAACTTTATATACCCCCCACCTGGAGAGCGTTATCTCCCGGCTGAGGAAGATAGAGCATGTAGAAATCATCCGTATCGGCAGCCGCTTCCCGGTGGTGCTGCCCCAGCGTATTGATGATGAACTTTGCGCCATGCTGTCTAAATACGGGCCGATATGGTTCAATACCCACTTCAACCACTACCGCGAGCTCACCCCGGAGGCCGCCGCCGCCTGCGACAGGCTGGTGCGGAGCGGCGTGCCGGTTAACAACCAGAGCGTTCTGCTGCGGGATATCAATGATACCGTGGAAATACAGTCTAAGCTGTGCCAGGGGCTGCTAAAGATTAAGGTGCGCCCCTACTACCTCTTCCAGTGCGACGAGGTGGAGGGGACGGAGCACCTGCGCACGCCGCTGGAGACAGGCCTGAAGATAATTGAGGGCATGCGCGGCTATACCTCAGGGTTGGCCGTGCCGACTTTTGTTATCGACCTGCCCCAGGGTGGGGGCAAAGTGTCGGTACAGCCAAACTATGTCCTGGCGCAGAACGGTGACGAACTTCTGGTTAGGAACTACCGCGGCCATATCTACCACTGCCATAACCCTCGAACTAAGGCCAGAGCCAGGCCGGTGCCTGTATCAGCCCCGGTTAAGGTGGCCGTACCCGTTAAAGCTGTACTTGTTAAAAAGGAAGGAGCCAGAGATGCGGATAGGGTTAGCCTACGATCTTAAATCAGCCGTGCCCCTTGATGCCGCCGACCCCGAAGACGCCCTGGAGGAGTATGACTCTAAGGAGACGGTGGAGTTTATCGCTGCCGCCCTTACTGCTGCCGGACACCCGGTGGTGATGCTGGGCGGGGGCAGTGAGTTTCTGGATAATATCCGGCGGGAGAAGGTTGACATCGTTTTCAATATCGCCGAGGGGCGGGGTAACTCCCGCAGCCGCGAGTCCCAGGTGCCCGCTATTTTAGAGATGCTGGGCGTTCCCTGTACCGGCTCCGACTCCTACTGCCTGACCGTCTGCCTGGATAAGCCGCTGGCCAAAAAGCTGGTGGCCGCCGAGGGGATAGCTACCCCGCAGTGGCGGCTCATCAATGATGAGGAAGAACTGGGCAAAGCCTCCTGGGAGCAATTCCCCTTCCCGGCCATCGTCAAGCCGGCCTACGAGGGCTCAAGCAAGGGCATCCGCCTGAGCTCGGTGGTGGATAACGTGGGTCAATTGCAGGAAGAAGTAATAAAGCTTCTGGAAACTTACCGGCAGCCGGTTATGGTTGAAGAGTTTATCAGCGGCGACGAGGTCACCGTGGGCATTATCGGCAATACCCCACCCCGGGTGGTGGGCATAATGCGCATCGTACCCCGGAAAAGGGAGGGGCACTTTGTCTACTCGCTGGAGGTAAAGCGCGATTACCTCAACCTGGTTGACTACGAATGTCCCCCCAAGCTTGCCGATGAGATTAAGGAAAGGATAGCCCTGGCCAGCCTCAAGGTGTTTAAGGTTCTGGGCTGCCGTGACTTCGCCCGCATCGACTTCAGGGTCAGCCCCGATGGTGTGCCCTATTTTCTGGAGATAAACCCCCTGCCGGGTTTGGGGACTTATAGCGACCTGATTATTATGGCCCAGAAACTGGGCTGGACGCACCATGGGCTGATACAGGCTGTCCTCGAGGCCGCGCTGAAGAGGTACTCGCCGTGCGTCGCCGTGTAGCCGTAGTCTACAACCAGCCCCAAAAAAGCCGCTATGACGAGCGGGGTGAGCAGGCCGCCGTTATCGGTGTCCTTGAGGCCGTGGAAGCGGTGCATGATGCCCTGCTGGGGTTGGGCTACGGAGTGGTCAAGGTACCGCTGGTGCCGCCCCTCCCCCGCGCCCAGGAGAAGCTCGCCGCTCTGGAAGCCGATATAGTTTTCAATCTCTTTGAGGGCTTTGCCGGCCACCCGGGGACGGAGGCCGAGATAGCCGAGATTTTAGTGGCGCTGAGACTGCCTTTTACTGGTTGCCCCGCCGGGGCGTTAAAGCTGGCCCTGGACAAGGCTAAGACCAAGACGATTTTAAAGAACTCCGGCATCAACACCCCCGATTTTCAGCTGCTCCGGCCGGAGACGCTATCAAGCTTCCGCTTAAGTTACCCCTGCATTGTCAAGCCCCGCCGCGAAGACGCCAGCCACGGGCTTTCGGCACAGAACGTGGTTTCTGATTTTGCCTCGCTAGAAGAGCGGGTGGCCGCGGTCAGCCGCTACTACGGCGGACAGGCTTTAGTGGAGCATTTTATCGACGGGCGCGAGTTCAACGTTACCGTGCTCGGCGATACCGTCCTGCCCGTTTCGGAGATAGATTATTCGCTGCCTGAAGGGGTGCCTCATCTGCTGACCTTTGACGCCAAATGGCAGCCCGATAGCCCTTTTTTTCAGGGCACTAAAGTAGTCTGCCCGGCTGAAATCCAGGATAAAGAGAGAGAAAATATCAATGAGACTGCCCTTACCGTTTTTGGCTTGCTCGGCTGCCGTGGCTATGCTAGAGTGGATATGCGGCTGGACGAGGCGGGGCAGCTCAATGTTATCGAGGTCAACCCCAACCCCGATATCTCCCCCGACGCGGGGGCGGTGCGCCAGGCGAAAGCCGCCGGCATGGCTTACCCACAGTTTATTGAAAAGATTGTGAAACTGGCTCTGGAGAAGAAAGAAGATGGCGGTCGGCATACGCCCCATGGCAAAAAAAGACAAACCGGCCCTGATGGCCCTGCTGCGCGGCACGCCAGAGTTCAAACCGGCTGAGGTGGTGGTGGCCGAGGAGGTCATCGACAGCTACCTGGCCGACCCCGCTGGCTCTGGCTATAACACCCTGGTCGCTCAAGACGGCCCGGCAATTGCTGGCTATATCAGCTACGGCCCCACACCCCTGACCGAAGGTACCTGGGATGTATACTGGATGGCGGTGGCGGCCGGGGAGCAGGGCAAGGGCTTAGGCAGCGCTCTGCTGGCTTATGCCGAGGATAAAATCAAAGAGGCTGAAGGCAGGCTGGTAATTATTGAAACATCGTCCCAGCCGGGCTACGAAAAGACCAGGCGCTTTTACTTAAACCACGGCTACGAAGCGGTCTGCCGCCTCCCCAATTTCTACGCTCCCGGCGACGATAAACTTATATTACAAAAACGGTTGGCTTGAGCTATGTTTCGCATCCGGCGTGTCCACGATGATATAACCCCGGCCAACTAGGACTGCCTTAACCCTCTACAGACCGGCCGCAGCCAGTATATCCGGCACTACTTCCTCTTTGCCGATGGCCATAATGTGCACACCGTCGCAGATGGAGTCCTTCTTCAGGGTAGCAATCATCCGCCCGGCAATTTCAATACCCTTGTTAAGCATCTCCTCTTTAGGTACGGCAGCCAGTTCGTCAATCAGGTTTTGAGGCACAAATATACCGGGGACATTTGCCGTCATAAACTTGGCCATTCTGGCTGACGACAGCAGGATTATACCGGCCAGTATTTTAACCGGAAATTGGCGAGCGTGCTTCATGAATTTAGCAAAGTTGTCCAGGTCGTAAATCCCCTGGGTCTGGAAAAACTCGGCGCCGGCCTCTATCTTCTTCTCAAATTTAATGAGCTGGGGCTCAAGAGGTTGGGCTTCGGGGGTGACGGTGGCACCGGCGCAGAATTCCACCGCCCCGTCGAGGTCATTGCCCCCCAGGTCCTTTCCCGATTCCATCAACCGGACTGTCTTGAGTAACTGGAGGGAATCAAGGTCAAAGACTCCCTTAGCCTCTTTGTGGTCCCCTACCGGTACGGCGTCACCGGTGAGGCAGAGCACATTGTTTATGCCCCTGGTAGAGGCAAACAACAGTTCAGCCTGGAGAGCCAGGCGGTTACGGTCACGGCAGGTCATTTGCAGGATAGGCTCACCGCCCTTCTCCTTGATAGCCAGGCAGCCGCCTATAGAGGGGAATCGCATTACTGAACTCTGATGGTCGGTAACATTAATTGCATCCACCTTATCTTTTAGAAGCTCGATGTGGTGCAGTACCTTTTCCAGGTTAGTCCCTTTAGGGGGTGCTACCTCGCTGGTAATGACAAACTTACCGGAGTTGAGCGCCTCTTTAAAGCTTGACGCCATTTTCCTCACCTCCTCACCTACGTAATTTTGACCGTTCTCGGCCTGGGCGACGCCTGGAAGTTATGAGGAGGCTGATATTTCCGCATCAAATCAAGGCGCCCCTGGGCTTTGAGTCGCTCATAGATAAGCGTCCAGGCACAATCCTTCTCCTTATCCACCTCACACTTGCCGTTATTGGTGCCGCCACAGGGGCCGTTAACCAGACCTTTATGGCAGGCGGTAATGGGGCAGATGCCGGCAGTTTCACCGATAATACACTGCCCGCACTGGGCGCAAACCTCGCGAAAATAGCCCGGGGTTTCCTCCACGCCGATAAACAGGGTATCCAGCGCCGGAATGACCGGGCGGTCAATATAGGTGCTTATCCTGTATACACCGAGGGCGCAGCTCATTATTAAGACACAGTTCGAATTCTGAATGGCCCGTTCGTTTTCCTTCATGGCTGGTTCAGTCATTTCATCGCAGGCGATAGGGATGACTGTCCAGCCACTGACCAGCTTATCTATCTTCTGAAGCTGGCTCTTCATCTCCAGCACCTGCTCAATGCCACCGGTCTTGGTCATGGTGGCACAGGTACCGCAGCCGATGATAAACACCCGGTTAAAGCTGTCTAGCTGCTGCTTTATTTCTTCAAATGGTTTCTGTCTGGTTATTGCTTTCATGGCAAACCTCCCACTGGCTAGCTAGGTTTCCAGGTCACACCTGAGACACCGCCTGGCTTCCTGCTGGGCTTTTTCTTCAGAGAAGCAAAGCTCTATCTCGGCAAAGCTCGTTTTCCTTTCTTTGACTGGGAGTGTCGGCACGGCCACTCTGGGCTGTGCTTCCCAGGCTTCCTCCACCTCTGGCGCCGGCTCCTCGCCGACGACTCTGGCTTTAAGGTCGTACATCTCAACCCTGGAGGTATCGGCCCTCAGGTATTTGTCTATAGAGATGGCTGCCCTCCTGCCGGCGGCGATGGCGTCTATCACCATACCCGGCCCGGTAACAAAGTCACCACCGGCGAAGACCCCGCTGATGTTAGTCGCCAGGGTATTACTGTCAACCACCAGGGTCTCCCAGCGGGTGCGCTCCAGGGCGCTGTCAGGAGGCAGGAAGGAGAGGTCCGGGGCCTGGCCCACGGCGGCGATGACGGTATCAGCCTCAATAAAAGACTCCGAGCCAGTGATTGGGACCGGCCGTCTCCGGCCGCTCTGGTCAGGTTCACCGAGTTTCATCTTGATGCACTGCAGGCCGGTTACCTGCCAGTTCTCGACGGCTATTCTGGTGGGGCTGATGAGAAAGCTAACATCTACACCCTCGTCAATAGCCTGTTCGTATTCCACCTCGGTAACCGGCATCTCCTCCCGGGAACGACGGTAGTAGATTTTTACTTCCTCGGCACCGAAACGGAGAGCGGTGCGGGCTGCATCCAGGGCTACGTTGCCGCCGCCGATGACCGCCGTCCGGCGGCCGACCCTGACTTTTCTGCCCAGCCTGGCATCTCTTAAGAACCTCAGCCCGTAATAGAAGCCTTCGGCATCCTCAAGTTCGCCGGGTACGCCGATACGCTGGCTTCTCTGGGCACCGGCGGCGATAAAGACGGCGGCAAAGCCGTCTTTTTTCAGGTCTTCCACGGTAAAATTAACGTTAATCGGGCTGTTGTAGCGTATATCCACCCCCCGTTTGGCGATATAGTCAATCTCCTTTTGAATAACCTCCCGGGGCAGGCGGAACTCAGGTATGGCCACCGAGAGCATGCCGCCACCTACGGGAAGCGCTTCAAAGACGGTTGTCGGGTAGCCCATCTGAGCCAGGAAGTAGGCACAGGACAAGCCGGTAGGTCCGGCCCCGACCACGGCTACCCGCTGGCTCTGAGTTTGAGGAAACGGTTCGGGGTCTTCGGTCACGTTCTCGAAATACCAGTCAGAGGCAAAGCGTTTGAGGGCCCTGATAGCCACGGGGTCGTCCAGTTCCCCACGGCGGCACCGGAATTCACAGGGGTGGCTGCAGATACGGCCGCAGATAGCCGGGAAGGGGTTGCGTTCCCAGATGGTCTCAACCGCCTCTTTATATTCACCGGCGGCGATGTGAGCCACATAGTTGGGAACGTTGACGCCTACCGGGCAGGTGTGCTGACAGGGCGATATCATCAGGGCGTCGCAGACCGCCGCCGGGCACTTCTTCTCCTTTATATGGGCATCATACTCGTCCCTGAAATATTCTATGGTGGAGAGCACCGGATTGGGAGAAGTCTGGCCAAGTCCGCACAATGAGCACTCCTTGACGGTCCTGGCTATGGCCAGCAGAGTGTCGATGTCAGCCTCGCTGCCTTTGCCTTCGGTAATTCGGGTCAGGATTTCCAGCATCTGCCTGGTTCCCAGGCGGCAGGGGGTGCATTTTCCGCAGGATTCAGCCTGGGTGAAACTAAGAAAGTAGCGGGCTACCTCCACCATGCAGGTTGTCTCGTCCATCACCACCATACCACCAGAGCCCATTATCGAGCCCAGCTGAGCCAGTGATTCATAGTCTACGGGCAGGTCAATGAAACGGGCTGGTATACAGCCACCGGAGGGGCCACCGGTCTGCACCGCCTTAAGCCGTTTATTTCTGGGGATGCCACCGCCAATCTCGTAGATAATTTTGGATAACGGAGTACCCATCGGCACCTCCACCAGCCCGCTGTTGGCGATTTTGCCGGTGAGGGCAAACACGGCGGTGCCCTTGCTCTTCTCGGTGCCGATACTGGCAAACCAGTCAGCCCCCCTCTCCATGATAACCGGTATTGAGGCCAGCGTTTTCACATTGTTAATGTTGGAGGGTTTGCCGTCCAGGCCTGATTGGGCCGGGAAAGGCGGGCGGGGGCGGGGCATACCCCGCCGGCTTTCGATAGAGGCGATAAGGGCGGTCTCCTCACCACAGACAAAGGCACCGGCCCCTTCCTTAATTTGCACATTGAAATTGAAACCGGAGCCCTGTATATCATTACCCAGGAAGCCCCTCTCTCTGGCCTGGTCAAGAGCTATCCGGAGCCGGCTTACCGCCAGTGGGTATTCGGCGCGAACATAGATATAACCTTCATTAGAACCGATGGCGTAAGCGCAGATGGCCAACCCTTCGATGACGGAATGGGGGTCTGCCTCCAGGATAGAGCGGTCCATAAAGGCACCGGGGTCGCCTTCATCAGCGTTGCAGATAACATATTTGGGTGAGCCGGAGGCATTGTGGCAGAATTCCCACTTCATTCCGGTGGGAAAACCAGCCCCACCGCGCCCGCGCAACCCTGAACTCTTCACCTCCTCAATGACCTCTTCCGGCTTCATCTGAAAGAGCACCTTACGCAGGGACTGGTAGCCGCCGCGGTCCAGATAATCATCAATCCTCTCCGGATTGATGTGACCACAGTTGCGCAGTATGACCCGCCTCTGCTCTTTATAGAATTTTATATCCGAGTAGCGTGGTATAGCCCGGCCGCTGACCGGGTCACGGTAGAAAAGACGCTCCACCGGCTTTCCGTCCCGGAGGTGTGAGCTTACAATCTCAGTTGCATCCTCCGGCTCCACATGGGTATAGAAGATGCCGTCAGGCTCGATAACAACATTTGGCCCTTGCTGGCAGAAGCCGTGACAGCCGGTGAAATCTATCTCAGCACCTTTTAGCTTCTGCCTGGCCAGCTCAGCCTTTAGCGCCTTGAAAACAGCATCACCCCCGCCCGAGACACACCCCGTGCCGCGGCAGACGAAAACGGTGCGATTTTTATGCCCATTCCGCTTCATTTTTTATGCTTGCCCTCGAACAATCTGGATACCTTCTTAGGGTTCAAATTGCCGTGCGTTTCCTGATTGATGACGATGTTGGGCGCCAGGGCGCAGACACCAATGCAGGCAACGGTCTCCAGGGTGTACTCCATATCGGGACTGGTCTCTCCCTCTTCCAGTCCCAGCTCTTGCTTTACCAGTTTCAATATTGTTTTGGCGCCTCTTACGTGACAGGCCGTTCCGCGACACACCCTGACGATATTCTTACCCCTCGGCTCGGTATAGAACTGGGTATAAAAGGATATTACCCCCTGTACCTGGCTGGGAAACAAGCCTAAGCCGCTGGCGATGCTCGGTATTGCCTCGGGGGGGATATAGCCCACCACCTGCTGGACGTCGTGCAGCAGGGGTATAAGTCCCCACCTTTGTCCCTGATGATTACCAATAATAGCGTCTATTTTCTTCAGAGTGGATTTGGTAGTTTTCTTGGTTCTGGTCATTATGGCTTAATCCTTTCCAGCCTTACCGCACAGCTTTTGAGAGAAGGAGCCTTAGACCTGGGGTCTAATTTAATATCGAACAGCTCGTTGACTGGGCTCTCCGGGAACGAGATAGGCATGAAAAGCAGGCCAGCGGGTAGCGAGTCGTTTACCCTGACGGTGGTAGTTAGTTCGCCTACCGATGATGCTACCCTGACCGGTTCGTCATCGCCAAGTCCGAGGTGTTTAGCATCTTCCCGGCTGATTTCCAGCCAGGAATGTGGTGAAAACTCTTTGAGCCGCCAAGCCCTCAAGCTCCTGGTGCCGCTGCCAAAGTGATGCAGCACTGAGCCGGACAGCAGGGTCAGTGGATAGCCGTCCCCGGATATATCGGTGGGCGGGGTATACTCGGCCGGGGAAAGGCGCCCAAACCCGCTGGGGAATGGACCTCTGTACAGGCGCTTGGTTCTTACACTCTCACTCTCCAGACCAACCCAATCCACGTCCTCCTTTTCCAGGTCGGCAGCGGCAAAATGCTGATAAAAGGGGACTAATTCTTCAATCTCGTTAATAACATCCTGAAGGGAGGAATACGGCATCGGCTGCCCCATCTTTTCAGATAGCTGGAGAATGATTTTCCAATCTGGCCGGCAACCGCCAATTGGTTCAATAGCTTTTCTCACTGGCTGAGTCCGGCCTTCGAAGTTAGTGAAGGTACCCTCCTTTTCGGCGAAGCTGGCTGATGGCAGGACAACGTCGGCCAGTCTGGCCGTTTCGGTCAGGAAGATATCAGCCACCACCAGAAATTCGAGTGAATCCAGAGCTTTTCTAACCCGAGAAGGGCGGGGGAAGCTGGCGGTGGGGTTTTCGCCAACAATTAACATACCTTTGAGCTTTCCTGCCTCAGCCTGTTCCATCATCTCCATCGCTGCTAGCCCTGTAGAGGTTGGCAGACTGCTCTCCCACCGCTTTTCAAAGCCACTCCTGGCCTGCGCATCATCCAGGCTCTGATATCCGGGCAGGAAGTCGGGCAGGCTGCCCATATCGCAGGCACCCTGGGCGTTGTTTTCCCGCTGCAGAGCAAAAATGCCGCCTCCCCGCCGCTCGATATTCCCTGTCAGCATGGCTAGATTAGCCAGAGCCATCACGCTGCCCACGCCGTTAACATGTTGGGTTATACCATTGCCGTAGACAATAGAGGCCCACTCGGCTTGGGCCAGGGTGCGGGCCGCCTGCTGCACATCCTGCCTGGGGATACCGGTTATACTCTCTACCCGCTCCAGGTTATACGGCTTTAAACTTTGGGACAGCCCGTCGAAGTTATCCGTTTTGCGGGCGACGAATTCTTCGTCAAACAGTTTTTCTTCAATAATCACTCTGGCCAAGCCGTTGAGCAGGGCGACATCGGTGCCGACTTTAGGTTTCAGCCAGATATGGGCGAAGGGGACCAGCTTGGTGGGACGCACGTCAACTACTAGCAGCTTAGCGCTATTATATTTGGCAGCACGTTTTATGGCGTAACCTACCGCTGGGGCAGAGATAACCGGGTTGGCACCGATAACCATTATTACTTCTGATTTCTCCAGTTCTTCGAAGGAGTTGGTCGTGCCCGGAAAACCGATAGACTGCCCCAGACCGACCCGGCTGGCCGCACTATACAGCCGACTGCCATTATCGATGTTGTTGGTGCCTAAGGCCAACCGGG
>Ga0307435_1001189_pt1 | contig 10998 bp, 19 predicted proteins | sample SalMarWE160470MG_FD_202164 | JGI IMG/M metagenome (GOLD analysis project Ga0307435, IMG submission 202164) | Salt marsh sediment microbial communities from the Plum Island Ecosystem LTER, Massachusetts, United States - WE1604-70 | ecosystem: Environmental > Aquatic > Marine > Intertidal zone >... | reverse complement strand
CTAATTTGAATATATGGGTGAAGGACATAATCAAGCGCATCTATAATTTCCTTTCGGTTTTTGACATAAGGTATGTAAACACCCTCTTTTTTATCGGAGATCAGACCGACAAAACTTTGAAAATCATCTGATACCCGCTTAATAGTTCTCAAAATATCCTGGACCTGTGAGCGGTTATTGTATTTAAAGGCATGATCCACGGATCCCGGCATATCAACAAAAACATCCCTTAAATGAACGACGTATTGATCCCGGATAAGATATTCAAGGCCATACTTGACCAGGATCCGGTCAAGATGTTTTTTATAAACCCGTTTGACCTGGCTGTGGTCATAGTGAGATTGAAAGTGTTTGATGGTTTGATTTTTCAGATTTGCAAGTAAAGGAAGGATTAAACTATGAAAATGAGGCAAGGGTTTAAATGGATTTCCAGAAGACACAGCATGATAGAGAATTGAAAAACCCGGTTGAACACCCCTTGTTTTGGTATTGACCCCAAGACATTCTTTAATTGTCTTTGCAATCGCCCGGCGGACATCTGATAAAAATTTCTTTTTGTCCTCTGATTTGTCTATCCAGACGCGGACCTGACCCGGGAGAGTGAACGTCCAGGAGTAGAACCCCCATAAATTTTGAGCTTTGGCTATTTCCATATACTGATTTTTTGATTCTATACCCTGCCCTGCCCGGTATCTCATAGCGCATGAAAGGCAAAAGGAGCGCTCATTACAATAAAATCCTACAAAGCGCCTTTTATTTGTTTCCTTGTTTTCCTGGCATTCGCCATGTTTCCCACAATTCCTGACCCATCCTTTAGTCTCAACTGCAAACAACCCATTTTTATATCTATCAATCAAGTCATCAGGTAAATTGCTTATAAGCCGAAAACGCGCGGCTTTCATTCGGATATATCTTAATTGATATTGACCTGGACATTTGAGTTCGATCCATTTTTTTAATTTATTGCGCCAATCGTTTTGAATAGGGAAATTGTTTACCATTAGGAGCGCCACAATTGTCTGTTATCAAGATAAAGGATAGAACGGGTTTCCACGTGACCAGACCGGATCACTCGACATCTGTTTTATTGTCCCGGATCACGGCCCGATCACGCGAAGCAATGAACCTTATATTTAATGACTAAAGAATCACAGGTCAATAAAATATTCACAAGGGACACCAAAGGCCCTTGAAAGTTTATGGATAGTACGCGCATTATGGCGCTCTCTGGCCTTTAAGTTAGTGAAAGCCCGCTCTGATATACCCATCCTTGCGGCTACCTGCCTTTGGTACAAATTTTTTTCTGCTAACAAAAGATCAATCTTTGCCCTAAATTTTCTTTTTTCAAAAATATCCATATTGACACCCTCCATTGTGCTTTTAGCTATCCAATAACACCACATAACGCTTGATGTCAACACATTTTATTTATTTTTTACAAACAAACAACAAACAAACAAAAAAAATAGCTTGACATACAAACGGAAACAAACGACAATACATACCATCTTGATTACACGGAGTAAAAGCTATGGATGAAATAAGGAGAAGGAAGGAGTTCGGCGACTGGATCAAAGAGAAGCGTTACAAGACCAACCTGTCCCTTTGGGATGCTTCAGTAAAATTAGGATATAAAAGCAGAGGGACCCTTGCAAACATGGAGTGCGGAAGGGGAGCATTACCAATCGAAAGAATTTTTGATCTTGCAGACCTTTACGAGATCGACCTTGATGATATTCTTGATAAGCTTGAAGAGTGCGAACCTGAGTTACACGACAGATTTATGGGATTAAGAGCACGTTTCTTGCAGCATTTTACAAGGGACTTGACACATACCCTTGAAATGGCGGCAGGCGGCAGGAAAACGACAGGTTTACATAAGTAAAATTATCAGGACACTGAGCGGAGGCATCACAAACCTTTTCTCAATGAAAAGGGCTACTTAGAGGTTGACCACACTATATATTATCAGACATTGATAGACCTCACAGAGAAGGCCCTCCGAGAGACCCCGCCTGAAATACTTTTTCCAGGAATTACAGATTTTGTCAAAAACATACCGAATATTGTCATGGATAGGAGCGGTTATGCTCATTCACGGGACTATTACGTCAATTTCGATCAAAGGGAACCGTCAATGCACTATTCCCCTTTTGTTAAGACCGTTCAAATCCATTAAGGGGGATTTTTAAACATGATTGAAATAAAGGATATGAAGGAATTCTGTATAAAGGAAATCAAGACCATATGCACGCATAACCCGCTTTTGGACATTTTTTATCTGATTATCAAGGATCAGGGAAAGAATTATACACAGATCCGGTCGACCTGGATCAAGGCCCAGGATCAACAAATGAAGTTATTTAAGTAAAGTTAAAGGAAAAACCATGAACGGCCTTAACATCAAAATATTTTTCAAGACTCTGATTATTGTTTTTTTCATATCAACTACGTCAAACGCGGAACCGCGTTCCTGGACAAAAGATGAAAAAATATTGTTGTTTTGGTCAAGCATGGCGTCAATTGCGGATATGTACACCACATGCAGGGCTTTAGACGACCCGGATAATTGGGAGATTAATCCCATGCTTGGCCGTCACCCCAAAGATGGGCATGTTGTTATCTATATGAGTTTATCGCAAATAGCGACCGTAATCATCGCCCATTTTTGGCCTGATATGAGAAAAAAGTTATTGACAGGCAAGGCCACTATCAACACAGGTTTTGCTATCCATAACGATAATCTAATCAAAACAGGAAAGGGGTTTTGAAATGAAAGTCATATGCTGCTACTGCAAAAAGGATTTAGGTGAGAAGGCACCCTTTGAAGATCACAGGATTTCCCATGGAGCCTGTAAAGAGTGCGCTATGGAGGAACTTGCCCGGCAATTACCCAAAATCGATCATTTAAAGCAATGGCGCCAATTAAACAGGAATAACGGCGTAATTTAAGCAACTTAGTAACGCTTTCCGGGCGATTTCACGGTTAACCCATCAATCGAAAACCGTTTTTTCAGTTTTTTTTACGCCCTTTTCTGGCGATCCGTTTCATGTGCGCCCGGCGCTTTGGAGATCCAGGAGCCCCGATCCGGCCCCACTTCTTACGCGATTTGGCTTTCTTTCTTCTTCTCATGTTACCCCCTTATGCCTCGTAACCGAATATCTTGTCACAAAGCCCTAAGACAAAATCGTCCCATTCCTCTTCTGGATCATCAATGGCTTTCTTCAACAAACCCCTTAAGATTTGACTATAAAGCATTGACATAACTTTCATAATGATTGCAAGTTTCATGATGTTTTCACCTCTCCCCTTGGATTTTTGGCCTTTTTAATAAGAAGGGTCACGGCCTGGCTTAGCAGATCGATTCTTTTGTCCAGGTACCGGATCAGGTCCCCGTGACGGCCTTGCTTGAGCGCAAGCTCAATATCTATTTTCTTTGACATACTATCTTCTTTCTAAAACACAGACGGAAGCTTTAGGATAATTTGAGCGCCCGTTAAAAGAGCGTTTACGATCGTAATCAATATCAGTATGTCAAGGCGTCGTTTCATTCTGCAAACTGAGTTCTCTAATCCTTCATGAAAGGCACATACAATATCATCTTTTTTAATCGACTCTGATTTCATAGAGCGATTCACCGATTTCCCGAAATCCAAGTGTTTCAAGCATCTTTGCGGACCCGGCGCGTTTGACCTCCGACCGGATCACCTTACACCCTGACATAAAGGCAAGGGCCATCAGATATTTGACCGTATTATTATCCGGCCTGTCATTCGGACAATGGACATTTAGCCACCAAGTACCCGGATCATCTTTATCCTTAATAAAAGCAAGACCTCCCTCCCCTGCCATAAAATATATCTTGATCCGCTTTTTCCATGATTTAAAATCGTCAAGCACATATCCAAGATCAAGCATGGATAGATAGATTTTCAAGAGCGGATTAGACATAAATGGCCTGGCCTGAATCCACCACACCGCCCAAGGCGCGATATTTCGATAGGACCTTATCAACATACCCTTGATTTGGAAAAGGCCCGTCCTGTGGCGCTGTGTGGGCGCTCCAATTGTTATAACAGGCAATCCCGCGTAAAAAGCCATATCGGCCTATATTCCATTTCAAAATCTGAGCGGCAATTGAAATGGAATAGTCAGGATCATATAGGTCCGCAACCGAATCAGGCGGCCAATCCAAAACATTCAGATTATTTCTACACCCACCTTGACCATCCGGTTGACACAAGATTTGCATAAGCCCGTATGATGGATCATTCGGGTTTTTCGCGTCCGGGTTTTCGCTTGATTCCACCTGAGCGATTGCTTTTAACAGCATGGGATCAAGGCCATGAAGCTTGCCATAATGGTAATATAGATCGTCCAGGCTCATTTGTGGCTTCACGTTCCAATCGACCGGCTCATATTCATGCTCATTTTTGACCGGCGCTTGCACTTTGGCCTTTGTCTGAAAACCCAGATAAACCAAAACGGCGGCGATAATGGCGGCAAGTTTTACCATGTTTCACGTCTCCGTTTATATAGCTTTTTCTATCCAGTTAAAGACAACACTCAACCTACAATTAGCGACCTGACATGCAACAACCAATCCCGTTCCCGGATCAATGATGATAGGATGTTGTAAGTCCAATTTGCGCTCTGTCAGAACGTTACAGTTAAATCGAAGTATCTCGGCACCTGGCGCGGCTGCTAATTCCTGAAAAAGTACTAATCCAACCCCGTCGGCCTCTGTTAACCATTTATTGCCTTGTGTTCCAGCGCCCGTTAATGCGGCGTTATGGTGACTTAACCGGTAGGTAACCGTTGCGGCGGCGTCCGAAAAAATAGAGACGTTATCACATATCAAATTAAATCCGCTGGCCGCTGGATTCCAAAGTTGAATACAATTAGTTACTTGTAAGCCATTAACAGCAACATACCCACCTATATAAGCGTTTAGTTGAGAGGTATCATAAAACCACGAATCGTCCTGCGCAATATTTCCAACATTGACATGATTGAATTGTGAACTGGGATTAATAATTTGAATATTTCTAACATCTTCCTCGACTGCAAAAAACATGGTTATGGTTGCGCCAACCTGTGCAGCATGGCTAACATAAATACGTGAATACGGTATGCCCCGGATAAACATACCTTGTTGAAATGTTACCGGATCACGTAATTGATCGTTAATCCGTATGTCAATAGAAGCGGTCAAGCTCGAAGCTGCAACCGCCCAAATGCAAGAACCACCAATTTCAATTTCTTCCAAATCCCGCGCGGCCGCAAGATCAAAAGTCCGCGTTTTTAAGATATTAGCGCCTATGCCAAATTCTTGTGGCGCTTGACCTTCAAAAGATTTTGGATATAAACGTCCTGGCATTATTTTTTCCTCATCAATAGCGGCAAGGCTACGACGGCGGCAATTGCTATCCAAGGCGCTATTTTCACAAGATCAGTGCTTTCCCCGGTAGTTACGGCCCTTTGAGCGGATATGAATTTTCCGGCCCCTCCGATCAATTCCTTAGACGACTCAGAAGCGCTACCCAACATATCCCTTGAAAACTCACTAACCACATTCATTAGATTACCCAAAACCCCGGCAGATTGCGCTCCTTGCCTCGAGACCACATCACCATAGGTTCTGACCATATCAGACGCGCCCCCGATCAATTGCTGAGAAGTTTTCCCGACCGTCTGCATAAGATTATCAAGAGTTGACGCGGAGATCCTCGTTTGCTCAATGGCCCCCGTTTGCATGATTGCGGCCATATCCACGGCATTTTTCCCGGTCAATCCAATATCGCCCATTGTTGTTTTAGTATTTGTTGTGATATTGGTTTCTTTTTTTGATTGACTACTTGACCCGCCCATTTATCACCTCATAAACAAAAACAGAGCCACGAGCCCGGCCCCGCCTATAAGCATAATTGGCAAAATACTTGACGACCTGATATCACTGGCAGACAAATTCGATTGACTTGCCCCTGAGTACCGGCTCATAAAATCGGCACCTATCCCCCCGTTTTCCGGTCCACCTTGCCCGTATGGTTGCATTATAGCCCCAAAGTTGACGCCCATCGGCGCGACATTGACAGGAGAACGATCAGAAAGAGAAGAAGTCGCGGAACTGGACATCTGAAAACCACCGCCACCGGCACCCCCTCCGAACATATTTGAAAGCATACTTAGATCAAAGGCCATGATTTACCTCTTGTAATAGACAAGAAACCATGAAGCCGCTACCACAGCGGCAAACATCAAGACGTTACCGCCCGCGCTTTCCGGTATATTACCCTGTGCGCCCGGCGTCGGAGCGTCCGGCGTCGGATTTTCATTTTTATCATTACCGCTCCACGGTCCGCCTTCAGGTAAAGGCCCATAAGGATAAGGTAAACTAAATAAAAGATTAGACGCGCTTTTTTCCGCACATACCTGCACGATTTCCGGTTTAATATAAGCGGATTGAATTGCGCTTCCATCAATACCGGAAAGGGATTTCTCAAACCCCTGGCGATTAAATAATTGAGCGATCATGACTATACCTTTTTGAGAACCACGACAAGACCGACCAGAATCATGCCCATCAAGAGGACCTGACCCCCGGTAATATTGAGACTACCGAGACGGAAAAGCTGAAAATCGGCCGCTTTTTGAAAGGCTGTCTTAGGTTGCAGATCCGCGTCCTGGATGGGTTGACCCTCTTCACGCAAAGGCGCACTTGCAGCATTGAAAGTAGACTTATTGAGTTGATCCCCGGATTGACGCGATACCTGGCTTTGAACCCAGTTCGGTAAAATTTCGGAGCCAACTTTTGAAATTCCCGTTTCAAAGGCGGCCCCGATACTACCGAAAAAACCGTCGGTGGGCGCACGGCTGTCTCCGATAATGGTTGAAAACATTTTAACCCCCTATTTGTGCAAGGTCTATTTTCCGCGCACCGGCACGATCTGTAAGGGCAGGATAAAGGCCTTTGTGGTCCCAGCTCCGACCGTCACGTCAAGTTCAAGCTCGAATTCCGAAAAGCCCAAGGTGTCAATTGATTCGGAAAGATATCCGTCCGTCACATGATCGTAGAAATACCACCCTTCAAGGCTATTGTAGGTGGATCCCCGGCGCAAATGATCATATACACCGGCGGCGACCCCGTCGTCCCAGAAGCGGGAACATGACAGTCTCAGACGGTCGCATTCATTTAAGAGCAGGGCGGGAATATCTGCAAAAACGGTCGTTCCGGAAATGAGCTTGAAGTTATTCAAGATGTCGTTTGCGTCCTTACCCGCGTCGGTAAAGTTCATCAAGAAACCCCGATACATTGGACCGACCGGAAGTTGTACCTGGAATTGTGCGGCGGTGGCGGCAATGGTTTTTTCAATGGCATACATGCGCCACTGACTGAAAGGCCCCTTTGCCCCAAAGCTTTCAAGACTATGCACTTCAAGCACCGGATCAGTAGCCCATGCTGTAGCTGTAGCGTTAATATCTGTATACTGACCCCACGTTATTTCCAGTTTAAGGTCGGACAATTCCCTTGCATCAAGCGCGGTATCCATAGGACGCAATGAGCGCGGCATCCAAAGCGGTAATACCAAATGCGATGCGAAAGGCGGATCTGCTGTAGCTTCGTCTCCAATACCCGGTGTCACGTCTGGCGGCACTCCGTACATAAAATAATTTAACCACCAAAGCTGATTGCCACTCAATGATCTTAAAACGTCGGTATTATTCGCTATTAAGTCAATCCGTTTAACAATCCCCCACTCATCACCAATTAAGGTGGCTGCTTGCGAATTACCCACGGCGGGTAAGGTCGGAATACCCCTTAACTTCAAATACAATTCCCGGTAAATCATACCACGGGAAAGAGATATTGAAACTTTACTGTTGGCCTGGAATTGAACATTTCCTTGCGGCCTACGTCTGACTTGTTGACCCATTTTAGACCCCCTGTGTCTATTAAAAAATTGATTGATCTTGAATAAAGAAAACGGTCAAGGCGTTATACCGTTATACCCTCATCCAATTGTCTTGATACTCTGGTCCGGCTGTGTTGACCGGCGTTACCACGGCCCCCTTCAAAATCCGTCTTGCCACGGGATTCATGGCAGCAAGCTGATTAGCGGCAAAAATCACCCCCATAGTAATCAATGACATTTTCAAAATAGTTTTTATGCTTGGCATGACTCCCCCTTTACGCTTTTTGCTTTACAATGGACCGCAAAGGCGTATTGTTGACCGCCCAAACAGTGCCAATTGCAATAGCAAGTAAGATCAAATCCCTTTTATTTGGCATCATTGCTTGACCCTCCTCTTATGCCCCTGGACCCACAAGAGCCCTCAAAGCTTTTACATTGCTTGCGGCCACCACGGCCACAAGAGCGATCACGACCGCTTTCATCCAGCCTTTCATGCTTTTCTTCTTTGCCATACGCGCCCCTCCGCTTAAAAATTTGCCCCTGGAAAAGCACAAACGCCCCTGGATAGAGAAGCTTTTCCAGGGGCGCTCTTTGGGTTATCAATGAGTTATGAAATATTGTTAAAGCAATGCTAAAACTATTATTCAGGACGTGTCAAGCTTTTTTTTTTGGCATTTCCAGGATTTTCGCCTTAACACCCCATGAATTATGGTCTCTAACAAGCTTTTCAAGGTGTTTTTTTGTATTTTTAGGATATAATCCACAAAAGGTATCAAAGATAAGATCAGGAATTTCAAGCTCAATTACTACCTTTACCATTTTATCAGGCCCCTTTTCGTTCTATCTGGCGTCCAGTCAACGAATTCAAGCTTTTTGAGCGTCGGCAGGACCTTTGCCACAGGCCCGAGAATACTTGTCAAATACCGCACGTCCCCTGGCTCAATGATAGTAAAACATACGAATCTTTGGCTTTGAGATGTAATCAGGCGATTGATTTCGGCAGGCCTGCGAGACACAAAAATCATTGATATACCATAGTGTCGGCCATATTTGAGCAATCGCTTCAGCTCAATCGGCATGAAATTCGGAGTTGCGTAATTGTCCACTTCTTCAATAATGAAGGTCAAATCACCCAAATTTTCACATAATCCGCAGACAAAAGCAAAATCTTCATCGTCTATGGAATTATAAATGACCTGCATAACACCGTCGTTATGGTCCCACACATAATCAAAGAGCTCTTGTTTTGTTTTAGCTTCGTGATAAAGCTCATATTGCCCATATTCCCCGAGCGTATCCCACAGGATAAAGCGCGGGATATCAGGAAGCGCCTTTTGGACCCACGAACTTTTTCCCGAGCCCCTTTGGCCCAGGACCGTTATTATTTCCGTTTGTTTCTTTTCCTGATACGGCATTTTCACCCCTTTGCTTAAAGGTTACGATCACCCTTGGAACGGTTACGGACACGGCCACGAGCGCAAGGCTGAACAGTTCCGGGTTATCACCGGCCACGGCTCCAAGGTACCTATCGGCCACTTTTTGCAGGTTTTGACCATACAAAAGGACCTCCGCTTCGTTCAATTTCCAATGAGGACCGAAGCGCGTCGCCATATAATCATAGACCAATGAAGGAAACACGGCCCACATTTCAGGCGGGATTTGATCTTCTGGCCGCCCAGGAGCCCCGGCCTTTGAGAACTCGACAAGCTTGTTTTCAAGATCCCGGAGTTTTTTGCGGCTTGCGCCCACTTCCCGCATAAGATCAGATTTAGTCATTGTCTTAATAACAGGTAAAGCGCCTTTTACCCCGGCAGGCCTGCCCTTATCTGATTTCTTATGCTCTGTTATAAGATTCGCTTCCTTTGCCACCTTTTCAAGCTTTTCAGTTCCCATTATAAATCCCAATCGTCATCGCCGTTCCCTGGTTTGGCTTGACCGGCGCGGACCCCATCAATAAAATCTGTGGCTGATTGAATTTTCGTTTCCAGGACATCAATTTTAGCACCTTGATCCTTTACGATTTTTATCAACTGCTCCTTTGTCATTTCCTTCACATTGACATCGTTCATTTTTCATTACCTCCGTAATTAAATTTTTTATTTCGCGATATTTTCCGCGAAGCTGAGCGGGATCGCGCCGATCCGCTCGCGCGTCTATCATCAAACAGACATATAAACGCGCGATTTTCGCCTTTACGGCATTAGGAATTTCGGCATAAAACGACGGCAAAACCGCTTCATGCCAAAGATCCCGACAGGCTTTCAAGGCCGCGTCATTGATTGACATTGATAATCACGCGCACATTGACCGGAGCGCCCGGCATATTTTGTTTATAAGCCACATTAGAGACAAAGCTTTCATTGCCTTGATCGTTTTTAGCTGTGACCTGATAGGCATAAGATTTATAATCATCACGGCCGGCGGCTGTATACTCCGTCACGTCTTTTTCAACCTCAGCGATCTTAACCCACGCGGATCCGGCATCTTTGCCCAGTTCACTTTCATAAATATTATAACCGGCAAGATTAGTTTCCGTGTTCGCGTCCCATTGAAGCGTAATATCTTGGGCCTGGACAGAATTCGCGATCACACCAAAGCCAAAAAATACGGCTGCCAAAAGTACAAAATAGAAAATAATTCTTTTTAAATTTATGATTTTTTACCTCCGATTGCTTTAAAAAGTTTACGATCTGCCATATTGCTTTTTTCACCCCTTAATTCTCCTGGATCAATTTGTTTCCAGTCGTCACTATCAGGACCCCGGATATACACGGTCAAAATAGGTATTACCTTGTTTTTTTCCTCATCATAAAGCATTTTTTGAACCCTCATAATATCTATCAAATAGAGGCGTTCCCAATTTTCATCGTCATCGTAATCATCACGTTCAACCCCAAGTAAGATAGAATATTTTTCAAGGACCCTCATAAACCCGTATGACATCCTAATTTGAATATCTGGGTGAAGGACATAATCAAGCGCATCTATAATTTCCTTTCGGTTTTTGACATAAGGTATGTAAACACCCTCTTTTTTATCGGAGATCAGACCGACAAAACTTTGAAAATCATCTGATACCCGCTT
>Ga0307435_1001188_pt1 | contig 11002 bp, 11 predicted proteins | sample SalMarWE160470MG_FD_202164 | JGI IMG/M metagenome (GOLD analysis project Ga0307435, IMG submission 202164) | Salt marsh sediment microbial communities from the Plum Island Ecosystem LTER, Massachusetts, United States - WE1604-70 | ecosystem: Environmental > Aquatic > Marine > Intertidal zone >... | reverse complement strand
ATTCTCTACGCGGACCCGTCGTACGATCTGGCCGTGCTCACGCTCAAGCTCTACGATCAAACGCACAAGGGATTCGGCATCGCGGAAAAATACGAGAACACGGAAGAGGTGTCCGCACTCGGATACCCGGTCGCGAAACGCAAAGGGACGTTCCAAACGACGAAGGGAAACATTTCGGACCCCTGCATCAAGCAGAGCGACCTTGCGCCGGAGGATAAGGAGAGCGCCGGAGGCGACGCATGCTGGATCAAGCATACGGCTTCGTTCGATCCCGGATCGAGTGGCGGACCCCTGCTCACGAAATCGCAGAAGGTGGCGGGCGTAAACACGGCGTTCCTGCCCGACAAGAACAGCGTATTCCTCGCCATCCCCGCTACAGCCGTGAATCGCGCACTCGAACATGCGGAAGAGACTCTGGAGCACCGATCGGACCCGGAGTGGCTCCGTAACGGGTTGAAGAGCACGTGCAGAAAATTCATGGACGAGATCGCCTCATCCGAACAGAACTACCGCTTTCTGCACGAGACGATCTCGAATGCGCTCGTTGCGGAGTACGGACACCAGGCCTTGGAATTCGTCATGAACAGCGTCTCGTTCTGGAACGGACGCATCGTGTCATCCGCATTCCATGACAGTCCGATCCGGGCGCTCCGCGGAGCGATCCTCCAGACGATCGCCAGTTTCATCAAAGTACACGACGGGCCGTTGAATGACGAGCGGTGCCAGCACCTCAACGCGAATGACGACATCACGAAGCCCGGGGGGACGGTTCGCATCGCCATCAACCTTCAAGACAAGACGAAGCTCGAACTCACGTGGACGTTTGAAGAAGGCACCTGGCGATTGCGCGACTTCAACAAGATGTAGCGTTCATTGCGCGAACGACGCACTCTACTCACAGGCCCCTGCTCTAAAAGCGGGGGTCTTTTCTTAATCGTCTGTTGTCTATCGTCTGTTGTCTGTTGATCTCTATGGAGAGCCGTCGGCGACAATAGGCCATAGACGATAGACGATAGACGATAGACAACAGCCTACTTCATCACGCTGAATATGAGATTCGCGAACACCTCGCCCCCGTCCGTTGGAATGCGATCGTATAGCGCTTCTCCGAGTGCGGTTCTCCGTTCAGGATCGTAGACGAGATCAACGATATCCTGTTCCAGTTGATCTTCCCAATCCCGCTGATTCGTATCCTCCGTAATCACCGTATCCCCGAGAGCGTACGCGTTCACGACTTGAGGCGAGTTCGGAAGCGGCACGAGGATCGACGGCTTTTTGAGCGCCGCGAGTTCGGAGATCGCGCCGAAACCCGCGCGCGAGACAACGATGTCCGCGGCTGCGAGCGCCGTAATCATCTGATCTGCAAGGAATTCAAATGACACGTATCCGAAACGTCCGGACGGGATGCTGAACCGTTTTCCTTTTCCCATGAGGTGAATGAACTGAAGCTCCAGAGGGAGAGCGGGTTCAATCTTTGCGATCGCGCGGTTCAGCTGAACGGCGCCCGTTCCTCCTCCGGTCACGAGGAGAACCGGCCGGTTCGGATCGAGTCCGAAGTACCGGCAGGCGGATTCCCGCGAAGGGAGATCTTCGATCGAAAATCGCACGGGCGTTGGAATTTGATAGGAAACGACTTTTGCGCCGAAGGGCGCTCTCGGATAATCGAATGACGTCGTGACGTATCGACAGTGCTTGACCACGAGCCGGTTGCTGAGTATCGGCGTGTAATCAAGCTGATGCGCGATGCAGGAGATATTCCGCGAAGCCGCTTCGCGGATAACCGGAACGGCCGTGAATCCGCCGGCGGAAATGACGGCCTTCGGCGGATACGCATCGAGGATGCGGCTCGCGGATTTCAATGCTCGATAGTAGTCAAAGGGAATCGTTAAAAGCTTGAGCGATGCGTACCTCGGAAGCTTGGCGATCGGTACGGTATAGAAGAGGAACCCCTCGGCTTCGATCAGCTCCCGTTCAGGTCCATAATCCGTTCCCGCCCAAACGATTCCGAGATCGGGATCCGCCTCGCGCATCTTTTTGGCAACGGCGATGAGCGGCGTAACAGGACCGAGCGTACCGCCCCCTGTGAATAGAATATGCTTCATACGCGTTCAATGCGGTTTGCGCTGATCCTCCTGCTCACGGCCCCGACGATGCCCAACGCGGCAAAAATGCTCAGCGTGCTTGAATTTCCGTAACTGACGAAGGGGAGGGTCACGCCCGTAATCGGCATGAGTCCGGTCATGGATGCGACGTTGACGAACGCCTGAAATCCGATCCATATTCCGATGCCCATGGCCATGTAGCGTCCAAAGTCTTCCGGAGCTTCGCGCGCGATCATGAAGCACCTCCACACCAAACAGCCCAGCGCGATCAAGAAGAGGATGACGACGATGAATCCGAGCTCTTCCGCCATCACAGCGAAGATCGAATCCCCGTGCACCTCCGGGAGGTAGAGATATTTCTGACGCGATTGCCCGTACCCGAGACCTAACAGTCCCCCGCTCCCGATCGCCAAGAACGCTTGATTGATATGATAGCCGATCCCCTGAGGATCGAGCTCCGGATGCATGAACGTCATGATCCGCGCGGCGCGGTACGGCGTGAGTTTTATGAGGATCCCCAACAGGGCGAGCACGCCGAATCCCGCGGTGATGAACCAAGCGAGCGGAGCGCCCGCGGAAAAATACAAAAGCATCGCCGTTGCCGCGATCACGAACATGGATCCCGTGTCCGGCTGGACGATGAGGAGAAAGACGATCAGCGCGAGCGCGCCGAAAAAAGAGAACGCGCCTTCTTTCGTCATCCCCTCTCTCCGTCCCTTCTTGGCCAGCCACGCGGAAATGTAAATGAGGAATGTTATTTTGACGAATTCGGAAGGCTGAATTTGAAAGCCCAAAATTTTAACCCATGATGAGGAACCGCCGACCGTATGGCCCAATCCCGGGATGAATACGAGCAGGAGCAGTACGATGGACGCGATGAGCGCGGGAAAAGCCAAAGGCTGCAATTTCCGATAGTCGATGTGCGATATCAAAACGAATGCGATCACGCCGGGGATCAATCCGATGAGAATTTGCCTGCGCAGGAAATAGAGCGGGTCACTGAAATATTGGAACGAAACGGGTCCCGACGCCGAAAGGAGCACGATGAGTCCGAATATCGAAAGACCGGCCAAGAGGCCGATGAGAATTTTGTCGATGGGCTTGTTCGTGCGGCGGGGCATTTTTTACGATTGTTACATAACTTAATGGTTTCATTGTTGTATTGCTGATTTGTTAAATTGTTAACGATGCGCGTTACGGAAAAATCGCTTAAACTATGTAGTAATTCAACAATTCAACAATCTTCTGCACGACTATCTAACCGCCCGCCAATCTCGTCGGATCAATGAGCGCGAGCACCACGCCGATCGAGGCGACCATAATGGATATGATCCACGTGCGCATGACGATTTGGGATTCCTGCCATCCGATCGCTTCCAGATGGTGGTGGAGCGGAGATGATCTGAAGAACTTGCGCTTGAAAACCTTTTTGGAAAAAACCTGAACGATGACGGATAAGGATTCGATAACGAACGGCAGAGCGATAATGGGAAGGAGGAGCGCCGTATTCGTCAGCATGGCAACGGCCGCAAGGACCGTGCCGAGCGCCATAGCGCCCGTATCCCCCATGAATACCGATGCCCGCGGTACGTTAAACCATAAAAACGCGAGCAGTGCTCCGAGGATCGCCAGGCAGAACGCAGCGAGATCAACCCTCCCCTGGAACAGGGAGATGATCGCCATGGCTCCGAAGGATGTCATGAACGTCCCGCCGGCCAATCCGTCGAGGCCGTCCGTCTCATTCGCGCTGAACGATGTCGCAACCACGATCAGTACGAAAACGGGGACGTACCACCAACCGATGTTAAACGTCCCCATGAACGGGATGTGAATGAAGTCGAATTCGAGGCGCGAGAAGAACCAGTACGCTCCAACCGAAGCGATGGCCGCATAGGAAATGAGCCTCGCGCGCATGCGCAAGCCGCCCCCGTGCGGACCGATCCTTCGCGCATTCAGATAGTCATCCAGCAGGCCGATGAGCCCGGCGGAGAGGAGGATGCCAAGCGGGAGGCGCGTCTGCGCCCTGGAAAGGAATGAGAGCGTACAGAGCGGTTCAAAATCAAAAAAGCAAGCTCCGCGATAGGCGAGCATCAAGAAGAGTACCGTTCCCCAAATGACCAATCCGCCCATGCTGGGTGTTCCCGCTTTTGCCGCATGGAGCTTTGCCGCGATCGGTGCTGTTTTGGAATCACGAATCGTTTTCCCGCATTTCCAACGCTTGAGTGCGGAAATCCAAATCGGCATGGCGATGAACGCGACGAGGAAGCCCGTCGCAAAAATCATGACGAGACGTGCGACGTGGTAGGATTCGAGAAAATTCATACGTGATGACCGGTTAACTATTGACGGAAGCGATGTAAAAAGCGCCGATCATGATGAGGACGGTGAACACCGTTGCCGCAAACAGGAGGATACGACTTGCTATTTTATCATGTCTGTACAAGCGGAACGAGCCGATGAGATTCAATAAGACGATGACGAGCGCCGCGAGGACGAAAACGAGGAACCATGCCCAATGCTGTACTTCGTCGATTCCGAGGTAGAGGTTGTAATGAAAAATGAGGAGTCCGTTCTCAAGACCCGCGGGAATCATCTTCCACAAAAAATAGAATGACCCCGTAATAAAAATGAGCAGGGTGCCGATGGATTGCCACTTAAACCATCGGTCATCCCAAGCGATTTCAAACGAGAATCTCCATTCTCCGATATTCATACGTTAGCATTTAGCGTTTGGCGACACCCGTTCACTCATACATTCACAATTTCCCGAACTTCCGGGACCATGCTCTCGACCGTGTCACCGACGATCGCATGTAAGGTTTGATCCGCCATGGGGCACCCGACGCACATGCCGAGCAATCGAACGGTGAGCGTACCGGTCTCCATGTTGAAGTCAACGGCTTCAACACCGCCCTCGTGCTTTGAGAGGGGTCCTCGCACGATCTCGAGCGCCGCTTCGACGTCACTGAGAATGTCTCGTTTGGTCCTATCGTTCATTTCTCCGTTAAATAATCTGCGCCCGATCGCATAAAGAGACGCCCGCAGCCGATAGCCAAAAGCCAAGCGCCCTCCTATCCTAATCCTCAATAGTCGGCTTGACAAGTAAATTAAACTAAACTATGATCACGACCACAATAAGATAATGACTCTATGGCACACAAAAAAGCAGGCGGTTCCACAAGTAATATCCACGATTCGCAAGGGCAGCGTTTGGGCGTAAAGAAATACGCCGGCGAGCATGCGAAAACGGGGAACATCCTCGTCCGTCAACGAGGCACGAAGATTCGTCCGGGATTGAACGTCCGCGTCGGAAAGGATGATACGCTGTTCGCGGTCGCATCCGGCATCGTCAAATACACTACGCGCCGCGTTACGGCGTACACGGGCAAAATCAAGCACGTCAAATTCGCGAACGTCATGCCGGCGAAGTAAAAAACAGCCCCGAGGGGCTGTTTTTTTTATTTAAAATTCATTGCTAGAAAGCGTCACTCCATCCAAGAGACAAATTTATTGGGGAAATATTTGATTGCGGCGTCGGTGGAATGGGCATAATAGGCGCAACCTTTGGCACCTTTGAGATTGGAGTTATCGCATAATTATTTCTTATAATAAACAAATTCGTACCTTGTTCTTTAAGAACTCCCCTAAAGTCACCATCCGCATCCCAAGCATATGTACCTTCTATCCAGCCCAAATATTCTCCATCTCTAGAGAAAATATAGTTGTTATTTATAAAACCCAGGTAATTGCCATTCGAACGAAAAAAGTATCTTGTCATAGTAATTGCTTGTTGATCCCCTCATCCTTCTCAGATTTTGGTTTATTTAATTGGTTTGAATCTGAAATACTTGCATCTTCTTGATCCTTGGGCTCTGGTATAAAGGCCGCCGGAACCGCATAACCCATTCCTAATTGAACGTTACTAATTAGAGCACTGTGTATCTCAACTAAATCCACTCCATGCAGCGCAATGGCACCATGCTTCATACCCTCAACCTTTTCTAAGATATCATTTTTCTCACGACGTTTAGCGTTTACAACACCAATAACATCTCCGTCGCGTGACATTAGTGGGCATCCACTATTACCGCTGTTAACCGTACCATCAATCATGTACGTTGTTATACCAGCTGCATCTTTAGTGATCGCCGAAAGAATTCCACGGTGCGTGGTAAGATCCATCAATGTTAAAGGGTAGCCAGAAAAAACCACCTCCATGCCTTCCTCGATCTGTTTACTTTCAATTAAGCTCAACGGTCGCCTTTCGGAATCAGAAAATTTAATTATTGCTAAGTCATGTTCTTCGTCCCGAATAATAACTTTTGCGCTAATGAGATTTTCTTTATCGTAAAATTTTATAAAAAAACTGGCGTCTTTCTTATTTACAACGTGATTACATGTAACTAAAATGCCGTCTCTTAGAAAGATGAAGCCGCTCCCTTTCCCACAGACTTTTCCATTTGAATCAACTACTAAAACCAGGGCTATGCTTCCCCTAATTTTATTTAGTAAGCTGCTACAATCCATATAATAATTCTCTCGCATGAGAAGACACCGTGCAATAGCTACATTCTAGTAACCTGTGCATCAAATTCACCCCTTCCCGTCAGGAATCATGAATCCTTCCGGCAGCGATTCCTGCTCGACCGGAGCCTCATCTCCCTCATCGGAACCGCCGAAGAGGGACTGGAAAAAGCCTTTGGATTCAGAATCACTTCCATTCTGCGTGTCGCCCCCTTCCTTGCTGAACGCATTGCAGGCCGCGATCAGGATGATGGCGACGATCGCGTAGATGATGAGCTTCCCGAACCTCGATGGTTCGTGAGGCGTCGCGGTTTTAACATCCGTCGGCTCCGCCGGCTTTGGCGGTTCCACGAATTTTGGCGGCTCTAACGGCATCTGAACCATGGGCTCATCCCCTCCAATGTTATCTTGGGATGTCATAGAGTCCTACTGAAACACATGGGAGGATTCTTTGCAAAAAGTCCTCATCCGGATCAATTTTTAGGCTCAACGATCGAATACCGAATATCAAAAATATCATTATCGAATTTCCGCGTTCGATATTCGTTATTCGACATTCGATATTTACCGCTTCCCTGCCGCCGCTTTGACGAATCCAAGAAACAGCGGATTCGGCCTCATCGGCCTTGAAGTCATCTCCGGATGGAACTGCGATGCCACGAAGAACGGATGGTTCTTCAACTCCACGATCTCGGCGAGCGATCCGTCCGGTGATTCGCCGCTTACGACGAGGCCGGTCTTTTCGAGCTTCTTTCGGTAGTGCGGATTGTATTCAAAACGATGCCGGTGCCGCTCCAGGATGAGATCCTTTCCGTAGAGCTTTCGCGCTTTGGTACCGGAAAGCAGTTTGCACGGGTAGTCTCCAAGCCTCATAGAGCCTCCGTAATCGCTGTTCTTCATCTTTTCCTCCTGTTCATCCATGAGGTGAATAACGGGCTTCGTCGTCGATGGGTTGAACTCCGTGGAACTCGCATCTTTCCACTTGAGGATGTGCCGAGCCGTCTCAATCACGGCGAGCTGCATGCCGTAGCAAATTCCGAGAAACGGAATCTTCTTCTCCCGCGCGTATTGGATCGCCAGTATCTTGCCCTCAACGCCCCGCGTCCCAAACCCTCCGGGAATGAGGATTCCGTCCACGTTTTTCAGCTGGGTCGTCATCGCCTTCCGATCCCGTTCGTATTCCTCGCTATTGAGCCATTCAATCTGAGGCTTCCTCCCTGCGGCCCAGGCGGCATGCTTGATCGCTTCGAGTACGGAGAGGTACGCGTCGCTCAGCGTAAAATCTCCGGTTGAGAAGTACTTGCCGACAACGCCGATGCGCACGGGCCGCTTGGCTCCGCTGATATTCTTGAACAGATCGTTCCACGGCTTCATGCGTACGGTTGCCTTTGGCAGTCCGAGTTTCTTTACGACGCGTTCTGACACGTGTTCATCCCGAAACCTCAGAGGAACTTCGTAAATCGAATCGCAATCCGGCGCGGAAATGACATCCACCTGCTCTACGCTGCAGTTGATGCTCAATTTCTTTTTACGGACGTCATCAACAGGATTGGAAGAGCGGCAGATGATCATATCCGGCTGTAGTCCGGCTCCGTTCAATGTTCTGCACGCGTACTGCGTGGGCTTTGATTTCATTTCTCCCAGATTCCCGGGTACGGGTAAATAGCTCACTAAAGCGACCATCACGTCTTTCGGCTGTTCGAGCCGCATCATCCGCGCCGCCTCGAGGAATAAAATGTTCTGGTACTCTCCGACCGTTCCGCCGATCTCAATGAGCGTGACGTCCGCGTTCGTGCGCTTCGCCGCCACCTTGATCCGTCCGATGACTTCCAGCGGAATATGCGGCACGACTTCCACGGTCTTTCCGTGGTACCCCATGGCTCGTTCACGCGTAATAACGTTCCAGTAGATGCTCCCCGTTGTCATGTAACAGTCGGAAGACAAATCCTCATTTAAAAAACGCTCATAGTTTCCTATGTCCTGATCGCACTCCTGTCCGTCCTTGGTGACGAAAACTTCTCCGTGCTCAACCGGATTCATCGTGCCCGGATCAATGTTCACGTACGGGTCTATTTTTACCGCTGTAACGCGCAAGCCCCGCGCTTTAAGCAGGGCTCCGATGGATGCTGTTGCGACGCCTTTGCCCACGCCGGACATGACGCCTCCCGTTATAAAGATATACTTACGTTGTTTTGGCATAACGGGACTGAATTATACCAGAAGGGGATGAAGCGCGCATGGAGTAACTTACCCACAGACCTTGCGTCGTAAAACAATAATGTAGCAACGAACGTAAGCTGATCTCATTATGAATGGCGGCCAACATCAAGGCTCGAGGAGAAGTAAAGCACGCCTAAACCAAACAGCGCCATACCAAATATGAGATACCGTCTACCTGATACCATTCACGAACCGCTCTTCACTCCCCGTTCTCCGTTCCTTCTCCCTTTTTTTCTCCTCCTTCCGCGCGATCTCGCTCCATGGTTCGTACGCGCCCTTTGAAGAGGGTGCTCGGGTTTCATACCCTCCTGCTCCGTAATGATCCGCATGGCCGTTGCGAGGATCTTATCCAGATTCCGATATCCGGATATGGAAAATACTTTGTGTGCTTTAAGCCACGTCCCCTCCCAAATCGCTCCCTCTCCGATAACCTGCGCCTTTGCGGAAAGCGGCGCCTCGAATAAAAAGAGGTATACCGTTTTTTCGATCACGCCCTCTTCGCGCTTAAACCGAAAACTCGTCTTCCCGAGCGGCGCCACGAGGCGAAGGTTGTCGAGATTCGTCTCTTCCTTTATTTCCCGGACCGCGGTTTCCGCGAGCGACTCTCCCAATTCCTGGTGCCCTTTCGGGAACGTCCATCTTCCGAACGGGTCTTTGATGAAAAAGACCTCGATCTGACCGGCGCGTTTACGATAGATAATACCGCCGGCGCTCAATTCGCGTTTTGCCGGTTTCCCTAAAAGCTTCCGCCGCTTTCTTGATCCGGGTCGGATCGTTTTCGCATGGGACGGTTTAGGAATTTTTGAGGATCTCGAGTGCCCGGTCGAGTTGTGGGTCTCTGTCTGCATTGTAGTCTTCTTGCGTCATCTCAACTTCAATATCCGGCGTGATGCCCTCCTTATCGATAGATCTCCCCTTCGGTGTCAGCCATTCGGAAATCGTGATCTTGAGCGCGGATCCGTCGTAGTACTCGATGTAATCCTGAACGGTTCCTTTGCCGAACGTCGTCATGCCGACCACCGTCGCCAATCCGTAATCCTGGAGCGCTCCGGCGAGAATCTCGGATGCTGATGCCGATCCTTCGTTAATGAGCACCACGGTTGGCATGCCTTTGAGAATTCCTCGTCCCGTCCCGCGCAGCTGCTCCGTTATCTCCCCCTGCTTGCTTTGCTGAACCACGACATCTCCTTTGAGCCACTCTCCGGTCATCGTGATGGCGCGGTCCAAAAAACCTCCGGGATTGTTGCGGATATCGATAATGAGTCCCTTCGCATCTCGTTCCAAAGCTTCATCCACGAGATCGGCGAACGTATCCGCCGCATCATCGTTAAAGCTCCGAACTTCAATTTGGAAGATTCCATTACCCTGATCGATCAATCGCGCGCTCTTCACCACGATCGTATCCCGAACGATCGTCACATCCAAAAACTCCATATCCCCATCAGTATCCGAGGATGAATTTCGACGGCCAAGGGTGAGATCAACACTCGTTCCTTTCGTCCCCCGAATCTTCATGACCGCCTCCTGGACGGGCATGTACAGCGCGTCTTCACCGTCAATCGCGATAATGAGGTCCCGTGCTCGAACGCCCGCGCGTTCCGCCGGAGAATCCGGGAGCGGAGCGATGATCTGCAACTCGTCATCTTTGACGCCGATCTCCGCGCCGATGCCGGAAAACTCTCCTTTAAGACTGTCGGAAAACTCTTCCGCATTCACGGGTTCGAGGTAGAGCGAGTAGGGATCTTCGAGTGCATCCGCCATTCCCTGGAGCGCTCCGTAAAACATCTCCTTCTCATTCACCGGTTGCGTATGAAAATTCTTCCTTATGTCCTCCCACACTTCCCAGAATAAATCGAAATCAACATCTTCCGCTTCCCCTTTCGGCGGTGCGGTACCGATTCCCTTTACGACTCCAAGAAACGTTCTATCTTCGATCCGAGCGTCAATCCCCGTTTTCGCATTAATGTCCGTACCGCTCCCCGCTTTGATCCCCTGCCCTATTCCAATGCCGAGTCCCAGAAGGAACGTGATGAACCCGACGATAAAAACAGCCGCGAGATTCGGCGTATTCTTTACGGACGGGTATTGCCACGAAAAAGGCATGGCGGAATGATACGATCAAGCAACGCAGCCGTCAATGCGTCGGCGAAAAAGAG
>Ga0307435_1001187_pt1 | contig 11003 bp, 5 predicted proteins | sample SalMarWE160470MG_FD_202164 | JGI IMG/M metagenome (GOLD analysis project Ga0307435, IMG submission 202164) | Salt marsh sediment microbial communities from the Plum Island Ecosystem LTER, Massachusetts, United States - WE1604-70 | ecosystem: Environmental > Aquatic > Marine > Intertidal zone >... | reverse complement strand
CGTCACCATTAGGTGAAAATCCCTTCATTACTTTAATGGGATTAACAATTATATTTATGCTGTCCGATACTTCCGGACATACTCCATTCCTGACAGTCCATTTTAAAACGTTCTCATAATCCAGGTGTTGCACTACTGTATTGGGTGCCGTGTCATTATCAAAAGTGCCGCTGCCGGAAGAGATGCTCCACGTACCATACCCTACGACAGGAACCAGGGCGTCCAGCCAGGCAGTGAATATGAATTCAAGTGTCTGATCTTCCCCTGCATCAGCCGAAGCAGGAGCTTCATAAAATATTACCTGCGTGGTATCTGAACTAAAACATTGCCAGTTCGTCTCAGTCCATATTAAAGTATAGATACCGTAATCATTAACCGTAACCTTTGCATTTTCATTTTGAGGCTGATCAAATGTAGCATTTGCTGTTTCCCAGAGACCCCTGGAATTATTTATGTTTTTGACAGCATTAAGCACATATTCCCTTCCGCATACCTCAGCGGTATCGCCGGCATTAGCGACCGGTACAGGGTAAACCCGGGCATTAACTATACCGTAGCTCTGGGAGGTATCTGCAAAGCATGAGCTGTCATCTTCAGCAGATATTAATTTGATGTTACCGGAGTTATACAAAGTAAGCGGAATGGAATCATAATTTGATGAAATGCCTGATATTGTCCCGCTGACAGCACCCGTGCCCACGGTAACATCCCAGGGACTGTGGCCTCCACTAACATTAAACCTGATATAAATACTGTCTCCTGCACAGATTGTATCCTGTGCTGAAATAATGTCGGTGACAGGAATCTCGTTTATTAGTACTTTGACGTGGCCTGTAGTGTCACTGCATTCCTGTCCGGCGGATGAAGAATATACAATTCTCCTGAAATACCCTGTGCTTGCCAGTCCGGATGTCCGGAAGCTTTGCTGGTCGGCGGGCGACACACCTGAAGCAGGCGTCCAGCCTGATAAATCATCGCTGTATTCCCACTGGTATCCGTAATCACCGGGGTTACCTCCTTCAGGAATGGACCCTTCCAGCAACTTGCTCGTATTATAACAGGCATACCGGACAGTATCTCCTTTAATAGTGTTTTTCCTTATCAGTTCATAGACAGTAACATGTATGGTATCACTGATGTCACTGCATATATCCGAGTATACTTTTCTTACATAGGAAGTTGAAACTGACAGGGGTCCCGGCGAATATGAGACATTGTCATTCGGAATGGGAGCAGGATTCCAGGCTGCCGAGCCCTCTACCTGCAAGAGCCACTGATAAATATAACCGCCGGCCGAATCCGCGGTGAATGCTGCCGGGGTATTGTTCTCACATATGGACTGGTCCCCCAGTCCGAGAACATTACTTATATAAGGAATAACATCGATCACCAGCGATGCTGCAGTATCTTTACACGCATCATCTTGACCTGAATAAACAACCCTCGTAATTGAAGTTGTAGTTTCAAATTTATCGGACGGTGAATAAACACTATCTGTCTGGCCTGCTATTACTGACCAGTTAGAGGCGGTTTTTCCCAGCCACTTGTAGGAATAAGTACCTGTACCTCCTTCCGGTTGCCGGCCGTGTATTATTCCCGGTATATCACCTGCACAGTACATGGATGAATCTGTAAAAATATTATTGGATGTTATGGAATCCACAACATTTACTTCCTTACTGCCCGAGGTATCGATGCATGCATTATCATTTCCCGAATATACAATTCTCCGGAACAGGGTGCTGACAGTCAGCTGGCCCGGTTCAATCCAGGGATCTGTTTCACCTGAAAGGATAGCCCAATCTTCTCCATCGTTTATACTACTCTGCCATTTATAGGAATAGGTGCCGTCACCATTACCCGGCTGCGTGGGAGCTAATGTGCCTGCATCGTCATTATAACATATTGAAGTATCAAATATAAAAAAATCATTATTTGTAATTAACTCGAGCACGGTTATTGTATCAGTTTCACTTGTATCAACGCATACCTGCGCTGACGCGGCTATACGCCTGTAGTATCTTGTTCCTGCCAGTGGTGCTGATTCATAAAATGCAGAGTCGTATGACACAGGGTCCCAGCTAATAAGGTCAGTGCTCCTTTGCCATAAATAACTATATGAGCCGCTTCCTCCGCCTCCGCTTAGTATTCCCCCTGTGAGCTGCTGCGGGACAACATTCTTGCATATGGTGTCCGTAACATGGATGTAATTGTTCTTTATTGTTAGATATACAAGAACTTTAACTATTTTACCCGAGTCTGTAACCGGTGATAAATCAATAGGGTTGGTAGAGGATACAATCCTTCTGAAATATGTGGTTGTATCGAGTGCAACAGGGGATAGTGAAGTAAGATTAGAACTGCCCGTGGCCGGTGCCCAGCTTGATTGGTCCGTGCTTTGAATCCACTGGTAGGAGTAACTCCCATCGCCTCCTTTGGGCTGGCTGGCATTAATGGTAGCAGGAACCTGTCCCTGGCAAATTGTGTCACCCCCATAGAGAACATTGAATAAAAAGCCGTTTAATGGCAGGACAAGTCCGGGAATTACCGTACCAGGACTCCCGTTATTGCCGGCATGTATCTCACAGCCAAAATCAACGCTACCCTTGTTTCCAAAAGTTGTTTGAATCTGATTGGCCTGAAAAGTAGCACCGGAATGCATCACAACACCTCCTCCGCCGCCGCCGCCCGAGCCTGTGCAGTTAGATCCTGTACTTCCTCCATTGCCGCCCCTTGCATATAGTGATATATTACCATTGTTATTAGTGACATCCATTAATATTACACCTCCTCCACCGCCACCGCCGCCACTGGCGTTAACAATGCCCGTGAGACCCTGCCCGCTGGCCTGTATTGACCTTCCACTACCGATACCGGTCAACGTATTTGCCAGGATAAAAACCATTCCTCCTCCATTGCCTCCTGACGAACCGATCCTTCCCGAATCGATTTTATTCTCTGTCCCTGCTCCCCCGCCGCCGCCCAAGATTATCATGTTGTCATTAAAAAATTTATTCGCGCCAAATCCTCCCTGCGCATATTCCAGTACTACTCCTGATCCACAATTAATATCTTCGTACTGGTGTCCGCCCCTGCCACCCTGTCCCCAGCTGCTGCCTCCCGCTCCGCCTGAATAAAGTCCGTTTCCCCCTCCCCCTCCGTTCAACGCATGCCCTAATCCTTTCAGTAATTCAAAACTCGTGGTGACAATCCCCTCTCCCTTGTCACCTGCCCTGTTTAGCTGGCTGTAATGAAAATAACAGGTGTCATAATTCGGCTCAAGACCGGATCTGCATCCTCCCGTATAATTATCCTCCGGCACAGCACCTCTGAATCCCTGTCCGCTGACACTTATATTGGCATTAAGAATAAGCCTGTCAAATGCCATCAGGGCAACTATACCCCCCTTGTGACCATCCCAGGGGTATGACGTAACCTGCGAGCTCACAGTTAGCTCATCGCCGGTCATTATCTTTACCAGCTGGATCTTCTCATCATTATCATAATCATTTAACAGGTAAGAAGTGAACACTATGTAATTCTCAGGAGTAATTTTCTTTTCAATCTGTAAGAATTCATACTTGCCGCAGTTTCCTCTGTCTTCAAGTTCTCCAATCCACCTTGGAAAATAGGTCTGTTCAAGAATTGTAGCACCGGTCATCTGAATCAGTATAACATAATCCGCCTCGTTAAAATCATCCATTGATCCTGTAACTTTAACAGTATCATTAAAAACAGAGTCAACCTCAAGGTAATAATTAACAACGCCCCCTATTTCCTGTGAATATAAGGAACTACAGATTATATATAAAAAAACCGGTATAAGAAAAGCTCTTTTCAATGAGAGTAAGCTGTTATTTTTTTAACAATGCTCAAAGATAAAAAAAATTATTTATTAGAATGTAAATAAAGATTTCAACAAAACGCTTGAAGCACAGTGAATTACTTATTGTTCTCATTGATCTGCAATAATTGTTTATAATATATTCTCCTCCTTAAATAGCGGCAGCTCAATAATAAATGTTGTCCCCTTTCCCAGTTCGGTTTCAAATTCAATTTTACCGTTACAATTTTCAATAATGTTCTTGACAATGGCCAGTCCCAGTCCCATCCCGCTTGATTTGGTTGTGAAATTCGGTACAAAAAGCCTGTCTTTCAGCTCTTCAGGAATCCCCTTCCCGTTGTCTTTAATTTTTACAATAGCCTTATCCCCGCCAGTCATTAATTCCACATCTATTTTGCCCTGTTTGTCTTCAGGTATGGATTGTATGGCATTCTTCAGCAAGTTAATAAACACTCTTGAAAGCTGCTCTTTATCGGCATATATAATGACTTTTTTATTATTATGAAAGTTTGTTTTTATATCAATATTCCTGGTGTTGGAAAAAAGGCTTATTGTATTCTTTATTTTTTGAGCCAGGTCTATTTGTTGATTATTTGCTTTTGGCATCTTGGCAAAATTCGAAAATTCAGAAGCAATCGCTGAGAGATTGTCAATCTGCTCGATGAGTGTACCTGTCACTTTATTAATATACTCCCCGTATTTTTCCTCGCCGTCTTTCCATGAACGCAGCAGGTGCTGAACGCTCAGCTTCATTGGTGTCAAAGGATTTTTTATCTCATGTGCAATCTGTTTTGCCATCTCACGCCATGCGCTTTCCCTCTCAGACCTGGCAAGTAATTCAACGTTTCTGGCCAGCTCCTGCACCATACGGTTGTATTCAGATACCAGTCCGCTTATCTCATCATTCCTGTCATAATGGATCTGCTCATACTTTTTGCCCAGCTTTATTTCACTGAACTTCTGCTGGATGAGCCTCAGCGGCTTTGTAATCTGGTTGGATATGACGATGGCAATGGCAATAGTCAGTAATATTAACAAAACAAATACATTTACAATAGCGACAACAAGTGTTGCCACCTCTTTCTTTAGCAAATTCTCCCTGGTAAAATATGGCAAATTAAGGTAGGCCAGTAACCTGTTATCTGCATTAATAAACGGTACATAGGCTGACAAATAATCAAGATTTCCTATTCTTTCATGATGAATAAATTCTGCCTGCCTGTTCGTCACCATCCTGTCAAAAGCATAAGGATTCATTTTGCCGCCCTGCAGTCCCCTTTCAAATATTTCGGGGCGTGATGTGGCCAGCAAATCACCATTGGGATCATAAAGGTTTATATCTGTATAAAACACTTCGGAAAACTTTATTAATAACTGGTCAAGATTATCATAATTATCTGCTGACCAGTCAGAGGAAAGTCTTTCTTCATACGCAAGCTTATGATCAAGCTCCACATATACAGATTGTATCTTCTCACGCAGATTATCGTCATGCTTCTTTTTATATTGTTCTATACTGAAATATATCGTGCCCCCTCCTATAAGCATGAGCGAAAGGAACAAGATTGAAATTACAGCAAGCTGAATCTTGTTTTTAAAGCTAAATTCAAGCCCCCTGTCGAGTTTTGATAAATTAATAATTAACAAGGAGGCCGCAACAAGCAAATAATAAAATGCAAATACATAAGAGAAGGATACAAGCAGATTAAAAAACTTAACAGACGGTTTGCTGAGGATGATAGTATTATCATTATCTATTTTATAAACGACGTGATCATAGCCATCAAAACTAAGATAACTGTATTCGTGCCCTGTTTCTCCATATACTTCGAGTTTTAAGGTGTATAAAAAATTTCCAAGCTGCGCAATTAGCCTGTTCTTGTAATATTTGGCGTAAGAAAATTCGCTTAAATTGGTGTTTTTCCCCGATTTACTGTCAAGGAGCAGCTCAGGATACCCCATCTCCTGCGATACAAGCCTTGACTCAAGTTCAATAAATAAGGAAATCTCATTCGCCGCGCCGGCAATATTATAACTTATCCACCCCAGGTAGTTGATCCTTCCGTTTAAATACTCAATATAGTAAAACTTTGAATCCGGCAGGTGTATACCACTCTCCTTAATTACGCCATCAAAAAAATCATAGCACCTGAACCTGCTTTTTTCAGGTATTTCAAAATAAATGCTGTCCATAGGTCTGCAGTCTATGAACCGGAAATTGTACTTGCTCCAGAACCCCGTAAAATATTTTTTCTGTAAATATGCGTATATGTCAGCCGTGCTATAGTCAAAATCAAATAATAATTCAATAAGGCGTTTATCCGAGCTTATTTTATTGCTTAACCCTTCCAGCAGGTATTCTGCCACAGGATCATGCTCCGTGGCTAAATTTTCAGCCATCAGCTTCATTTCATCCTTCTCCCTGTTCCTTACCATATAGGTTGTAATATAAACCGTGTATATAGAAAATAGCAATACCAGCAATACCAGTGACGAATATTTATATATGCTGTCCTTCCTGTATTTTAATAACCCGACAATTACAAAAATCAGAAAGAAGAACAGAACCGAATAACCATCTATTTTGAAATGAAGAATAAAACATAAAATAATTGCCGAAATAAGTACAAGAGTAAAAATGAGTATCAGTTTTTCCAGGGAATATATGTCTTTGCTTACTTTAAGAATAGTATCAATAATAAGGATTATACAGGCCATGTTAGTTGCAAAAATTATAAGCCCCACAAAACTGTAAGCACTCAGTCCGGTTACTTTATATGCCTCGTATGAAATACGCGAATCGCAGGTAAGACTCTCAAAAATGAAATATGTGTAGATAAAAAATGCTATAAGTATAATAAACATAAAAATGTGGAAAGAACCCGAGTTGATTTTTTTCTTGCCGGTCAGGTATTCAGGAAAGTAAAAATCCGAATTGACCCTGGCTATAATAAAAATGATAAGAACGGTATTTACCAGCAGATCCCCCAGGGATGGCAGCATCCGCGAATTAGCAAACGGCATCGGACCGAATATTTCAAGATTGTAGACCGCAGCAGGGAACTGGTATTTAATCTGTAATGCCCTGAATAGTGCAAATAAAATACCGGCAATAAATATGGTAAGGTTTCTCCACGTTCCCGATCTGGTATTCTTAATAAAGCTATTCAGGAATAACAAGATGAACAGCAGTCCTGACAAGTAAAAAAACGGGGGCAGGTACCTTGTAAGTTCAGGAAACCTCGGTTCGTCATAAAAGACAAGAGTAAACAAATACTGGTTGTTCCAGTCGTATATGCAGCTGGCCCCCCTCGCCCCCTCGGTTATTATCTCTGCCGATGAAGTAATGGCAAAGTCATGCTGGTAGCTGTTCTTTAAAAATTCATTTTCATACTGGTACTGGCTCTTGATAAATATCAGTCCGACTACGGTATAATTATCTTTCCTGAAAATCCTGACTACATAATAGCTGTTGGATATGAAAATAAAAGGAATCTCATAATCAGAAATGCTGAAAATATCACTGAACGATATTGAATTATCCGACCAGCCGGTAAGTGTGTCATTTCTGTAAACAAGAAGTATCATCCCGTTCCTGGAGAGCTCATCATAGTTTTTTATTTCCCAGCTCTCTGTCAGTTCATTAAACTGCCTGTCGAGATATTTGAACTTGTTATCCAGTACTCTTTGAAATCTTATAACATCCCTCTGTCCGTATTTCAAATTGTTAAATAAAAGACCGGTAAGAATTGCAAGAATAATACTTAATATGAATCCCTGGATAAATCTGTTTTTTAACATGAGCTGCAGATGATACTTATAAATTTATACAAATCTAATATAGAAATATTAATTAATGATGATAGGGGTCTCCTTTTAATATTGTCAGGGCCCTGTATAATTGCTCGAGAAACAGTAATCTTACCAATTCATGAGTAAATGTCATTTTTGACAAAGATATGACCTCATCTGCCCTGTTATACACCTCATCAGAAAATCCGTCAGCACCGCCGGTAAAAAAATAAACTGCTGACAGCCCCCTGTTCATCAACTTCTGAATATATTCCGAAAATTCTATTGAATTAAATTCCCTGCCCTTTTCGTCGAGCAGTACGGAATAATCGGATTTCTCAATATATTTTATCAAGTTTTTGCCCTCAGCTTCCCTTATTCTATGAACTGATGAACGTCCTGCATTTTTAATTTCAGGAAGCTCATAACTTTCAAAAGAAATATACCGGCCTATCCTTTTTTCAAAAATATGTATTCCTTCTTTTAAATAGCTTATTTTTGTCTTACCGGTATTAATTAAATATAATTTCATGGTATTTCAAATAAGATATAATATTTTTATGATATAAAATATCAGTTACCGGGCACTAATCAAAATAATATACAAACATAATCCATAAAACAATGAAATTAATAAAACTTATAATACCCTTTTTATTTTTTCAGGCTTCACTGGTAAGCTGCAGATCGAATACTTATAATTTTAATGATGATATTCCTGATGGAATTATTAATGCTATAAAAGAAGGTAATGCCCGGGAGCTGGCAAAATATTTCAATAACAGCGTTGAGCTGGCGTTGTCCGATATAGATGACATATATAGTAAAAACCAGGCGGAGCTGATAATTCAGGATTTTTTTAAAAATCATCCTCCGCAAAGCTTCAGCATCTTACATAAGGGGGGTAAAGAAACATCAAGATATGCTATAGGTAACCTCACCACTTCAAATGGAAAATTCAGGGTCACCATCCTGATAAAGATTAAGGAAGGTACCGCGGTAATCAACCAATTACGTATAGAAAAAGAAGATGGAGAATAGCTCTATAGAAATACTTATTAATTCAGCCTTAACAGAGGATGTCGGAGAAGGGGACCATACTTCATTAGCCTGTATTCCCGAAGGCAGCGTGGGGAAAGCACAATTAATAATTAACGGGGAAGGTATTCTTGCAGGAATGCATATGGCTGAAAAAATATTTAAGAAAATCGATCCTGGCATTCAGTTTGAACCCCTGGTTAATGACGGACATAAAATTAAACCGGGAGATATTGCATTTAAGGTCAGCGGGAATGTACATGCTATCCTGAAATGTGAACGCCTGGTACTTAACATAATGCAACGAATGAGCGGCATCGCTACCCAGACAAATATTTATGTAAAAAAGCTGGAAGGGCTTAAAACAAAAATACTTGACACCCGGAAAACCACACCCGGCATGCGCCTGCTTGAAAAAATGGCCGTTAAGACAGGTGGCGGCGAAAATCATAGGATAGGATTATTTGACATGATACTTATTAAAGATAACCATATAGATTTTGCAGGAGGAATTGAAAATGCAATAATCAGAACTCATGATTACCTGAAAAAGCTTAATAAGGATATCAAAGTGGAAATTGAAGCAAGAAATATCGATGATGTGAAAGAAATTCTAAAAATTGGCATGGTCAACATAATTATGCTCGATAATTTTACTGTTGATGACACAAAACAGGCGGTAAAGCTTATTAAAGGAAGATATATTATTGAATCTTCAGGGAGGATAACTCTGGAGAATGTAAGGGATTACGCTGAATGCGGAGTAGATTTTATCTCAATCGGGGAGCTGACACACCGTTTTAAAAGTCTGGATATGAGTATTAAGGCTGTAAAATGTTAGTTTGGATGAAGAAGCACCATTATCAGAGAACATATAAATTTTTTAACAAAAAGGTACATAAAATAATAGACTATTTCAGACGGATATCTTTTCCTGGCTTTGAAGGTGTTCCGATATACAATGTCTTTTCATTCTTCTTTAATGGTTTGACGAAAGGTTCTTTAAATATCAGGGCTTCTTCCATAGCCTTCAACTTTCTCCTGGCCCTCGGCCCCGGCATTATCTTCCTGCTTACTTTGATCCCCTACCTTCCGATCAAAAACTTCCAGAAAGAACTGATGGAGATAATGTACGATATAATCCCTGAAAATTCCTATATAGCTATTGAATCACTGCTGGCGGAAATATTTGTAAAGAGGGGTGGCCTCCAGATATTCGGACTATTAACAGCATTCTTCTTCGCACAAAAAGCCGTAAACGGTATGATTGAAGCCTTCAACGCCACATACCACACTATTGAAACCCGCCCCTGGCTCGAGCGAAGGTTAGTATCGGTGGCACTGGTATTTATTCTGTCCTTACTTGTTTCCCTGGCTACGGTATTATTTATTTTCAGCAAGGCAGGAATAGGAAAACTCGCTGAATCGGAAATAATAGAAATAGATATAACTGACTACCTTCTGTTTACCGGGAAGTGGATCATAATAATCGGACTAACGTTTTTCTCAATATCTTTTCTCTATTACCTGGCACCCATGAGAAAAACCAAATGGAAATTCTATTCCGCCGGCTCCACCCTGGCTACCTTGCTGGCAATAATCACCTCGCTGGTATTCTCATACATCATTAATAACTTTGCCAATTTAAATAAGTTTTTCGGCTCTATAGGAGCACTCATTGCCCTGATGCTATGGCTTAATTTTAATGCTCTTACCCTGTTAATAGGGTTTGAGCTTAATGCAAGTATCGATAATGCAAGGTTGCATAAATCGGAATTTACTGAAATTTAAACAGCGCAGCCAGGCCAATGCAGCATGACTATTCCGGACCAACATAACTGCCGTTCTCATAAATACCTTCCTGCACAGTGCCGTCTGCCCATGTATATTTCCCCTTACCCTGAAATTTGTTGTTCTTGAAATATCCCGTGTATTTATCGCCATTGGTATAAAAATAAATTCCATATCCGTCCTGCACACCATTTTTCCATTCCCCGGTATATTTTGCTCCGTCCGCCCATATATAGGTACCCTGCCCGTGAAAGACATCATTTGCCCACAAGCCGTCATAACTTTCACCATCCGGACTGGACCATGTGCCGGGGCCTTCACGTTTACCATTTGCAAAATTTCCCGCATACCTGTACCCGTTAGCATCAATATATACACCTTTCCCGTTTTCACAGGATCCGGAAATACATCCTGCCTCCTGTGAATAAATATTAACAGTCATTAAAATCATTATAAATATAAGTCCCTGTTTCATGATTGAGTCTTTTATCATATTATAATTAACTAAAACCTGAATTACCGTTATTAAGTGATATTG
>Ga0307435_1001186_pt1 | contig 11014 bp, 8 predicted proteins | sample SalMarWE160470MG_FD_202164 | JGI IMG/M metagenome (GOLD analysis project Ga0307435, IMG submission 202164) | Salt marsh sediment microbial communities from the Plum Island Ecosystem LTER, Massachusetts, United States - WE1604-70 | ecosystem: Environmental > Aquatic > Marine > Intertidal zone >... | reverse complement strand
TTAAAATATTATTAACGTGCAAAAGAATTTTGAAAATTGCAATGATACGAAAATATAATCAATGTTAATTAATTTTTAAAAATACAAATTCATTAGGTAATTTTAACAGGTTACTAATGTTATTTTAGTGTAATCTCAATCTGAGTTATAAAGTGCAGGATTTTTTAAAAGAATTAAATAAAGACCAGTACGAAGCAGTAATAAATACTGAAGGTCCGTCCCTGGTAATTGCAGGGGCCGGTTCGGGGAAGACCAGGGTTTTAACATACAGAATAGCCTATCTGCTAAGCAAGGGTGTTGATCCTGCCAATATTATTGCACTTACATTTACAAATAAGGCGGCAAATGAGATGAAAGTCCGTATTGGCAATATTGTTGGCAATAGCATAGCCCGGTATCTGTGGATGGGTACTTTTCATTCCATTTTTGCCAGGATACTCAGAATTGAAGCAGAACATATAGGATATGATTCGAAATATTCGATTTATGATACCATTGATTCAAAAAGCCTGATAAGAACCATTATAAAGGAACTTAATCTTGATGAAAATATATATAAGCCGGGTGTCGTCCATAGCAGAATATCATCAGCAAAGAACAATCTGATAACTGCCCAGGCTTACAATAATAATTCAGAGATTGCAGAGTATGACAGGATTACCAGGATGCCGATGGTTGCGGATATATTCAGAATCTATTGTGCCCGTTGCAGGAATGCAAATGCAATGGATTTTGATGATCTGCTCCTGAACACGAACATTCTCTTCAGGGATTTTGCTGATGTACTCAGGAAATACCAGCAAAAATTTAATTATATACTTGTTGACGAGTACCAGGACACAAACTATTCTCAATACCTTATTATTAAGAAGCTTTCGGCACTGCGAAACAATGTATGCGTTGTGGGTGATGATGCACAAAGCATTTATTCATTCAGGGGAGCTAAGATTGAAAACATATTAAACTTTAAAAATGATTATCCGGATTATAAACTTTTTAAACTTGAGAGAAATTATCGTTCAACCAGGACCATAGTATCTGCGGCTAATAGCATTATTGCCATGAATAAAGGGCAGATTCATAAGAAAATATGGTCCGGTAATGAAACAGGGGAAAAGATTAAGATTGTCAGAACCTTAACGGATATGGAGGAGGGGTTCTTTATATCAAATTCTATTCTCGATACTGCATTAAGTGAGCAGGAGCAGTATAACGAATTTGCTGTCATGTACAGGACAAATGCACAGTCGAGAATATTTGAAGAAGCTCTGAGAAAAAGAAATATACCTTATAAGGTTTATGGCAGCATATCATTTTATGAGAGAAAGGAAATTAAAGATACCCTGGCATATTTGCGTTTATCTGTAAATAATGATGATGATGAAGCTTTAAAAAGAATTATCAACTATCCTGCACGCGGAATAGGAAAAGTAACACTGGGGAAGCTTGAAGAACAGGCCAATAAAACTGATAGTAGTATATGGAGAATACTGCTTAAACTGGATGATAAAAATCCCGGTCTAAATGCAGGGACTATAAATAAAATCAAACTATTTATTAATACTATTTCAGGTTTCAGTTCAAGACTTGAAATACAGAATGCCTATGAATTAGCAAGGTATATTATTTCCTCGACAGGAATATTAAAGGAATATTATAATGGTTATACTCCCGAAGAAATAAGCAAGTATGAAAATCTTCAGGAGCTGTTAAACGGTATAAGGGAATTTACCGGAGAAAATGAAGGGGAGGGAATTGTTACCCTGGATAAATACCTTCAGAACGTTTCATTACTTACCGATATGGATAATGAAAAAGAGGAAGATAAAAATAAGGTTACTATTATGACAATTCATTCAGCCAAAGGATTGGAATTTAATAATGTATATGTTGCGGGGGTTGAGGAATATCTTCTTCCGTCACACCTGTCCCTGGAGTCTGCAAAAGACCTCGAGGAGGAAAGAAGATTATTTTATGTTGCCGTAACACGAGCCAGAAAAAGAGTAACCATAACTTATTCACAGTCGAGATACAGGTGGGGAACCCCGGTAGACTGCTCACCAAGCAGATTTATAAAAGAGATTGATGGTAAATATGTTTTCTGGCCCCGTCAGAATGAAACTGCGGCAAATATACCAGACTATAGTGATGATCTCACTTATTATAAAAAAAATAAGTTTCCGGGCAGAGACCGGGGAAGGGATTTTGACAAAAAATATGTAAATATCGGGAACAGGAAGTTTCTGAAACTTGGAACGCCTGAATGTGTTAATAATGATGCACGGGAAAGAGCCGACATAAATTTTATACCTGATAACCCTGATAATATTCAGGCCGGGATGAAAGTTGAACATAAGCGTTTTGGAATTGGCAAGGTCATTCATGTTGATGGAACCGCACCAAACAGGAAAGCAACAGTATTTTTTCAGGATTCAGGACAGAAAAAACAGTTATTACTAAAATTCGCCAAACTTAAAATTATCGGTTAATTGCAGATTAACCACACTGAAAATGGACAACGCCAGGGCCCGGTATTTTGATTTGAGTCTATTATTAAATATATTGGATGCAATCTTTGACAGATAAATAAATTTCCATTAGTTTTGTAAAAAAATATATTATGAGCTACGATTATAACACAAGCAGAAACAGGTTAAAATTGCCGGAATATGGTAGAAATATTCAAAAGATGGTAGAATATTTGATGACAATTGAGGATCGGGATCAGAGGAATAAGATGGCATATGCAGTCATTTCAGTTATGGGAAACATGAATCCTCACCTCCGGGATATTAGCGATTTCAAGCATAAATTGTGGGATCATCTTTCTATTATGTCAGATTTTAAACTCGATATAGATTCTCCGTATGAAAAGCCCGAATCCAAAGTTTTTAATGAAAAGCCGAGAAAGGTTGAATATAAAACAAACGAAATAAAATATAAGCATTATGGCAGGACCCTTGAGATGCTTATTGACGAAGCTTCAAAATATCCTGAAGGTGAGGAAAAAGAACTCCTGATTAAAATAATTGCCAACCATATGAAGAAATCCTACCTTACATGGAACAGAGAAGTTGTCAGCGACACGGAAATTATCAGGGATCTTGGAGAGCTGTCAGGTGGCAAATTAAATGTTGGTGAAGATATAAAGCTTAATGATTCCAGGGAAATACTCTCGAAAAACAAAAGAAAGAGAGTTTTAAGAAAAAAATAGTATTTATCATTTGCCTTCAGTAAATAAATGAGTTCTTTTAGAATTAAAGGAGGAAACAGACTAAAAGGTGAGATAAGTCCACAGGGCTCAAAGAACGAGGCATTACAGGTAATATGTGCAACCCTGCTGACCTCCGGGAAAATAATAATTAAAAATATTCCTGATATAATTGATATAAACAATCTAATCGATTTAGTTAAAGGATTAGGCGTTGAAGTTAATAAGATAAATTCTTCCGATTATTCCTTTTGTGCCAGGGATATTGATATCAATTACCTTTTAACAGATGAGTTCATTAAAAAAAGTGCCAGCCTTCGGGGTTCACTGATGTTAATAGGCCCTCTGCTGGCAAGATTCGGGAAAGCATATATTCCAAAACCCGGCGGGGATAAAATTGGAAGGAGGAGGGTGGATACGCATATAAATGGATTTATTAAGCTGGGGGCAAGGTTTTACTATAACGCAAAGGAAGACTTCTATAAAATAGAAGCAAAGAATCTGAAGGGATGTTATATGCTGCTTGAAGAAGCTTCGGTAACAGGCACTGCAAATATTATTATGGCTGCTGTATTGTCTGAAGGCAAGTCTACTATTTATCATGCTGCATGTGAACCGTATATTCAGCAGTTATGTAAAATGCTAAATAGCATGGGGGCAAAAATCACGGGTATCGGTTCAAATTTGCTAACAATCACGGGTGTTTCTGAACTGGGGGGATGCGAACATGCAATTTTGCCCGATATGATTGAAGTGGGCAGTTTTATTGGACTGGCTGCCATGACAAAAAGTGAAATACGAATAAAAAATGTATCATATAAGGACCTCGGAGTCATTCCTGATGCATTCAGGAGACTGGGTATTAAGTTCGAAAGAACAGATGACGATATCTTTATACCTCAGCAGGATAATTATCAGATAGAAACTTTTATAGATGGATCAATAATGACTATAGATGATGCACCGTGGCCCGGCCTTACACCTGATTTATTAAGTGTCATTCTTGTCGTTTCAACCCAGGCTAAAGGGAGCATACTTATTCATCAGAAAATGTTTGAGAGCAGATTGTTCTTTGTTGATAAGTTAATTGATATGGGTGCTCAGATTATTCTGTGCGATCCTCACCGCGCAACAGTAATAGGACTGGATAACCAGATTCAGCTGAGAGCAACCAATATGACTTCGCCGGATATCAGGGCAGGTGTAGCCCTGTTAATTGCAGCTCTTTCAGCTGATGGCATAAGCACTATCCATAATATTGATCAAATTGACAGGGGGTATCAATATATTGATAAACGGTTGAATGATATCGGGGCCGATATCATTAGAATAAATTAAACGCCTTAAATAAAGGCCGTCATTTTAAGTTCCGCTGAATTCCCTTTTCCCTGGTTCATCAACCTGAAAGCCATTTGAAATTCCTTTTTTATATATTCTTAAATTCAAAATACATTTCTTTGGTTATTTTTGTAATTAAAATTCAATAAGCTGTCAAATTGTCTGAATAGGTAAAATGGCAAATATTTTGTCAGCTAAGTAAGCTGTTAAAAGTGAATAATTAATTTATAAAAAAGTCTATTATGGTAAAAAAGGATATACCAGAAAAAGAGGAAAGGGACCAAAGTGCTGTAAAAACTGGTAAAAGCAAGACATCTGCTAATAAAACATCAACTGCTGCAACAGGTAAGACAACGAAAAAAGGGACAACTCACAGCAAAGATGATATAAAGTATAAAATAAGATCTTATGAAGAAAAGATAAATGAACTGACAGATAAGTATTTAAGATTGTCTGCCGAATTTGACAATTATAGAAAACGTACACTTAAAGAGAAAATTGAACTGACAAAATCGGCCGGAGAGGATATCTTAAAGAATATATTACCGGTTATGGATGATTTTGAAAGGGGCTTGCAGAATATTGATAATGCGAACGAAATTACGGCAGTAAAACAGGGGATAAACTTAATATATATTAAATTTAAGGAATTTTTAAATCAGTATGGAGTTAGAGAGATAGATGCAACTGAAAAGGAATTTGACATAGATTATCATGAAGCGGTCACAAAAATACCCGCAGGAAGGGAGGATTTAAAAGGTAAAGTAGTTGACGTGATAGAGAAAGGCTATGTCCTTAATGATAAGGTAATAAGATATTCAAAGGTTGTGGTTGGCGAATAAACACTTTGCCTGAAAACAATATAGATAATGGCTAAAAGAGATTACTACGAGATTCTTGATGTACCCAGGAATGCTACTCAGGAAGAAATAAAAAAGGCATACAGAAAGCAGGCTCTAAAGTATCATCCTGACAAGAATCCGGGCGATAAACAAGCTGAGGAAAAGTTTAAGGAAGCGGCTGAAGCATATGAAGTGTTACGTGACTCTGATAAGAGGGCGAGGTATGATCAGTTTGGGCATGCTGGGGTGGGAGGTGCTTCAGGGGGAGGATTTAATATGACTATTGAAGATATTTTCAGCCAGTTTGGAGATATATTTAGTGATCTCGGTTTTGGCGGTTTCGGGGGCTTTGGAAGCAGCAGAAGAAGTGGCAGGAGAATAAACAAGGGAACAAACCTGAGAGTTAAAGTGAAACTTAATCTTGCAGAAATAGCAAACGGGGTTCAGAAAAAACTCAGGGTTAACAAATATGTGACGTGTAATGTGTGTGAAGGGACAGGAGCAAGGGACAGAAATTCTTATCAGACATGTTCAACATGCGGGGGAACAGGACATATTATGAGAGTGACACAAACACTGCTGGGGCATATGCAGACAACGCAAACCTGTCCTTCATGTAACGGTGAAGGAAGATCAATAACACAAAAATGTACAAATTGTCATGGTGAAGGTATTATCACCGCAAATGAAGTGATAAGCATTAAAATACCTGCCGGCGTAACTGAAGGTATGCAGATGACTATAGCAGGCAAAGGCAATGCAGCCAGAAGAGGAGGTGTCAATGGAGACTTGTTAGTACTTATTGAAGAAGAAAATCATCCTGACCTGATTCGTGATGGCAACGATCTGTTATATAACCTGTATATTAGCATTACTCAGGCTTCCCTAGGAGCACATGTTGAGATACCGACCATTAATGGAAGAGTTAAAATAAAAATCGATCCCGGCACACAACCTGGCAAGATTCTGAGGCTGAGAGGGAAGGGACTACCGGATGTGAATAGTTACGGACGAGGCGATTTGCTTGTCAGCATTAACGTATGGATACCAAAATCACTGTCGCGCGAAGAAAAAAGAATTATGGAAAATCTCGGTGAATCTGCAAACTTTAAACCCGATCCGAAAAAAACAGATACCAGCTATTTCGAAAAAAAGAGCAATTATTTTGATTAAATGAATATCTTCAGAGCACACAATATACAGAAACATTTTGGGAGTACCATTGCATTGGATGATGTATCGATAAATGTGCCCGAAGGCAGTATATACGGATTATTAGGGCCGAATGGGGCGGGAAAAACCACTTTGATAAGAATTATAAATCAGATACTGGCTCCTGATAAAGGTGAATTATTTTATCGCGACCGAAGAATAAAGACAAATGATATTTTTCAAATTGGATATATGCCCGAGGAAAGAGGCTTATATAAGAAAATGAAAGTTGGGGAACAGGCACTTTATCTTGCACAATTGAAAGGGGTTTCGAAAAGGGAGGCACTGAAAAAATTAAAGTACTGGTTTGAGAAATTTGAAATTCAGACATGGTGGAACAAAAAGATTGAAGAGCTTTCAAAAGGCATGCAACAAAAAATTCAGTTTATCATTACAATTTTACATGAACCGGCGCTAATAATCTTTGATGAACCCTTTAGCGGCTTTGATCCCATAAATACAAGTCTGCTTAAAAAGGAGGTCTTAAACCTCAGGAAGAAGGGAGCTACAATTATATTTTCAACTCACGATATGGCTTCGGTAGAAGAACTATGTGATAATATAACCCTGATTAACAAGGCAAAAACTATACTGGAAGGCAAAATAAGCGATATAAGAAATGCTTATAAGTCAGATACTTTTGAGATAGGTTATATAGGTGATCCGGCAAGACTCAAAAATCTTGCTTCGGGAGATTTTGAGATAATAGATCAAACTGCTAAAGAAAATATTAATTATGCAAGGATTAAAGTAAAGAGGTTAGTTTCTGATAATGAACTTCTATCTGTATTAATACCTGAAGTGCATATCACATCATTTAATGAATTGTTACCAGGCATGAATGACATTTTTATTAAAGTAGTGGAGAAGGCGCAGGATATAAATAAATAAAGCATTTTATTGTTATATGAATAAAACAGGGATCATTATTAAACGCGAGTACCTGACCAGGGTAAGAAAAAGGGCTTTTATTATAATGACTTTGCTTGGCCCGTTTATTTTTGCAGCCTTTATGATTGTTCCTGCATGGCTCGCCACAGTCGAAGATAAAGAAGTAAAGGTAATAGCGGTAATAGAATATAGTGACATGGATACACCTGTGCCTGACTCATTAAGGCAGTTTTTTGATGTTCTTAAGGATAGGGATAATCTGAAATTCGAATATATAGGGTATACTACACTGGACGTATTAAAATCTACTCTCGAGTATTCAAAATATTTTGGCATCCTGTACATTCCCCACAATGTGATAAATTTTGAAGTGGTCGAGTTATATACCAAGAAAGAGCCTAGTTTAAGCATGGAAATGTATATCAGGGAGTCACTTGAGAAATATATACATAATATCAAATTAAGGAAGTTGAATATACCTGTCGAGGTGCTGAATTCTGTTCAGACAAATATAAAATTAAAGACTATAAAACTGGAAAAAGGAAAATTTGAAGAACAAGGGCTAAAGAATCTTAGGAGAGGAGTTGGATATGCCGGAGGGTTCCTGATTTATTTTTATATCTTCTTTTTTGGAGCCCAGGTTATGCGTGGGGTGGTTGAAGAAAAAACAAACAGAATAGTTGAACTGATTGTATCATCAGTTAGACCTTTTCAGCTAATGATGGGTAAAATAATTGGTATCGGACTGCTGGGGCTGACACAATTCATTGCATGGATTGTATTGACTTTTACTATTGTGACTGTCACACACGAGTTTCTGGCATTTAAGACCAATGTGCAGAATAAACAACAATATGTCCCTGAAAGTATTATAGATGCCAGACCTGCTGATCAGCATGAACTTATTACGGATAATAAAATTTCTGAATTTGAAGGAATTCTGGACAAGATAAAAGGAATAGACTTTGTTGTTATGATTGGGATATTCATATTTTATTTTCTGGGCGGCTATATTTTATATGGGGCATTATTTGCTGCTATTGGTGCAGTTGTTGATAGCGAGACTGACACACAGCAATTCATGCTGCCGGTTACAATACCTCTTATAATAGCTATATTTGTAATGATTAATGCATTTATGAATCCAAGCGGTAAGATAGCCGTTTGGTTTTCCATTATTCCGTTTACTTCTCCTATAGTTATGATGGCCCGGATACCATTCGACGTCCCGTTGCTAGAGATTGTTGCTTCAATGGTTATTTTAGTTCTTACCTTTCTGGCTGCAATATGGTTTGCAGCTAAAATATACAGGACAGGGATATTAATGTACGGGAAGAAGGTTAATTACAGAGAGATTTGGAAGTGGCTTAGATACAGAAACTGATCAATTATATTGTGCTGCCGGCACAAAAGCCGGATAAGAATTAAACCTGAATATAACTAATAAAATTAAGTTATGGCTAACATTTTAGTAATTGATGATGAAAAAAGTATAAGGAATACACTGCAGGAAATATTCGAATATGAGAATCATAAGGTCGAATTGGCCACAAATGGTCCTGAAGGAATTGAATTTTTTGAGAAAAGCGAATTTGACGTTGTCCTGTGTGACATAAAAATGCCCGAGATGGATGGCATTGAGGTACTGGAAAGATTACTTGAAAAATCACGTGATATACCGGTTATTATGATATCAGGGCATGGAAATATAGATACTGCGGTTGAGGCAATTAAAAAGGGAGCATATGACTTCATTGAAAAGCCTCTGGATCTGAACAGGCTGCTTGTTACTGTTCGTAATGCCATAGAAAGAATAGATCTGGTAACAGAGGCTAAAGTGTTGAAAAGAAAGGTTAGCAAAACCTATGAAATAGTCGGGGAATCACCAGCTATTAAAAAAGTTAAGGAAATGATTGAAAAAGTAGCTCCCACAGATGCCAGGGTACTGATTACAGGTAATAACGGGACAGGCAAGGAGCTGGTTGCCAGATGGCTGCATGAAAAAAGTGAAAGGTCAGCACATCCTTTTGTAGAAGTTAATTGTGCAGCTATTCCTTCAGAATTAATAGAGAGTGAACTTTTTGGTCATGAGAAGGGAGCATTTACCTCTGCCCATAAACAAAGAAAAGGCAAATTTGAACAGGCTGACGGAGGGACAATCTTTCTTGATGAGATTGGTGATATGAGCCTCGCAGCCCAGGCAAAAGTTCTGAGAGTATTACAGGAGAATAAAATTACAAGAGTAGGTAGTGATAAAGACATTACAGTAAACGTAAGAGTTATTGCTGCAACAAATAAGAATCTTAAGGAAGAGATTGAAAAACGAACTTTCAGGGAAGATCTGTATCACCGTATAAGTGTAATCCTGATAAATGTGCCTACATTAAATGAAAGGCTGGATGATATACCGCTGCTTGCAGATTTCTTTAATGAGCATATATCTAATGAATATGGGCGCCCTAAAATCAGCATTAAGGAAGATGCAATTGATGAACTTAAAAAGATTAACTGGACGGGGAATATTCGTGAATTCAGGAATGTGCTGGAACGGCTGATAATATTATGTGATAAGGAAGTCTCGGGGAGGAATGTCATTGATTATGCGCAGCCGATATCAAGGTAGCAGGCTCGGCTTCATTTATACGCCGGATTTTAAAATTGGCATAACCTATTATAAGAGCAATTACCGGATTTATTAAATTGAAAAAGCAAAACGGAAGATAGGTTAATGTAGGTACGTTAAGTACTCGCGCCTGTGTTGCTCCACATGTATTCCACGGTACAAGCACAGAGGTTAATGTTCCCGCATCCTCCAGTGTTCTGCTTAATACTTCAGGTTTAAGCCCTTTATCCCTGAATGTTTGCGAAAACATTCTGCCTGGGACAACTATCGACAGGTATTGATCGGAAGCTGTTATATTAAAAAATATACAGGTAGTTAACGTGGCGGCAATAAGTGAACCTGTGGAATGTGCAAATGAAATAACTGCCATGGTGATTCTTCTCAGGAGTCCGCCAGCTTCCATCACTCCGCCAAAAGCCATGGCCGATATTATGAGCCACACCGTATAGAGCATACCTGCCATCCCCTCCGAAGTCAGAAGATCATTTATTACTTTATGGCCGGTGTCAATTTGAATATCGCCAAACATTGCTCTCATAACGACAATATAAGAAGCTTTTAACTGACCTGTCCCTTCACCGGCAAGCTGCCTTATAAGTTCAGGCTGAAAAATCAGGGCGGCTATTGCTCCCACTAATGTAGCAATCAACAGGGAGGGCAGAGCAGGTACTTTTTTAACAATTATAAATATCAATATCGCAGGCACCAAAAGCAGAAAAGGACTTAAATTAAAAGATCTGTCAATTACCATAAGAACGCTTTCCATGTTTGTTTCAGCCGAAGAATAGTTATTTGCAAATCCTATTATCATGAAAATTATTAATGCCAAAAGTATGGAAGGTACGGTAGTAATAGTCATATACCTTACATGTGTGAACAGGTCCGTCCCCGCAACAG
>Ga0307435_1001185_pt1 | contig 11019 bp, 11 predicted proteins | sample SalMarWE160470MG_FD_202164 | JGI IMG/M metagenome (GOLD analysis project Ga0307435, IMG submission 202164) | Salt marsh sediment microbial communities from the Plum Island Ecosystem LTER, Massachusetts, United States - WE1604-70 | ecosystem: Environmental > Aquatic > Marine > Intertidal zone >... | reverse complement strand
GCCTTGGCAGCGAAATCTCCCACCTGTGGGGCGGGGAAAACGATCCCTACCTGCTGTTCCTCTATCCCAGGGCGGATACCCATCTCACCGGAAGGTACGCTCCGGGCTCGGATGCGGTGGACACGGTTCTCAGAGGGGGACAACATCTCTCCCCGCTCTGCCCCACCCCCTGGATGCAGGCCATGCTCGCTCTCTGGTCTCCCTCCGGCCTGCCCTTCGACAAAACGGCGGTTCCGGATCGAAATACCGGGGTCAAAGAATTCCTGCTTCGCTATCTGTTCGAGACCTAGGGCGCCGCTTCCCGGTGTATCTTGTTGGCCTCCGCATCCAGGTCCCGGAGCGTAGCATCGATATCGGCGCCATCCAATATCTTGTTGAAGGCCGCCTCAACCGCGTCCCGGACTTCGGAGTATCCGGCGAAGGGCGGTTCCGCCTTGGCATCACTGTTGAGCAACAGATCGTAGGCGATCTTGTAGTTGGGATTCTTGCTCAGGTAGTCCCCCAGCTGTGCGGCCGTAGATTTCCGCACCGGGAAGTAGTTGGTCGCCTCGACCCACTTGGCCTGAGGTCCCGGTTGGGTGAGGTATTTGACCAGAAGCCAGGCCGCCAGCTGCCGCTGGGGCGTACTCTTGGGAATGCTCACGCTGGCCCCGTAGATGTCCAGGGCGGGCCTGGCCGTGGTGTGGGGAACCGCCGCTACGCTCCAGTCAAAGGGCCCCTGCTCGCCCTTGGCCACGGATCCGTCGTAGTAGGGCAACCCCGCCGTGGAGGACATGGTGAACAGCACTTTCCAGTTGGCGAAGTCGTTCTGTTCGCCGTACGGCTCGGCGATCTTCCTGCTGAATTTTTCCCCGTAGAGCCGCTTCATGAAGGCCATGGAGTCCCTCATCTGCCGGGTGTTGTAGGTGTAGCCCGAGCCGTCTGCTTTGGCCACCTCCCCGCCACGGGAGATCACCTGGGCGAAGACATTCGAAGCTCCGGTGTTGATGGCGTAGCCGTACTGGTTCTCGGCCGGATTGGTCGCCTTCCTGCACATCTGATAGAATTCGTCCCAGTTCTTCGGGGGACCGCTGAAGCCCATCTGCTCGAGCCAGTCGAGGTTGTAGAACAGCAGCTCCAAGGAACGGTTGGGAGGAAATCCGAGCCTGGCCCCACCGAATTGGGCGTTCACATCCTGCTGCAAAAATCCCTCGAAGTAGTCGGAACGCTCGTCCCCCAAGCCCCATTGGGGATCGTCGATATAGTCGTTGATATCCGCCAGGGCTCCGCTGGCCTGGTAAGCCGCGGCTTCGTTCTGATAGGCGGCAACCAGATCCGGCACCCTGCCGGCGGCAATGGCCGTAACCATCTTGTTGTACAGATCGTCGTAGCGCCCGCCGAACTCAGGCGTCACCTTGATGTTCCACTGGTTGGTGTTGTTGAACTCCTCCACCAGTGCCTCGAGGGTTTCCTGCTGGAATCGGGTGAACTGGTGCCAGTAAGTGATCTCCACCCCGGTGGGATCCACTTCCTGAAGCGCCGACTCCTCCCCATTGGGAGAGCCCCAGCACAGAGCCGCTGCCAACAGCAGCCCTACCGTGATGAAAAGGATCTGTCGTTTCATCTTTGTACCTCCTCCTTGGTTTTGTTTTTATTCCTTTAACCCGCTTCGGGTAATGGCCTCTGTGAACTGCCTCTGAGCGATGAAATACACGGTAATAACCGGCAGCACGGCGATCACCGCTCCGGCCATGCGCAGATGGGTCTCCGGGCCGGCCTCGGTGATGAACATGCTCAAGCCCACGGTAATCGGTCTCCACCTGGGTGTCTGGGTGACCACCAGGGGCCACTGCAACAAGTTCCAGGTGTAGATAAATGAGAGAAAAACTACGGTGAAGATCGGCGCCTTGGACAGCGGAAGTACGATCGAGATCAGAGAACGCAGATGGGTCGCGCCGTCGATCTTGGCTACCTCGATCAGCTCGTTGGGGATCTGGGAGAAGAACTGGCGCAGCAGAAAGATGTGGAAGGCGCTGGCCAGAAAGGGAACGGTCAAGGCCGGAAGCCTATCGATCCAACCGAGTTTGGCCACGATAATGAAGTTGGGTATCAGCAGCACCGTCTGGGGAATCATCAAGGTAGAAAGAAGTATGGTGAAGATCAGATCCCGGCCCACAAAGCGCAACTTGGCGAAAGCGTAGGCGGAGAGGCTCGAGGTGAACACGATCCCTCCGACCGTGATGGCGGTGATGATCACGCTGTTGCGGAAATACAAACCGAAACGCGCCTCCTGCCAGGCTACTCTGTAGTTGCTCCACTGGGGTACGCGAGGCCAGAACTTGGGATCGAAGGGAATCGCGCTGGAGCGGGTGATGGTCTCGGCAATGGTCTTGAGGGAATGGCTCACCATGAACAGGAAGGGAATTATCGAGACAAAGGCGCCGAGAATCAACAGCAGGAGCAGGACGGCCTGGAGCCATGGTGAGCGTTCCTTAACCATAGTGCACCCGTTCCTTCATGATCCGTCGTTGGACCAAGGTCAGTACCAGGACGATGGCGAACAGCAGCAGGGACAAGGCCGCGGCGTAGCCGAAGCGGGACTTGCGGAAGAAGGTGAAGAAGATCTGCACACTCATCGGGTCCACCTCTCCCCTGGCGGCAGGATGGCGCAACACGTAGATGTGGGCGAAGGCCTTGAAGGTTCCTATGATTCCCAGCAGGGTGAGAAAATAGGTCGTCGGGGAAAGCATCGGCAGGGTGATCTTGAAGAACACGGCAAGCTTCCCCGCCCCGTCGACCTCTGCGGCTTCGTAGAGCTGACGAGGGATGTTGGACAGGCCGTTGGTATAGATCAGGGCGTTGTAGCCGACGAAAACCCACCAGTTGAAAAACATGATGGACACCAGAGCAAGGCTGGGACCCTGGGCCCAGCTGAGCCAGTAGTCGGCGATGACGCTTTCCGAGACCACGGCCATGCGCTCTCCCGAAAGCAGGAAGAAGATCCCCTTGGGCTCCAACAACCACTGCGCCGGTGGCCTGCCGAACAGAGCGAGCACTTGGTTGGCAAAGGATTCCGGCTTCAATGAGAACAGACGCTCGAAAACCGCCGCTGAGGCGACCGAGGGCACGATGTAGGGCAGGAGGTAGATCACCCGGAAGACCTGCTTGGCCGGGATCTTCTGGTACAAAAAAGAGGCCAACAGCAATCCTAAAGCCAGCTGAACGGGAACAGTCCCCAGGGAGTACCAGACTGTGACCCGGAGGGAGGTGAACATCCCCTTATCCCCCGCTCTCGCCAGGTAGGGCAGGAGAAGGGCCAACGCCGCCAGACCGATCACGAGCAGAAATACCCCTGAACCAGCGGAAAGCGATCCACGTTTCCCCCGCGCTCGACCGATCAGATAAACGGCAAGCGCGATGCAGGCCAGGGCGGCGATCACGAGCAGCAAGTATAGGGGGCTGCCGAACATCTCCCTGTAGTTTGCCAGGCCGATGAACCTGCCCCTCTTGATGCGCCATTTGTGAAGGCTGACATAGAGGGTGAAAAAAACGGGAAATATGCCAAAAACCGAAATAAGAAGGACGGAGGGGAAGATGAAGAGATAACCTGTAAGATTCTCCGATGCAGCGCGAGCCCGCCGGCCGCTTCTTCGCGGCTGGAGGGAAACCCGCTGTCTTGGCACGGTTTCCTCCTTTTGCACGATACCTCAACTGTACGTCGGCAAATCTCCGTCGTCAACAAAACGAGTTGACCCTCCAGCTAACCCGGTTGTACTCTTCACAGGGGAGCAAAGTGAGTAACGACAAGATCAGTCTTATCGAAACACTCGAAGTTTTCCATACCCTCGCAGCAGAAGAACTAAAGGCGATTGCAGCATCCTCCAGGTTGCGATCCTTCGGCAAGGGAGAGGTTGTCTATTCGAGCGAAGCAGGAGGTGACACCGGCAGCGGGAGAATCTATGCGATTCAACGGGGCGAGGTGCTGATCACCAAGAGCGGGGATGAGCAACGGGACGTCATCCTGGCCACATTTGTAGGGGGGGAGAGTTTTGGCGAGCTGTCCCTGTTCGAAAGGGATGCTGTGGATACATCCGCCCGCTGCGAGGAAGACACGACACTCCTCGTTTTTCCCGGGGAAACAGAACCGGAGCGAGCTGCCGCCCAAGCGGAGAAGCTGTTCAGCACACATCCCCGGATCAAGGCCAAGATCCTACGGGCCCTGTTGGCAATCGTAGCCCGACGTATCCGCAGCACGAATCGTCTCATCGCCGAGAAGAGCCCCTGGGTCCAGGAGCTGCGCCGGCAGGTGATGATCGACAAGCTCACGGGATTGTTCAACGCCGGCTACCTGGAGGAGGAGTTTCCACGGTTGCTGGAACAGAAGCCCAAGGGCACCTGCTTCCTGATGATCAAGCCGGACAACCTCAAGAACCTGAACGACAGCTACGGCCATCAGGCGGGGGACCGAACCCTGCAGCTGATGGCCGCCGAGCTCCGCAGGCAATTGGGAGATCGAGGGATCCCGATACGCTATAAGGGGGATGTCTTCTCCGTCATCCTTCAGCGGGCAGGACTCCAGACGGCTCGAGAGCTTGCCAAGCGGATTCGAGCGGGCATGAGCAAGGTCAATGTGAGCGAAGTGAGTCTCGGGAGCACGGAGCCAAGAACCGATCTAGGCATCACGGTGAGCATAGGAGTTGCAGGCTATCCCAACGGAGGCGGTTCGGCAGTCAAACTGACTGAACGGGCTTACCAAAACCTCTTCACCGCCCGCAATCGCGGTGGAAACCGCATCTGCAGCCAACAGAGAAAATGAACGAAAAATACGAATTTTTGAAAAACGTTCGCATATTTTGCGATCTCACCGATGAGGAGATACGGGATCTTCTCCAACTGCTACATCCTCGAGAGCTGAAGAAGGGGGAAACACTCTTTCGGCAGGGTGATCCCGGCGGAGAGCTGTTCGTCGTGGAGTCCGGAGCCCTGGGTATAGCCGTTACCCTGGACGACGGCAAAAATCTGGAAATTGCCGCTTTCAAGAAAGGAGACTTCTTCGGAGAGATGTCCATCTTCGAAAAAGAACCCCGTTCTGCTACCTGCTATGCCAAGAGCCGAAGCCGTCTGCTGGCCATGAATGAGAAAGAGTTCTTTCAGCTCGTCGAATCCAACCCGGCCAGCGCCGGGAAGGTAATGACCCGCATGCTTGCCGTGACCCGGCGACGGCTGGAGGACACCGGGGGATTCCTCTCCGACATGGTCCAATGGGGCGAGGATGCCCGTCGCAGGGCGATCACCGACCCTCTGACCGGGCTGTACAACCGGCGCTATCTCGAAGAGGCCCTCGAAGAATACTTCATGAAAGCCCGAAACGGCTCGAAACCGCTCTCCCTGGTGATGCTCGACCTGGATCACTTCCGGGAGATCAACGAGAAATACTCAGAGAAGGTCGGAGACCGGGTAATCACTGCCGCCTCCGATATCTACCGACGCTTCCTCAGACCAACCGATGTAGCAGCTCGCTACGGGGGAGACGAGTTCACCTTCATTCTTCCCGACACCGATCTCGAAACGGCTCACGCGCTCATGGAGAGTATTCGTCGCACAATAGAGGAATCGGATCTCCTCGAGAAAGCGGTACCGGCAAGCGGGGTCAAATCGAAGAACTCTTCTCTGCCCAAAGTCACGACCAGCCAGGGTCTGGCCTGTTTCCCCGAGCACGCCTTGGACCCGAAAGCCCTGAGGGAAGCGGCAGACGGTGCCCTGTATCGAGCCAAGGAGACGGGTCGCAACCGCGTGGTCATGGCGCAACCCTGCTAGTCGCGGTTAACCGTTCTCCCCTACAAACAGATAAAGAGGAAACCAGCGGTCGCCTTCCCGTTTCCGGCTTAGGCGCTCATCTCGGTCAACAGCTCTTTAGTAGTCAGCACCCGTCCGTACTTCATGGCGATACGCCGCAGCGAGTTCTCGAGGAAATCCTTGTCGAAGTAGCCGATCGCGTCGGATACGACGAAGTTCTGATACTGCCGATCGAAGGCCCCGGTCACCGTATCGTCAATGCAGAAAGGTGCGGCACAGCCGACGACGATCAGCTGTTCGGCACCCCTGGCCTGCAGTACCGTGTGCAGATTGGTTTCGAAGAAACCGCCGTAGCTGTACTTCTCCACGATCGCCTCCCCCTCCCGAGGGTAGAGTTCATCGATGATGTCATGTCCCTCCGCTTCCTTCTGGATCTCCTCGTAGAAACGGCGGCAGTTTTTCCAACATGCCTTATCCGGGGGGTGAAGCGGTTTCGACCAGGTCCAGATCAGCGTCCGTTCAGGTCCGGCGGTGAACTTGAGAAAAATCACCGGAATGTCAGCCCTTCTGCAGGCATTGAGCACTTTTTGGACATTGGGAATCGCTTCGTTGCAGCCCTGTAGAAAGAAGGGTGCCCCCTTGCGGACGAAGTCGTTCTGCATGTCCACAACAACCAGCGCCGCTTTTTTTATATTTAGGGTAAAGGGAACCTGTGTTTCAGCCATTCAGACTCCTCCCAATTTACTCGCCGAATCCGTAGCCGCCCACAAGGAGACGAATATGGGGCATAGACCAGCTGAAGGTGTTACTGTAAACGGTAAAGGTATACCCAGCGCGTAATCCTACTAGAATACCGCTCTCGTTTTTTACAGGTATGAGGAAATCTAATCCAACAGCCGGATTGAGAAGGGCGCATTTCGATACAGTCGAGCTGACATCGCTGGTCATCGCGCCTCCACCCAGTGAACACACGATCGAGCTGCTGCCCGATTCCAATATCCAACCGACTCCTCCGGTGAAATAACCCACAGCCCCTTTCTCATTTGCTCTTGAACCCGCCTCCTGGCCGAAGATCGGACTGCCCGACACGAGCAGCGCAAAGATCAAGCAAATAGCGAAGCACACTTTGATTCTTCCATTCATCTTCCGTCTCTCCCTCTTTTGTTATCGTTGTTCAACTCTTTTTCTTGTCCAGCTCTCTTTCCTTCATAACCGCCTTGGTGCGATCGCTTATCCCATTAGCTCTCGCGATCATAAAGATAAAGACGCCCAGCAGGGCGAGAAAAATACCAACGGAAAGTCCCGCTACCCGGAGTACCGGCATCAGCGGAGAGTCGAATACTCCTCCATGGCCCGCATGACCGCTTCCACATTGCGTATCGGGATCCCCGGGTACAGATCATAGACGAGGGACAATCCGCCCCGGGGATCGCTGAGCTTGGCCACGGCCTCCCGGATCAGTTCTTCAACGTCCTTTGGACTTCCGTTGCGGGTAACCTCCTGCCTGTCGATATCCAGGTCAACGGCGATCCGCCCCTTACAGCGTTTGCCGATTTCGTCGATTCCGTTTACCCTGTCCTGAAGATTGATCACCGTCACGCCGCAGGCAATCAAGTCGTCCAGGAGCTCCAGGATGTGCCCGTCGCTGTGCATGTAGACGACTTTTCCCCCCTTTCGTACGGGTTGCATCAACCTTCCGTAGGAAGGACGGATGTATCTTCGAAACAGCTCGGGCGAAAGCATCGGACCGTTTTGAGCACCCAGATCCTCCGGGAAGGTCACTATGGATACGTCCAGCTCCAGATAGCGACGGACGAAGTAGGCGTTGAAAGCTTCGACCATAGCGATTAGGCGGTGCAGCTCCTCCCTCTGGTCATGCATGTCGTAGACTAGGTTCTCATAGCCCCTCAGATATTCGAGGGTGAGGAAGAAGAATCCGTGCCGCAGCTCGCCTATCGAAAAACCGATCGTCCCCTCGTCTTTCCGGACACGTAGCTGCACCGCTTCCCAGTCGATCCGCGTCCAGCCGTCGTGCTCCTCCGGATCGGGAGGGCGAAAGCTCCTCAGAGCCGCCCAATCAGCCAGGGGAAATCGTATCACGGTGCCCGTGATGCCGTTCGTCGTGGTTCTCCAGGTCGAACCCCAGGAGTCCTCGTATTCGCTTCCCGCCGTCTGCCAGGGGGCGGGTTGGCGCTGCCGCGGATCAAGGAAGCTTCTCTCGTGGTCCTTGAATAGAAACGAGTGCCTCGATACGAGCTTCCGCAGCTCCTTGAGGTCGTAGGCTTCAAGACAGGCGTAGTTGACTTCAAAACGGATCGGTATGCGCGTCGGTTGGGTAAAGGTGTACGCTTTAAGAAAATCCGGATCCCGCATATGAGTCAACAGTCGCAGCACCGTATCCACCTTCAGCCGATTTCTTGATTACTTTCGGAGAAAACTATACAGTCTCGATACCGTGAGCTGTCAAGCGAGCCGGCGGGACGACTTCTTTCGGTCCGTACTCCTGGAACGACCGGCCAAAACGCCTTTCTACTTCACCCTCTGCGATTCGTTGATCGAAGAGTTCGAGAGGCGCAACGGGAAACAGAGCTACTTCGACTTTTTCGATATGCCCTTTCGCGCCGTTTCGCTGGAACCAACCCGGAATCCCCCCGATTATTCGCGGTACTTCGAGGATCTGCAACCGGTGGACGAGATCAACGAGTGGGGGGTGGGCTACATCCGAGGCAGCCAGTATCATTTTCGTCGCATGGTTCCCCCGATGAAAGCGTTCGATGATCCGGGGCAGGTATGGAGCTTCCCCCTGCCGGATATCCTGGACGAATACAGATGGGAGGGCTTTGCAGAACGGATCGCGGAGCTCAAGAGCAAAGACTACGTGACCATGAACGCCCCGCCGTTCATCGACATCTTCGAGCCTTCCTGGTACCTCAGAGGATTCGAGCAGCTGCTGATGGATCTTCACCTCAACCCGCCCATGGCCGAGGCCTGCCTGGAGCGCATGACGGAAATCAAATGCCGGCTCGCCCGCCGCTACGCCGAATCCGGGGTCGATGTCCTGATCTTCGGTGATGATATCGGGGAGGAACGAAACATGATCCTCAGCCCCGAGATCTGGCGCAAGTGGCTGAAGCCCCGACTGGGCCGGACGATCGAGGCAGCCAAGCAGATCAATCCCGAGGTGATCTGCTACTATCACTCGGACGGAAATATCGAGCCGGTGATCCCCGAGCTGATCGAAGCGGGTGTAGAAATCCTCAATCCCATTCAGCCCGAGTGCATGGATCCGCTCACGATCAAGCACCGGTACGGGAAAGCACTGACGCTGTGGGGCACCATCGGGACGCAGCGGCTCATGCCCTTTGCCACACCTCGGGAGGTTTCCAATACCGTAAAGACCATGATCCGGGAGCTCGGATACAACGGTGGATTGGTGATCGCTCCCACCCATATCCTGGAGCCGGAGGTTCCCTGGGAGAATATCCTGGCCCTGGTCGAAGCGGTTCAGACCGCATCGCAGCAACGAGCACGGAGGAATCATAATGGCTAAATACGGAGCAGGAGTTATCGGCCTGGGCAACGTGGCCAGCGAGTACGTACGGGCTGTCAACAACAACCCCCTTGCGGAAGTGGCAGCCGTAGTCGGCCGGGACAGAGAAAAGACCAAGACCCGCGTACAATCGCTTGGGCTTTCCTGTGAGGTGATGAAGGAATTTTCGGACATGGTCGCCCGTGACGACATCCACTTCGTGGTGATCACCACCCCGCACTATTTGCATTTCCAACAAATAATCGAAGCAGCCGAGCGGGGAAAACACGTGGTCGTAGAAAAGCCGATCGGGATGAACTGGCAGGAGATCGCCCGGGTCAGGGAGGTGATCGAAAAAACCGGGGTGAAGTTCCAGTGCGGTCTGGTCCTGCGCTTCAATCCCTTCGTCGATAACCTCCGCCGCCTGATCGAAACGGACGCATTAGGAGAGATCTTCCACCTGGAGGTGGATTACTTCCATTCTCTTCGTCCGGCCTGGGGAGGCTTTCAATGGGGAGTGCACAAGCGAAGCGGCGGCCCGTCGGCCTCGCTGGTGGCGGGGATCCACGCCGTGGACCTGTTGCGCTATCTGTGCGGGGAGGTCAGCGAGCTTACGGCCTATTCGACCACGGCAAGCCGCAGGGAATTCGAGTACGCTCCCAGCTACCTGGCCGCACTTCGCTTTCAGAGTGGAGCCATCGGCAAGAGCAGCTGCAGCTTCGAGACCCGCTGCCCCTACCTCTTGAACCTGCTGCTGCACGGTACCAAGGGTTCGGTGTTCAATGAGAAGTTTTTCCTAAAAGATCTGTTCCCCGGACAGAACGCCTGGCAGCGCTTCGAAACCGTGATGCCCGACAGTCCCGCGGTCTCCCACCACCCCTTTCAGCAGCTGATCGATGACTTCATCGAGGCGGTGGATACGGATCGGCAGACCCGCAACAACATCGAGGAAATGTACCGCACCCACGAGCTCTGTTTGGCCATCGACCGCTCGATGGAGAGCGGTGAGCGGGTGAAGCTCCCCCTGAGCCGACGTAACCCCTGAGGGAGAGTCGGCCGGGCGATCCCCTGCTCACCCCGGTCAGTGGAAGATCAACCGGGGCAGGAACATAGAGATGTCGGGAAAGAGCACCAGTATCACCAGCACCACGGCATAGGTGATGACGAAGGGAATCACCGACTTGGAGATCGACTCCAGGGTGACGTTGGCGATCTTCAAACCCACAAACAGATTGGCTCCCATCGGCGGGGTCAGAAAACCGATCTCCGCACAGACCACGAACAGCACCCCGAAGTGGATGGGGTCGACGCCCAGATGGGTGACCACGGGCAGAAAGATCGGCGCCAGGATGATGATCTGGGAGAAGGTCTCCGCCCACATGCCGACGAACATCATGAAGGCCATGATGATCAGCAGGATGACGATGCGGTTCTGGGAAACCCCGGCTATCGAGCGGCCAAGGGCCTGGGGAATCCCCTCTACCGTCAGCAGTCTGGCAAAGACGAATCCCGCGGCAACCAGAATCAGCAGCGTTCCGGTCAGCTTCAGCGTGTTCGCCAGGGCCTCGTAGACATCCTTCAGCTTCATGGTTCGATTGATGAAGAAACCAACGATCAGCGAGTAGAAGATGGTCACTTCCGCCGCCTCGATGGGTGTGAAGAATCCTGCGTAGATCCCGCCCAGAAGCAACACGATCGCGATCAGGGCCCACTTG
>Ga0307435_1001183_pt1 | contig 11041 bp, 8 predicted proteins | sample SalMarWE160470MG_FD_202164 | JGI IMG/M metagenome (GOLD analysis project Ga0307435, IMG submission 202164) | Salt marsh sediment microbial communities from the Plum Island Ecosystem LTER, Massachusetts, United States - WE1604-70 | ecosystem: Environmental > Aquatic > Marine > Intertidal zone >... | reverse complement strand
ATGGTATACCTGCCTGAGCTCTCATCTTCTTCATCCTCAATAATAAGGTCATACCCCACCCTGCTGAAAGGTACAATACCTATACTTGTTTTCCAGTACCTAGTGACAGGAAAACTTATCGCCAGATGATCAACATTAATATTTGTTGTTTTCTCAGAAGCATCTTGTGATTTTATTGTTGTAAATTCACTCGTTATTCCAAAGTCGAAGATAAATGATATCGTATCCTGTGAGCTGTATGAAGCAGGATTTAAATAATTAATACTGTTTTTATTCCTGAGGCCAACAGAAATACCTCCCAGGGCCCTGTTAGTACAAAATCCCGTTCTCGTCATATCTCCTATTCCAAACTTGGAATATGGTGAATGACTAATGAACTGGGCATTAACCACGGTGATAAATAACATCAATGTACCACTTATAAGTATCTTATCTGTTCTTAACATAATATTCCAAAATAGTGTTTAAACCAATGCATATTAGATTTGGCTCCACAAAGATGCGTTTTTTTAACATTTTATCAAAAAATTTAGCATCACCCCCTGTAAGAATTACTTTCAGATTATTATACTTCCTTCCCGCTTCATTAATATAACCTTCCATTTCGTAAATAATCCCTTTTTGCACACCCGATATTATTGCGCTTTCAGTTGTACTTCCAAAGTCAGGATAACTCTCATCCTGACTTAACAGGGGTAACCTGTCAGTAAATTTGTTTAATGCCCGAAACCTCATTGCCAGTCCGGGTGATATATTACCGCCTCTATATACTGCTCGATCGGTAATTATATCAAATGTAATTGCTGTTCCGGCATCAATAACAAGGATATTATTATCAGGGAAAATACTGTTTGCCCCGACAACAGCAGCCAGCCTGTCATTTCCCAATGATTTGGGGGTTTTGTATGCATTTCTTACAGGCAAGGGCGTATTATATCCGAATTCAACCACATTGCACGGCATTGACCGTAACCCGCTGATTAATGAATCACTGATTACTACCGAAGAAATGATAATGTTATTAATTTCACGGTTATATTTCAAATCCCTGAATTGTTCGACAGTAAATTTTTCATAATTCCCTGCCAGGATTATATTATTATTCTCAAAAATGGCAATCTTGGTGTTTGTGTTCCCTATATCAATCGCAAGATTCATTAACCGGTCATGTTATTATTCCAATTACACTTTATAAGCAGACTATAAATATATTATTATCAAATATAAAAAAGACATTTTATAAACGGACTATTCACCTAAAATAGTCTTTAGAAAATTTACCGCTTCACTAATACTTTTTATATTTTTTATTGTCAGCGTTAATTTGTCTTTGTTTTCTTTCATTCTGAACAGGCCCGGATTCGTTTGAACAAAGGACAGAACCGTACTGAAAATTTCTGATTCATAATATGGTGATTTGCGGCTTGAAATGAAATAGCAAACAAGGATCTGATTTTTGAGCACTATTCTTTCGAACCCCAGCTTAACAGCTATCCATCTTAACCTCACAACAACCAGCAGCTCTCTTGTGGGTTCCGGAGGAGGCCCGAAACGATCTGTCAGCTTTTCTTCAAATTCCTTAAGTCCGTTTTCTGATTCAATATTATCGAGCTGCCTGTACAGGCTTATTCTTTCAGGTATATTTGATATGTAGTCTTCGGGAAATAGCAGTTCAAGGTCTGTATCTATCTGGCAATCGCTGATAAATGCGCCTGTAACTCCCTTTTTGCGATATTCATCACTGTATTCCGTATACTGTCCTTTATGCCCCGCTTCTTTTAATTCCTGTATAGCTTCATTAAGAATCCTGTTATAAGTTTCGAAGCCAATATCTGCAATAAATCCGCTTTGTTCAATACCCAGAAGATTTCCTGCCCCTCTTATGTCGAGATCCTGAAGTGCAATATTCAGCCCGCTGCCCAGGTCAGAATATTCCTCAATGGCTTTAAGTCTCCTCCTTGCTTCAGGGGTTACAAAAGTCAGGGGAGGAGCCAGCAGGTAACAAAAGGCTTTTTTATTTGATCTGCCAACCCTGCCCCTTAACTGGTGTAGTTCACTTAATCCGTAATTCTGCGCATTATTTATGAAAATGGTATTTGCATTTGGTATGTCAAGGCCTGACTCAATGATAGTCGTTGCTATAAGCACATCATAGTCACCCGCGATAAAATCAAGCATTATCTGTTCCAGCTTCCTTCCTTCCATCTGTCCGTGCGCTATGGCCGTCTTTATGCCCGGGCATAACTTATTGATCAATACTTCAATTTCAGTAATATTCTGCACCCTGTTGTGAAGAAAAAATACCTGCCCGTTTCTTGATACTTCAAATTCAATACCCTCCTTTATTATATCCTCATTGAATGTATGAAGCTCGGTAAAAATAGGATGCCTGTTGGGTGGCGGAGTGTTTACCACGGACAGGTCACGTGCGCCAAGCAAAGAGAATTGCATTGTTCTTGGTATGGGTGTTGCAGTTAAGGTAAGAGTATCAATATTCAACTTAAAATGTCTTAATCTTTCTTTTGCTATTACTCCGAACCTGTGTTCTTCATCAATTATCAGCAATCCCAGATCTTTAAACCTTATATCCTTTCCCAGTATCCTGTGGGTGCCTATCAGGATGTCTATTGTTCCCCCTTCCAGCTTCCTTAACGTCTCCTTTTGTTCTTTCACTTTTTTCAGCCGGCTTATATAGTCAACATTACAAGGGAAATCCCTTAGCCTCTCACTGAACGTATTATAATGCTGAAGAGCCAGTATTGTCGTCGGAACAAGCACAGCAACCTGCTTGCTGTCAGCAACAGCCTTAAATGCAGCGCGGACAGCAACTTCGGTTTTACCAAATCCGACGTCACCGCAAACAAGCCTGTCCATAGGAGTACTGTCTTCCATATCAGATTTTACTGATTGCGTGGCCTTAAGCTGATCGGGAGTATCGTCAAATAAAAAAGACGCTTCCAGTTCTTCCTGGAGGTATGTGTCGGGTGAGAAGGCAAATCCTTTTTGCGTTTTACGCCTGGCATAGAGTGCAATCAGCTCCCTGGCTATATCTTTTACTCTTTTCTTCGTGTTTTGCTTAAGCCTCTGCCAGGCTCCGGTACCAAGCTTATAGATCCTTGGAGGAGTATCATCCCTGCCCTTGTATTTTGAAATCCTGTGTAATGAATGTATGCTGACATAGAGAATATCATTATCCCTATAAACCAGCCTTACTGCTTCCTGGAATTTATTATTTATCTCTATCTTTTCCAGTCCGCCGAATATGCCTATGCCGTGATCAACATGTACTACATAGTCTCCTGGCTTTAATCCCCTAATCTCCTTAATTGATAAGGCAGCCTTGTTTGAAAAATATTTATTGAATTTATACTTGTGGTACCTGTCAAAGATCTGGTGATCGGTAAAGCAGCAGATTTTTAAATCATGATCAATAAATCCTTCGTGAAAAGTATTGAACAGCGGATTGAATTTAATACTGCTGTTGATATTTTTAAATATCGATGTAAGGCGTTCTATCTGATTTTTGTTTTCAGAAAGCACAAAGTTTGTATAACCTTTATCGGTGTAACTTCCCAAATATTCACCTAATAATTTGAAATTTTTGTTAAAGGCCGGTTGTAAAGCTGTGTTAAAAGAGTACTCCTTTACCGGAGGGTAAAAAAACCCGGGGCCCAGCTCAACCAGCGTAAAATTCTTAAGCCTCCCGGTAAAGTCCTCCCCGGTTATAAGCATATGTTCTTTTTCTGCCTTGTACTGCTCTTCTGTCTCTGCCTGAAAAACCGTGTTCTCATATAATTCTTCAATTTTCTGTGCGGCATAGTCTGCGTCCGAAATCCATATCCTGGACGACCGGGGTATAAATTCGAGGAAAGGTACCCTCATTTCTTCAACAGAAAAATCCTGTATATTGGGAAGAATGGAAATTTTATCAAGATAGCTTATCGACAGTTGCGTTTCAACATCAAATGTCCGCAGAGAATCAATCTCATCTCCGGAAAAATTGATCCTGTAAGGCAAATCATCGGAAAAAGAAAAAATATCAACTATCCCTCCCCTTATTGCATACTGTCCCGGCTCATAGATAAAATCCTGCTGGCTATACCTGAATTTTCTTAGTACCTCGTCAATAATAGCAATGGAACTCTTACTTCCCTTTATAAGCTGAAGGGTATTTTTCTTCAATCCCTTATGGGTTATAACTGTTTCGACCAGTGCTTCGGGATATGTCACTATGCAAAGACTGCCTGAAATTTCCCTGTCCCGGCCCGCTAAAGAATTCAGCTTATTCAGTACCTCAGTCCTTAAAATGATATTTCCGCTATCCGTATTTTTATACTGAACTGAACGTTTATACGATGAAGGGAAAAAAAGAATATTCTTTTCATCAAGCAGGTTATTCAGATCATTATAAAAATATGCCGCTTCATCTTTGGCAGTTAAAATGAACAGGTCAACGCCCGGCACTCTTATAGACACATGTGCTGCAAATGCTGACTTTGATGAGCCGGATAAACCTTTAAGATGAATGTGCGCTACCTGCGAATTCTTTAATTCATTGACAAAATCTGTTGTATTGGGATGACCCCTGTACAGATTCGTGATCTCCTTCAGTTCCATGCCCCAAAACTAATGTATTTTATGCAAAGTAAGGTGTAATTATTAAAAACAGATAATATTAACTGATTCAGATTGGCATGCAATAAATTTCTGACAATAAATATAAAAAAATTATAAACTGAGGTGCTAAATTAGTATCTTGAAGCATTAAACAAAATTCCTGCACGAAACATGATTGTTTTCAAATTTGGTGGCGCATCAATAAAAGACGCCGAAGCGGTAAGAATTCTGGCGAAAATAGTTGCAGCTTATAACGACCGGATTATAATAGTAGTTTCAGCAATGGGTAAAACTACCAATGCACTGGAAAAGGTGACTGCCCATTATTTCAATAACAGTACGGAACTTCAGTCAGCACTGGAAATTGTCGAATCGTACCACTATAACATAATAAACGACCTTTTTGCTGACAAAAACAATCCTGTATATCGCGAAATTGATGGCATTTTCAGCAAGCTTAAAGAGAAACTGGGGCAGGAACATTCTTTTCAATATAATTTTGAATATGATCAGATTGTGCCTGTCGGGGAAATATTATCCACAAAAATTGTTGATGCCTGGTTAAAACTGTCAGGTATAGATTCGGTATGGCTTGATATCAGGAAATATCTGAAAACAGATAATAATTTCCGTGAAGCCAATATTGACTGGGATCTGTCAGGCACACTTGTTAAAGATGCTTTTAATTTCAGCAGCAATAAAGTCTATGTTACCCAGGGATTTATAGCCTCAACGACAAGTAACCTTTCAACAACCCTGGGCAGGGAAGGTTCAGATTATACGGCAGCAGTGATTGCCCATATACTTGATATACCAAACATCACTATCTGGAAAGATGTTCCGGGCGTTCAAAATGCCGACCCCAAATGGTTCGATAATACCGTTAAGATTGACAAAATATCTTATCTCGATGCTATAGAGCTTGCATATTACGGAACAGGTGTAATCCATCCCAAAACAATCCAGCCTTTGCAAAGAAAAAACATTAAGCTGCATATAAAATCATTCCTTAATCCCAAAGAAACGGGTACGGTAATCGGGAACTATACTTATGATAAACTTGTACCTTCGTTTATTTTTAAGATGAACCAGGTGTTAATACAGATTTATCCAAGGGATTTTTCATTTATTGCCGAGAATAATCTCGAAAAGATCTTTGGCTGCTTTGCAAAATACGGACTGAAAATCAATTTAATGCAGAATACGGCTATAAATTTTAAAGTATGTGTAAATGATGACCATACAAGGATAAATCCTGTCATCAACGATCTGAGGAATGATTTTGATGTGTCATATGAACCGTACCTTGAGCTAATAACAATCCGCTATTATGATGATGCGACGATAAAACGCTTAATGGTCAATAAAGAGTTATTACTTGAGCAGAGAAGCAGGAAAACAATTCAGATGGTTGTGCGGGATTTGGGATTGAAAAAAGATTAATTTATTTTTACCATATAGATAAAAGATATATTTATTACCTGGTTTCTTGATGCTTCCAGCTGCGTATTTGTAAATGTATCAAATAAATTGGTAAGGCTGTTTAAGTATCTGCCTTCAATTTGAAAAGACCCTATAACAGAGCGAAAACCAAATCCGGTTGCCGCACAGTACCCGAATTCAAACCTATTGTCAATTTCCGTGGGATAATCCACATTGGTTTCAATATCATTTGTTAACTGATACGACACATAAGGGCCGAAATTCAACGTGAAAAATATCTTCTTCCGGCCCAGAGTTATGTGGGTCAGAAAAGGCATTTCAATATAGGTCAGGCGCCCGTTATAATATTCGGATGTATTAAAATCCGCTGACCAGCCTTTTTCTGTGTAGTCTAATTCGATTTGAATACCTGCAATCGGTTCAGACACATACCTGAAAAATATCCCGCCTGAGTAACCTGGCCTTAACGTCTGATAAATGCCCGTTATTTGAAAGTCGGCCCTTGAAAAGTTCGCTCCCTGTATAATCCCCAGGTAAGACCTCGGTTTATATTCCTTTTGTGCATTCAAACAAAGAAATGATAATAAAACAAAAAACGTTATTAACAGTAATCTTTTCAACTAATTATCAATTAATGTAAATTAAAATAATTCACCCTTAGTGACTATGATTCAGATACAGGTGGGGAGCATGCGGCAGCTTTCTAATCAATACATAAAGCATCATTTAATGCAATTATTGCCTTTTTAAAATCTTTGCGATTAATAACGAACTGCATATTCACCTGCTTGAGCGATTGAGAAATACATTCAATATTAATATTATTATTTGCCAGTGCCTGCGTCGCTTTTACGAGTATTCCCGGTTTTGCTATATTGGTGCCGAGGGCGCATACCAAAGCAACAGGCAGTACCGTTATTTCATGATAATTCTTCTTCAATTCATTTATCAGCTCATTATTCAAATCTTCCTCCAGTATAACCTGTGTTATGCTGTTTGCATTTGTTGCTTTCATTATATAACTGACATTATATTTTTGAAATATTTCCATAATACCCCTGTCAAAACCAACCTCCCCGACCATAAAGGGATCATGTATCTCGATAGCCACAACCTTATCAATTCCCGAAATAATTTCTACCCTCTTATCCTCACTGATATAATCTTTTGAGATCAAAGTACCGGGATGGTCAGGCTCAAATGTATTTTTTATGCGTATGTTTATTCCTGCTATTTCCAAAGGTTTGGAGGCCTTTGGATGAATTGCTTCCATGCCTATGTCGGCAAGCTGATCGGCTACATTAAAATTAGTGTGTCCGACAGGAATTGATTTGTCAATACCAACAATGTTGGGATCCGCTGAAGAAAGATGATACAATTTATGTATGACTGCCTCGTCTGCTTTTACTTCAACCGCGATTTTACTGAATGTCACCTCTGAATATCCCCTGTCAAATTCTCTCATTATTCCTTCGGTGCCTTTTGTATATCCGGTTACTACAGGAATGGTTTTGGAATAGTCAAGGTTTATAAAAGCATTATGTATCCTTTCATCTATAGTAAGATATTCCGAATCATTAAATCCGCATAAATCAACAAAGGTTGCATTAATACCATTATTCTCCAGGATATTTACAGTATTAAATGCCGAATGCGCTTCCCCTATGGAAGAAAGTATCTCGCGTGCAGCAAGCAATATATTTTGCCTGTTGACATATCCCGAAGCCAGAACATCTCCCAGGCTGTTCAAATAATTCTTCGCCTGTACAATCCTGTTGGTGATAAACTTATCAGCGACCTCTATATCCAGATTAATGTCAGTAAAAGTCCTGTTGATATCAAGCAACTTATTTAGAAGTCCATGGAGTGCCCTGCTATAGTCCTCATTATTCAGGAACTTCTGATAGATCCCCGGTTCCCCTGTCTTCTTATGTTCAAGCAGCCAGTTCGTAACATTATCGTAGGCCGATACTACAAAAATTCTGTTATAGTAATCACAATCTTCCCTTTCACCAATAATAATATTTTTAAGGACTTCATGGAATTTGGACATTGAAGTCCCTCCAATTTTTTCAACTGTGAGCATTTAAATTTACTGTTTGGTTATTATAAAATCAGGACATTATTTTACATCTAAAGTAATTATTTTTAATTAAATAATTATTCAGAAAACCTATATAGTTTACATATTAGTTATAATCGTTACAATTATCCCTGTCAGTCTAATTGAAATTAATCCTGAATACCGGTTTGTATCCTATAACCTCGGTGCTGTCTCCCTTGAACTCATAGCCCAGGACTATATATAATATTCTCTTCTCCATAGTAAGGTTAGCAGCATCAAAATACCAGGTTTCCGCAAATTGCACTTTGCCAACCTTCTCCCTTTCAAAATCCTCGTTTTTTTCAACTTTTCTAAGGTCACGCGGAGACATCTTCTCACCTGTAAAGAAATCGTATACAGTTGCCTGCTTATTATATACGGCATCAAAGAGCTGATCAACAAACTTATCCCTTTTAAGATAGCCAAGACATTTTTCAGTCCACTCATCATCGGGATAAGGATTCTTTATTATTACATCATAAATTATTGTATCGGCTATCAGATTTTCTGCCAGGGAATCCGGTTTATATTTTATATCCTGCCTGTGATCCGTGGATTCCTGCCTCTTTTCCCTGCAGCTTATAAAATTAATGATCACACATGACAGGAACAGATAAATAATAAATTTATTCATTATTACTAAGTACTATTAATTATTAAACTAAAGTTAACAAATTTCAATATCCAATTGTCAGAGCACGGCAATTTTAATATTTTTTAAAGCTTCTTTCATTTAAGTATCCCTGTATTACCTGTTGAAAACAAGTTTCTTGCCGCAGGCAGCATCTGTTATCCTGCCTTCATTATAAACGAGGCAGCCATTAACAAACGTATGGCTTACAGCGGAATGAAAGGTAATATTTTCCAGGGGCGACCATTTACACTTATATAAAATATTCTCCGGTGTAACTTTCCATTCATGGTTTAAATCCACCAGCACCAAATCGGCATAGTAACCTTCCCTTATATAGCCTCGCCTGTCAATACTGAAAATATCGGCCGGAGCATGACACATTTTGTTGACAATATCCTCAAGAGTTATCCTTCCCCTGTGATAAAACTCAAGCATGGCAGCAAGTGAATGCTGAATCATGGGTATTCCCGAAGGTGCCTTAAAATAGGAACTATTCTTCTCATCAAGTGTATGCGGAGCATGGTCGGTGCCAATAAGGTCTATTTTCCCGTCCAACAATCCCTTAAAAAGTGCTTCTTTATCCCTGGCAGTCTTAATGGCAGGATTACATTTTATTCTTGTTCCTGATTTCTCATAATCATCATCATCAAACCAGAGGTGGTGAATATTCACCTCGGAAGTTATTCTTTTTGCGGCAGCCGGAACACTGGCATCAAAAAGTCCGAGCTCCTTTTCTGTTGAAATATGGAGTATATGCAATCTTGCATTATACTTTAAAGCCAGGTCAACTGCCAGGGAAGAAGATTTATAACAAGCTTCCATGCTTCTTATCAGGGGGTGATATTTAATATCTATGTCATCTTTATATTTCGCCCTGTATTTCCTTAAATTATTCATAATGATTTCTTCGTCTTCGCAATGAGCTGCTATCATCATATGCGATTCTGAAAAAATATCCCTGAGAGTATTATTATTAACCACCATATCGCCGGTTGAAGACCCCAGAAAAACTTTTATTCCACATACTTCACGCGGATTTGTCTTTAATAATTCATTAAGATTGGTATCTGATGCTCCGATATAAAATGAGTAATTTGCCTGCGAGCATTTTTCAGCAATGGCAAATTTTTCTATCAGCAGTTCCTGTGTAACTGTATGCGGGATTGTATTGGGCATATCCATATAAGAAGTTACTCCGCCAGCAACCGCAGCTCTTGATTCAGTGGCGATATCAGCTTTATGCGTCAGACCCGGCTCCCTGAAGTGAACATGATCATCAATTATGCCGGGGATAAGGATTTTGTCTCCGGCATCTATGACTGTTGCATCATTAACATTATCTGCTAACGGCCCTTCATATATCTTTTCAATTATCTCGTCATTTATAAGAATACCTCCTTTATATTTGCGGCCTTCATTTATGATTGCAGCATTCTTTATCAGGATTTTTGCCATGTGACAATTACCTTTTGTAGGATCTGAAAAAACTGTTAAACTTCATTTTCAGGACTCCCCAAAGAGCTTCATTGAATATGCCGCCGCTCATCTTTGAGGTCCCTTCCCTTCTGTCCGTAAAAACGATGGGTATCTCTATAATGTTAAATCCCATTTTCCATGCCGTAAATTTCATCTCTATCTGAAAAGCATACCCTCTTAGTTTTATACTGTCCAGATCTATTGACTCGAGGACTTTTCTGGTATAACATTTGAATCCTGCAGTTGTATCCCTAATGTTCATACCTGTTATGAGCCTCACATAAGCAGAAGCAAAATAAGATATAAGTACCCTTCCCACAGGCCAGTTTACTACATTAACGCCCGATTTATACCTGGAGCCTATTGACATATCGGCCCCGTTAAGACAGGCATCGTGCAACCTGATTAAATCCCTGGGATTATGCGAGAAGTCGGCATCCATCTCAAATATATAACCATAACCTTTTTCAAGGGCCCATTTAAATCCGCAGATATAGGCTGTACCCAATCCAAGTTTACTTGGTCTTTCAATAAGGTGCAAGTTGTCAATAAACTCAGATTCTTTGAGGTGTTTAACAATATTAGCCGTTTTATCAGGTGAGCCATCATCAACTACAAGAATGTCATAAGGTTTTGAGAGGGAGAATATTTTTCTTATCATCTTCTCTATATTCTCTTTTTCATTAAAGGTTGGAATTATGACTAAAGCGTTGTTCACCCTTTTGGCTTATTAAAATTTCAACTAATATATAAATTTTATATACAAA
>Ga0307435_1001182_pt1 | contig 11048 bp, 11 predicted proteins | sample SalMarWE160470MG_FD_202164 | JGI IMG/M metagenome (GOLD analysis project Ga0307435, IMG submission 202164) | Salt marsh sediment microbial communities from the Plum Island Ecosystem LTER, Massachusetts, United States - WE1604-70 | ecosystem: Environmental > Aquatic > Marine > Intertidal zone >... | reverse complement strand
CCAGTCACCTTTATATTACTAGTTTGGTGGTCAATCCACCATCAATAATCAGAGTCTGACCGGTAACGTAAGAGGAGGCATCAGAGACCAGGTAAATAACGCCGCCGGCGATATCCTCAGGCTTACCGCAGCGCCCCAGAGGTACAGAGAGGGGTAAATCCTCTCCCTTTTCACTCGCCTGGCCTGGCTCCGTGTTCAATAATTCCAGCAGTGCTCCACTGACTATGACTCCCGGGGCAATAGCATTTACCCTGATATTGTGAGGTGCCAGTTCCACAGACAGCGTCTTGGTGAAATTGATAATCCCCGCCTTAGCTGCTCCATAGGGAGCATTCAGGGAATAGGCCGTAACACCGGCTACCGAAGCGATGTTAACGATGTTTCCTTCCTTCTGGTCGATCATCACCTTTGCCACTGCGTTGGAGCACAGAAACACGCTGTTCAAGTTCTCACGAATAATGGCATCCCATGCTCCTTCGCTTAAATCCGTTGTGTCGACCATGAAGTAGCCGCCGGCATTGTTGACCAGAATATCAATCCTGCCAAACTCAGCCATGCTCTGTTCCACCAGGTTCGACACCTGGACGCCAGAACAAACATCGGTAGGCACCGCTAAAGCCTTCCTCCCCTTAGCCTTGACCTCTTCAGCGGTGGCTTCGATGTCGCTTGCAGTCCGGGCACAGACTACCACATCAGCACCGGCATCAGCCAGGCCCAGGGCTATGGCTTTGCCAATGCCTCGTCCTGCTCCGGTTACAATGGCTACCTTATTCCCTAAATCAAACAAGGATGAACCCATCCTTCACCTCCTAGTTTTCGTAATTATAGTTAAGATATATAATGCATCACAAGTTGTGGGCATTGGCACAACTTTATATAAAAGATTCCTCTCCCTTGATGGGAGAGGCTAGGTGAGGGTGAGTTTTCCCTCCCTCTATCCGTTAACTAATGGATTGGGAATTTTGAGGTTAACTGAATATCATGGGAACTGAAGACCAGGCAGGGCATAGAGAAAGGTTAAGGAAGAAGTTCCTTAAATCCGGCCTCAAGGGGTTCCACGACTACGAAATCGTGGAATTGCTGCTGACCCTGGGAACGCCTCGCAGGGACTGTAAACGGCAGGCAAAGGAAGCAATAAAGAAATTCAAGAACTTGCGGGGAGTTTTAGCCGCTCCCCCGGAGGAATTACAAGAGATTAACGGAATCGGCCCGACTCATGTCTTTATAATCAAGTTTATGCAGGAGCTGGGAGAGCAATTCCTCAAGGAGCAAATTCTGGACAAAGAATTTTTGCACTCCTCTCAGGAGGTCTCCGACTACCTTCGCCACTCGATGAGAGACCTCAAAAAAGAGACCTTTAAGGTCATGTTTCTCACTGCCCAGAACCAGGTCATCGCCGTGGAGGACTTATTTGAAGGGACATTGACCGCCAGCGCTGTCTATCCCCGGGAAATCACAAAAAGTGCCATCAAGCACAACGCTGCCGCTTTAATCTTCGCCCATAACCACCCCTCGGGAGACCCCGCGCCCAGCGATAACGATAAACAGATAACCAGGGATTTGGTCTTCGCCGCTAATATCATGCAGATAAAGGTGCTGGACCATATTATTATCGGTGATAACTGCTATTTCAGCTTCGCCGATGAAGGACTGATTGAGAAATACGACGCGGACTTCTTAGGATTAAGAAAGTGAGGATAGCGAGTAAAAGTTTGTAAAATTCGAAGAGTTGCTATTTAACCCTTCGGGAAGAAGCAGCAGTACTTCACGCCGCCAGGCCTTATGTCATAGCTGCCCTTATGAGGAACTTGGCTTATCAGCAATAGTGATAACTGCTCATCTTGGAGGTTTCCATGCCTACCCAAGCACTAATATGGCTATAATAGCGGCAATGAAAATGATATTAAGACTGATGATCAACTCTCTTATATACTGCCCCAAAAAACCTGTGGGTTGAGTATCTGCGCAGTTCAGAAGAGCTCGCAAGAAGTGTGTATTAGACGGCTCCCTTTGTAAAGCACGCAGCCATAGGGCTCGGGCTTCTTCTATTTTCCCTTGTTGAGCATACACTTTTGCCAATAAGTCGAGAGTAGCAATCTGTGATTTCGGTTCGTTAGCAAGAGGCAGAAGGAGAACCTCAGCCTGCCTCAATTCACCTTTTCTTGCCAAAAATGCGGCTAGAGCAAATGTTACCGACTCGAGTAGCTGAGATTGAGGTGTGCTTTTTTGTGTAGCGGCTTGGCGCACATCATCTGATGTAGAAAAGGGAGAATGTTCTACTCCCTTAAAATTCATTCAACATCTCCTCCTATAACCGATCACAGAGCCATTATAATGCTACTGCACAGTGCTACCGAAACTTCTAGCCTCTTGTTGTACCTCTTGAGGCAGAAGGTCAATTAGTTGGCTCACCACCGTCGCTAGCTCATTTAAGTCGTTTGCATCGATGGCACGCCGACCTTGAGCAACGAGCCGTTCTGCCAGAGCCTGGTTCCTCATGTACGACTTCTTTTCTTCGGCGAGATACCTAAAATAGCTAACCCAGAAGGCAGGCTGCTGCCTAAGAAGTCCTCCTACAAGGCTCTGCAACTCATCCATCTTTCTATGAAGCAAATCTGCGTCGTGGGATGCGATGGCTTTTGTTATGTCGCTTTCCAGAGAATTGAAACTGCGCTGGTCATCGCTCTCGCCGTATTCATCCACAATTTTGCGAGCCTCTTCAATCCGTTCCTCAGCTTCAGAGGCAAGCGTGGGCCATTCCAGCGCATCCTCAACCTCGTCTATGGCACTTTTAAGTTGGAGGAGGCGGCCCTGGCACCTAGCAGGCGCATCAGCATCAGCTTCAGGAGCGTCAAGCGCGGTCTCGATGTCATGCATCATGTGCTCATCCTGAACCCTCTGTAGGGGTTCTTTAACTTCAGGGAGTCCCATTTCTTCTGCTTTCTCGCGAGCCTCTTCCAGGCGAGCCTTTTCCTGCTCGAAGTCATCAGCCATTTGTTTTGGGTCGGCAGTAATTAATTTTGGTTCTATCACCTTTTCATACTCCTCATCAAGGATAGGTATGTAGGCCTTAGTTCGAATTAACCGGGATTCATCCATCTCGAGTGTGACCTCAACATCACTCCCGGCAGGAAGGTCTCGGCGAATTTCATCTCCAAGTATCTTCAAATCCCCAACCAAACGGTTCCTATTAGCGCGTCTTGTATTTTCCCCCTCAACAACTGGAATTCTAAGAAATGTCCCGGAGTCCCCATGCTTGACGCTGGTGGTCGTATGGAGTGTGGTGTCACGGTATCGGCTTGGCAAAGGTGTGCCTTTGCTTAGAAAAATTTTCATCTCACCATTAGCTAAGGCAACGCCATAAGAGTTAATCACCGGTTGCTTATCAGAAGAGATGCCAATAATATAGGTAAAGCGGTCGGGCACAGTTTCACGGAGATTTCCGGTGCCATCCTTCAGTTCGATTAAGAACTCGTTCCTGCGCCCTTTTTCAGCCCTAACGGTCATCATAAATGTACCTTCATCATCAATATCAATCTTTCCGCTTCGCCACTTAGTCTTGGATTCTACAAATTCAATGCTGAAACCCGCCAAGGACCCCCCCTCAGGAGATATAATCCTTCCACCAACCTGAGGGTCAATCTCATTTCCAATGGGTTCATAATCCAGTTCCACTTTGTATTGCCCAGCGCGAACTGGAGGGGAGGGCATGATATCCTCGGGTATTCGATGTGTCCCGGCGAATATTGCCGCGCCACGTGCCACTATCGTTAAAGGATCTACGCTGAATTCTAACGGAATCCCCAGCTTATCGGAGAGCATATCTCGAAGAATAGGGGTGAGGGTAGGTCCACCAACAAGGATTAACTTCTCGATATCACCCGGGGAAAGCCTCTTGTCTCCTAGAACTTTCCTGCACATGTTTATTGTTCTTTCCACAAAGGGCTCAATCAAGGGTTCAACATCACTCCGCTGAAGGTCATATTCAAATCTCACAGGTACACCATGGTCATCTAAGCAGAGGGAATCAATGATGATTGGAGTTATGGTGTTTTTGGAGAGGCGAATTTTAGCTTCCTCAGCGGACTGCTTGAGCTTAGCAAAGGCTGTTTTCCACTTAGGATTGTCGCCTCTAAAATCAGGGAAGGCATATTCTTGCTGTAATTGTGGAACAAGCAACTGTTGCACAATCTCCCAATCGATAAGTTTCCCCCCGAGGTGATTATCACCCTCATGGTTCACTACTGTAATCATGCCCTCACGCACCTGCATAATAGCGGCATCAAAGGTGCCGCCGCCGAAATCATAAACCATCCAGAAGACACGGTCGCTTTTGCTTTGAAATCCATAGGACAGTCCTGCAGCGACGGGTTCCTGGAGTAAAGGAGTGAAGGATAAGCCAGCCAGTTGTGCCGCTTTGTTGGTTGCCTCACACTGTGGCTGTGCAAACGATGCGGGCACAGTAACGACTGCGGCGGTGACTTCTTCACCCATGCTCTTCTTCACATCTGCACGCAGAGATTTCAAAACCTCAGCGGAGAGTTCCTCTGGACTCATCTGGCGACCGCTTGCTGCAAAGTGATATATGTGTGGCCCCCCCATCTCGAGTTTGAACCCACCGTAGGCATCCTCATCACGAAATCCTAGCTGCTCCTTAGCTTGCCGGCCTACGAAACTCCCCCCCTTCTTGTCAATCCATACAGCGGACGGTGTAATCTCACTGTTTTCGTTATTTTTGAATACCCTCGGTTCAGTGCCTTCTAGAACCGCAATACTGCTGTTAGTGGTGCCGAGGTCAATACCGAAGTCTATTGTTGCTCTGTTCATTATCCTTCCACTCCTTTGTCATTTATGATGTTGCTTTGGGTGTCTCTGGCGCTGTATCCTCTCCGGGCACGCCTACAATCACCTCTCCCATCCGAATAAGCTTATCCTTGTGGTATATGGTAGGCTTAATGGTCTCGATAATTTGCTCCTGCCGAAGCCCGGCTATTGGCTGGAATGCGATAACACGCAATGCCATACCGCCATCATATTTTTCCCCAGTGTGGTCTTTAATCTCAACGTCTCCCTGTCTCAGAGCATCCCAGGCTGATTCCAGATCTCGTGAGATTCGCCTGGTCTCTTCAGGAACCTCACCCCCCATAGTCAATCTTCGTTGAAGACGCCACATAACCGTTCCTACATCTACCATCAGATTCAACAACTCCTCTTCCTTCCTAGAGCTTACTTTAACCTCAGAGGGAGCAGGTTGCAGCAAATTAACCATATTCTCCAGGGTTTTGGAGAAGTCGGGCCAATTAGGGGCCGCAATCCTGAAGTCCCTAGGGTATAACAGTTGCCGTACACTCACTAGCATTGACCCTATCCTCACCCTTCTTTCATTCTACACCGGGTGGTTTCTCTCCAATTCCCCACCCTTCCGATACCATCTTCATCACTGCAGGGAATTTACCCTTCTTTTCCTGGGACTTTATTCCCTTTGGAGGTCGACCAATAGCCTTAATTCCATAGTAGACCCCAAACGCGAGAGCAATACAAATACCAAAGATAAGAAAGCCCGAACTATCCTCATCGATCAGTGCGATACATCCTCCAAAGCCGGCCAAGCCGATCAAGATACCCACCACCCCACCTATCGTCTTGAACGTATTCTCATCTTTATGGGCAGATTTGCATCTGGCACAGCGCGGCACCATTACTCCACCCTGGTGCCACCAAACACGTTCCCCAGCCCACGTGCGAGTACGCTCCACATTTCCGTACATCTTGACCTCGAGTGCTGCCACGTCCTCAGCGGGACGCACCCCGCAGAACCAGCAGGTAGCATATTCAATGTTTTTCTTAACGATTTCAATACTTTCCGCAATCCGTTGACGTACCGGCACCCCCACCGCAATCTTTACAGCCTGCTGCAACAATTTAAGCGATACGCTCCAGTTTTTTGTTTTATTGCCGAAGACGATCTGAGACCTCAGTATACACAATGCTACCTCATCATGTGCTGCCTCACGGCTAGGATGTCCTTTTGGCAAGGCCATATCGAGCATCGACAGTAATTGAGCGGTCTGCTGTACCACTCCACGAGCGACCTTATCACCGAACCGTGGTGACTTTCCAGTCTCATTCTCTGCATCGGTGCAAATAAGCTTGACCCGATCGCGTATTGGGGCTACTGCCCGGCGTAGTGCTTCACCAACTACTGCCTCGTCAAAGCCTGAGTTTCGCATTAGACCAATGTGGTATGACACCCCATCTTTTTTCTCCTTTTGCGCCGCTCGAATTGCAAGTGCAGCATTGATGGAAAGCAAAACCAAAGGTAATCCCTCTCGAATCCGACGAGCCGTTCCAGTTGTAAGCCGTGGGTCATCCAGCTCACGAATTCGCGCCGTCAGTCGGTGCCAAAACCCCTCATAATTCAGCAAAATTTGCCATCTGGGAAAGGCTTCTTCCCAATACTCTTGCTTCTGCTGGATTTGTTTTTCTGACAGGGCCTGCGTTTCTTCCACATGTTCAAGGTCAAGGGCTAAAGCATGGTACATGATGGCGAGATTGTGCATGGACACATTAGCCTCGCTGCTTCCTTCCTCGTGACGCTTCCACAGCGACACCGCACCCGAAAAGTCACCGCTTCGCATCGCTACAAGAGCGGCATCTGTGTCTGCAGATACACCGAGGGAAAGCGGCCAAAACCAAAAAAGTTCAGCTGCAAGACGTTGTTCAGGGTCGTTCAATCTATGGGCTGCCGCCTGTCTAGCATCAGCATCAGGTGGTGGAGTAAGGGAGAGGATACTTCTTTCTATCTGTGCGCTATTTCCAAATTTCTCGGTGAGTTCAAGCTTCCGCAGTTGAGAATGGATCTCTTTTCTTGATGCAGTGGTAGCAAGTCCTAGACACCGGAAAGCATTAATACGATAGATATCGGGCCGGGCCATGTTAAGCAGTATCTCATCCTTACTGTCTTCCATACCTGTTCTCGCTAAACGGTAATGCTCATTCAGGTTATGTCTCTCTGTTTATGGTCTCCTATATCATAATTCCCCGACGCCAAAGTCTCAATTGATACTCATACCTCTCCCGAAGTTTGGGGTATCTATTTAGTGCTTCTTCAAGAAGGTCAGCGGCTTCGGTAAGTTTGCGTACATCTTTGGAAAGCTTTAATGCCTTTTGTGTCATTTGTATGACAGCAACCTCGTTAGATTGCGACGATGTTTCCGGGGCGGTTTTGTATTCATCTATAATTTCCTTTCTTTTCCCAGAGCGTCCTGATTCCCGGGACTTCCATGTAGTTATATCATTCAACATTGCCCTTGCATTTGGATAGCGGTCAGCAGGATCCAGCGCTAGAGTCCGGGATAGAATAGAGTCAAGTGCTGGGTCTACCTGAGCGTTGAAGTGGCTTGCTGGAATCAAGGGATGTTGCCAACATTTTCCACTTTTGAGGTCCACGATACTATTTATTGGAAAAGGCAGGCGATTGGTCAATAGAAGATAGAAGATAGTGCCAATTGCCCAGACGTCTCCAGCACGAGAGGACACATTTGATAGGCATTCTGGAGGCATGAACAAAGGTGTTCCTCCCGCACTTGCTATAAGGGTCAATGGGTTCACTTTCTTGGCTAACCCGAAATCGCTGACTCGAATACGCAAGCCCCCTACATCGTAACCTACCAAGATGTTTTGAGGCTTAATGTCTCGGTGAATGACCGGGGGTTGTTCGGCATGGGCAACAGTTAAACCCATGCAAATTTGCTGAATAATATCCATGGCATCGGGGAAAGGGACAAGGTTTGCTCCATGCCCTTGCCAGAAGGTCTCTAGGTTGCCACCAGGAACATACTCCATTGTGAAGTAACCACACTGTCCGACATGCGTCTCCAAAATGTCAGCATCGAAAACCCGAATAATGTTTGGATGACCAATCCTTGACAAGATAATAGCCTCGCTCAGCTTCTCCTCTACTTCCTCTAGCGACTTGCTAGGTGATTTGAAGACCTTCATGGCTTGCCTGCCGAGAAATTTATGCTTAACCCGATATACTTCAGCAAATGCTCCTTCGCCAAGAAAGCGGTCTATTTCGTATACATCACGGACAAGCTTGCCCTCGTCAAGCAACACGGAAGTCTATCTCCTTACACGTGCTGCGTACTATAAGGCAGGCTGCTTGACCCCGTATCATCGCTGTCAGTTATATCTCCAATTCCCAAGCTTATGCAGTTGTGAGGAAAATGTCTACGTACCTCGTGTTAGTTATTCGGGCGTGTCTCTCTTGAGCATATCATACCTTACCTTAACCCTGTCAACACCCTCATTAGTTCTTTGCAGCTAAGATGTTGCGTGTGGATACTTCGTTTCACCACGGTAAAATCCTCGTATGCGGATGATTTGGCTTAGAGTTAACCTTTATGCTAGAATCCCAACCAAAATAACGGATTAGGCAAGTACGAGGGTCGTGTATACCACTTTCTTATTAGTTCTTGGAGCTTAAAGTAAGGAGGCTGAAGTGAAATGGTTTAAGAGACGATCCAAAGCAGTGGTCAGTCCAGATGCTGTTGTCGTTCTACTTTTGGAGCGGTCAGTTGATATCTTGAAGGATGCTAGCCAAAATCTGGAAGGGCAGCTAGGTGCCCAGCAACGACCTCAGTTAAGGAAAGTGAAAGACGAGTTGGCGTTCTTTTTTTGGTTCGCACTCGACTACTGGACACAAATCGATGCCCGTACACAGGAGGAACGGCGTGCCTTTAAGGAAGCCTTTTCTGCCCATTGGCGAAACATCGCTGGCAGTGGCCATGAGGGGCAGGTCATACTGGACACTTTGCAAGAACGGCGCATTGCATACGGTCAAGTAGTCAATGAGGAAATGGGTGACGAGGCTAAGTTTTTTGGTTTTGGAAGGAAGCTTTCGGAATTCTGTGGCATGCCCGGAAATCCCTTTTTGCTTATGTTGGCCCCAGACCTTTTCACAAAGGCATTGAGTCTATGGGGGCTGGTGAAAGGGCGTCAAAGAGAATGACTGTGAGACCCGATATTATTCTATGCCTGATTATCTTGATGGCAATCTTCGCTTAGTTGATGACTGGCGTGGTCATTAGGGTGACTGAGGGATACTGCTGGAAGGTCTGCTAATGTTGGGGATAGCTTGAGGCATTCTACTCTTGCTCTTGTTCCTTTCAATTGACCATATAGTATCTAGCAACACTGGCTTAGAGGGATATATATCGCGAAGCCACTTTTGCCACGCTAGGTAGCTTTCCTCATATATGTTCTGCAATTTTAACCACTCGCTGTCAGGAAGCTTGAGTATACTTGGGTTAATCTTTGGCAGGGCTGCGTTCATCTTATTGAGGCAGGGTGTAATGTATGCCTTGTAATCACTTCCAAAATTTGTCCTGAGGTATCTCATCACAATGCTATCCAGAGGAACATGTAGGAACGGTCTAATTCTCTCTGCCGTTTTTGCATCCGGCAAACTACTCCTGTCCACATAATTTTTCAAAAAGACATTTATTGGTTTCTGAGCCTGACCATAAGAACACTCTTTTCCATGCTTGTTTTTTATGTTTGCAATGAAAGCATCGATGAATTTGTCATGGTAAGTATCAAAATCACCTATTGTATGGATATTCCTTAATTTCCTAGAGAATTGCCAAGCCAAATCTTCAAATTTTGGCACACATCCCTTTTCTAGTTCGGGTACCATCCTGGACAACATAACTGCGCCCATCGCAATTCCTCTTACATGTGCTTCTTGTTCCCGGCTTTTGCATTCACTAATCAATTTAAGGTAGTTTTGCATCTACAACACTTCCTAAACTGCGCGCGCAAGATTCCTTACCGCATCTTATCTCAATTATACCCCCAGCTAACCTTAAATAGAAGGTCTTATGGTGGTGTGGGGTGTGTTGCTACAGGGAAAACTTCGCTTCCTGATCTTCGCTTCGCTTCTCGCAAATTTTACGCTTGGCGGGGGTTGGGAATCCGCAACCATGCCAACGCGGACTAGGGCTCGGGGAAAGGAGTTTGAGGAAAACGGGGGTCGGGGTTTGCCTCAATAAAAAAAGGGCGAAGCCCTTTCGGACTCCGCCCTTGGGATGGCGATCTTGTTACCCGGACCTCTTCTTGCACTGCTCGCATTTCCAGGCCTGCATTTGATGTGGTATTCTGGTTGTCGGCCAGCAATTGGCAGGAGGTAAGAGATGAGATACCACATAGCCTATACGATAGTGGCAGTAATTACTTTTGTGTTGCACCTGGTCGCTGGTTTGTTGGCTGACATCATGTATTGGCTCCCAGAGTGTCTTTGGTTCACGTCAATCGTGTTTTCAGTCTTGGCTATTTACTCCGGCATTGTAACAGCAACCCAGGGTGAGCCCGACAAAAGAGGGACAGCGATTGCCTCAGCTGTAACAGGAGGCATAGTACTCGGAGCGCTACTTTTCAGTGGAGTATATTGGCTGTTTTTCCCACTCGCGGATACCTATGGGGCTCTGGCAAGCGCAGGATAAGCAATCGCAAAAGTATCTGTACTGGGTGGGTGAGGAGTTGGGTGGTGATTGAAGGCAGAAGAGATGGGAGGGGGATTATCTCCCCCTCCCGTTGCCGTTCCAGTGCCACTTATTGCAGACCTGGCATTTCCATGCCTGGCGCTGCTGGCCAGTCTTCTTGTCAGCGAAGGATATGAGCTCCATATTCTCGTCCGTGCCGCAGCTTTTACCCGGCAACCATACAATGCTCCGGTTCAGATAGATAGGTGACACTTGATAGGAGACGAAGGGTGGTATAATGGTTGCATTCCAACCTTATGGTTAAAAAGAGGTTGAGATGAAAGGAAGTCGTACTAAGAAGGTTATTCGAATTGTTTTACCTGTTGTTGTGGTACTGGTTCTTATCGGCGGCTATGCCTGGTTCTACAATTTGACCAGAGCACCGCTGCCACAGCACGACGGAGAGCTAAGAGTAGCCGGGCTGAACGACACAGTGGAAATCCTGCGTGATGAGTGGGGTATCCCGCACATTTATGCCAGCAGCATGCATGACCTGTTCTTCGC
>Ga0307435_1001181_pt1 | contig 11055 bp, 9 predicted proteins | sample SalMarWE160470MG_FD_202164 | JGI IMG/M metagenome (GOLD analysis project Ga0307435, IMG submission 202164) | Salt marsh sediment microbial communities from the Plum Island Ecosystem LTER, Massachusetts, United States - WE1604-70 | ecosystem: Environmental > Aquatic > Marine > Intertidal zone >... | reverse complement strand
TAGTCCATGTGATAAGGGTGACAAGTAATCCGGCAAGAAATCCTGTAAGAATTATCTTTGATGTATAAGACGACCTATATTTTATTTCCTGTATTTTTTCAGACATATATTTTATAATATGTGTTACTTACTAAATTTATTTATTTTGTCTCCTAATTTTTTTGATAATTCTTTGAATACTTTTTGTTCCGTCTCATTTATTTCTTTGAATGTCCCGAGTTCCATTACTGCTATAGAAGAATTTTTGTTGATTATCGGAACTATAATAATATGTTTAGGCAGACTTTTGCCCAGGCCTGATTCAACGGCATAGTATTTATCGGGGATCTCATTAATAATCATTATTTCTTTATTCTTTGCTGCCTGTCCGGGCAGTGTTTCGCCCACTTTAAAATCTTTAGGTTTTTTATCACCGGTAAATGAATATTCTCCTGCAACTGTAAACAAATTTGACTTTTTTATTTTTACATAGAATAATGCCTGGACTATTTCAATTTCTTTAGATATATTGGAAAGAAGCTTTTCAGCAAAAGACTTCAGAGTTTTCAAATTCTGGGGGCCTGGTATTATTTTTTTTACAATTTCGCCGATATTTTCTTCTTTTTTATCTGATATCTCTTCTTTTACATCTTTCTTTTCAAATTCTGCAATTATTCCTGCTCTCTCTTTTTCAACTATTGCTTTTATGTGCTCATCAATTTTAGTTTTATCCGATAATTTATAGCTGGTAATAAACATTAATATACCAATTATCAAAACTAGAACAACAGAAATTGTAAGTATGCTCTTATTGTAGAAAAGTTCTCCCTTTAATGCTGAATTCCAAGTACTAACAGATAATATCAATAACACAATAACTAATGTTATAAACAAAATTATTGTATAAATTCTATATTTTTTAATATTATGCATCAGGTTAACAAAGTTTTAATAAAAACCGGATAATTAAATCTGTAGTATATACATAGTCCACCTTAGTTAATTGTAATGCTGACTGGGTCATAGTCTTAACTTCACATTCGTCAGGATCCTGTACTATGGTTACACCTCCGTTATTATGTACTTTTTTTAATCCATAAGCACCATCTTTATTTGCTCCGGAAAGTATTATTCCTATCAATTTGTTTCTATATGCATTGGCTGCAGTAATAAATGACAAATCTATAGATGGCCTGGAATGATTTATAGGATCTTCAGTTGATAAAGCTATTCTATTTGCCAGTTCAATGTACATATGATAATTTGCAGGGGCAAGAAATGCTTTGCCAGGCATAAGTTTATCTTTATCAAACGGCTCTTCTATTGGAATGTTTGATTTTAAAGACAATGCTTCAACAAATCCTGATCTTACATGTTTTAACCTGTGCAAACATAATAATACAGGCATGGGGAATGTTTTAGGCAATGAATTAAGTATCTTAGTAACTACCTGAAAACTTCCTGCAGAACCTCCGATTATTGTTGCTCCATAGTTCATACTATTTTACTGATATTTTTCTTTTATAAACACCTTCTAATTCATTAATCGGCTCAAACTTATTACTGGAATTCATGTTTTTAATTTTCTCTTTGATGCCAAGTATTAAATAGCCGGATGCTGACAGGCTATCATGCATAATCTGCAATATTTTCTCCTGCAGTGATGGATTAAAATATATCAAGCTATTCCGGAACAGTATTAATTTGGTATTCATTGGTGAATTATCAAAGTTAATATTTTGTTTTTGAAATTCTACGTCATTAATCAAGGATGTATCTATAAATGCATAATATCTATCGAGTCTATAGTAATCTGAAAAATCCCTGTCTCCTTTAAACCTTACATAATTTTCTGCTGAAACCTCAATCTTTTTTAATTCACATCTTCCCTCCTTTATATATTCTATACTTTTATCGCTGATGCTTGAAGAAATAATCTGGACTTTATCCAGGATGTTCATTTCTTTAAGCAGTATTGCCAGGGAGTATAATTCTCCTCCTGATACACTATTTGGAAACCATATTTTAAATCTGTTTAAATTTTTATCATTAATACCTTTAAATAATTCATCTCTTAGCCATCTCCACAATGACGGATCCCTGAACATCTCGGTTGAGGGCACAGAAATTTCATGTAAAAATATATCAAAAAAATCCTTATTGTTTTTTAATTTTTTTAACAGACTTTCTATACTGCTCAAATTATTCTTTATAATAATTTTTTCCAGCCTATGCTTAAACGAGGTAAGAGCATAATCCGAAAAATCATAGCCATATTTGCTTAATATATTTTTAATTATTTCTCTAATATCGACAATTCCCAATTCAGTCATATTATTTTCCGGTTGAACTCTTTAAAAGTTATATTCTAATAATTAATACTATAGCAATTTCCCTGTTTATCAAATCAAATTTAAATATTTATTTTTCATTTTTTTTGGCTTCTGCGGCACTAATATCTATTATTATATTTATAAATTTGACTGGCACATTATCTTTATTTAATACGGGTGACAGGTTATGCATTAATATATATTCCCTCGTTGTCCCGACTTTTATCTTTTCAATTATTCTTTGCTGGTTACCTTTTTTCAGGTTATCCCATAGCCTGGCAGGTATTTTTGTTTTTGAATACTTTGAGGTAAGCTCCGAATGTTTCCTGCCGATTACATCTTTTCTGGTTCTGCCCAGGAACGTAAGAAATTTTTCATTGATATTTGAAATATAACCGCCCAGGTCGTACTCAACAATAAAGACAGATTCTTCAAAAGCACTTATTATTCCTTTGTATTCCTCTTCTCTTCTTACCGATTCTTCCTGTGTTGCTTTCAGTTCTTCCATATTTTGTCTCATTTCTTCTTCCTGCCCGATCATTTCCTGTGCCTGATGCTGGGATTTAGCCAGCAGCTGAGAAGTCTTTTCGTTATTGCTTGCAGCGGTAACTGTTGAAGCCAGGCTTGATGCCACCTGTTCCCCGAATTCTATTTCGTGTTTCTGAAATTTATTAAGTGAAGCAACTTCTATTACGCCCAGTACATTTTCTTCCTGAATTACAGGAACAAGAATTATGTTGCCGGGGGGTGCATCTCCCAGTCCGGAAGTAATGGAGATATATTTTTCAGGAATATCTGTCATCACAATAGTTTTCTTTTCAATAGCACAGGTACCAACAAGACCTTCACCCAGCATAATCTCATTATCAATATATTTTTTCTTGTTATAGGCAAAAGCTGAGATCAATTTGAGTGTTTTGTTTTCTTCATCAGTATTTTTTACCAGGAACAATCCTCCCTGAATGGCATTAAGATATTTTACTATTTCTTTTATGAAAATATCAGACAGTTTTTCAATATTTTCATTATTTAATCGCAGAATTTCGGAAAATTTTGCCAGTCCCTCATTTATGTATCTTCTTCTGGAATTCTCTTCATTATATTTTTTTTGCTCTTCAGCGGATCTTTGAAGATTTTTCTGTAGTTGCTCTAATTCTTTACCCAATACATCGTCTTCACTTATAACATCAATTTTTGAATCCAGGTGCCCTTTATTCAATTCATGGGCATATCTCATTTTTGCTTTATAATTTTCTGCAAGATTATTAATTGACTCTGAGACCATAGAAATTTCATTATTCACCTTTAATTCTATTTTATTATCAGGTAATTTGCCTTTTACAAGCTGTGGCAGGTATTTCAATATTTCAGTCAACGGGTGAAATATGCATAATCTGAACATTTTCTGCACAATCAGTACAAATCCTGCAAGCAAAACAGTAATAATCAACAGGAGAATTATATAGAGGCTGATTTGGCGGGCATTAATTTTCTTTTCGAGCATAAGAGCCAGTCCGGATACCGAATTATCCAGGTCAAGATATGAATTATTAAGGTTAAAGATAATTCCTGTTTCAGCATTAAGTCCTATCCTTTTATCGATATCCAGAAGTTGTTTCGCTGTTTCCAGGTATTTATGCATGTCATCAGTAATATCAGGTATTTCGAGGTCTTCATTTTCAGAAAGTAAGAGTGAACTTAGTATATCATTTGACAGGTAAGACAATTCATCAATCAGTTTTGGATTTTTGGTAAGCAAGTATTCTTTTTCAAGACTCTTTAATTTTATAATATTGGCATATACAGGCTGATCTGCAAATGCCGACAGTTTATTTTCAACAAGGGTGCTTAAATTTTGCCAGTCCCTTACAAGTCCGGCTGATTCATGTCCTTTTTCTTTATATGCAAGTGCCAGTTCAACAAAGCTTTCAGAATAGTGTTTTAGGCTTTTCCCGACGAGCTGAATCTGATCTTCTGCTTTGTTGTCATTCCGTATGATTTTTAGTTCAGAAAAGGAGTCAATTATTGTTGAAAGATCATTATTCACAGAGCGGAATTTCTTTTCGAAGGGGGTATCATCAGATATATATAGTTCTGATTTTCTGCCGAAATTGAGCAGAAGATCCTGCTCAGTATTCTTTAATATTATGATGCTTTTTTCAATATTTTGGACGTTAGCACTAATATTTCCAAGCTTATTTGTATTGTATTGGTAAAATACTGAAAATCCGACTAATACAGCCGTGAAAAGTATTATCATTAATGTTAATGAAAGTATTCTGGTTTTTAATGAGTTGAATTTTATATTCATAATTATTTGAGGTTAAGGGCTCATTAATATTAAATAATTAAAATTATTTGTTAATTTTTAATTTTTATAATATCCTTGTCCTTTTTTTTGGTATTTTACTGAATGACTGCCGAGTATAGTCTCATGCAATCCTAAAATCAGGCATCCGTCATCATAAAGGTTCTTGTGAAACAGGTCAAATACTTTACTTTGCAAATTATAGTTGAAATATATAATAACGTTTCGGCACAGGATGATATCAAATTTTACGTACAGTGTATTGTTTTCTGTGACTAAATCATGTCTTTTAAAAATGGGTTTATCTTTTAAGAAATCATTCATTTTAATCAGATCACTGGCTTTATCGATTTGAAAGTACTTTTCATAGGGGACATCGATATATTCTTCATAGTTATATGGATTTTCTTTAATTACTTTATCAAAGTTATCAAGATAACCTATATTAAATCTGTACTTATACTCGCCTATTCTGGCTGAATCGAGGACATCGGAGTTAAGATCGGTAGCATAGATTTTTGCCCTGTCGAAGATTTCCAGTTCATTTAACAAAATAAGCATTGAGTACACTTCCTGTCCGCTGGAACAACCGGCATGCCATATGTTAATAATGGAATTGTTTTTTAATTTTGGCAGAATGGCATATCTAATTGCCTGCCACACCTGGGGATCTCTAAACAATTCTGTGGTATTGACGGTAATTTCTTTTACTACTTTTTCAACAAACTCATGACTGTTCTTTATCTTGGAGATTAGTATGCTGAGGTTTATATTGTTATCAGAAAGTACTTTGCCAAGCCTTCGTTTTAAAGATTTTTCAGAATATTGGCTGAAATCGTATTTTGATGAGTACTTTATAGCATTTAAAAAAAGTTGATAATCCTGATCTGTTATGGTCATACATCATATATTATATCAGACTACACTGTTTCTGGTTGTTTTGAATTGTAATATTAAATCTATTAAAAGTTCATGAATATTTAAAGCAAAATTCAAAATATTTGATAATTCCCAACCAAATGAACGAGGTTTAAATGTAATAAAAATTACTTTAGGATATATAAAATAATTTTGCTCTAATGCCATAAAAAATCGGGTGAGCAGGTATTTATTCAGTAATTTGATATATCAGATATCTTTTTAATAAATGCCTCCTTATAACCTGCACTATTAAGGATTTTGAGCCCGGCGACAGCTGAATTATATGAAGGATATTCATCATATGTATAACGGAATATTTTATCCGATCCATAACTAACCTTTATGTTCTTTAAGTTTTTGAAATAGGAGAGTTGGACAGGATTTTTAAGGGCCATTATCTGTATAGTGTAATAATCCTTGATCTGCCTTATATCATGGTCATTTTTATAAGCGGACAGGTACTGGTTCAGATCAAGTTTTCTGACAAAAGCATTTTCGTATCCCAGTTTTTTTATCCTGTTCAACTCCGGCATTGTCAGGTCAATATCATCAAATTGTCCTGTTATATACCTGTAATAACGGTCATTGCCAATTTGAATATTTATTCCGGGGATATTGCCAAAAAAGTCAGTCCGTACCGGTTTTTTCAGTGCCATAATCTGTATAGTATACAATAACTTATGCTCTGATGTTTCTTCATAAGGCATTGACTGGTTATCAGGCTTGGCGTAAGCTACATTGTTTTCTTCAGTCGCAACATCATATGTTTCAACTGGTGTTTCCGGTTCAATAATACTGGCTACTATTATTTCATCCTCCTTTTTTCCTAGTTTAGGATTTATTTCAATTACCTGCTGGCTGAAATCGCTGTTTATTGCCAGTTCCTTAACCTGAGGCACATACATGTCTTTTGTAAATATAATTTCATAGTTGCCGGCCGAAATGTCATACTGATAATCACCTGCCAGCGGGTTGGGATATATTATATCGACAGTATCCATTTTATCGGCATCGATAAGTACTATCCGGCAATCACCAAAATATGTAAAGTCGTTCTGCAAGGCCAGCGATCCTTTAAGCAGGAATTTTTTAAGGCTTTTATCTGAGAATATTTCCATGCGATAAATATCATAATCACTGACATCATCTACCCGGGGCAAGGAGCTATATGCGAACATTCCATCATTTAGGGGCCTGAAATAGACATTATCATCAGTGGTATTTATGGGATATCCCAGATTAGTTGGTTCAGACCATGCATTTGAAGCGTTTTTAACCGACATAAAGACATCATAACCTCCCATAGAAGAATGTCCTTCTGAGCAGAAATAAAGGATCTTTTCATCCTGAGAAACAATAGGCATTATTTCGTTTAAATATGTATTTATGTTACTACCCAGATTCTCAGGATTGCCCCATTTCCCTTTTGAATTCTTAACTGATTTATATATATCCAATCCTCCATAACCTCCTTTCCTGTCGCTGACAAAATATAATTCATTGCCGCTGGCTGATTCGAATGCATGTGAGTTCCACGATTTTGTATTAATTGGACTTTCTAATTTTTTCATTTTAGTCCATCTGTTATTTTCCAGGGTTGAATAGCAGATAGTGCTTGAAAAATAATTTTTAACTGAAAAATATATCCTGGTTTTATCACTTGATATTGAAGAAGGGTAGCTGTCATTAAATGAACCGATGGCATTATTTATGTTTTCTGGCTTTGTCCATTTACCGCCTTCATTCCTGGTAATATATGCGATATTACTTTTTTCTTTCGATTCAAGGTAAACCAGGAGAGATTCATCATCTGAGATAACAGGAAAAATTTCCGAAGATTCTGAATTTATTGGCGCTCCCAGTTTTTCAAGATCAACAGATACAGGATTGCTCATAAAGGTTTTTGCATAGCCGCATGCTTTAATCTGGTCATTAACATATTTTATTCTTGATTTATCACTTGCATAATGCAGGTATTTATTGTAGTAATACAGGGCATTATCGATATCCTCGTTAAGATGGTAAGCTTTTGCAATTAAGAAATATGTTTCCGTAGGGGTACTTGTCTCAGCGAAATTACCTTCCTTGAAATTTTCGGAAACGCTCTTTACGGCAACTTCCAAATAGGGGAGGGCGGTTTTTTTTAAATCGGGCAAGTTTAACAGGCATTGACCAACTCTGTAATTATATAATGCATTATCAGGATCTCTGTCAAGCAATTGTTTATATAATTTTAATGCTGTCTCATAGTCATTTAGCTGAAGAGCATAATCAGCTTCAAAGAATTTGTTTCTTGTACTGCTCTGACCTGTGGCAGTCAAATGATAAAACAGAAAAAAACATATTATCAAATATTGGATAAGCTTTTTGATACATGTCATAAATATCTGTCTTTTTATAAAGGTAGCAAAAATATTCATTGTCATTTATTTATAAATGGCAAGGTAAAGTAGAATACAGAGCCTTTATCAGGAATTGATTCCACCCATATTTCCCCTCCCAGCATTTTTATTAGTTCTTTAGAAATTGACAGGCCCAGACCGGCACCTCCGTATTTTCTGCTTAGTGATTCATCTGCCTGCCTGAACCGGGCAAAAATAATATCGTGCTTGCTTTTGTGTATTCCTATTCCTGTATCCTTAACAAAGAATTGAATAAATCGATCTTCTAGAATCTTGTAACCAAATTCAATGGAGCCTTTATTAGTAAATTTCACTGCATTTGATAACAGGTTCATTAATATTTTCCGAAGTTTAAAATCGTCTGTATATATAATGCTGCTTTCATCGGGCAATTCCATATTTAATTTAAGCCTAACATTTTTTTTGCTTTTATTTTTTAATTCAGTGCTATAATTGTTAAGTAGTATTTTAAGCTGCTCGTTCAAACAAAATTTTTTTTTGATAATGGTTACATGCCCGGAATCAATCTTTGATATTTCAATAATATCATTTATTAAGTCCAGTAGCTGTTTCCCGCTAAATAGTATGAGATCAAGGAACTTGGCTTTTTTTTCTGCCGGCAGGTTATTATTTTTTAAGAATTGTGAGAATCCGAGAATTACATTTAATGGGGTTCTTATTTCATGGGACATATTTGCAAGGAAGGCGGTTTTAAGTTTATCTGCCCTTTCAGCCTCAATTTTTGCCCTTCGCAGCTGTTTTTTTTCTTTTATTGATCTTGTGATATCTCTGCCAATTCCCATAATACCGATAATGTTGCCCTGATTATCTTTTAGTGGTACTTTTGTTGTTGAGTAGTAGAGAATTCTTTTGGTTTCATCCAGCACTTTTTCAATTATATTAATTTTTGGGATTCCTGTCTTTATTATTTCCTGTTCATCGTTATAGAATTTCTGAGCCATTTTTGAAGGGTAGAAGTTGAAATCTGTTTTCCCTATAAGCTCATCCGGGGTTTTTACACCCATAAGGGAAGCGACCCATTTGTTGGCAAGCAGAAAACGGCTGCTCTCATCTTTTACGAAAATATTGTCAGGTATATTGTTTATAAGGTTTGGCAGCAGGTTAATTTCGTATGAATATTTGAACTCGGCTTCTTTTAATTCTGTAATATCCTGAATCTGGATAATTGATGAGTATTCTTTGTTTTCAGAGCTATCAATGAAAGAAATATTTGCTCTTGCCCAGAAATATGTTCTGTCTTTTCGCCGGATCCTGATTTCTGTTTTTTTGTTTACGGGATTATCAGGATCAGATAAATGTTTGATCTCTTTTAAATTGAGTTCATCAGTTAATGATTCTATGCTCATGTTTTTAATTTCATCATCTGAGTATTGTATCAGGTTTAAAAATGTCTTATTAGCAGCGGTAATATATCCATCTGCAGATATTACTGCAATTCCCAGTAACGAATTTTCAAATATGCCATCAAAGAAAAGATCCAGAGATTTGCCATCTAACTCAGGAATCCCTTTTTTATAACCTGGTTTTTTCAATTTTAAATGAATATACTTACTAATTTATAAAAATTAGGTGTAAAAAGAAATGGTATGCTGGTTAATAAGTTACGCCAATATTAAGAATTTCGATTATGCAGAATCCGGAAGGCTTGATTGGTATTTGGATATACCGATCAATTATTAAAAAGAAAGAATGTTTATTGTTTTTTGTGATGTAAAGGAGGGTTTAAAGGATTTGCGGGTGCATATTTATAATTCTTGTGCAGGTAATTTAAATGTAAAATCGCTACCTTTTCCAAAGGTAGTGTTTACCCATATTTCGCCTCCATTTTTCTTCACAAATTCTTTACATAGTATTAGTCCCAGTCCTGTCCCTGTTTCATCGTTAGTGCCTTTTGTTGAAAAATTCTCATCAATCCGAAATAACTTTTCCATATTTTCTTTTTTAATACCGATGCCTGTATCAGAGACTGTTATTTCAATATATTTATCTCTTTTTTTAGATATTATCTCGATTTTTCCACCTGGTTCAGTGTATTTTACAGCATTTGACAGCAGGTTTCTTATAACAGTATGTGTCATATTAGAATCGGCATAAGCCGTGACATTTTTATCAATTTTATTGATTAGTTCCAGTTTTTTACTGGATGCATTATTAGAAATAAGATCAATATTTTCATCAACCAGTTCAGCAATCCCAATATTTGCAGGAGCCATATCCAGTCGTCCTGTCTGCGAACGGGCCCACTCCAGCAGGTTCTCCAGCAGCATATATGCGTTTTTTGAAGTTTGATATATTATATTAATGAATTCCTGTATACGGCCTTTATCATACTTATTAATATTGGTAATTAGTAGTTCGGAGAAGCCGAGCAGCGTATTAAAAGGATTTTTTAAATCATGGGCTATGATAGAAAAGAATTTGTCTTTGGTTGCATTAAGCTCTTTAAGCTCTTTAGTGCGGAGCTCAACTTTTTTTTCAAGATTTGTATTCAGCTCTTTTAATTCTGTATTTTGTTTAATGATGGTTTTCTCCTGGTCATAACTTCTAAGAGCCTCTTTGACTGTTAATATGAGATCTTCTTTATCCCATGGTTTTGCTATAAATCTGTACAGGTTTGCTTTGTTAACAGCATTGCCTACTCCTTCAATACTGGCCTGTCCGGTTAATAAAATGTTCTTCGTATTTGGTATCAGTGTATGAATTTTTTCCAGTAATTTATCACCTTTCATACCGGGCATAATGAAGTCAGCAATTACGACGGGCAGTTCAGTTTTATCTTCAATTAGCTCATTAATTATTTCCATTGCTTCTTCTCCGCTCTCAGCAATCTCGATCATATAGTCACTGTATTCAGATTGAAGCTGTTCTTTAAGGGAATCAAGAACTATAACTTCATCATCAATGCAAAGAATGATATCTCTTTTATTCATTTTTTCTTGGTCCTGATTTGATTATTTTACATAGTTCATCCTGTGACCAGGGTTTATTTATCACTGTAAACAATCTGATACAATAATAAGAATTTTTATCTCATCTTCCAGCAATTCTTCAATTAATTCCAGACCTTCCTCGCCATTTTCTGCTGTTTCAA
>Ga0307435_1001180_pt1 | contig 11056 bp, 8 predicted proteins | sample SalMarWE160470MG_FD_202164 | JGI IMG/M metagenome (GOLD analysis project Ga0307435, IMG submission 202164) | Salt marsh sediment microbial communities from the Plum Island Ecosystem LTER, Massachusetts, United States - WE1604-70 | ecosystem: Environmental > Aquatic > Marine > Intertidal zone >... | reverse complement strand
TGACAGAATAAGCCTTTTTATTCCATATATCTTATTAAGCAGAATTGCATATAAGGAAAGGCCAAAAAAAACAATTGTTCCAAAATTTCTTTGATAGAAGATAAAATTACTCCTGTCAATGTCAAGGACTCTGGGTATCTCGGCAAGAAAACCCGTAATAATGCAGACTGCTATTAATATTGAAATATCATATCCCCTGAACCGGCCAAAACCGTCATGCTGTTTCTCATAATCCAGGCGTACCTTCCAGAATCTGGCAACCTGGTATTCCTTTATTTCCGGGAATACAATTTCAAATCCGGATGCAAAGGCCTTTTTGTCCTCCCTGTATAATTCTTCCAGTATTTCGGGGCGGTTTATATTTTGCCTGATCTTTTCCTTCATATTATTTATTGAAAGAATTGTTGTTAATAATGCAGCTGTCTGGCTGATTTTTTATTCTAAACGATAAGCAACAATCATTTATTGTTTTTAATGATTTGCAGATCAGCAATAACCGGTCATTTCGATTTATTTATAGCCTGTTCGACATCTGCAATAATATCATCTATATGTTCGAGTCCGACAGATATTCTGATAAGCCCCTGCGTAATATTTACAGCCTGCCTTTCCTCTTCAGTGAGTTTCGAATGCGTGGTCGTTGAAGGATGGGTGACTATGGTCCTTGTATCGCCGAGGTTAGAGGTAATAGATAATATTTCGAGAGAATCGATAAATTTCTTTGCCTTCCGCACGCCACCTTTTAATTCGAAGGTTACCAGTCCGCCCCCCATACGCATCTGTTTTCTTGCCAGATCATGCCTGTTGTAGGATGGCAGAAAAGGATATTTTACCCATATAACCTCGGGATTTTTTTCAAGATACCTGGCAAGTTCAAAAGCATTCTGGCAATGACGTTCGACCCTCAGGGCGAGTGTTTCTATGCTTTTGGACAGAATCCATGCATTGAAGGGGGACATGCATGGTCCCGTCTGCCTGGCAATAAACCTTATATCTTTGATATAATCCTTGCTTCCCAGCACTGCACCTCCTATAGTCCTGCCCTGTCCGTCAATGTGCTTGGTTGTTGAATGTGTAATAATATTGGCTCCGTATTTTACGGGCTGCTGCAGGTAAGGAGTGGCAAATGTATTGTCAATATTGAGAAGAAGATTATGTTTTTCGGCAATCTTCCCCAGCATCTCAAGGTCAACAATGTCCAGTCCGGGATTAGAGGGACTTTCGGCAAATATCATTTTTGTGGAAGGCAAAATATTCTTCTCCCATCCCTCATCATCATCAATGTCCACATAGCTATGGGTAATACCAAACCGCGGTAATACCTGCGTTATTATCAGGTGTGATGAGCCAAAGATACTGCGGCATGCCAGCAGATGATCACCTGCCCTCAAATGACCAATAATACTTAAATATATGGCTGCCATTCCCGAAGCTGTGGCTATGCCATCATCAGTTTCTTCAAGCGCACGCAGTTTCATAATAAACTCATCGGTGCTTGGATTTGAATACCTTGTATATATATGCCCCTCCTTCTCTTCGGCAAACAATGCCCTTGCCTCTTCAGCATCATCAAAAACAAAGCTTGAAGTTGCATATATTGGTACGCTGTGTTCTTTTTGAGCTGAAGGCTTAAGTTGTGTCCTTACTGCCCTGGTTTCAAATTTTATTTCTTTTTTCACGTGCTTAAATTATAGTTAATAGATTGATTTGGTGCCATTTAATTTAATCATAATTCTTTTGTTGTTCGATATTAAATCACATAATATGTGTTTCATTTGAAAAATGTTTGTTACTGAAATATTAATTTGCAAATAACCAAAATAATAAATAATTTAAAGAAATAACAAAATTACTTATTTTTCAAAGTTAAGCATCTCCCTGAGCCATGAAATTAAAAAATATTAAAATATGATACCAGAAGCATTCAAAGAACTTCCAATTATAGGAATTCTGAGGGGCATAAAGGAAGAGCATTTGAAACCTCTTATCGGCAGTGTGATACGGTCGGGATTGAAATGTATTGAAATTACCATGAATACGGGTGATGCAGATAAGCTGATCAGGAAAACAATTGAAATGGCCGGTGACAAATTAATCATAGGTGCAGGCACCGTCTATAATATGGATAATCTAAAGAAAGCACTAAATGCAGGCGTAAAATTTGTTGTAATGCCCGCAATAGTTGAAGATATAATCCGGTATTGTGTAAAGAAAAAAGTCCCTGTTTTTCCCGGGGCACTGACGCCCTCCGAAATATTCCGGGCCTGGGACATGGGCGCTGCAATGGTAAAGGTTTTTCCGGCATCGGCATTCGGACCGAAATATTTCAGAGAGATAAAAGCACCTTTTGACGACATTGAACTTATGGCTACAGGGGGCGTCTCCGCAGATAACATTAAAGATTTTTTTACTTCGGGTGCTTCTGCAGTGGCTTTTGGAGCAAGTATTTTTAAGAAGGAGTGGATAGAAAACAGTGAGTTTGACAAGATACAAAAAGGCATAGAGGCAATAATTAAGGGTTACATGGACTGGAAATTGAAAGTATGAGATCAATTTATTTATTTTTGCATATTATTAACTTATAAAAATATTTATATGGGAATTTATTCTTCATACGACATAAATATAAAAAAGAGCTACCTGCTGATGCTTATAAAAATCGAAGAAGCAGATAAAAAAATTGATGTGCATGAGGAGGCTTTTATAAGCTTCATGGCAGGTAAACTGGGACTTACTGACAAGGATATCAGGGATATAAGGCAAAACCCGGAAAAATTTGAGTTTAGGCTGCCTGATAATATTGATGACAGGCTGCGGATCTTTTACAGCTTGCTTTATATGATGGGCATAGACGGAGAAATTAAGAAATCGGAAAAAGAAATGTGCAGGAAACTGGGTTTCAGGCTTTGCATAAATCCTGTTCTTATGGATGACCTTATAGATATTATGGTTGAGAACCTCAATAAAAGATTGCCTGAGGATCAGATGCTCGAGGCTGTAAAAAAGTATCTGAATTAATTAAGGGCATCTAAAACTTTATTATTCTAATAACCCTGTTCTGTATTTCGATCCCCAGCTCTTCACATAAAAATCCGGGACTATAGGATTTCAGTCCGGGTACCAGCTTTCTGCTGAGCCTGACAGTACTTGCATTATGGGCCACAAACATCTTATTATCAGTCAGCTCGACAATTTTGCGTGCCACCTCATAAAACCTGGGAGCATCGGCTGCCATTTCGTTGGTGATCCCCGTGAGTGCTGAAATATAATGCGGGATTTCCCTTTCAGGATTAATTAGAATAATAAACTCATCAGTAATTTTATGTCCGTCATGTATAAGAACAGCTATCTCGGTGATCCTGTCATTTGCTGAACTGCCTCCCGTGGTTTCTATATCAACAATGGCATACATAATGATGTAAAAGTATTGAAATTAATCATAAATTATATAAACACGTATTCACATAATATTAAAAACAATCTTTTTATTATTTCGTATATAAAACTATATTTGAAATTTTTTCACAGATATTGTATATTAATCTGTTATGATTTCTGTATCTTTTAACAATACCTGGTATTATTATTAATTGATTTATATGAAATTAAGGAACAAGTCAGCAAACAGGCCGGTAAATTTCATTTTATTAATCACCATACTTATCATATTATACCTTGCTTCAGGGATTAGGGCATATGCACAGGGATTAGTGATAAATGAGGTTATGTCTTCAAATAATTCAACACTGGTCGATGAAGACGGTGATTATAGTGACTGGATTGAGATTTATAACCCCGGTGGCAGTCCGGTTAACCTTAGCGGCTACGGGCTGACAGACCACACAGAAGATCCCTATATGTGGGTATTTCCTGATATTACTATAGATGCAGGCGGTTACATGGTAGTATTTGCCTCTGATAAAAACCGCCGTGATATCCCTGCGAACTACAATACAATTATAAATTGGGGAGACCAGTGGAAGTACCGTTATGAAAACAGCCAGCCTCCTGCCGACTGGAATGAACTTGGTTTTAACGAGACGGGATGGTATACCGGTCCGAGTGGTTTTGGTTATGGTGATGACGATGATGCCACCGTGATTGAAAATGCAAGGACAGTCTATTTAAGAAAGACATTTAATATTACCGATGCCTCGGCACTTACATCAGCAATACTGCATATGGATTATGATGATGGTTTTGTAGCCTATATTAACGGAACGGAGATAGCGCGTATGGCCATAGGAGAACCCGGTACACCCACATCCTGGGAAATGTGGACGGATTATGACCATGAGGCCAGGATATGGCAAGGGGGGAATCCTGAAAGGTTTGATATTAATCTTGGTGGCAGTCTTTTGCAGGATGGTACCAATGTCCTGGCAATTGAGGTACATAATGTTTCGGAAACATCCTCGGATTTTACGGCCATACCTTTCCTTACAGTTGGCGGTCCCGATATTTCAGGGGGATATGTACCCGAAATTCTTGATATTGTGCAGGAAACATATCTTCATACAAATTTTAGAATAAAGTCAAAAGGTGATACAATTATACTTACAACCCCGGGTGGGACAACCCTCGATGAACTGTTTACAGGAACAATACCTGCTGACATTTCCATGGGCAGAAAACCTGACGCTTCGGGCAGCTGGTATTATTTTGATGAGCCTACACCAGGCCAGTCCAACACGACGTATGGTTATAGCGGAATAACCAATGATATGCCCGTTCTTTCACACCAGGGAGGTTTGTACAGCAGTGCCTTTAATCTTGTGATGACCTCATCAAGCTGGAATGATACGATATATTATACGCTGGATGGCACAATTCCTGACAAAAGCTCAAACAGGTATACCGGTCCCATTCATATATCCGGCACAACGATTTTACGGGCCAGGCTCGTCAGGAATAACGAAATGTCATCATCAGTATTAAGCTGCGCATATATATTTATTGGAAGAGATTGTAAACTGCCGGTAATATCTGTTTTTTCCGATCCCTATAACTTATGGGATGTCAACTTTGGGATTTATGCAACAGGAAATAATGCATCCACGGAGTTCCCCTATTTTGGTGCCAATTTCTGGGAAGACTGGGAAAGGCCTGCCCATATAGAGCTCTGTGAGCCTGACGGCAGCCTGGATTTCTCTGTTGATGCCGGCATAAAAATATTCGGCGGCTGGAGCAGGGGAAATCCCCAGAAATCACTTTCCGTATTTGCACGCAAACAATATGGATACGCTGAAATTGAATACAGGGTTTTTAACGAGAAGCCTATTTCAAAGTTTGAGGCCCTGGTATTCAGAAACTCAGGCAATGACTGGATGAGCACTATGTTCAGGGACGGTATGATGACAAGCCTTGTCAGGCCCCTTGGAATTGACGTTCAGGCATTCCGCCCTGCCATACTTTTTTTAAATGGTTCATACTGGGGCATTCATAATATAAGGGAAAAGGTAAACGAGCATTTCATAGCTTCAAATCACAATATTGACCCCGACAGTGTTGACCTGCTGGAAAATAGCGGGAATGTTATTGCAGGGGACGGGCAGCACTATTACGACATGATAGATTTTGTCACCAACAACAACCTTGCCAATACTGCCAACTACGAATATATTAAAACCCAGATGGATGTTGATAATTTTATAAAGTACCAGTTTTCGCAAATCTATTTTAATAACAGGGACTGGCCGGGCAACAACATTAAATTCTGGCGTGAAGCAAACAATAAAGGTAAGTGGCGCTGGATAATGTTTGATACCGATTTCGGATTTAACATCTGGAGTTCTACGGACCAGTATTTGAACACGTTAAGCTTTGCCCTTGAAGCAAATGGTCCTGGCTGGCCCAATCCACCATGGTCAACCCTCCTTTTCAGAAAGCTTGTACAAAACCAGCAGTTCAGAAACAGCTTTATAAACCAGTTTGCCGATCATCTTAATACTACTTTTCAGCCTGGTGCGGTAATTGCCCATATAAACAGTATTATAGATAAAATCTATCCTGAAATAACATATCATTATGACCAATGGGGTGAGCCAATAGGAAACTGGGAGGATGACGTGGACAGGATGAAAACATTTGCACGGGAGAGAGTTGGCGCATGCAGGGATCACATATTACAGCAGTGGTCGCTGACCGGCAGCAGGAGCATAACCGTAAATACCACTCCCGAATTATCGGGACAGATAAAAGTAAATACGATTTATCCTCCCCATTACCCGTGGAGCGGCATATATTTTACAGATGTTCCAATAGAGCTGAAGGCAGTGCCCAAGGAGGGCTACCGCTTTATCGGATGGACAGGCGACATTGATTCAGATGAACCTCTGATATCCGTCAACCCCTCTGCCAATTACAGTTTTACGGCACAATTTGAAAAGGACTTCTCAACACTTAATCCCGTAATTATTAATGAGATTAATTATAACTCACATCCTTCTTTTGATAGCGAAGACTGGGTCGAGCTTTATAACCGCGGTGACCGGTCGGAAGACATCTCGGGATGGATTTTTAAAGACTCGGAAGATGCGCACATGTATGTTATTCCTGCAAATACTGTATTATCACCCGGCGACTTTGTAGTATTGTCAAGGGATATAATAGCATTTGCAACACAGTACCCGTCAATTACCAGAATAAAAGGTAACTTTAACTTTGGACTCAGTTCAGGTGGCGAATGCATACGCCTGTACAACGGCAGCGGCGGGCTTGAAGATTCAGTTTGCTATGGTGTATCTGCCCCGTGGCCCTCAGAGCCTTGCGGACATGGGCCGACCCTGGAACTTATTGATCCTTACCTTGATAATACGCTGCCAGAAAGCTGGACAGCATCATCACACGGAACGCCGGGAGTTGTTAATGGTGCATACACGAGCATACCTGAAATAAGGGCTTCTGAAATATATGCCGGCAACCAGGTTAATGTTTATCCGAATCCGTTTAATACCATCGCTGACATATATGTTAACATGAGCCCAAATGAAAAAGCCAGAATATCAATATATAACATAAATGGAGAATTAAAACAAATTTTGACCTGCCACGGAGCGTTTGAGGGTATACATAAAATAAGCTGGGACGGTACCGACTTTTATGGAAACAGCTTACCTGACGGATTGTATCTTATCAGGATAGAAACCAGTAAATACCAGACTTCCAGGAAGGTTCTATTATTAAAGTAATTAATTGGAATTTAACTGTTAATTTCGTGAAACCTGGCAGGAATAAAATATGATGGTATAAAATGTTATTATTATTTAATACTTGTTAATTTTGACAGCTTGAAGTTATTAATAACTTTGAAATGAAATGAAATCAATTTTCTGTTTACTTATAACCGGATTTTTATTAATTGCCTCACTTTCATGCAGCAAAGATGAAGGAGTGGGAGGAATTGCAACCATCAGGGGAAGAGTTGTTATAAATGATTACAATGATGATTTTTCGATATTGTTATCGGAGCACAATGCTGCTGAAGAAGATGTATATATTATTTACGGTGATGATAAAACGTATGGAGACCGTGTAAGAACTAACTATGACGGGACTTTTGAGTTTAATTATTTGCTTCACGGAGATTACTCGGTTTTCATATATTCTGAAGACAGTACAAAAAACGTACTCTATGATACAGTAATTATTAAAAACGTCAGCATATCCAGGAAGGATGATCTGATTGATATAGGCACTTTTGTTAAAATCAATGTCCTTGATTATGATGACGGCAATTCATCTATAAGCGGGAAGATTTATAAGATCAATTATGACCAGAGTACAGTATGTACATTATACCCGCAGACAGATACAGCCCTGGCCCAGGAGCAGGAAGTCTACATTGTGTATGGCAATCACGAATTTTATGATGACAGGATCAGAACTCATTATGATGGCACGTATAAGTTCAGTAACCTTATTAAAGGCATATATGAAGTATATGCCTATTCCGAAGATATAACAGGCGCTGCACAGATGATACCCATAATCAGGCAGGCCGAAATTACAGAGGAAAATCAGGATTTGGTTCTTAGTGATATTTATATTGAAAACCTATAGAAGAAATGAAAATAGTAATGTTCGCATTCGCTTTTTGTATAATTGCAAATAACCTGTTTTCCCAGAGCAGGAAGAAGATAAAAGACCTGGGCATAGAGTCCGTAACTGAAGTTAAAGTGGACTACGAGGACAGTAACGGCAAAGAAATTATGAGATTTGAGACGGTTTACGATGACAAGGGTAACGTTGTTAAAGAAGTAGACTATGATAAAACCGGTAAGCTTACCGAAATAGTCACTTATGAATTTAATGAAGATAACGATAAAACAAAGGAAGTTCATTACAGGCCCAACAATAAGCCATTTAGAACCCTTACTTACAAATATGAAAACGGCCTGTTAACTGAGCGTGATGAATATGATGAAAGTAACAGGCTAATATCAAAGAAAAAGTATATCTACAAATTTAAAGATAAGTAGCGCACATGGAGGTCTTAAATATTAAGGCTCTCATTTCTGCCAACATTAATAACACCTTTAATTTCGGATAATCTGGACATCAGCAACTCAAGATGTTTCAAATCCCTGACAGTTATTAATAATTTGCCATCAAACATCCCTTCTTCCTTATCCATAGAGATTGAGCGGAGGTTTACCTTTAAGTCCTTGTTAATGACCTTTGATATCCCGTCAAGGATACCGGGCTCATCTTCACCGCTTATTTTTATTTCAACTGTAAACAACAGGTCTTCTTTGCTTTCAGTCCATTTTGCCCTGACAACCCGGTAATTATATTTCGTTAACAGCTGTGCGGCATTCGGACAATTGGCACGGTGAATTTTAATTCCCTCGCTAACTGTAACAAAACCAAAAATCTCATCACCGGGGATAGGATTACAACACCTGGCAAGTTTATAATCTATACTGCCCAGTTTCTCATCAATAATCAGAAAATCCCTTACAGTATCTGGCCCTGTTTTCAAATCGGCCTTTTCCTGGTCCTTTAATACGGAAACCTCTTCACCGTGTTCTTCATGGCCTGTTAAAAAGTCCTTTATCTCTGGCAGTTCGATTTTTTCGGAGGATATCTGATAATAGAGGTCCTGTGAAACTTTAAGCCCGTATTTTCTTAAGAGGCTCCTTATATTATCATCAGTAAAAGGTATTTTCCAGTTCTTAAATCTTCTTTTTAATATTTCTTTTCCATTCTCTGCTTCCTTAAATTTCTCTTCATTTAGTTTTTGCCTTATCTTGGTCCTGGCTTTTGATGTTACAACAAAATTCAGCCAGTCAGTCCTGGGTGTCTGGTTTTTCGAGGTTATGATCTCAACCTTTTCACCATTATTAAGTTTGTATCGGATTGGCACTGACCTGCCGTTAACTTTTGCGCCGGTGCATGCTGAGCCCACATCTGTATGCACATCATAAGCGAAATCAAGGACCGTTGCTCCCGCGGGAAATTTCTTCAGCTCCCCTTTTGGTGTAAAAACGAAAATTTCTTTTGAGTACAGGCTAAGTTTGAAATCATCAATAAATTCCACCGCGTCATGTTCGGGTACCTCGAGTATCTCACGTATCTTTTTCAGCCATTCTTCCAGCCCCTGCTCACTTTCAAGATTTTTATACTTCCAGTGGGCAGCAAACCCCTTCTCTGCAATTTCATTCATGCGGCTTGTTCTTATTTGTACCTCTACCCACCTTCCCTCCTTGCCTATTACTGTTGTGTGCAATGATTCATATCCATTTGTCTTGGGTACCGATATCCAGTCACGCAACCTTAACGGGTTTGGCTGGTAAATATCGGTGACAATTGAATATACATGCCAGCAATCGGACTTCTCTTTTTTAGGTTCGCTTTTGATAACTATCCTTATTGCAAACAAATCATATATATCCTCGAAATCAATATTCTTTGAATTCATCTTGTTCCATATTGAACATATGGATTTCGGCCTGCCTTTAATCTCAAAATCAAAACCCTGCTTTTCCAGTTCCTTTTTTATCGGATTAATAAACTCATTAATGAACTGCTTCCTCTCCTTCATTTTTTCAGACAGCTTCCCTGCAATAAAATCATAGGTTTTCCTGTCCGTATATTTCAGGGACAAATCTTCCATTTCCGATTTGATAAGGTAAAGTCCCAGGCGATGGGCCAGGGGCGCATATAAATATGATGATTCAGAGGCAAATTTGATCTGGGCCTCCCTGCCAAGACTCTTAATTTCCCTCACTATATATAAATGTTCGGCCAGCTTAATCAGTATTACCCTGACATCCTTTGCCATGCTCAGCAATAATTTTCTGAAATTTTCAGCTTGTGATGATTCCGTGCCGGTATCGAGATAATCGATCTTTTCCAGTCCCTGTGTTATTGTTGCAATAGCATTCCCAAACCCTGCTTCTATCTGCTTGTAAGATAGTTTACCCTGCTTAAGTGCCATATTTAAAAATATGCTAATAACCGAAACCGCTCCCAGTCCGATTTCCTTTACTATAATAAGGGCAGTTTCGAGGGTCGTTATGACAGTATATTTCCCTGTCAGGTCTTTTTCAGCAGGTAAATCCGATATAAGTATATCGAAGGCTTTATCAATATCTGCCTTGTCAACAGGGTCCCTGGAAATATTAATCTCCCGGATAAGGAGATCATATTTATGCCGGATGTCTTTCTGGATATTTGCAGGGTAATCCTTTAGCATTTGTAATATTAATAAGTCCGGCTCATTGCCCTAATTATTAAATATTACAAAGATAGTCATATAAATTATTCAATTTTTTCCAGTTTATCCATTCCTTCAATATTCATTGATTTGGCAATCCTTGATATATTTTTCATATCAATATCCCCCTGGATACTGATAACAGCATTCTCGTCGGCACTGCCAACCAGGAGGAGCAATTCAGTTACCTTTTTATCCTCCTCCTTTACGAGGAACATAACATTCTCATTTTTTTCCTTTATTACCATTAGCTCCTTATACTCCGATTTAGGGAGTATTTTTAATACCTCATCATAAAGATTTATGCTCGTTTTAGTATCAGGATCATCATCCGTA
>Ga0307435_1001172_pt1 | contig 11071 bp, 12 predicted proteins | sample SalMarWE160470MG_FD_202164 | JGI IMG/M metagenome (GOLD analysis project Ga0307435, IMG submission 202164) | Salt marsh sediment microbial communities from the Plum Island Ecosystem LTER, Massachusetts, United States - WE1604-70 | ecosystem: Environmental > Aquatic > Marine > Intertidal zone >... | reverse complement strand
AGATAATGAGCAAGTTTTACGGTGAGTCAGAGGCTAGACTCCGTGAAATGTTCCAGCAGGCTCAGAAGAACGCTCCCAGCATCATCTTCATCGATGAGCTTGACGCCATAGCGCCTAAAAGAGAAGATGTGACTGGAGAGGTGGAGAGACGGGTTGTGGCTCAGCTTCTCGCTTTGATGGATGGCCTTGCGGGAAGAGGATACCTCATCGTTATAGGCGCCACAAACAGACCTGAAGCCCTTGACCCTGCTTTGAGAAGACCTGGACGTTTTGACCGGGAGATCGAAATAGGCGTACCCGACAAAAAAGGACGATATGAAATACTGCAGATTCACACTAGGGGAATGCCCCTGACAGAAGATGTTGACTTGGAGAAGCTCTCCAATATGTCTCACGGCTACACAGGAGCAGACTTGGCCGCTCTGGGCCGTGAAACCGCAATGAAAGCGTTGCGTAGATACCTGCCCGAAATAAACCTAGAGGAAGAACGTGTTCCCCCCAGCGTTCTGGAGAAAATGGAGGTTCGAATGGAAGACTTCTTAAACGCCTACCGGGAGATCACGCCGACAGCCATGAGGGAAGTGTACATAGAAGTACCCACGGTTCGCTGGACGGACATAGGCGGTTTGGAAAACGTGAAAGAGGACCTCAAAGAGGCTGTGGAGTGGCCCCTCAAGAATCCAGAAGTTTTCACTCGAATGGGCATACACCCCCCAAAGGGTATCCTGCTCTACGGGCCTCCGGGGTGCGGAAAAACCTTGCTGGCTAGGGCAGTGGCCACAGAAAGCGAAGCAAACTTCATAACCATAAAGGGTCCGGAAGTCTTTTCTAAGTGGGTAGGCGAATCAGAGAAGGCTATTCGAGAGGTTTTCCGGAAGGCAAGGATGGCTTCTCCAGCTGTCATATTCTTTGACGAATTTGACTCTTTAGTTCCTGGAAGAGGGATGGGTTACGCTGACAGTGGAGTCACAGAGCGGGTCATCAGCCAACTTCTAACCGAGATGGATGGACTCATTTCTTTGGAGGATGTTGTTATTATCGCTGCAACAAACAGGCCGGACATCGTGGACCCTGCGATTCTTCGACCTGGAAGGTTCGACCGTCTGATCTACGTTCCAGAACCCGACAAAGAGAGTAAGCTGAAAATCTTCAAAATCTACACCAAGAACATGCCGCTGGCAAAAGATGTGGACCTGTCCCAGTTAGTCATCATGACAAAACAGTATTCTGGAGCGGACATCGAGGCGCTGTGTAGAGAGGCTGGACTGAACGCCTTGAGGAACGATATGAAAGCCCAAAAAGTCGACGCCAACGACTTCAGAAAAGCCACCGAAAAGATTGGTCCCTCTATAATGCCGAACATGGAGAATTGGTACAAGGGCTTCATGAAACGTGTTCGACAGTTGAAGAAGTCCACGACGCCTGTGGCATAGTACATATTTCAGGAGTGGAAAGATGATGATAAAAACTTGGAAGCCTCATCCCCTCTATACGCAGATAAAGGAGCTTCTGGAGAGGAAGGGTCCATTGACTGACATGGAATTGTTTGATCTGTTGAAGGGAACTCATGAAGGCGTAGGATTCAGCGAATTGAACAAGACTCTGATGAGGATGGAAATTGAAGGAAGAATATATGTGTCAGCCCGCACCAAAGGGAAAAGAAGAGTCGAATTAACCGAGCAAAGCTAAGAACCGCCCTCGAGCCTCTTCGTGGGTCAGCCTTTAACCATTTAAGGGTGGCGCAGAACTTTGGGTGTAAATTTGAGAGTGTTGGTGCCTAAAACAAAGGTTGATTTCAAGAGCCTGAGCGGAAAGTCTGTAGCCATCGACGCATACAACGCCCTTTACCAGTTTCTAGCCATCATCCGCCAGCCAGATGGAACACCATTAAAAGACCGGTCCGGCAGGATAACCAGCCATCTGAGCGGGTTATTCTATCGAACCGTTAACCTAGTTGAAATGGGCATCAAGGTTGCCTATGTCTTTGACGGGGTTCCACCACCCCTCAAAGAGGTGGAAATCAAACGCCGAGCCAAAGTCAAGGCTGAGGCTCTAGTCAAGTATGAACGAGCCTTACAAGAAGGAAAAGTGGAGAAGGCTCGAAGCTATGCTCAGATGACTTCTAGGCTCAAGGATTATATGCCCAAGGACTCGAAACGGCTTCTCACAGAATTGGGTGTACCATGGATTCAAGCGCCGTCTGAAGGTGAAGCTCAGGCTGCCTACCTAACAATGAAGGGTGACACCGACTACTGTGCTAGCCAGGACTATGATAGCCTCCTTTTCGGCGCAACCGTTCTGGTGAGAAACGTGACTATAAGCGGTAGACGGAAGATTCCACGAAAGAATGTTTACGTTGAAGTGGTACCTGAAATTATGAAACTAGATCGTGTTCTCAAAGAATTGGAGGTCACCCGTGAGCAACTCATAGATGTTGCCATTCTGGTGGGAACGGACTTCAATCCTGATGGCGTGAAGGGCATAGGACCAAAAACCGCTCTGAAACTGATCAAGAAACATGGAAGCATCGAAGAGGCTATGCCTACGCTGAAAGATGCCGAGTTTCCGGTTGAACCCTGGAGAATCCGAGAAGTCTTCCTTAACCCAAAAGTTACGAACAACTATAAGCTAGATTGGAAAGAACCTAACATCGATGGTGTGATAAACTTTCTTTGTCGCGAAAGGGACTTTTCTGAGGATAGGGTGCGTAAAGCCCTCACGAAAATGACTGAAGGAATAAAAGAAGCAAAAAGCAAAACAACTCTTGAAACGTGGTTCGGCTAGAGCTAATTACGGTTTGAAGCCGTGCTTGCCGATTAGAGGAACGAAAGCTACTCCTCCCAAGTTTTCTTCAAGGGTTTTTCCGTCCTTTTTCCTGATGCGAACTAAGGTTTGGTAGAACTGGGCGCCTCCAACCGGAACAATCAAGATTCCCCCGTTTTCTAGCTGTTCAATCAACGGCTTGGGAACCGCTGGAGCAGCCGCCGCAACTAGAATACGATTGTATGGAGCTTCTTTTGGGTACCCCAATGTGCCATCTTCATGGATAACAGTGATTCGGTCTCCATAGCCTGCCTTCGTGATGTTTTCGTTGGCAAATGCAGCTAGTTCAGTGATTCTTTCCACTGTGTAAACGTGTCCCCACTCTTCTTTAGATGCTTCCGAGGGAGCCACAATCTCGGCTATGGTGGAAGCGTGCCAACCTGAACCCGCGCCCACTTCTAGAACCTTATGTCCCACTTCCAGCTCAAGGGCTTCATCCATTATAGCTACCATGTTTCGCCCAGTTGACCGCATTGGATCAACTGAGAGGCGCAGAAGCTGTTTGCCCTGACCCTATCGGAAGAGGGCAGTCCACGGCTGCATTAGCTTTTACGTTCTCAGGAAGAAACGGTTCCCGAGGAACTTGACGCAACGCTTTGATAACGCTGGGCGACCGAAGAAGACCGCTTCTAATCAGTTTTTGAATTAATCCTTCCCAAGCCTGTTTCTCCATCTTTCACCACAATATAATATGGGAAAGCGTGTGCCTTAAGATTTAGGGCTTAGAATGCTACCGAATTTTTGGAGAAGCTAAATTAGCTTTAGTTTTAGATAGTTTTTATAATCTGGTTCCCTTTTTGAATAGGCGTTGTTATCGTCTTTCCCATGAGGTATATTGATGATCATAAAACGTTTCACGGTTGGGTGGTTATCCACGAACTGTTATGTTGTAGGCTGCGAAGAAACCAAAGAGGCGGTTGTGATTGACCCGGGAGTAGAAAACGAAAGGGAAACTGAAGAGATTCTAAATTTCATAAAACAAAACAGTTTCCACATCAGATATATCATCAACACCCATGGTCACCCTGATCACATAGCTGGAAACGCAGTCATGAAAGAGGCAACAGGCGCCCCCATCCTAATCCACGAAAACGACGCTGAACGTGTGCAAGCCGACAGGAAACTCCGCGACGGAGATGTCCTTCAGGTGGGCACTTTCAAACTGGTGGTTCTCCACACCCCGGGGCACACAAAAGACGGCATATCCCTCTTAGGCGACAATGTTGTTTTCACTGGAGACACCCTCTTCGCGGGTTCAGTGGGCAGAACTGACTTTCTTGGAGGATCTTATAAGGAGCTGATGCGGTCTATTAAAACCAAACTTTTGCCTTTGCCAGACAGCTTCAAAGTGTATTCTGGGCACGGACCGTCTACCACTATAGGCGAAGAAAAGAAATACAACCCCTTCCTGCAGACGTAACCAACGTGCCGAGGAAGAGCCATGGAGATTAAGCTGGACAGGTCAACGGCTCCTTTCAGTTTAGAGCACACCTTAAATTGCGGTCAGCTTTTTCGATGGGAAAAACTAGATGATTGGTGGTACGGCATCGCTGCAGACAGAGTGATTAAGATAAAACAGAGCGGCGAACGGCTGATTTTTCAATTTTTTCCAGAAACGGCGAATCAAGGGTTTATCGAGAACTACCTGAGATTGGAAGACAACTTACCCGCTATTCTGTCTGAGATAAGCAAAGACGAGCATATGAGAAAGGCGATCAGGCTTTTCTGTGGATTGAGGATAAGCAGGCAAGAACCGTGGGAGTGCCTCATCTCCTACATCTGTGCAACATACAAGAGCATCCCAGCCATCAAAAAAATGGTCAACAGCATCTCCCAACGATTCGGAAAAAAGTTAGCCTTTGACGGCTACGATTTCTACACGTTTCCGAAGCCAACTGACCTAGCCCAAACCAGCCCCAAAGACCTGCGAAGCTGCGGGTTAGGATTCAGGGCTGAACGAGTTTTAGAAACCGCAAAAATAATTGACAGCGGAGAATTTGCCCTAGAAGCTTTGAAACGTTTGGATTATGGTAAGGCTAGGCGAGAACTTTTGGTTTTGCCTGGGGTGGGACCGAAAGTTGCTGACTGTGTTCTTCTTTTCTCCTTAGAAAAACTTGAAGCTTTTCCCATAGATGTGTGGATGAAACGAGCCGCCACAAACCTCTATGCAAGCCACTTCGACTCTTCGTTCATTAAAAGAGTTTCCAGCAAAAGCTCGATCACCCCAAAGGAATACGGAACCATCAGCTCATTCGGAAGAGAATACTTTGGAAGATACGCCGGATACGCACAAGAATACCTCTTCCATCTACTGCAAACCCAACAGGAGCACTAACTGAATTCTCCTCTTAACCACCCTAAAAACAAATCACTCTTCTTTATCCTTTTATGACTCCTAATGGAACCAATCGGACAACACGGGTTGCGATTCCAACCTTATCGCTTACATCCACCACTCTATCCACATTCTTATATGCTGGATCAGCCTCTTCGGCTAGAACAACAGAACTGGCTGCTCTGACAACGATTCCTCGACCCTCCAAAGCCCTTTTCACGTCTCCTCCCCAGAACCTCCGTTTCGCAGCCGATCGACTCAACATGCGACCAGCTCCATGAGCCGTGGAACCAAAAGAAACCTCCATAGCCTTGGGCGTTCCCACCAACAACCATGAGCTTGTACCCATGCTTCCAGGTATAATCACCGGTTGCCCCACAGATCGGTAGTCAGCTGGGACGTCCCTGTGTCCAGGCGGAAAGCATCGTGTTGCTCCTTTTCTGTGAATCCAAACTTTGGTTCGTTTTCCATTTATTGTATGTTCTTCGATTTTTGCGATGTTATGGGCAACATCGTAGACCAGATCCAAGCCAAAATCTTCTGCTGGCCTCTTGAGAACCTCTTTGAAGCTCTGGCGAACCCAATGAGTGATGACTTGACGATTGACGAAGGCGTAGTTGACGGCGCAGGTCATTGCTTGGTAGTAGTCTTGTGCCTCGTCGCTTGTGCCGGGTGCGCAGGCGAGTTCTCGATCGGGTAACGAAATGTTGTATTTGTGGGCGGCTCGTTCCATGACGCGGAGATAGTCCGAGCAGGTTTGATGTCCGAATCCGCGGGAACCGCAGTGAATCAGAACTGTAACTTGTCCCTCATGAGTTACGCCGAAGGTTTTAGCTACGTTTTTGTCGTAGATTTTGTCAACCTTTCCGATTTCTAGGAAGTGGTTTCCTGAGCCTAGGGTTCCGCTTTGAGTAAGTCCTCTTTGTTTGGCTCTGGATGAAACCTTGTCAGGGTTAGCGCCTTCCATATGTCCCCCCTCTTCGCAGTGCGTGATGTCCTCGGGTCGCGCCATCCCTTTTTTTACTGCCCAAGGTACGCCTTCCGTGATCAACTGTTCGAGTTCATGTATGTTCAGTCGGAAGTCTTTGCGGCTGCTGCCGAGTCCACTGGGAACGTTTCTGAATATGGTGGTGGTGAGGGCGGCAAGGTATGGTCTAACATCACTTTCAGAAAGGTTTGTGGTTAATAGACGGACTCCACAGTTGATGTCGTAGCCCACTCCCCCTGGACTTAATACTCCTTCCTCATAGTCTGTAGCAGCGACGCCTCCTATGGGAAAACCGTATCCTTCGTGACCGTCAGGTAATGTGATCGCATACTTGTAAATGCCTGGTAGGTGGGCGACGTTGGCACACTGATCGAGTGTTCGATCCGTTTTAATTTTTTCAATGAGCTGCTCGTCGGCAAAGACCATTCCAGGAACACGCATACCTGACTTGTAGCTTGTGGGTATGCGCCAGCTATAATCATCGATCTTTTCGATGGGAACAGATGATGCCCGCTCTCGGAATTTTCTTTGCCTACTCATAAAACCACCTTTAAGTAAAGAGTTGCAGTGGGGAACTTATAAATTATGAGTGGCGTGTCGTGTGCTATGTTAACTTTTTATTTCCAACTTTTGATACAGAGTTTTATGTTTCAAGATATTACAGCCTACATATTAAAACCGCAATCTTTAAGAACCGCTTCTAATCAATGAGCATGTAAATCGGATGTAGATGAAATGTCAGGTGAAGAACCATCTGAAAGTGAAGAGCTTGTAAAAGTAGAAACGTTGACCCCAAATTCGAGAGGCGTCAACACCATTGTGAAAGTAGTATCTAAGGGTGAAGTCAGAAGCGTCACGGGAAGAGATTATTCTGTACGCAGAGTTGCAGATGCCTTGGTTGGAGACGAGACTGCATGCATATACATGACCCTTTGGGATGACAAAATAGACGCAATAAATGAGGAAGCTACACTGAATATCACTAACGGTTACATCAACCTCTTCAGAGGAAACATGCGCCTAAACATAGGAAAATACGGCAGTTACGAGATAGCAGAAGATTCGCCAATCACTGAAGTCAACACAGAGAACAACCTGTCCGACAAACGATACGAGCAAGAGAGACGCTTCAACAGAGGCGGCTATGGCGGTAGAGGCGGCAGCGGATACGGCGGAAGAAGCGGCGGCTATGGCGGTAGAGGCGGCGGAAGAAGCGGCGGATACCAGCGAAGAAGATACTAAAAGCACTTCTTTTTTTCATTTTCTTTTTTCAGTTACCGTTTCGGTATGTACAATTAGGATTTCTGTTCAAAAGACAATAACTTTGCGGGACCTACCCGATTTCGCTCCTTCGTTAACTAGTGTTTAACGTGCTCTTTTACTTAATGTAACGCTTTCTTGAAAAAGTCTGTTCGTTGGCTAATTTGTTGATTGGGCATTTTCTGCAGTCGTCTTCACAGTTTTCACAAAATATTTCGGCGAGTTCGCTGGTGTGAGGATCTTTTCCTCTTGTGCCAAAAGAAATGATGCTACCGCAATTATTGCAGCGGATAGCCGTGAACTGCATGCCCTTGGATTTCGGTCTGAAAGGGTTTAAACGACCACATTTCATGCATTTGGCGAACTTGAGTTTCTTGGATTTCTTCCCATGTACAACGTCAACTACGGCTTCGAACATGTCGTAAATATAGCCCTCACCAGACTCGAGATCCAAATTAGGCTTCCCTCTCCCTTGAACAACGGAAAAAAGGGATGCAAGTGATTTAAGAAAAATTGCGAGATCAGATATGTTTACGAATCCAGAATATTTTTGCCACGGATACAGTGCCGATGTTTTGGGCTAATCAAGCTGTCGTTTATGTTGTTCGTTTTCGAGTTTTTTTGAAGACTTGATAAACTTGCCCAAAACAGAAAGAGAGTACTCTGAAGAGGTCAATAAAGGGGTATGCGACAATTCTAGTGAATTTTTTGTTTTGCAGTGCCCTGTATGTGTAGACTGCCGCCAATATAAGTAAGGGCAAGCCAGTGAATCCGAATAGCAACCAGAGGAAAATGCTGGAACTTGAAGTAAAAGTTAGAAACGTCAGCGATCCAACAATCACCAGCCAACTTATGAACCCCATTAGGCTCAGAAAAGACCATTTAGAAACCGCGTCCTTCAGCCTTTTCCTTTTAAGCACCAATCCGCTTCCTTTGCCATACTGAAAGTTTTGTTTCAAAAATTCTCTAAAGGTTGATCTGTGTTTGTGCCAGACCAAAACGTCGGGGTCCAGAACCATCTTGTAACCCGCCCTGCATATTCTGTCGGCAAACTCAACTTCATCGAAGCCGTACTGAATGTTCTCGTCAAAGTATCCAACTTCTTCAGCTACTTTTCTTCTAAAAGCCATGTTGCATCCTGCGGGATGGCGGAAGAACGGTTTCACCTTTTCGAGTTCTTCCCGTTTCGTGAAAAAGGGCATCAACCGTACGATGCTGTTGTCGGCATATTGGGAAATGAAGTCGCGGTCAAGAGCTTTTGCGCTTCCGCCTACGCAGCTGACTTGGGGGTCTTTGAAGTTCTCGACGATTTTTGTTATCCAGTTGGGAGGCACTATGCAGTCGGAGTCGGTGAAGGCTACGATTTCGCCTTTGCTGCACTTTATTCCTGTGTTCCTTGCGAGGTTTAGTCCTTTCCTCTTTTTAACAACCAACTTCACGGGATATTTTTTGACTATTTCCTGAGTTTTGTCTGTGGAGTTTCCGTCAACTACAATCACCTCTACTTTGTTTCTGTCGTAGTCCAGCTTTTGAAGAGAGTCTAGTAACGGCTGTATGGTTAGTTCTCGATTTCGCACAGGAACTACCACAGTGACTGAACAGGGTGTTTTGTAGTCTTCCATCAAAATCGCTTCTCTTACACGTCTGTAAAATCCACTCAAAACAATTTATCTTTTACGCCAAAAAAGGCTTTAAGTTAGCCTAATCATCTTTATGAAACGAGAAAAAGTGCGGGAACCTAAGTTAAACTTGGTTCCGTAATGGTGGTACGTGTGTCTGAAAAGAGTGAGAGCTATCCTTCCATTTCGATTGTAATCGTAAACTTTAACGGGAGAGAACTGTTGAAGCAATGCTTACTCACTCTTTCGAAAACAGATTACTCTAACTATGAAATTGTCGTTGTTGATAACGCCTCGACAGACGGGAGTCTCACGGAAATAAAGAGGTCTTTCGGTTCGGATCCTCGCATAAAACTTGTTGAAAACAGTGAGAATGTGGGGCATGCTGAAGGCTGCAACATCGGCGCGCAGATGAGTAAAGGACGTTACCTTGTTTTTTTGGATAGCGACACAGAATTCAATGCTGAGAATTGGCTCTGGGAACTGGTTAAAGTCATGGAGAACGATGGTTCCGTTGGGTTAGCGCAGGCTAAACTGGTGTTGGCAGAGGACAAACGTTGTTTAGACTATGTTTGTGTGGCTGTTGACGCTTTAGGAACGTGGGCTGCAACCTACGGGTCAAAAGAAGAAAGGCTTAAAGAGAATTTCGAGATTTTGGCAGCGTCTTCAGGTTGTTGCATTGTTCGACGAGAGGTTTTCAATCAAGCTGGAGGCTTTGACGCCGATTACTTCATATACGATGATGATACCGACCTTTCCCTCCGAGCAAGGTTGCTGGGATACCGGATACTCTTTGTTCCATCCGCCTTGGTGATTCATCGTGGTGGTGTCCTAAGAGGCGTAAGCGGAATGACCCTTTATCATTCTGCCAAAAATCGGGTGCGTACGGTGCTCAAAAATTATGAACTCAGGAACGTGTGGTGGAGATTTTCGGTTTTGGCTTTTTTCACGTTTATGGTTTCTGTTGGTTTTCTTGCTTTGAAAAAAAATGATGAGGCTAAGGCAACCATGAGGGGACTAGTAAGTTCGATTAAAGATTTCCAAAAAATATGGACGAAGAGGCTTCTGCTTCAGTCCAAGAGGCGCATAAAAGATTCGGAGCTTATTAAAGGCGGTTTCATAAGAAACGACTTTCAGTCAACACTACAGGATTTCAAGATAAAACTGAAATACATGCGATAGAATGTAGACCATTTTCATTAACCAATCGTTGGTTGTAGGCTGTGGCTTATTTTAGTAAACCGAAGTACTTGAAGCACATGCTAGGTATTTTCCAGAAAAGTACTGTTTACTACCCTAAAAACAAACTTTCGGAGAGACAAAAAGAGACAGAAGAGAAGAAAACAGATAGTTTTTAGCGATTTGTGAGAGCAGTTTGCGCGCACAAAAAAAGGTGGGATTTGCGGGAGCAGTCCCATGCTTTTACTTTAGATCTCCAATTTACGTTGGTTGGGTTAAATTTTAACCCCCCCAAACCCAAACCACACACGGGTAAGCGTGAGCGATAGTTGAAAATCGCACAAATATAACGTTTTCAGGCATAGGCATTTATGTTTCATGTAAGATTGTTAACATTGGAGGTGTGACACTAATTTGGTAAAATGGGAGTATATGGTCATTCCACTTAAGACAAAAGTTCATTTAAGCAGACATGAAAGAGAAAAAGATCCAACAATAGACAAAGTCCAAAAAGAATTAAACGCTATGGGGGAGGAAGGGTGGGAATTAGTAGGTGTTCAGAATATTCGCCTAGAAACTGGTATGTTATTTACTGTTTCCTATCTTAAACGGCAAAAACCTTGAAATACTTCGTATAATGTGTGCGCTTCTAGAGGTAATATCGGCGGTCTCTAGTCTTCTTTATATTACCAAGAAAACTTCCAGCAAAATAGTCTAACCAACACTGTTCTTGAAAATCGAGGTCAGCCTCTATAAACGTTACAGCTTTCTCCTCAGAAGTAGCTCCTGCTTGCTTAAATTTTCGAATAAGCCGTTGACGCATTTTAAATTGAATCCCAGACAAAGACAAATCCTAAATCCCTCCCT
>Ga0307435_1001170_pt1 | contig 11080 bp, 9 predicted proteins | sample SalMarWE160470MG_FD_202164 | JGI IMG/M metagenome (GOLD analysis project Ga0307435, IMG submission 202164) | Salt marsh sediment microbial communities from the Plum Island Ecosystem LTER, Massachusetts, United States - WE1604-70 | ecosystem: Environmental > Aquatic > Marine > Intertidal zone >... | reverse complement strand
GGTGTTTGCAAACCGGCCCTCTTTGAGAGAGGAGCTTGAAAAAGGCATTATTACGGAGGATGAGGCGGTTCGGTTGTACCGGGGGATGCTCCTGCAGAGAAACTTCGAGTACATGGTGCGGGACCTGGACAACAAGAGATTCATCCCGGTCGAGGGGTACGAGTTCAGGGGAACGACGCATCTGAGTGTGGGCCAGGAGGCATCTGCAGCGGGGGCAATGAGCGTGCTTTCGATAAAAGACTACATAACGAGCACGCACAGGGGGCACGGGCACTGTATAAACAAGGGCTATTTCGCCCTCCATGAGATGGATGAGGCGTTGTTGAAACTGTTTCTCAGTACTGCTGCGAAAAACGAGTTTTCGATTGATGGATACGACAGCCTGTTAGAGGCTGCGCTCGAGTATCATCTCTACCGCACCATGGCAGAACTTCTGGGCAAGGAGGCGGGCTACTGCAGGGGGCGAGGAGGCGGAATGCACATCGCCGATTTTTCTGTCGGCAACCTGGGAGCCAATGCCATCGTGGGGGGCAGCCTGGGCATAGCAACCGGGGCTGCGCTTGCCGTTGATCTTTTAGAGGAAGAACGCATCGTGGTCTGCTGTGTCGGAGACGGGGCCATGAACAACGGCATCGCCCATGAATCCATGAACTTTGCAACCATGGCGCAGTTTGATCACGGGCTTCCGGTCGTGTACTTCATAGAAAACAACCAGTACGGGTATACGGGCCAGCAGAAGGGAGAGGTGACCGGAATAGAGTTTTTATCCCGGCGCGGCGCCGGGTACAACGCGAAGAACTTGCATGCCGCAACGATATGCGGAAACAATGTGCTTGCCGTTCGCGAAGCCATGAAGCGCGCCCGTGAGCTCTGCCTGAAGGGAGAGGGGCCGGTGCTCCTCGAGGCAAACACCTACCGGCACTGGGGACACAACTTCAAGGACAAAGGTACGGCCTACAGGACGGATGATGAAAAGAAGGCGTGGCGCGCGCATGATCCGGTGGACCGGTTTACCGATGAACTGGTAAAAAGCGGCATCCTCACCGAGGAAGGTGCTGATCAGGAAAGGGAATCCGCCCGCCGGCTCATAGAAAAGGTCACGGTCGCGGCTGCAAAGAGCAAAGGCCCTGACATACGCGATATCTACTTCGGCGTGTATACAAAAACCGGCTCGGAGGGGATAGGCGATGAGTATAAAACCATAAACCTGCTTAAAAAACCGAGACATATTCCACGGGATAGTGAGGGCAGGATACTCGCGCGGCATGCGGTGGTCGAAACGCTTACCGAAGAGATGATCAGAGACCGACGGGTCGTGGTGTGGGGCGAGGATGTTGCCGAGCAGGGAGGGGCCTACAGCGCTACCTACGGTCTGCTTGATATATTCGGCAGAAAGAGGGTGTTCAATACCGCAATATCCGAATCCGCGATCATCGGCACCGGAGTGGGCGCTGCCATGGCGGGCCTTCGGCCGGTGGTGGAGCTCATGTATATTGATTTTGTCCTGCAGGCCATGGACCAGGTCGGAAATCAGGCCGCGAAGGCGAGGTTCATGTTCGGTGGCCAGTATTCCATCCCCCTCACAATACGGGCGACCATAGGCGGCGGCAAGGGGTACGCAGGACAGCACTCTCAGAGCCTGGAGGCGGCGATCGCCATGTTTCCCGGTATCAAGGTCGCAGCGCCGTCCAACGCGTACGACATGAAGGGCCTGCTCAAGACCGCGATACGCGACGACAACCCGGTCTTTTTTATAGAACATCAGATGGTGTACCTCGAAAAAGCCGTTGTACCGCCGGGTGAGGACTACACCGTACCCTTCGGCAAGGCACGCCTGGTGAGGGAGGGAAGCGACATTACTGTTATTGCCTATTCAAACATGGTGAGCAGGACGCTCAGGGCAGCCGAAAAGCTCGAAGAGAAGGAGGGTATTCATGTCGAGATAGTTGACCCGCGCACCCTCGTACCGCTCGATATCGAGACCATCAGCGATTCGGTAAAAAAGACCGGCCGCGCCGCAATCGTGGTGCAGGCGCCCTATACAGGAAGCTTCGCGAGCCATATCTCCCATGAGATCACGGTGCGCTGCTTTCACAGCATGAAACTGCCTGTTCGCATTATATCAGGGTACGATGTTACCCCGCCTATGGCATACCCGCTTGAAGTGGAGAACATGCCGAATCCAGACCGCATAGCGCGGAGTATAAAGGAGACGGTTGAGGGCAAGAGGGCAATCGATGTCTATGACGACCGGTATACACCGATAACGGTTTTCTGAGCCTGACGAGGACGATTCTACCCGGTACCGACAGGGTGGGATAGTGTACTCAGTCCTATCTGAAGGACCGGAAGCTACTCCTGTCTGACGTGTCTGAGGGATGTACACAAAAAAAGAGTGCCGGCTATAGCGAGCAGAGTGATAGTACCGGCCAGCCCGGATATGCTTTTAAGCACGTGGCTGAGGAGGTGTACGGCGCTGCAGCCATCTCCATGATGCTCCACATAGATGGGATAGAGTTCTTCTGGACAGATCCAAGAGGGCATATCGGCACTGCAACTGATGCCAGTTTCTTCGGCCTCACGCTGCAAATCAGAACCTTCTGCGGAGTATTCCGTTTGGCTCTTCGAAAACCAGGAGCCTGGAATGCAATCATAGAAAAAGTCCCGCAGTTCTCCTGTCATGTACCGGTGTGTGCTGTGCAGGGCGCTGAAACCGGCTTGATTTAGTGGTCCAATTACATATTCTCCGCACATATGGTTTTATCCATTGGAATACCGGCATTCCATGCCGGAGAAAGCTGGTTTTTTATACCAAGGGCACAGGTACCAAGGGCACAGGTACCAAGGGCACAGGTACCAGAATTTCATACAAAAATGATTGTACATTATGTTACAATTGCTGGTCGTTACGTGCCGCAGGTATACACTCTATCGGTAAAAACCATTAGGCAAGTGCACCATCAGGCATTTATCGGTTTATTCTTTTCAAGATTGGAAGTTCACTTACCTATTTTTCCTGGCGCTTCTCAATGCGCCTGCACGCTTTACCCATGTGTCCGAACTACTCAGCTCAAATATACGCAATTATCCTGCCTGAAATAACGATTGGCAGAAGGCAGAGCGTTTAGGGTTTTCAACAACAGGCCCGGGCCGGTTTGCTAAACCTAAGTATTCAGATACATAGAAATACATACAAAGATGTGTTGCATGATTTTTAATAGCCTGGTCGTCGATTTTGAAAGTCAAGCCATAACAAGGGGAAAAGCCCGGATTACAAATGACATGAAAAAGTCACATTGTCATATTTAAATGACATCTCAAACCGATGCGGTATAAAAAAACCGGTCCAAACGCAATAGGACTCTCCGGTGCATACACCCGTGGGTCCGATAACAAAACGTATCATGTTTCTTCGATATTCGAACCCGGGAAGCAGCGGTTGTACCGGGTAAGGATAATCACGTGTGAGTATTTGAACACGCAAGAACCTGTTAAAGCGGAATGTGTCCCACGACGTATACTAAAAACAGGGCTGTTCCCATCGGTATAAAAAGATTATCCAGGTCATAAGGTGAGAAAAGCTCGATAAGGGCAGGCAGAACGGCGGTGATAACAGCCTTTCGTACGGGTAGAAAAAAATAAAGTATCAGAAACGCGGATGCAAAGAATGCAAGCGTGCCTTCGAGGGTTCGATGATACACCGGGAATTTGATTTTCCCGAATCTCTTTCCGACGAGCCCCGACAATGAATCCGATATGCAGACAATAAGGATTGCCGGGATATATACACTCGGTTCGAATAAGATAAGACAGAGGAGAATGCCGACGGTTAAAGAGATCGGTCCGATTATGAAACCGCCTATTTCAGAGTAACGTCGTGCTTTTTTTGTGACATGAGAAAAGAAAGGAAAATGAAATCCGATGTAGCGGAGGGTCTCAGAGATTGCGTACAATGCGATAATTGCAATGAGCAGAGCGCAGATAGCGGTTTTATTAAAATACGCAAGAAAGGGCAGGGGTACGCCGAGAAAATGGACGAACTTTCTATACATTTCACGTCTCAGGGAATATTTTTCATGTGACAGGTGGGTCGGCAGGCTATTTTCCGGTACGATGTAGGGAATGATCTCAAGAAGATTATAACCGTCGATTACGATATTCGCGTGTTTTCGAATGCTCCTCGAGGGATTGTATCCGATACCGATCCTGCTATTGCGTATTATAGACAGGTTGTTCGGATCATCGGCAACGACAACAACGTCGTTCCAGCTCAGACCGAACTCCGTCATGAGACCAATCATGATTTCTTCTTTCGATCTACCCGGTTTACTGTCAAGACTAACCCTTGTGCCCTTGATTTTTGCGTTGAGTCCCGCGTAGTGATCCGCCCCGTACTCATCTGAAAGTTTCTTCAATATGAAATTCGGAATTCCCGAGCTCAAAAGGGAGATGTAATACCCATTTTTCTTGAGCACTTCGAAGGTTTCTTTGATATTCCTGGATTTCCGCATCCGTCCGGCTATATCCACCGCTTTTTTAACATCGAAGTGTTTCGTTATACCGAGAATAGCAGTAAGAAGCTCTTCAAAACTGATAGCACTCGTGTAGTACCGCCATCCCAGCAGAAGAGTTTTAAAATAATTTTTCAGCCCGGTTGAGCGTGCAATCCGAATTAAAAAAACACTCCTGAACAGGACGCCGTCAACATCGAATACTGCCAGCCCGCTGTATTTATTTTCCATACTCCTGTTTTTCCCTGAAGCTCCCGTAGAGCCTGAATGTTATTTCCAGATGATCGACTGTCCCAAACAGCATAGTACAAATTGGGAACCTAATCAACAGGTAAGTGAATTCGTCATTCGTGAAAAAAATCCAAATATCGTCAAATAACTTTTTGACGTGGTAAATACGACCCCTGACTTTTCTTTACCATGCGCGAGAAGAGAGCTATTGTTAAAAAACCAGAAATGCAGTAAAAAGCGGCGGCTTCGCGGCCGAGTATCAAAGAGCAACTTACGCGAAGTTACTTAGAAGCCTTTTAGGATGTGCGATTCATGGAAATGACGGTCGAGAAGATAGTTCATGGAGGCCTTGGTCTCTGCCGCATAAGAGGCGGGGTGGTTCTCGTTCCCTATGCCGTTCCGGGCGATGTAATCGATGTTTCGTTCGATGAGGGCGGAGGAGGAGCATGCTTCGGCTGGATCAGGGAAGTTAGGAACCCCTCACCCTCCAGAAGACAGTCTGATTGCCCCGTTTTCGGGATATGCGGAGGGTGTGATTTCGATAACATGAGCTATGAGTGCGAAGTCAAGGTGAAGGAAGAGGTACTTGCGGAGGACCTCGAAAGAATTGCGGGAATCAGAAATCCTGTAATAGACAAATCCATCATTTCCCAGAGTGAGTACGGCTACAGAAATCATACGCAGTTCAAGGTTAAAGAGAACGTCGGATTTTTTATGAAACGATCCAACGAAGTAGTACCCATGCCGGAACAGGGGTGTCTTCTGCTCGATCCTGTCATCAATTCCTATTTCAAAAGCCGTGTTCGAAACGAAATTCTTCATCCCGGGGGGTTTCGCCTCAGGTCCAATAATCGGGGTGAGGTTTTTCAAAAAGGGATTCCGGGGATTGAACCGGATGCCTTTGCAACATATTACTCCAGGGATCTTCGAATACGGGTCGGGATTGATGATTTTTTTCAGGTGAACAGGTTTACTATCGACGGATGGCTCGATCGAATCACCAGATACCTCGAGCCGGAACCTTCAGAAAGGGTGTTCGACCTGTACTGCGGTTCGGGCCTCATCTCCCTGTACATTGCACGCTTCGTGCAATCGGTAACGGGAATCGAGCTCAACAGAAGGGCAGTGCAGAATGCATTTTACAATGCCCGTGCAAACGGAATAGAAAACGTTGCATTCTACCGGGCAGATGCAGGCAGTGATTCTGTTTTTAAGATGACGGCCGACAAGGTTGTTGTTGATCCTCCGCGAACCGGCCTTACTTCCCGGCTTGTTTCCGGTATCGTCTCGATGCGGCCATCCGTGGTTGTATACGCCTCCTGTGATACGGCGACCTTCGCCAGGGATATGCGTCTGTTCGCAAAAGAGGGGTATATACTCGAAAGGGTGACACCTGTCGATATGTTTCCGAGAACAAGACATTCTGAGGTTGTCGCCCGTATTGTTGATGATTGGAAAAACAGTTGAACAATACCTTGACATGAACACGGTTCTTTTCTATATTCACACCATTGAAACCTTTCTGTCCAGTGCGTGGACCGGCAGACCGAGGGGAGGTAGATTTTGAGACGCTACGAATATCTTTACATCTTTGATCCACAAGAAGACATAGCAAAAAAATCCGTCGATTTTGTGAAAAAACAGTACGATTCTCTGGGAGTCACCCTGCTCAAGGAAGACGAGATGGGCAAGCGAAGACTTGCGTATGAAATCAACAAGCAGACCGATGGATTTTACTATGTGACACAAATCGAAGTAGACGACTTCTCAAAACTGCAGGAGTATGAATCCGAACTGAAACTCAATTCGGATATCATCCGATTCATGAAGGTTCGTTTATAGTCGTCCACCCACTGGGTTTCTCCACACGGGCAGAATAATGCGCCTGCGCAATTCTTGACAGTGTTCTATACGGCTATCCGAAACCCGCAGGAGCAGGGCGGCGGGATCGGGCCTGCAATAAAAGAGGTTGTAATTCATTCGAAATGCTTTACAATTAAAATGAATTGTAAAGGAGGATTCTGACATGGTCTGGGATATAAATCATGTCGTTCTCATCGGCCGGCTGACAAAAGATCCGGAGCTTACCTATACGCAATCAGGAGCTGCTGTGTGCAGATTTTCCATTGCGGTGAACCGGTCCTCAGGATCATCAGCTGAAAATGAAAACTCGGCTAACTTCTTTAACGTTGTTGCCTGGAATAAAACAGCCGAAATCTGCAATGAGTACCTTTCGAAAGGCAGGCAGGTTGGGATTGACGGGAGGCTTCAGCAGAAAAGATGGGAAGGCCAGGACGGCGTAAAGAGAAACACCGTAGAGATTGTAGCAAACAATGTTCAGTTTTTTGGCCCGGGACGGCAGTCTGCCGGAGAGTTCGAAGGGCAGCAGGGACAGCAGATGGGCGTTCGATCACCGAAGCCCTCTGAACAATCGTCACCGGAATCAAAGACAGATGCTTCTGACCCGTTTTTGTCCGAGCTCGATGATGATGAGATACCCTTCTGAAACAAAAAATTCAAAACACGGGTTATACTGGTTAAGCAAGGAGATGTGACATGCCTGAAGATGCACAGGAAGAAGCACAGAATGATAAGCGTGAGGTTCAGGAACCGGAAGTGAAAGAGGCGAATCTGGAATCTGAGTCAGGAGCTGAGGAAGTGGCCAGCACTGAGACCTCTGGAGGGGCTGCATCAGAGGGGCCTTCCGGGGAGGTTTCCTCTGCAGAAGCAAAGTCCGAAAACAGCGAACCTGCGGGGCAGACTGTTTCTGAACCAGCGGGAAAAGCGGCTGATGTCGAAGCACCGGTGAAGGAAAAGCCCGCTGTTTCTGAGGCAACGGAAATAGCGGCTGATGTCGAAGCACCGGTGGAGGAAAAGCCCGCTGTTTCTGAACCAGCGGGAAAAGCGGCTGATGCCGAAACACAGGTTCGGGGAAGGCCTGCCGCACGGCCCTCGAATGGTACACAGAGAAGAACCTACGGTTCCGGCCGAGGGAGAAGCGATACACAGCGATCGGGTCAAAACAGTTCTGGCCCTCGACAAAGGCGCGGGTATTTCAGAAGAAAAGTGTGCAGGCTCTGTGTGAATAAAATCAAAACTGTCGATTATAAGGATGTCGACCTTTTAAAACGGTTCGTAACTGACAGAGGAAAAATTCTGCCGAGAAGGATGACCGGCACGTGTGCAAAACACCAGCGGGTGCTCGCAGCGGCGATCAAGAGGGCACGAATGGCTGCATTTCTCCCTTTTGTGAAAAAATGATCTGCTCTCGTATTTGACGCCTTGTCTGGAGATGAGAAGAGGCGATGGATAAATTCGATAGAGATAAGCTTGAAAATTTTCTCGAGAAGGTGAGGGAGAGCAACATGCGGCTTGATAATCTGATGCAGACCCTGCTCGAGAAAATGAAGAGCAGCAGTATTGTACGGTTCAAGCCTTTTAAGTTACACAGCGGTATAAAGATCCAGAACCTGCATACACTCGCCCTCTGGCTTCAAAATATAAATGTCGGAAATCTGAAGACACGGTTTGCACTCCCTGATGTGGATGTAGAGTGGAGGGAAATCGGGGAAAACATCCTTCTCGTTCTGCTCTCGGTTTTACTCTACATGTCAGTTCTTTTTACGGAACTGTCGTTTGTGCCGCTCATGATTATCGTCATCAAGCGGGGATGGAAGGAAGGGCTGATGTACCTGGCCATCGGTACAGGGGTAGCTCTATATCTGATGATAAACGGGCTTGGAAAGCTTCCCCTTGACGGCGATTTTATCCTCTTTTCACCTACCCATTACTCCTTCAGCTTTATAGAACGGGTAACCGGTATCAGGGGAGGAAGGTTTCTCGATTTCTTTTTTATTTTCGGGTTTTTCGGTATCGTGCTCGGGCACCTGGTTTCAAAAAACTATCGGCTTAACTATGTTGTATTCTTCAGCCTTGCTGTATATGTGGGTATTGCCATTTTACCGCTGATAATTTCCGGTCTGCTTGGTGGTTTCAAACAGTTTGTCGCGAACTATTCTAGCTTCGTTGACGTCAAGACAAACAGCTATGTGGATCAGTACCTCACCCAGATGAGCAATCACCGCGTGCTGCTGATGAGCAGGGGAATTGATTACAACCTGATCTCCAGAAAGATAGAACTGGCTGCAGACCTGTACAAGAAGAACGTTGTTTTTGGTATAGCACCGCGAGGCGGGTATCTTGTCAAACAAATTTTTATCATTTTCGTCGGCATTCTCTGCGTCAAGTTCTATCTCACACGAAAACATATAAACAGAGCGGCTCTCTCTTTCAGCATCAAGAATTACCGAATCAATGACAGCTGGGTATGGGTGCTCATCATCGCATGGGGACTGGTGTACATCAACCTGCATGTGAAGAACCAGATATTCGGTATAATAAGCTGGAACATCGCTGTTGTTTTTTCATTACTCTTCTTCTTACGGGGTCTTGTGATAATAAAGATTCTTGCCGACCGTATCAGGATTCCACAGGTTCTTCAGTACATGGTTCTCATATTTTTTCTCTTTTATTCATTTATCTTTTTCATCACTATCGTTACCGGTATCGGGGTCGCCGATATCTGGCTTGAGATACATAAGAATGTTAAAAATGCAGGTAAGTAAACTTTAAATCGTAAATGGTTCAAACCGATAAATGCCTGATGGTTTTTACCTATAGAATGTATACCTGTGCGGCATGCAATAATAAGTAACTGTAATATAATAAGTCAGTTGAGTATAAAAATTCTGGTACCTGTGCCCTTGGTACAAAAAACTGGAATTCTAATGTATAAAACCATAAAGAAGAGGAGCAGTTGATGAAGGTGATACTGGTGCAGGACATCCCGGGCCTTGGGGAGGAAGGGGATTTCAAGGATGTTGCAAAAGGGTATGCGAGAAACTACCTCTTTGCAAAAGGATTTGCTGTTGAGGACACCACGTTCAATAGAAATAGAATGAAGGAACAGCAGAAGAAAATAGAACTGCGTAAGGTTAAAAAAAGGGAAGAAGCACAGAAGCTTGCCGATGAGATTTCGGCGCTTTCAATAAATATTCCGGCGGCTGTCGGTGCAAATGAAAAGCTCTTCGGCGCTGTTCATGAGCAGGATATTGTCAAGGCGCTGAAAGAGCAGGGATATGAAATAGAAAAGAAGAATATCGAGCTCGCAGAGCCAATAAAAACAACGGGTGTTTACAGGGTTCCTCTCAGAATATATGAGGATGTTCGGGCTGAGCTCAAAGTATGGGTTGTAAAAGAGGGCTGACGGAGCCTATGGCAGAGGGATATAAAGATATAACCACAACGACACTCTCAGACAAGCTCCCTCCGCAAAACCTCGAAGCAGAACGGGCATGCCTCGGAAGCATGCTCCTCGATAAAGAAGCGATAGAAATTGCTATCGACATTCTGCAGAGCGATGATTTTTACAGCGATCAGCACAGGATCGTCTACGATGCCCTTATCGAGCTGTACAACCGCTCGGTCCCTGTCGACATCGTAACGCTCACCGATTTCCTGAAAGACAGTGGCGGTCTGGAAAAGGCGGGCGGTGTCGTGTACGTGTCTTCGCTTCTGGAAGACGTCCCCACCTCCGCAAATATCGAGTACTATGCAAAAATCATCGAGCAGAAATCTCTCCTCCGGAAGCTCATACGGGCGTCATCTGTAGTGATATCCATGAGCTATGACAAGGATAAGGACGCCTATGAAATCGTGGATGAGGCGGAAAAGCTCATATTTGATGTTACCGAGAGAAGAGAGGTGCGGGGATACTACCCGCTCAATGAAGTTATTAAGGACAGTATAACCGCTATTGAAAAACTTTTTCACAGGGGTGATAACTACACGGGGTTGCCAAGCGGGTACAAGGAGCTTGATGACCTCACTTCCGGGTTTCAAAGATCGGAATTCATCGTAATCGCCGCGCGTCCCTCGGTTGGGAAAACGGCGTTTGCCCTGAACATCGCGCAAAATATCGGAATCGACCTCAAAAAAAACGTGGCCATTTTCAGCCTGGAGATGTCAAAAGAGGCACTGGTGCAGAGGATGCTCTGCTCGGAAGGCCGCATAGACAGCCAACGGCTTCGAAAAGGCCTTCTCAGGACCGAGGAGTGGGGGCCGCTGACAACAGCGGCGGGCAGACTTGCTGAATCCAATATTTTCATAGACGAGACTCCCGGTATTACCGATATGCAGCTTCGCGCAAAGGCGAGGCGTATTCAGTCGCGGCACGGGCTCGATATGGTTATTGTCGATTATCTTCAGCTCATGTCTTCGATCCGCAAGAAGGAGGGGCGGACACAGGAAATATCGGAGATTTCCCGCTCCCTAAAAGC
>Ga0307435_1001169_pt1 | contig 11088 bp, 8 predicted proteins | sample SalMarWE160470MG_FD_202164 | JGI IMG/M metagenome (GOLD analysis project Ga0307435, IMG submission 202164) | Salt marsh sediment microbial communities from the Plum Island Ecosystem LTER, Massachusetts, United States - WE1604-70 | ecosystem: Environmental > Aquatic > Marine > Intertidal zone >... | reverse complement strand
CAATCTTTTTCAGATAGTGCCGAGCGGTTCATGGTTTAAAAATGAGAGAAAACTGACCGGTGCTTCATACGGAGCCATTATCGGGGTATCGAATATTGAAAACTCAAAGAAATTTTACGGCAGTCTCCTTGGATATGATGATGTGGTTTATGATGAAACTGGTGTGTTTGTAGATTTTGCGGTACTGCCGGGAGGGGACAGGAAGATAAGAAGGATGTTGCTGAGGCACAGCAAGCCCAGGCTCGGTGCTTTCAGTCCGATTTTCGGTTCAAGCCAGATGGAGCTGGTCCAGGTTCTTGACCGGGAGCCGAAGAGGATATACCATGACCGCTTCTGGGGCGATCTGGGGTTTATACATATATGCTTTGATATAAGGGGAATGAGCCTGCTACGTGAGGAATGCAAGGAAAAAGGATATCAATTGACTGTTGATGCCGGAGACACTTTTGATATGGGCGAAGCGTCAGGTGCTTTTTCCTATACCGAGGATCCTGATGGAACGTTGATTGAGTTCGTTGAAACACATAAAATACCGATTTTAAAAAAGCTGGGATTATACCTGAATCTAAGAAACAGGAAACCCGAGAAGTCCCTGCCGCGATGGTTATTAAAGGCCATTTCCTTTAACAGGGTAAAAAATATTTAAGATCTATTTTATCCCCGGGGTTGCCAGGAACCTTTTTTTCCCGACAAATATCTTTTCTGTCAGTCCGGATTTTTCACAACTGAAAACAGTCCCTTCATTTAAGGATGATGTTATTAGGTACCTGTTAATGGTATCAGCTTTAAATGCTTTAACCTGAATGGGCTTAATAAAATTGTTACCTTCAATTTTCAATGTGAACTCCGGTTCGGGATACAGGAGTTTTTGATCGTCAATGAATTCCTGGCTCGTGAGCCATGAGATTGAGTTAAAATAGCCTGCCACTGAAGCTGAATCAGCAGGAGATCCGTTAACCGTCCAATTATCTCCCTGTCGAACCAGCGAAAAAGAACTGTCGGCAGGATAAGTGAAGGAGAGGTTTGTCCAGTCGCTTTTATTTGATTTAATTACGGATTTATCTCTGAAGTCATTCACTCCCCTGTTAAGTGTCATTCCCAGGTATCCGTCGACGACATATACTATTTTATCATTTGCAAGGCGTACGCACGTACTTATCTTGCCTTGCCGGTTATAGTAATAAGCCATCTGACCTTTAGGTTGCTGGTAGGAGAATTTACCAAAATACAAGTCAGCTCCTATTTTTCTTCCTTTCATAAGCTGAACTCTTGTTGCCAGGGAATCTGTAACTTCAAATTCTTTCCACCTTGATTTGCCTGTAGCAGCAATTCTTTGCGGTTTGAGTCCGGTTAACGAACTTAAAATGTTATTTACCATTTTTTTATCGGCATTAAGAGATGCCTGCTGTAATTGTATTTTCCATAGCTGGCCTTTCCTTTGAATCCTGACGGGTTCGTCCCTGTTGGTTTTTGAATAAATAACAATTGAAGTTACTCTTGCCGTATCAATATCAACCAGATTTGAACGAAATGTTCTCTCTCCCTTCCTCGAGTCAACATAAAATACTATCAGGACCAAAATCAGAAGGACAGCAAAAATTATTAATAATGATTTAATATTTAATTTTTTATACATAACCGGCCTCCATTCTTTTAATTCGTTTAGTTTGATTTATTTGCATCCTGATTATGCCATAGATGATAACCAGTATTAAAGGCAGCAGGAAGTTCAGATACTTGAGAAAAGTTCTCTTCCCGTCTTCAAGTTCCTTAAGGGGCCTTGATGTTACGCCTTTGGTTCGCAGTTCTATTAATCCGGTATCATCAGACAGCCAGTCGATTGAGTTAACCATCAGATTGATATTGTCGGGATTGACCTGACCTCTCTGTCTGCCACTCAGGGGGAAGTCGCCATCTCCGATGATGACCATCTTCGAAGTGGTATTACCGGCGATTTTTCCTTCCAGTGCAGCAGCGATAACAAGTCCGGACATCGGGAAATCCTTCTTTGTCCAATCTCTGGTTATAAGATCATATATTGAATATGATGTTTTGGTGCCTGAATTTTCAGATGTTTTTGCCAGCGGAACAAATCTTATGCTTGAGTCCCCGGCAAAAGATAAGGAGCTTGCAAACTCCAGTTCCACCTGTTCCAGTCCGGCTGATACAGGATGATCTGCAAAATTGTTTATAATGGGAATATAGAAAAATTTTACAGGCTGTATGCTGATATAGCCTTCTCTTTCACTTTGAAGGGCTACAGTCGGGCATTGAGCGTCGACGATATAATTGTTATTAACATCAATTCCTTTCCGGCTTAACCATGTTTCCAGGCCTGTATTAATTGGTATTCCGTATTGCTTATCATCGCTTGTTCCAACCCTGTTGATTGCAATAAATAATTTTCCTCCCCTGGCTAAAAAAGCATCAATCTGTTTTAAATGGCTGTCGGGAAATGAATCTTCAGGGGCAACGATAACCAAAGTCCGGCATTTATCAAGTTCGGAAGTGGAATCTGTAAGTGTAACCGGTTCAACCTTGTACAGTACCTTAAGAGAATGAATGACTTCGGGTAATTGGCGCAGGTTTGGTTCTCCATGTCCCTGCAGTATACCGACCAGCGGTTTATCCTTTACCGAGAGCTTTTTAATTGCTGTTGTAAGATTATATTCCATACCGACAGAGGATTCAATCATTGGCATAACTTCGGATTCTTCACCCATTTGAATATATGCTCCCATATAACCTTTCTGAAATTTTATCTCATCCTTCTCCCTTGAAGGGATATTCTGAGGCATAATTCCTGATTGAGCTGCTTCCTGTTCAGTATTTTCATCTTTTAACGGATTTACAAACTCGTAGACAAGCATATCTTTTGCTATGCTTGAATATTCTATAAGCATATCCTTAAAATCTCTCCTGGTACTTTCACGATCAGGCGGCAAATTTTTTGAGAAGTATGCAGTAATTGTTACGGGTTCCTGTAAATTTTTCAGGATATCTTTTGTCGACCTGCTCAAAGTGTAACGTCCGTCTTCCGTTAGATCTATACGAAAGAAGAAACGGTTTGATAATATGTTTATGAGTACTATTGCTCCCAGAGCGAGTACTATAAAATATTTTATTGATGATTTCGATTTCATTTTATTATAATATGATTAATTATCGCTTAAGTTTCTCCTTGATAGCAAAAGTTCCGAAGAGAACAAACCGGTAAAAACCAGAGAAAGAAAATATACGACATCCTTTGTATCAATAACACCGCGTGTAACTGAGCTATAGTGGGTATCGAGACTAAGATAATTTAAAATATTCCCTAAAATTCCCGGGAAATTTCCCGCAAGCAGGCTAAAGAGCAGGTGAAAGAATATGCCAATCAGCAATGCAATGAGGAAAGCTACAATCTGGTTATTTGTAATACTGCTGGAAAATATACCTATGCTGATATATGCGGCGCTCATCAGAAGCAAGCCTAAATAGCCGGTCCACACGGCACCATGATCAACTGGACCAATGGATGAAACAGTGATATAATATGGAAGAGTCAGGGCAAGGGAGATGCTTATAAGCAGGAATGTTGACAGAAATTTTCCGACAACTAGCTGCCAGTCAGATACGGGCTTTGTAAGTATCATTTCTATCGTCCCTGAATTTTTCTCTTCTGCGATAAGCCGCATGGTCAATGCAGGGATAAAAAAGAATAATGTCCAGTAAGCCACATCAAAGAATGATTGCAAGCTGGCTTGTTTTACAAGGAAAATATCCCTGCCGTAAAGCCATGTAAAGAATCCGCTGAATCCCAGAAAAGTGATAATCATTATATAGGCTAACAGTGAATCAAAAAAAGAATTCAGCTCCCGTAAGCATACTATCCATATTTGTCTCATAAAACGAAATTTTAAATTTTAATTGTTATGTTGTATCAGTTCATTGTTAATTCGCGGAATACATCTTCAAGTTTGGTCTCGGTGGGTGTAAGTTCGGTCAGTGACCATTTCCTGTCCACACAAAGTTTAAATATATCTTTTCGCGTGGAAGTTTCAGGTTTGCTTTGAACCTCAAACTGGCAGTCGCTTTTTGACAGGATATCAACAAGGTGGACATTTGGCAGGTTCTGAAGCGACTTAAAAATATCATTCACATCACCGTCTTCGATTGTAACCTTAATAATCTCCCGTCCCTGGGCTTGTTTGCGCAAATCACGTGAGGTTCCGTCAGCTACAATTCTCCCTTTATTTATTATTAAAATCCTGTCACATGTAGCCTCTACTTCAGCAAGGATATGTGAGCACAGGATAACTGTTTTTTCTCTGCCTATTTCTCTTATCAGCTCACGGATTTCTACTATCTGATTAGGGTCAAGGCCTGCAGTCGGTTCATCAAGTATCAGCACCTGCGGATTATGAATGAGTGCATGGGCCAGGCCGACTCTTTGCTGGTATCCCTTTGACAATTCGTTTATTTTTTTATGTTTTTCACCTTCGATGCCACATAAATTAATAATTTCAAGAATCCTGTCCCTTATTCTGTCTTTTGTAATATTATGCAGTTTGGCGACGAAAAATAAATAGTCAATAACCGGCATTTCTTTGTATAATGGATTATTTTCAGCGAGGTATCCTATATTTCTTTTTATTTCTTCAGGACTTTCCTTTATCGAATAACCACCGACTTTAATATCTCCAGTATTTGGCATCAGGAAGCAGGTTATTGCACGCATTGTTGTCGTTTTGCCGGCCCCGTTAGGTCCGAGAAAGCCTACAATCTCACCTGTTTTAACTTTAAAAGATACATTATCAACGGCTTTTTGAAGGCCGTACTTTTTTGTGATGTTTTCCACAATAATGTCCATATATTTATGAGTTTTATATTGATTAAAAAAACACCCGCAAAAAAAGTAAATTCACTTCAAATAATATAATTTTTTATGAATTTTTAACAGTTAATAACTGGTGAGAATAAAAAAAGCCACTGCTTTTATAAGCAGCGGCTTTCTAACTAACCTAAACTTATTCAATCCTGTCTGAAAATTATGAAACCTTAATTTCTTTTACAGTTTTTGCTGACTCTTTCTTTTTAGGTATAACAAGGCTTAAAACTCCGTCTTTATGTGAAGCCTTGATATTATTGGCATCAGCAGTTTCAGGCAGATTAAAGCAACGTGAGAATGAGCTGTAGCTGAATTCTCTCCTTAGATAATCTTCCTCTTTAGTTTCATTTTTTACTTCTTTTTCTGAAGAGACGGTAAGTAAATTTCCGTCAAGGTTAACTTTAAAATCATTCTTGTCAAGTCCGGGTGCAGCTACATCAATTTTATAGTTGCTTTTATTTTCAGTTATATTAACTGCCGGTACACTGCGGCCGCCATCCCAGCCAAATATTCTTGGGAAAATATCGCCTGAGAATATTTCATCAGCCAGGCTCGGCCAGTTTTCTGTTGTTCTTCTGATTAATGGTAACATTTTTTGGTCCTCCTTTATTTTAGTTTTATATTATTTTTTTATCGTTTCGACTGCATATTTTCAAATAATATGCCACTATTTTAAAACTGACTTTATGACAGTTTGCGTATATTTATTAATGACATAGTGGCAGTTAATATAAATTTAGTGGTTTCCGTAAGGGAATTAACAATGAAGGTAAAGGCCTTTATAGCTGGCACTTATGGATAAAATGTAACGGTCTTATAGTTGGGAATTATTGAAGGATTAAAAGCCCCTGCCACGGATCCCCGGATAGAGCATATCTACCTGTTGGCTAGCAAAGACTTCTTTAGTGTCTACATTCATCATTGAGAGTACGCCTCCCGGCCATCCGGCGCCCGTGTCCATCATATATATCTCGCAGGCTTTTAATGGCTCCGTTGTGCCATAGTTAATTGTAGGGGTGTGCCCCAGATATATCTCATCATATCCTGAAATATTTTTTTCGGAGCCCGAGAAATGAAGGTTTAATGCCATGTGAAGCAAGGTCCTGTCCCAGATAAATGTATCTTTTTCCTGGTATTCAAGTTCTTCGAATAAATCAAATCCACCGTGTATAAATACCTTATTGTCTTTTTTGTAGAATAACCTGGCATTCTTCAGGAATTCTATATGTTCAGGCGGTATTTTTCCCCTGTAGCTGTTCATTGTTGCCCTGCCGCCCTGTTTAATCCAGATGTCGGGAGCTTCACCATAGAGGAACCATTCTAAGGTCCAGTCATCATGGTTTCCAAGGAGATATACAAGGTTTTGGATTTTAAGCAATTCATCGATTGCCTTATTAACTTCGGGCCATCCGTCGCATACATCACCGAGACATATTAAGGCATCATCTTTATAATTGAAGCCGGCTTTCTCAAGGCATTCCATCAATGCCCTGTATGCTCCGTGTATATCTCCCAGCACAAAGCTCCTTTTTGATTTCATTCTTAATTATTTTGCCCGGATGACAAGGGATGCTTCCGCCAGTCCCTCCGATGTTGCTGTAAGGGTTATTTCTCCTCTATCTTCATTTGATTGTATTACAGCAAGGCACATACCGTTAAAAGCTTTGCGGTAATCGGCCTTAAAGGGTTCGTGGCTGGACTGGCAGCCGTTGTCGACTCCGGCAATGAATCCTGGTCCTTTAATTTTAAAACTGACAAGATTGTCGGCATCAGGCACCAGGTTTTCATTGTTGTCGGCAATTTTTACAGTCACAAATGCCAGGTCACGTCCATCAGCAGATATGGTATCCCTGTCGGCACTAAGGATTATTTTTGCAGGTGCGCCTGCAGTGTATATATCCTGTCTTATTATTTTTTTATCTTTTGTCTTGCCGGCAGCAGATATTTTACCGGGAGTGAAAGGTACCTTCCACATCAGGTGCAGGTCTTCAGGCATCATTTTCTTTGTTCCCAGTGATTTATCATTGAGGAAAAGTTCTGCTTCCCTGCAATTTGTATATACCCAAACGTCAACAGTATCAACATTATCCCAGTTCCAGTGGGGGAAAACATGCAGGACAGGTTTATCTGTCCATTCGCTCTGGTATAAATAATATGCATCTTTGGGAAATCCTGCCAGGTCGATTATGCCGAAGTACGAGCTCCGCGCCGGCCACCAGTAGGGGGTGGGTTCGCCCAGGTAATCAAAGCCTGTCCATATATACATCCCTGAGAGGAAGCTATATTTCTTTATTACTTTCCATGTCGCTTCGTGTGTTGATCCCCAGCCTGCGTGGCAATTGTCATAGGCAGAACATGTATAATCGGGATTGCCCTTAACCGGTTTGTCCCATTGTTCGGGCCATATACGCACACTGTCAGAGGGCATATCATAGTGCCCCCTGGTAGCAAGGGCTGAGTTGGTTTCGGCAGCAATGAATTTCTGTCCCGGAAACCTGGTATGGAAAGCGGTAAAATCATTATGATGATAGTTATAACCTATAAGGTCGAGGGCTCCTGATTTGATGATGTTGTTTGATGGTTCGGGGAAGTTGCATGCTGAAGTAACAGGACGGGTATTATCAACATTTTTGACAATGTCCACCAGCTCTTTGGTCATTTCTATGCCGGAGCTGTCCCATTGTTCGAGGATCTCATTACCTATGCTCCAGATAAAGACGCTGGGGTGGTTCCTGTCGCGCAGTACAAGGTCTTCGAGGTCGCGCTTGTGCCACTCATCCCAGAAAAGATTGTAGTCGTAAGGATTTTTCTTCAGTTTCCACATGTCAAATGCCTCATCCATAACTATAAAGCCCATCCTGTCACATAAATCGAGAAGTTCGGGTGCCGGGGGATTATGTGATGTTCTTATTCCATTACATCCCATATCTTTTAATATTTCAAGCTGGCGTTCAAGGGCCTTGCTATTAATGGCTGAGCCGAGGCATCCAAGGTCGTGGTGATTACAAACTCCCTTGATTTTAACATTTTTGCCGTTCAGCAAAAAGCCCTTGTTGCTGTCAAATGAGAAGTAGCGGATCCCGAAAAAAGTCTCATATTTGTCATACAGGGTGCCTTCCCATTCTATTAACGAGATAGCTTTGTACATATACGGATTTTCTATGGACCACAAAACAGGCCTGGTTACAGTTATATCCTGGTCAAACTCCAGGGCTGATTTTTTTGTAATTAAGTCATCGGAGACAACTTCCGCCACTTTTTCTCCTTCAGTATTATATATTGTCGTAGTTAGTGTTACCTGCCGGTCATGTCTGGCGGCATTTCGTATTTTTGTATTTACATGGATATTAGCCGATTGTTTGCTTACCCTGGGTGTGGTGATGTATGTTCCCCATTGGTCTACAAATATATTATCGGTAATAGTAAGCCACACATTGCGGTATATTCCTGATCCGCTGTACCAGCGGGAGTTAGGCTGCAGGGAGTTGTCAACCTTAACTGAAATAATATTTTCATCATCACCATAATTCAGGTATGGTGTAAGCTCGTACCTGAAAGAAATGTAACCATAGGGGCGTTTACCCAGGTACTGGCCGTTGATCCATACTTCGCTGTTCTGGTAAACACCGTCGAAGTCAATAAATACCTGCTTATCTTTATAAGACGGGGGAACAGTAAATTCTTTCCGGTACCAGCCTATCCCCCCCGGCAGGGCTCCGCCTCCCGGAGATGCGGGATAATCATTGCTGAACTTACCCTCTATGCTCCAGTCGTGAGGCAGGTCAAGTGTACGCCAGCCTGAGTCGTCAAATGATTTTTCTTTTGCATCGGCCGCATCACCCGGATGGAATTTCCAGTCATTGCAAAAGTTGCTTATGATTCGCGTATTTTGTGCAGGGAGAGGAATTAATACCGTAAAAAGGAGAACCAGACAAGTTATTGCACAAAGGTTTTTTAATATTTTCATAGCAAATTGTTTTATATAAAAAATTTGAAACAAATTGTTTCTGAAAACAGCACATTAAGTGCAATGACTATTATTTATATGGATAATCAGCACTTAATACCTGTAAGAAGAGTAAATGAATAAATTAATATTTTGAGATAACAATTTCAGGGAGGAGTATTTACTCCTCCCTGGATCAGATTTAGTTTATTTCCAGAAGTAAATATAAAACAAAATTATCACTCCGATAATTATTGCAGTGTGAATAATATCCCATTTATTCCAGCTTGCCCTTGTTTCTGCTCTTTGTTCTGGTGTCGCCGACCTAAATGTAAGTCCCTGGATCATTTTTAATGAAGGCTTTGCTGTAAACTGGCTGATAATCCATATGGCAATAAGGCATATAATAAAATTAAATATCTCATAATGCAGCCAGTTAATATTCACAAATTTCAGGCACAGGGCATCAACTTTATTAAGGCCTGTTGGATCTTTTGCTTTTTCCTTTATCCAGTCATCTGCTATTTTTTTCTTGGCTTTCAGTAACTTGTACAACTCTTCTTCGCTTATGTTATTTTTGACAGCCAGGATTTTAATACTATTATCCAGCTCTATTTTCTTTTTAGCAAGTTTTTCAAGATCGGTAAGTTCTTTTTCATTTTTTGTAAGAACGTAATCACCCACCTGGCTTACTTTAATCCTTGCTTGCTCAATTGATGTATTATCCTTATCGGACAGGTATTTGGTTTTCATTTCCAGCTTAATAAAATCTTCCGAATAATCCTTTACAGCTTTGCTAAATTCACGGGTATCTTTGGGAACGACAAGTGATTTTGTTGCCACGAGCATAATAAGCATAAACATTCCAATTGAAAAACCTGCTATAAGTCCCCACATTCCGCTTTTGGCGCTGGCGCGTTTCCAGAATACGCCCAGTAAAAACACAGCCGCAATTCCAGGTGCCAGTAATGATTGTACAAGCTGCAGGTATTCATAGAGGACATTTCCGAGGCCTCTCATTACAGGGATCCATACTATTCCAAGTATAACAATAACAGCTGTCGCTATGCGGCCAACGAAGACAAGGTGTTTTTCAGATGACTGTGGCCTGTACTTTTTGTAAAAGTCAACTGTAAACAACATTGAAGATGAGTTAAAAAGGGAAGCAAGAGAGCTCATCAGGGCAGCAATAAGTCCGCCTACAACAACTCCTTTCAGTCCGGGCATAAGCAGATCTTTAACAAGCATGGGAAAGGCCACATCGGGATTGGGGAGGAACAGTTTATGCTGTTTGGCAAGAGAAAATGCAATTAATCCGGGAATCAGAAAAATAAATACAGGCAGGAGTTTAAGGTATCCTGCAAAGATTGTTCCCCTGCGCGCCACTTTCTGGTTAGGGGCAGAGAGCGTACGCTGGACAATATACTGGTCGGTACACCAGTACCAGAATCCGATGATCGCCGAGCCAAGGAGCACTCCTGTCCATGGGAATTCAGGATCTTTGGCAGAGCGTACAAGGGTCATCATATTATCATTTCCGTAGCCCGTGGATGTTTCTTTACATATTCTTACAAGTTCGCTCCAGCCCCCAAGCTCCATAAGTCCGACTATCAAAATAACTATAGAGCCTACGAGCAGGACCGGTGTCTGGAGTATTGATGTATACAGGACGGATTTCATCCCTCCGAAAATGGTATAAAGTCCGGTCAGAACAACAAGTCCGATTGCCCCTACCCAGAAGAAATCTATCTGCATAGCGCCTATCTGGACATATTCGATATCAAATACAGTCTTGAACACTGTGCCTCCGGCCCATACAGTCACAGCCACTTTTGTAAGCACGTAACTTATGAGGGAAATTATTGAAAGGATAGAGCGGGCTCCGGAGCAATACCTTTTCTCAAGAAATTCGGGCATGGTGTATACCATGCTGCGTGCATAGAACGGGACAAACAGCCATCCAAGGACAAGTATCAACCATGCATGCATTTCCCAGTGTGCCATGGCCATTCCTTTTTCGGCACCCGTGCCGGCAAGGCCAACAAGATGCTCTGAACCGATATTAGAGGCAAAAATAGAAGCGCCTATTGCTATCCAGCCCACATCTTTACCTGCCAAAAAGTAGTCTTTTGTGTTTTCCTCTTTTTGTCTTAAGACCCAAATGATTATACCGATTAAACCCAGGAAAAACAAACCCAGGATTAGCCAGTCAAGTGTAGCCATATTTTCAGATATTTAGTAAGTTTATAATAAGTAAAAAAAGTACGTTTAT
>Ga0307435_1001165_pt1 | contig 11107 bp, 8 predicted proteins | sample SalMarWE160470MG_FD_202164 | JGI IMG/M metagenome (GOLD analysis project Ga0307435, IMG submission 202164) | Salt marsh sediment microbial communities from the Plum Island Ecosystem LTER, Massachusetts, United States - WE1604-70 | ecosystem: Environmental > Aquatic > Marine > Intertidal zone >... | reverse complement strand
CGTCATTGTTTTTGATACCTGTCATATATATAAATCTCCTGCCGTATAATGCGCAAAGCCAGTCAATGAACCTGGCATACATTCATTTGCCACTACTGATGTGGTGCATTTATGGTCTTGTATATATTAACTACAATTTCAGGGATAAATATAAAGTTATTGACTATATAAAATATAACGGTGATTTGGCTGTTATCGGTGCCTTAATCCTTATTGCCGGGATGATTTTAACAGGTATCACTATAGGGTTATTTTCGGCAATTGACATACATGTTGAGAATTTCTATACGGACTATGTGGTAATTGTGGGATTAGTTTCCGCACCTGTCGTCACAACCTTTATCATTAAGAAATACACAGCTGTTACAAATAAGATTGCCCCGATAATCGCTGACATTTTCAGGCCTCTGGTCGTTATAACTCTTATAATTTACCTGGCGGCAATACCTGTTTCCCGCAAAGACCCTTATAATGACAGGGACTTTTTACTGGTCTTTAATCTTATGTTAATTGGTGTAATGGGGATTATTGTTTTTTCCGTTTCTGAAATATCCAAAGCAAAGAAACAGCAGTTTAATAAGATTGTATTATTCGTTCTTTCCATTGTAACCCTTATTATTGATTTGATTGCCCTGTCAGCAATTTTTTACCGGCTCGGTGAATATGGAATTACTCCCAACAGGATAGCAGTCCTGGGTTCAAATATTTTAATTTTCGGGAACCTGCTGCTTATTATGGTTGATTTGTTCAGGGTGAACTTCAGGGATGCAGGTATTGAAAAAGTCGAACTTACCATTTCGGGATATATGCCTGTTTATATGGCATGGACAATTATAGTGATATTCGTATTTCCCGCTGTTTTTGGAATGATATAAATAATGCTGTTTATTCCTGCCTTTGCTGCAAGCTCAAAGAGTTGCACCGACGAACGGGTATCATTCAGTGGCATCTCAACAGCAGAGTGGCCCCGGTGCAGCGCAATATGGACCAGTGCATCTTTACTTTTTAAAGCATCTTTATAAGCACCGGCATCACCAACATCTCCTCTAATAATTTTAACACCTGCCAGTTCAGCCAGGGTAGGTACCTTTTGAACTTGGATATTGTTTTAAGAGAAAATACAAAACAAATAATATTTTGAATTAAAAGCAATTAATATCATAATATGGAATCCTTTTTATATCTTTAAAGTGCAACTCCAAAGACAAAATTTAACACTAAAGATTATGATCATGAATGAATTTGAACCGGTATGCAGGGAGCTGCTATCCCTTATTGGGGAATGGGAGCCTAAGCTGTCGGCTCTTCCCGCTGATGTTATTACTGAAAGGCGAAACAGTCAGAATCGCTGTATAAAACAGATACTGGGACATATGGTGGATTCTGCCTCGAATAATACGCACCGCATTGTCCATCTGCAATATCAGCAAAGCCCCCTGATTTTTCCCGATTATGCAAATTTTGGCAATAATGACAGGTGGATTGCCATCCAGAACTATGAGGGTGAGGAATGGACCGGCCTTGTCCGCTTATGGAAATATATCAATATACATATCGTCCATGTTATACGTAATATAAATGCCAAAAAGTTAAATAATGAATGGATATCAGCACTGAATCAAAAAATATCACTCAGGTCAATGGTTATTGACTACCTGCGCCATTTTAAGCTGCACCTGGATGAGATAAATGAACTTATGCTTCAGGCGAAGAGCTGAAAACCTAGTCATCACAGGCAGTAACCGGACTGCCTTTAAGGTCATAAACATTAAAATTGCCGCTTTCATTTTTTATACTCCTTTTAGATTTGCTATTTATTTATATTTCTTCTGACTTCCACTTTTGCCATTTTTTCATAAAACTGGATTATTCCTCCATGATCATTTTTTGATTTACCGTCAGCTTTAAGTGACTGCATTATTTCCATAACCTGGCTCGAGAGGAATACGGGCACTTCCAGTTCCCTGGCAGTATCGAGCGCATTCATCAGGTCCTTAATATGCAGTTCTATACGGAAGCCCGGTTTGAAATTGCCGTCAAGCACCATTGGCATTTTTGCGTCCAGCACCGTGCTGCCTGCCAGTCCACCCCGTATAGCCTGGTATACTTCTTCAGGATTAACACCGGCCTTGGTGGCCAGGACCATAGCCTCACCCATAGCTGCAATATTCAATGCCACGATAATCTGATTTGCGAGTTTGGCAATGTTGCCACTCCCTATTTCACCCACACGCTTTACAGAGGCACCCATTACGTTCAGAATATCCTTAACCTTATCGAATATTTCCCGGGGCCCTCCGACCATAATTGCCAGTGTTCCTTCTATAGCTTTGGGCTCGCCACCGCTCACAGGGGCGTCGAGCATTGTTATTCCTTTTTTCTGCAGTTTTTCCGATACCTCCCTGGATACCAGGGGTGCTATGGAACTCATATCTATTAAAACAGACCCTGGCTTTGCGCCATTAATAACACCATTCTCTCCAAGCACAACATCCCTGACCTCCGGTGAATTGGGCAGCATAGTGATGATTATCTCACTCCGGGAAGCCACATCCTGAGATGATCCGCCTTCTTTGGCTCCGGCATCGCACACTTCTTTTACAGGCTCCGGGTTAATATCGTAAACAACCAGGTTATAACCTGCCTTAAGCAGATTTACGGCCATGGGTTTACCCATGATACCAAGACCTATAAAACCTATATTTTTCATAAATTATCTCCTTTCATTGTATTTAATTAAATTGGCTTTAATACTACTTTAACAGCTTCTTTGGTTTCCACCAGTTCGAATGCTCTTTCAAAGTGGTCAATAGTAAGTTCATGCGTGATAAGTTTATTAAGATCGACCATCTTTTTGCTCATCAGCGACAGGCATTTTTCCCACACATCCCGGGTATGGCTGAAATGGCCTTTAAAAGTCACCGATTTTGCAATTAACGGATCAAGACTGAAATTGACAGGTTTTGTGCCCCATCCGATTTTTGTAATCTGGCCGGCAGGTCTTACAGCATGCATTGAAAGTTTTAATGTTTCAGAGCTGCCTGCGGTGTCGACTATTAGATCCGCTCCATAACCGTCACCAAGCGACCTTATTATTTCCAGGGGATCATCATTGGTGCTGTTTATAATGGCTGTTGCTCCAAACTCCCTGGCCAGTTCAAGTCTTTTATCATCACCCCCCGTGCCTGTTACGACAATTTCGACTGCTCCACACAGCTGGGCCACTTTAGCACATAAAAGCCCTATGGAGCCGGGACCTATTACTACTACGGTATCACCGGGGTTTATTTTGCTGTTTGACACCATGGCTTTATATGCCACGCAGAAAGGTTCGGTAATTGAAGCTTCTCTCAGTGAGACATTTTCAGGAACAGAGTGTAAAATTCGTTCAGGCACCCTGACAAATTTAGTAAATGCACCATCGACATGGAAGCCATATCCTTTCCTGTCCCTGCAGAGATGGTAATTATTTTGCCTGCAAAGGGCACACTTCCCGCAGAATTCAGCGTGTGTTTCCGATGTTACACGATCTCCCACTGAAAATCCTGTTACTTCACTGCCAGTACTGACTATTGTTCCAGCGAACTCGTGACCCATGATAAACGGACGTGTGAACTGGAATGCCGAAATATTTTTATGCAGGTGTGGATCTGTGCCACAGACTCCTGTATATGCTACTTCAACGAGAACATCTGTCTTGCCTATGCCAGGTACCGGCACCTCGCGCAGCTCCGTTGCACCCGGTGCATCGGCATATTTAACAACAGCCTTCATATTTTCCATTACCTAATTATTTTATATTGATCAAACCAGAAACAAACTTAATATCCATATTATTACTGCAGCACTAAGTCCCAGGATAAGGGTCCCCAGGCTCTGCAGCTTATAGCCTGTATTAACATCCATATGTGACATTTGCGTTACCACCCAGAAAAAGCTGTCATTGGCATGTGATGTTACCATTGCACCGGCTCCTATGGAAAGCACCATTAGCGCTTTGGCAATGTCAGTAGTGAATCCCATGGATGATAATAAGGGTGATAATATTGACGCAGTAGTAATTATTGCTACAGTAGATGAGCCCTGTGCTGTCTTTATTGTTGCAGCAATAATGAATGGCAGCCATATCCCGGCTGTGGCATTTGAGAGTGTTTTTCCTATGGTATCCGCTATGGCCGAATTCTGCAGTACCTTCCCAAAAGCGCCGCCAGCCCCTGTGATTATAATTATAATTGCAGCATTGCGTAATCCTTTTCCCACCCATCCCGAATCTGAAAGCATATACTTCTGAAATTTCACTGGCAGTCCGAATGCCAGGAGCACCCCGATAAGAAGTGCAATAACCGGCTCGCCGATGAAGCCCAGGATTGATTTGACAGTTCCTTCGCCCAGCGGATGTGTGGGAAACTCCGAAAGAGACCTGAGCATAATCAAAATTATTGGTACCAGTATGGGTCCGATTGCATTAATTGCAGACGGTGCTTCTTTCATTTTGGATGCAATTTCTTTTTCTGATAATTCAGGGTTAGGATCGATGGGAAATCTTGCGGCAACCTTAACTGCAAAAAGCCAGCCACTGACAAGGGCCAATAAGCTAACAGGCAGTCCCAGCAAGATCACGGTTCCGAGGTCTGCTTCCAGTATGCCTGCGGCAGCTATAGGTCCCGGGGTGGGAGGGACCATGCAGTGAGTGGCTACAAGTCCCAGGCTCAGTGCTATAGCAGTTCCTGCCAGCGAAATACCGGCCCTCTTCGATAGTGCTTTATTTAATGGTGAGAGTATTACAAATCCTGAATCAGCAAATACGGGGATGGAAATAATATAGCCTATTAAAGCCATCGCCAGGTGAATACGCTTCCTGCCAATAAGTTTTAATATGCGGTCTGCCAGGATAAAGGCGCCTCCTGAATATTCAAGGAACGTTCCTATTATAGTGCCGGCAATAATAACTATGCCTATATAGCCTATGGTATCGCCAAATCCCTCGTTTATTGAATGAACTATCATTTTTAAAGGCATACCGGTACATAATCCAAAACCTATAGCTCCAACCAGCAAGGCAAGGAAGGGATGTAATTTCATCTTCGTGGATGACAGGATAATAAACAGAATACATAAAGAAAGGACAATAATTAACAGCATCTGGACAATTCCTTTTTTAAGGATTATTGATTAACATAATAATTTTCTGACGGAACTGGCAATATTGTCTTCTGTCAGTCCGTAAGCTGCAAGCAGCTCATCATAACTGTGTGCTGACTGGCCAAACCGGTCTTCTATGCCAATAGTCATGAAAGGTACTCCGCTGCCGCGCAATATATAAGTAATAACACTCGCCAATCCGCCTATTAACGAATGCTCTTCAACAGTTACAATACCTTTTACACCGGAAGAAAATTTCTTTATATCATTTTCATCGGTTGGTTTTAACGAACTGACATTCACCACTCTCACCGAGACACCTTCCTTTTCAAGCTTTTCTGATGCACGGACAGCTTTTGATACCATAATGCCGTTTGCAAAAACAGCAATGTCTTTACCTTCCCTTATCAGGTATGATCTTCCTATTTCAAACTCCTGGTTTTCAGGAAATATATCAGGAAGATCATGGCGGTTTAAACGCATATATACAGGCCCCTTATATGCGGAAATTTTTATGGTCATTTTTCTTGTTTCAATGCCATCAACAGGCACCAACACTGTCATATTAGGTATAGCCCTCATGATGGCAACATCTTCGACAGACTGATGCGTGGAGCCGTCTCCAAAATCCGACAGGCCTGCACTTGAACCGACAATTTTTACATTTAGCCCGGGAATACTAATACCTTGCCTTATCTGGTCATATGCACGTCCCGCTGCAAATACAGCAAAGGAATTGGTAAAGGGTATTTTCCCTGCCAGGGCAAGGCCCCCGGCAAAAGAGGTCATATTAGCCTCGCCTATGCCCATTTCAAAAAATCTTTCCGGGAATTCCTCCTCGAACAGGCAGGACATCGTAGATTTGCTCAGGTCCGCTTCCAGAACCACTAGATTTTTATTTTCTCTGCCCAGTTTTAACAAAGTCTCACCATAAACCTGCCTTGGATTTTGCATATTCATAAGTTTATCCTTTATTATGTCAGTTCATTACAGGCCCTTTCAAATTGTTCAGGCGTAAGTTCGCCATTATGAAAAGCCACGATATTTTCGGCAAAAGTGATACCTTTGCCTTTCACGGTATGGGCTATAATGATTTTCGGCCGCCCGGTAATTTTATCCACCATGTCGAGGGTGTCACATATTTCTTTTATGTCATGACCGTCAACTTCCGAAACATGCCAGCCAAAGGCTTTCCATTTTTCAGCATGAGGATTTGTGTCATAACGATCGGTAATTATTCCGGTAGCCTGCAGTCCATTTTTATCTAAAACAACAACAATGTTATCAAGCTTATAACAGGAAGCTGTCATTGCAGCTTCCCATATCTGGCCCTCCGCTAGTTCCCCGTCACCTACAATGCAGTAGACTTTGCTTTTTTTGTTGTCCAGCCTCAATCCGGCTGCTATCCCACACGCCATGGATAATCCCTGTCCCAGAGAACCTGTGTTGGCCTCTATGCCTGGGGTAGTCAGCATATCGGGATGCCCCTGCAACATGGCACCCAGGCACTTGACTTTTTTTATTTCTTTCCTGGGAAAAAATCCCATCTCAGCAAGAGCTGCATATTGAACCAGGGCCGCATGCCCCTTGCTGAGAAGAAATCTGTCCCTGTCTTCCCACGATGGATTTTGCGGATCTATATTCATCTTATAAAAATAAAGGGCTGTAACTACCTCCGCTAAAGAACAGGATCCCCCAAGGTGTCCTTTCTGCCCAATGCCAATCATTTTGATGATATGAAGCCTGAGAATGCGTGCTTTTTTCTCAAGCTCAGCAATTGTCATATTCATAGCTATTCTTCTTTTGTTTTTCCTGAATTTTAAAATATTATATATTTATTACAATCCGGCATACCGGACTTTTACTTCTTTATAAAAGTAAAAAAAAATTGAAGAAACCAAAATAGGAAAAGGTTTTAAAGAATAGATATTTTAGAGTATTTTTTGCCGCCATAGCCTTAGCATGGGCCGGCAGTTCCTCATTTTAGTATGCCAATCTTGATTCCTGCAGCTGGCAGGACTCCCGAGAAGTCTATATTATCCCATTTTTTATATTTGGTAAAGGATGTTTCATTATCATATATGCTCAGCCTTAAAACACCACCTGCATAAATATCAAGTGAGAGTGTTTTAATGAAACTTATTTGTGAGCCTATTATTACGCCACCGGCAAATACATTTAATTTCTGAATTATATCCAGGGTCACAAATTCATCTTCAATAAATTTTGTTTCAAATCCGTTTATCCAGAGCCTCCGGTACATCATACTGGTTGCGGCATATACTCCTATTGGAGCTTTGTGCCTCGGATTTACGGAGGCAAGAAGGTAGTTTTTCCACTGAATAATAGTACCGAACCCATAGATGTTTTTGCTGTTATAAGGATCGTAAGTATCTGTCCTTTCGTTGTAATAGCTGAGTGACTGGTTTAGCATGTACCGTCTCGATATACCTTCATCAGTGGCATATGTTGCCAAACCGGACAAGTCAACGGAATTTCTCGGATTAATTGATTTCTCGTACGATATCTGAAATGTGCCTTCAAATATCCTTACAGGATTTAAGGAAATAACTGATTTGAACGGTTTGCGTCTAATGGTATCATAGCGGAAAGAAACAATGCTGCCAATCTTTGGCTCGGCAATACTCTTTTTCTGGCTTTTCATCATTGAGTCGAGAAGATAGAACTTGTAATTAAAATCTGCCGGATCAAAGTCAAGCATTAATATCTTTGTGGCAATCTGCCTGTAAGCCAAATCTATTTCTTCCAGTTTACTGTCAAATTTTTCATGCCTGGTTTCCCATGATTTAATCTTTGAATCAAGAAGCTCAAGTTTTGAGTCAACAAGCTGCAGCTTTAAGTCGAGTAATCTCATTTTGTTGTCAATTGAGTCCTGTCCCAGCAGTCCGTTTGATTTCAATAACACTGATATTATCAGCATTAGAGCAATTTTAGTGTATGTTTTCATTTTATATCTGATTTTAGGTTTATAGAATATTGTTGATTACCAGGTATTAGGATGATTATAATAAGCTTGTAGTTGCGTGACAGAATTGCCGGGCATAGATAAATAGGTATATTTTTATATTTTTGGATTATCAGTTTACAGATATGTGAGGTATTTATTGTTTTGGAATTTTTTAAATGCACTGTTATGAAGAAAAGGCCGGAAGATGTTAAAGTACTTGTAGCAAGAAGTTTCCCTGATACAGGAATTGAATTGTTACGAAAAGAGGGATTCGGTATCACTATGTGGACAGGAGACAGGCCCATGACACAGGAGGAGCTTATAGGCCTGGCCCTGAAAAATGATGCTTTATACTGCACTGTAACAGAAAATATTAATAAACATTTTCTTGACAAATGCAGCCACCTTGATATAATTTCCCAGTTTGCAGTGGGATTTGATAATATTGACATACAGGAAGCAACAAGACTTGGAATCCCTGTCGGCTTTACTCCCGACGTGCTGAGTGACGCAACGGCAGATGTGGCATTCGGATTAATGATTGCCGCTTCACGAAAGATGTTTTATTTGCACAAGACAATCTCCAGGGGAGAGTGGGATTATTTTCGCCCGAAAGCCGGTCTGGGAATTGAACCTAAAAACAAGATCCTTGGTGTTTTCGGACTGGGCCGTATAGGGATGGAGATGGCCAAAAGATGTAAAGGTGCTTACAATATGAAGATAATTTATTGTAACCGCCACCACAACTATACTGCTGAAGATCTGCTGGGTGCTCAATATGTCAGCTTCGATGATCTGCTTAAAAATAGTGACGTTATATCAGTTCATTGTACACTCAGCAATGAAACAAAAGGACTGTTTGACAAGTATGCCTTCAACAAAATGAAGTCTTCGGCAATATTTGTCAATACATCAAGAGGGGCTGTTCATAATGAGCATGACCTGGCAGAAGCTTTAAAAAATGGGTCCATCTGGGGTGCCGGACTCGATGTTACGAATCCGGAACCCATGCAGCCTGATAACCCCTTATTAAACATGGAAAATGTAGCTGTTTTACCACATATCGGCTCTGCAACAATAGAGACAAGAAATAAAATGTCTGAGATAGCAGCCTGTAATATAATTGAGTATTATAAGAGGGGCAGGGTCCCTAACATCGTTAATCCGGAAGCAATTGTAAATGACTGATTATCGCAGGATAATCCTATGCAGCCGTATCCGAAAAACTCTCTATTTTTTTTACCAACTTACAAGAAAAATTTGTAAATTGGGTCATATTGACTATCAGTTTACTTTCGGTGAATTAAGAAAAACAATCTTGTTTTTTCTATAAATCATAGATAATGTGGAGGAGGCATCAAAAATGATTGATAACCTTCGGAAACACATAGAATTTTTTGATACTCTGGATTTAGGATTTATCTGCCACGATCATAATTGTAAATTTATTGAAGCAAACAATGTTGCAGAAAAGATTTTAGGGGTTACCAGGGCACAAATGGAAGATCCCGCAATCCTTTTGCATGAATTGCAGGCTACAAGGGAAGACGGCTCACCATTTCCCGGAAGCGAAAATCCCTCATTACTAGCGCTTACCTCAGGAAAGAAAGTGAAAAATGTGGTTATGAACATCTATAACAAACAACAGAAAAAATACAGATGGATTAATATAAGTGCTGTGCCTGTATTCAGGAACGATGAAAAGAAACCTTATGTTGTGTTTATTGTCTTTAATGATATTTCAGATATTAAACTGGTTCAGGAAGAATATATTAAAGTCAGGCAAAAAGCTGAAGAAAATGAAGAACGGTTCCGTAATTTAATAGAACAGGCAACAGATGCTTTATTTTTGGCCGATCTGGACGGGAATATCATTGAGGTTAATAACCATGCCTGCAGTAGCCTGGGATATGCGCGTGAAGAGCTATTATCAATGAATGTAGGTGATCTGGACCCAAACTTTGTCAAACATGATCATAAAAAAACTATATGGAGCAAATTAGTTCCGGGAAAACCTGTAACCATTGAAACTAAACACAGGTGCAAAGATGGCAAAATTATTCCTGTTGAAGTCAGTGTGGGGCTTACACTTATCGGCGGCAAAAAATCCATCCTCGGATCTTCCCGCGACATCTCCGAACGAATGAAGTCAGAACAGATACTTAAGCTGACACAGTTTGGCATCGATCACTCGCTGATAAGCATCTTCCAGGTTGATGACAGCGGAAGTATATATTATGTAAATGAACAGGCATGTAAGAGCCTCGGTTATTCCCGCAAAGAGCTGCTGGGTATGAAAATATGGCAGCTTGATCCAAACTTTGACGAGGAAAAGTGGAAAGTCCACAGAAAAAGGACGCGCTCGTTGCGTAATTCAACAATTGAGACTGACCACAGAAGAAACGACGGTACGGTTTTCCCGGTCGAAGTATCTATTAATTTTGTTGAATTCGAAAACAGGAAAGTGTCGTTTTCCTTTGCAAAGGATATTACGGAACGGAAGCAGGCAGAGAAAATCCTTAAGGAGCAAAACATTGAATATCAGAAATTAAATAAAGAGTACAGAGCGCAGAATAAAAAACTACGTGAAATTCTCAACCGTATACAGGGAATAAATATCGAAGTGGAAAAAGCAAAGGAAAAGGCTGAAGAAAGTGACAGGCTGAAAACAGCATTCCTGGCCAACATGAGCCACGAGATCAGGACTCCCATGAACGGTATTCTTGGATTTGCTGAATTACTAAGGTCACCGACGCTCACAGGGGGAAAGATGCATCAATACATTAAAATAATACAGCAGAGCGGCAACCGCATGCTCACGATCATTAACGACCTGATTGATATATCAAAAATAGAAGCCGGACAAATAGAGTTAAGGAAGGAAGAAACCAGTATAAATAAGCTTATTAATAACTTATATGTATTCTTTAAACCTGAGGTCGAGAAGAAAGGTCTTTCTTTTTATTGCACAGCGGAACTTGGTGAAAGCAAAAGCAT
>Ga0307435_1001164_pt1 | contig 11110 bp, 6 predicted proteins | sample SalMarWE160470MG_FD_202164 | JGI IMG/M metagenome (GOLD analysis project Ga0307435, IMG submission 202164) | Salt marsh sediment microbial communities from the Plum Island Ecosystem LTER, Massachusetts, United States - WE1604-70 | ecosystem: Environmental > Aquatic > Marine > Intertidal zone >... | reverse complement strand
TTGTGGATTCGACATTCTTGACGCAATTTGCCAATCGTTCAATTCCCTGATTGTATTCCTCCGGCATTAGTATATCGATATCCCAGCCGGTCAGTCTCGCAGCCAAACGAACGTTCTGGCCGTGTTTGCCGATAGCCAGGCTAAGTTGGTCTTCATCCACTACTACTGTTGCTTTTCCGAGTTCGAAACACAATGCGATTTCACTTACCTTTGCCGGCATTAGCGCATTTGCGACGAGTACCTGCGAAGACTCGTTCCACCGCACAATATCTATTTTCTCTCCACCAAGCTCATCGACAATGTTCTTTATTCTACTGCCTCGCACACCAACGCAGGCACCAACAGGGTCGACTTTTTCATCGAGCGAAACTACTGCCACTTTTGTTCGGTATCCTGCTTCTCGCGCCATTGCTCGTATCTCGATAATGTTTTCTGCGATTTCGGGAACCTCTAACTCGAACAATCGACGTATGAAATCAGGGTGTGTTCGAGAGAGAATGATTTTAACCTGATTTGAGGTTTCTTTTACATCAAGAATCAAACATCGAATTCTTTCACTCGGTCGATGTGATTGGCCCATTATCTGTTCGTTTTTTGGCATAAAGCCTTCAGCCCAGTGGCTCAAATTAACAATCAGTGTTCCGCCTTCATATCGCACAACAGAGCCGCTTACGATTTCACCTTTTCGCTGGACGAACTCGGCATAGATACTATCCCGCTCATCGGCCCTTATCTTCTGGATCATTACCTGTTTGGCCGTCTGAGCGGGGATTCTACCGAGCTGCCTTATATCGATTGGGTCGTCGTCCCTGGAGGCCGTAACCTGGCCGGTGCTCCTGTCGATGTGCACGGCTATTTTGCTCTCCGGCTCACCAAAGTGTTTCCGTACCGCGGAGACCATAGCTTCTTCCAAATCGACGAATAAGGATTCCTTGTCGATATTCTTATCGCGTGCGATGTTGTCGACAATTCTGATTAGTTCCTGATTCATTCTTTTTTTTGTCCTAACTTACACTTTTTGACTAAATGCAAAAAAAAGTGGAAACCTGAATAGCTTCCACTTCAAAAATGCCAAAAACGCCTCGAGGTTGTAGTCTTTCCTTACACTACATCAGTTTCCTCCGACAGGCTCCCGATTTTGCAATCTGCCGCAAAATGGGAAGCTGGCAACAAACCTCGTTCGTTTCCCGACACTGAAGCAGAAACAACGATTTCCAAGCCACCATATGCGCAAAAGCGCAGCCGCGCAGGTCAATTGTTCGTTTACTCTGCACTGTTCGCTAATCCCGTCAAAGCCATTTTAATTGCCGCCTTAATTTAAAGTTTAGCTTTGGTAGCCGTTAATCCTTATACCTAAACTCATTATGATAATCGTCTAACTTATTAATGACAATAACTTTTTTGTCGAATTTGTATAATTTTCAGTCAAAATTCGAAGGGAAAAGCACATTAAACGGTCGAAACGGCCAAAAAACGCCGAAAAACCGTTAAGTTGCTTGCCGGGATAGCCTGTAAACTGTCCTCAAAAAGGTGTTTTGTGCCTTGATTTTATGCGATGAACCGCGGTACAGTGCCCCGGATTAAGCGGCTAAATCACACTTCTTAGCCTTGGCGTTTCACTTCTGTTTGAATGTTATTTAGCTAACTTCAGAGAGGATAAGGTATTAGCTCAAAAACTGAGTAAATCTGCAAAAAATTCTGGACAAAGAAAGCGTTTATATTCACACTAATCCCCATAGATAATACTAATTACATACATAATCTTTGTTGATGACAGAAAAATGAGGGTAGATGAAAGCCCAAATCAACATATTTGCAACTTGCTCAAGTGTTTCATACTTTGTGAAGTTCCAGAACATTAAAGTCAATCAATTCAAATCAAAGGCAAGGAGTGAATCATGAGAAAGTACTGGATGTTTATCGTGGTGTTCATCGTTTGTGGTTTTTATGGGTGCACGTCGCTGATTTCTGCGCCGGTTGCAAGTGCAGCGGAAGCTAATACGGCAGAAAAACTGACTTATATTGACCTTATCGACCGGCTAACCGATTTAGAGCGGTTGGCAACATTGCCCGCTCCGGGTGAAAAATGCCGGCAGTGGTCCAGCTACGACAGGGCGAGTAAATACGACAAGGCCTCCGGCAAATACGTTGGCTGGTTCGCCAACGGCGACGGGGGCGGTATTATCCGCAAAGAGGGTGACACACAGGTCTTCGCCGAGATGGAAGGCCCAGGCGTTATCTGGCGGATATGGTCGGCACTGGCAAAGGATGGGCATGTTAGGATATATCTCGACGGCGCGGCCGAGCCCGCTGTTGACCTGCCATTTTTAGGCTATTTCAACCGTCAGTATGAGCCGTTTACACGTCCTGCGCTCGTACATGAAACAGCCCGTGGGCAGAACTGTTATGTGCCCATTCCATATCAAAAATCGTGCAAGATTACCGCCGAGGGCGACTGGGGAGCGTACTACCATTTCACATACACAACGTACCCAAAGGGAACCATTCTGCCGACGTTCAAACGCAATCTTTCCCTTGCTGAATCGAAGGCTCTTGATATGGCCAATGAACAGCTCAGTCGATCTCAGCCTACCCCACTTTATAGAGGTCGTGGCGAGACCTCTTTAAGAACGGTTGTTAAGGTCGCTCCCAACAGCACAGCGACAGTTCATCACTTCAGGGGAATGCGAGCCATAGTTAGCATACATCTCGATATGGATTTACCTGAATCTGACGAAGACCGTGATGTGCTCCGCGAACTTGCTCTGCGCATCTCCTGGGATGGTGAATCGCAGCCAAGTGTGTGGGCACCCTTAGGAGATTTCTTTGGCACAGCTCCCGGTGTTAATAAATATAAATCTCTGCCTCTGGGTATGACTATACGTGGTTTCTATTGCCACTGGTATATGCCGTTCAAGAACGGTGCCCTAATGGAATTAACCAATGACGGGGCCAAAGAACGCGAAGTTACCCTTGAGATCAGACACGCTCCGCTTAACAAGCCGATTGAAACGCTCGGACGATTTCACGCCAAATGGCACCGCGACGCTTTCCTGCCAGAGGAGCCGGGCCGCAACAGCCCTGGGTGCGTGGATTGGACGATGCTCAAGACCCAGGGAAGGGGGCGCTTCTGCGGCGTTATGCTGCACGTTTGGAACCCAAGAGGCGGATGGTGGGGCGAAGGAGACGAGAAATTCTTCGTCGACGGCGAGAAATTCCCCTCCACTATCGGCACCGGCTCCGAAGATTACTTTGGCTACGCCTGGTGCAACCCCACTCTCTTCCAAAACTGCTACCACAATCAGACAATAAGCATGAACAACAAGGGGCACGTCTCGGTCAGCCGCTGGCATATAACCGACAATGTCCCCTTCCAGAAATCTTTCGAGGCTGCGATTGAGAAATACTATCCCAACAGCAAACCTACACTTTACGCCGCTACCGCATACTGGTATCAGGCCGCGGGCCAGGTCGACCCTTACAAACCTGCACCTATTACAGAACGTAAGGGATACTGGAGCGCAATAAAGGTTTTCAAAGTCAAGAGAGCTTTGGAAGGTGAAAAGCTCAAGATTCTCTCGAAAACCGGCGGCAATACCAACATTCAGGATATGAGCGGTTACGGCTCCGATTGGAGCGACGAAGCACACCTGTGGTGGCTCGAAGCAAAACCCGGCGACACGCTCGATTTGGCTGTGCCCGTGCAGAAAACCGCAGCGTATAGATTGAAGATGCAGCTTACCAAGGCGATTGACTATGCCATTGTGCAACTTTATCTGGATGGTAAAAAGCTCGGCGAGCCTATCGACCTTTATAACAACGGCGTCATACCAACGGGCGTTCTGGATATGGGTATTCATAAACTTGGCAAAGGCGAGCATAAACTGAGAGTTGAAATCATCGGCGCAAATGAAAAGGCCGTTAAGAAGTATATGTTTGGCATCGACTATCTTCTTTTGGAAGATGTCACCTCCGCTTTCTTTCTGCCGGAGAATCCGAAGTATACGATACTTGATTCCGCTCGGGACTCAGTGCGTTTTGCGGAGGGCACCCTCGTCCCTTTTGACGGTAAGCTGGCCTGTAAGTCGAGCTTTGTCGATAAAGACGGCGACATTATGGGCTGGCACGATTTCGGAAACCTCGAAGGCCCCGGCTGGGCCGCAAACGCCGTCGGTGGAGCATACGAGCTCTACTCCTTCGCTAAGTATACCAAAGACGAGCAGCTCGCTCAAAAGGCACTAAAGCTGCTCGACCACGTTCTCGAAGACGGCTTTATCGATTACGAAACGGGATTCATCACCGGTTATCGACTAACTACCAACAACACTTTTTGCCTCAATTACCAGCACAAAAGCAACTGGTTTTGCCCCGGCTCGATGGCAAAAATTGCATATCAGCTTCTTATCTTCAGCGACCTGCTGGACAATCCGCGAAGAGACAAAATGCGTCAAATCGCTCGCAAAACCGCAGCCTGGATTGACAAAAACGTAAAATCCACCCCTAACGGCTGGTTCCCGCGACGCTGCAAGCCATCGGGCGAGCACTACCCCAACAACGCCTACGGCGACTCGGACATCCTCTTTGAAAAAAGTGCTGACGGTCTCTTCATAGTCCAGCTTATGACCGAGCTGACCAAAAAGGACCTTACGGACTATACTGACCAAATCAAGGCAAAACTAAAAGTCTTTATGAAATTAGGCGGAATCTTCGGCAGCATCAATCACGACACTTACGACCATCACGAAAACGTTGCCTACTCCGTCGCGTTTAGGGTGCTGCGTCAGGCGGCCCAACTGCTCGACGACGATGACATCCGCGCCTTTGCCTGCGACAGATGTCTTGCGGGCCTTGACCGATTCAAAATGACCGACGACCGAAATGGCGTCCGGACAAAGGGCCTGCTATGGATGGAGAAAACCTGGGACACTGCTTACCTCTGGGAAAACGCTGAGGCAGCACTGGCGTATCTTGAAGCGTATCTTGATACCAACAACGAATCGTATCGACAGGATGCCCTCACTATTCTGCGGGCAATTTCAAAGCACCATCACGGCGACAAGGGTTTCCTCACGGAAGGCGTCGACTGGAACAACCATGTAGGCAAGCAGCATCATTTCGGCGGGGCCGAGTTCGGAGATATCAAATATACTGAACCGTTGCTGAATAACTTACACATTGTGGAGCCTATTTTGCTGGTGATTACACTTGAGGATGGGACCGGCAATTAGACTTCAGGATACAGCTTGGAAAGCTTGTCCGGATTAGATCGGCAAGCCGGTTTCTATTTTCATTTCAACGGCCAGCCCGCCGGGCAGTAGCAGAGCCAGTAATCAACAAAAACCTGCAAATCGAGCTCATTGACAATATTATCAACATCCTCGTACAGGTCAGCCGGCAGTCCGGTTCCTGGTTCAAGCCACCATTCTGCGAATCTTGCGAAGCTCTCGAAATCGACTATACATAATGGCCCACCCGGCCAGAAGCCGCCGAGCAACTCGTAATCACCGCCTGCTGAGTAGGCAGCGTCCGGCTGACCGATTGTGCCGGTAAGTGTATATGGCCCACCGCTGCTTACCCCGCCCCCGCCGTCAATTGTATGCCAGGCAATATCATAATCACCGAGCGCCGGGACAATCGTAACCAGACATATTGTCAACAGTGTGGCAGCACAATTTTTAATATATTTATTCGAGCTAATTAATACCATCGTGCATCTCCTTTTACACTATTAATGTGTTGTTGTGCTATCGTCTTTTCCAAAGCATCAAGTCTCTGCTTCAGTAAATCATTTTCTGCTTTGAGTTCTTTTACAGTTTCCAACAGATACAAGCTGACCTTGTCATATTTAACGGCATCTGGTCTTCCCTGTTTGTCGTATATCACCAAATCCTCCGATAGCTGCGCGACCTCCTCGGCTATCAGCCCTATATCTCTGTGCCCCGTTGTTTTCCATTGAAATCTCACCGGCTGAAGTTGCAAAACCATATCAGGATTAGTTTCAAGGTTTTCTATATTCGTCTTATATCGCTCACTTGACCCCACCTTGAACAATGTGCCTTCGGGATCCACCACAACTGTCTCACCGCCTCCAAAAGCCAGGTTCGTAAATGTGACGGGCCCATTCGCATTGAAAGAGCCATCTATATCCGCTCCGTCATTTACGTCCACACTACCGCCTATATCCAGTGACGCCTCAAACTCCGCTGGTCCTTTTACCCTTATTGTTCCTCCTACGTCCACGGTGGGCGAATTCATGTCGAGAAAATCCGGGTCCCATGAGCCGACCGCAAGATTGCCTTTACCGTCAATCTTTACCCTGATGACACCGTTGGCATCACGAAAATGGGCAATGTCAAAAGGTGTCAGATATTCATCCCAGCCTCCGTTAACAGTAAGCGCCACGTTTGGGTTATCAACCGGCCAGTGGGACTCACTCAGGTCAATATAGACGCCGCCTTCGACCTCTAACGTTTGCTCAGGCTCCGTTGTACCGATACCAACCTTGCCGTCTTTCTTAACCACCACTTTAATATCCGAGTCATAATCGCGAAGATGCATAATATCGTTATTTTCCTTGCCGTCGACGACAAAGGCAACTCTTGCATCGCCAAGAGGATTATTACTGCCGCTGTGGTCAATGAAGACACCACCTTTGATTTCTAAGTCTTGCTGAAGTATAGAACCTGAACCGGTATTGATGCCCACATTGCTGTTTTGACTAATTCTGAAAACTTCGGCGCCTGCGGAATCTCTCAAACTCATGTCACCGGCTGAATACATCGTAATTCGTATTCTACCTGCATTATCCTTAATATTACCGCCTCTAATTCTGATATCACCCCACACATCCAGTTTATCCTGAGTAGTCCCCACAGCGCCAATGCACACATTACCACTTTGCTCATATATCGCTGATTTTGTGAGTTGAAAAGAACTGGCATATTTCGGAAGGAAGCCGGACGTGCCTGTCATATCAACATTTGCAAATTCCGTATACAATTTTCCATTGAGCTTTCCTGCGTTATCAGCATAGGTGGCGTGGGGTGCCGGGCCCATCGGTTGAGGATCTCCAAAATCTTCAAGTGGTTCCTCGCTGTCCCACGGGCGCGCTCCAACACCAAGCCAGCGGGCATCACCCATAAAGACACCTTCTCCGAAATCCACATCTACCGTAAAGTAACCGTCTAAAATCTCCACATCTTCCAGAAGCACCGGTGGCGCCACCTCCACCCCGCTGCACGGATCGGCATGGTCGTAGATTTTGAACTGCAAATCATAAAGCCCGTTCGCCGGAATGTTGGTATCCATCAGCCGCCCCTGATAAGTAAAGGCTGTACCTAATGGAGCCGCCTTACTGGCTGTGTTCAGCCAGACCATCAGGCCCAAAGCCAAAACCACAATTGTTGACATTTTTGTAGTTTTCATTTGTTCACCCTTTCAAAAAATTGTTGATATTTCACCCCGTTAGAAATTTGCTTTTTTTGCCCCGTTAGAAGTTGCCGACTCACTTCTAACGGGGTTTGTACTCCATCATTTCTCCTTGTAGAATTTCTAACGTTGTTGGCGGTGCACCCCGTGCGTACCGATACCTTTTCGTGATTTCTTGCGAATTTTATATGATAGGTCCGTTTTTTCCCCACCATTTCCTCCTTCTGAAAAAATTATAGCAATAAGCAATACGTACAATACCAGATTGCTTTCTCATTTTCAAGAAAAAAATGCTTTTTAAGTACCCTTATACCGCTCCTACCACCCCACCCCAACTTCCTAATCCGCCAACCCAAATTCGAATGACCAAAAAAAAGTTCATTTTTGGTCATTTTTTTTGTTGACTATTGTTTGAAAATCTGTTAAAATACCAGTATGTTTGCTAATAGGCAAATGTAAGACGCCAGTAGGCGAAGGTTTTGCGGAGAACCGCACGAATCGGGCAAGCCTGCCCAAGTCAAATTGTAACGTGCCGTCAGGCATCACGGCAATTTCATTGCCATTTTGAAATCTGAGATCTGAAATATGAAATTATCTTTCCTCGCCATACGCCATACGCAATCTGCTATACAAGCTTCTGTCCTCTATCGTCCGTCGTCCATCATCCATCGTCCGTCATCTGTCCTCTGTCATCTATCGTCCATCGTCCATCATCCCTCACTCTCACTTTAACGGCCAGCCCGCCGGGCAGTAGCAGAGCCATTCATCAACAAACAATCCTAAGTCGACCAAGTCAACATCGCCGTCGGGCTCGAAGTCGGCCCCATCACAAAAGTTATTGCCTTCGTCGCAAGACTCATCCCCCCAGTATTCGGCGAACCTCGCAAAGCTCTCGAAATCAACAAAGCATAATGGCCCGCCCGTCCAGAAGCCGCCGAGCAGCTCGTAATCACCGCCCGCTGAGTAGGCGGCGTCCGGCTGACCAATCGTGCCGGTAAGCACGTACGGCCCACCGCTGCTTCTTCCGCCGCCGCCGTCTATCGTATGCCAATCCAGAATGTATTGCGACGCAGCGGCGTTTCTAAGGCCGACAAAACCAAGCAAGGCCAAAACCAGCAGTCCCGGCATCCTGCTTTGAATAACTCTGTGTTTAAGCACTTTCATAACCAAATCTCCTTTTTTCCGTTTATATCCGATCGCCCGGCTAAAATACCCGTGCGCCGTTGAAATACGTAAAAGCATAATTGCTTGAATTCCCATACAGCAGAACCGTTGATGATGAGGATACATAACCTTTGAGGGAAACGTGATCCCCGGCATTTAGATGTACCGTAATGTTGATTTCCGAACTTCCCGTCGAGCCGTTGACATGTATCCAGGAGCCCTCATAAAATCTCGAAAGTACAACAGCAAGTTGGGCATAGATTAAGTCCCCGGCGTCAAGGTTCTCAAAGTTAAGGCACCCATGAAAGGTGTAAATCCCTGATACTGGAGCGACAAACTCACTCGATGCCTGATGAAACCCGCCACCCTCATTTTCCCAGACTGTGGAGTTGCTGCTGAAATCAACTTGACTCACTATGTATTTGGGGAATGTGTAGCTGGCGTCGCGCTTGACGGAAAAGTACACCTGCTGCTCCGACGCTGTTGTGGTTTGTTTGGTTCCGTCCGGGAAAACCAGTCCGTTCCCTGCGCCCGTGATTTTGACGTTTCCGTTGAAGTACCCGGCGTAGCCGGTGGGGCTGTTTGTCGTTCCGTAAACTCCGTAATTTGTACCGCTGGCTGCCGATGCCACACCGTAAAGCCCGATACCGGAAGTGCCGTCGGCTTTACCAAGGACGCCCTTCCCGGCCGACGTGTTCGAGGCAACACCCATGACAGCGGGGTTGATATTCCCCAGTGTCTCGCCATAAACTCCAATACCTGCATCACCGGTGGCCTTGCCCCATACGCCTTTGCCGCCGTAGCTGTTTGTTGCCAGGCCATAAACGCCACCTCCAAATTTACTCGGCGACTCGAAATATCCTCCGTAATTCGTTACGTCCCCGCCGGTTGTCGCCGCACCATAGACGCCGTAGCCGGAGGCATTGCTATTGGTGGCAGCAATAGTCCCGCCCGTGCTTGACCCACTGATTTTAACATCGCCCGCAACATCCAGCTTTGCACCTGGACTTGTTGTGCCGATGCCGACATTGCCATTCTCAAAGGTGAATTTACCGGCACTATCGTCCAGAGTGAAAAGCGTTTCGTCGCCGAAACCACTTTTGTCACCGATATATATCTGGGCCGTCCCTGTATCCAGATAAATATTACTTCCTTCGCCTTTAACGTCTAACTTCCCTCTTGGAGTTGTTGTTCCGATACCGACGTTGCCGGACGGGATTGAATACATATCACTCCCGGAGATGAGCCAGTCGCTATCGCCACCAATAGAGGGCGTCTGCCAGGTTGCAAGGCCGCCAGCATCTGACGTCAGGACCTTACCTGCTGCGGGCGAGCCGCCGGTAACTTTGACCTGGCCATTTACTTCTAATCTTGCACCCGGACTTGCCGTGCCGATACCGACGTTTCCGGCCTCTTCGTAAATCGCTGAATCGCCGAGAGTATCTGAGCCTGTGAATTTAGCGATATAATTGGCTGTGCCGCTGCCGCTGATGCCACCCGGAATACCCCCGGCGCTCTGGGCATAACCTGCGGTCTCTGCATAGAGGGCATACGGCGTTGGCGTCAGCTCCTGCCGTGGACTCAGAGTAGTATATACATTTGGGTCGTTCAGCTCGCCCGGCCGCACGCCAATCTCCAGCCAGACTGCATTGCCGTCGAACACATCGCTGCCGAAGTCCAGTTCCACCGTAAAGTAGCCGTCGATGACATCAAGGTCGTTCACATCAATCGTGCTTCCCAATTGCCCCCCGGCAAATGGGGCGTCATAAAGTTCGAATTCAAAGTCATACTCCCCATCTGCCGCCGTGCTGCTGTCTATCAGCCGTCCCTGGTATGTAAACGCCGTGCCCATTTCATCGGGCACAATCCTGATGTGTACCGAATCCAGTACTTTCAAAGACTTACCGTCTTTAAGTACCAGGTCGGTTTCTCCAGGCTCTTGCGCCTGATACTCGAAGATGAAATGAGTACCTGGACTCGGCGGCGTAGTAAAACCACTTGCGGTAACCTCGTACCCGTAAAAGTCATGCCTAATAATTGGAGTTACGCGTGCACTGTCGCCAGCCTCCTTGGTGGTTTTGTAATGCAGGAAACTGCCCAGAACCACGGCATTTTCAAAGCCGATAACATCAGTGTAGACCCCGCTGTCATCCGATACCACCTCAAAAGAACACGACTGGCCCACCTCAAGGATAATTGAATCGACCGGCTGCTTGTTTACCGTTATGTATTGAGCGCCGTGTACAATCGGCGCCGAGCAGACCATCAGGCCAATAGCCAAAACCAAAATTGTTAACATTTTTTTACCTTTCATCTTTTTACCCTTTCAAAAAATTGTTAAATTTGGAGGCGCGCACACCGATACTTTTTCGTGATTTTTTGCGAATTTTATATGATAGGTCCGTTTTTTTCCTACCATTTCCTCCTTCTGACAAAGTTATAGCAATACGTACAATACCAGATTGCTTTCTCATTTTCAAGAAAAAAATGCTTTTTAAGTACCCTTATACCGCTCCTA
>Ga0307435_1001162_pt1 | contig 11115 bp, 7 predicted proteins | sample SalMarWE160470MG_FD_202164 | JGI IMG/M metagenome (GOLD analysis project Ga0307435, IMG submission 202164) | Salt marsh sediment microbial communities from the Plum Island Ecosystem LTER, Massachusetts, United States - WE1604-70 | ecosystem: Environmental > Aquatic > Marine > Intertidal zone >... | reverse complement strand
GGCACTCCGCTGGGCTTGATGAGCAGCAGCCCGGCCTCGCGATCGACACCGCTGGCGTTTCCGAAAGAGAGGGTCACGAGACCGGCTCGGACAAGCTCCCGGTTGGCGCGCCAGACCTCGTCTCGCAGCTCGCGCAGCGATCGCCCGGCCACGAGCGCTCTCTCTCGCCGGCTAGAGGCCGCGGGCCAGGCGGTAGTAGGCCTGGTTCCAGCGGATCTCTTTCTTGAAGGCCGGCACGGTGGTCTTGTCGTCGATGACAAGCAGCTCCACGCCGGCCATCTCGGCCAGGTCGGTCAGCGGCTCGATGCCGACGGCCTGTGTCAGGACGGTGTGATGGGCCCCACCGCCGACCAGCCAGGCCTCCGCGGCAGTCCGAAGATCCGGCTTCGGCTTCCAGACAGCCCGGGCCACAGGGAGTTTCGGCAGCGGGTCGCTGGGCACGATCTCGATCTCGTTGGCGATGATCCGGAACCGGTCGCCCAGATCGATCAGCGTGGCCACGACGGCCGGTCCAGGCCTGGCATCGAAGACCAGGCGAACCGGATCGGGCTTGCCGCCTATGGAGAGCTGGTGAACTTCGATTCGCGGCTTTGAGGCGGCGATGGACGGACAGACCTCGAGCATGTGGGCACCCAGCACCACCGGGCCCTTGGGATCCAGGTGGTAGGTGTAGTCCTCCATGAAGCTCGTCCCGCCCGGCAGCCCGGCGGTCATGACTTTGACCAGGCGAACCATGGTGGCGGTCTTCCAGTCACCCTCGGCGCCGAAGCCGTAGCCGTCGGCCATCAGCCGTTGGACGGCCAGCCCCGGCAGCTGGGGCATCCCAACCAGGTCCTCGAAGGTGTCCGTGAACGCCCCGAAGCCGCCCGCGGTGAGGAAGCTCCGCAGGCCGGCCTCTATCCGGGCGGCCGCGCGCAGCTCGTCGTGCCTCGCGGCACCCACGGCCAGCTCCGCGGCCAGCTCGTAGGAGGTCTGATAGGTCTTCATCAGCGCCTCGACCTCGGAATCGGCGACCTTCTCGATGGCGTCGGTCAGCGCGCCGATACCGTAGCCGTTGACGGCCACTCCGAGCCGCATCTGGGCCTCGACCTTGTCGCCCTCGGTGACCGCCACCTGGCGCATGTTGTCGCCGAAACGAGCCACCTTGAGCCGGCGGGATTCGCTCCAGCCGCAGGCAGCGCGGGCCCAGGCCGCAATCCTGTCCACAACGTACGGATCCTGCCAGTGGCCGGCGACCGTCTTGCGGGCAATGCCCATGCGCGTCTCGATGAACCCGAACTCGCGGTCGCCGTGCGCCGACTGGTTCAGGTTCATGAAGTTCATGTCGATCTCTGCCCACGGCAGGTCTCTGTTGAACTGCGTGTGGAGGTGAAGCAGCGGTTTCGCCAGGACCGAGAGGCCGGCGATCCACATTCGGGCGGGCGAGAACGTGTGCATCCAGGCGATGACGCCCACGCACTTCTCCGCCGCATTCGCCTCGAGACACGCGGCCAGGATGCTCTCCGCCGACTTCACGGTGGGCCGGTAGACGATCCGCACGGGGATGGCGGACGACTCGTCCAGCGCCTTGGCCATGCGCTGCGAATCCTCGGCTACCTGCCGCAGAGTCTCCTCGCCGTAGAGGTCCTGGCTGCCGGTGAGGAACCAGACTTCGTGCTCACCCAACGCCTTCAACTGCGTGCTCCTGATGTTCCGCCGGATGGTTGATCGCACCTCGGAGGAAAGGCACGATCAACCATCGGCCGTTACTCGCTCTCCGATCCGGCGTTCGGCGCCCATTGCCGCACCGCCGCGGAGTCAGCTCACAAGTCCGTTATGTCCATCACGTAGTCGATGTAGTACTTCTGCTGCTGGCTCTCCAGGGGCAGGAGCAGATACAAGCCCGTCACGTCCTTTGGAACTACCTGGGTTGTCGTCCAAACTGCTTCGCCACCGGCCTTGGTGATCGGAACAATGGCCAGGTGAGGGGTCTGGTAGAAGCCGTACAGGATTCCGTCCGAACCGATCACGGGCGGGGTCCCGATGTGAACGTAGGCCTGATACTCGGTCGGGTTCGTGCTACGCCAGTCGAACTGGAGGCCCTCGTCGGTCCTCTTGGCATCGACCAGCGTCACGGTGCAGCCGTTGATCCCAACGAGCGCGTCCCCAACCTTGGACATCGGCAGGCCAGCGATCGTCTCGGCAATCGGATATGCGGTGTCGGTGACGATCTTGTCCAGCTGGACGGTCATCGTCTTGGACACCTGGCGATTCGGCAGGTAGTAGTTGTACGGCCCGGTGACGTAGCTGTAGGTGATGGAGAGAGTCTTCGCATCGGACTGGCTGACGCCCGCGCACTCGACGTACAGCGGCTGCGTAACCGGCGCGGAGGCCGAGCCCCCAGTGTAGCCCTTCATGACGAATCCGGGCGCCAGGTACCAGCCGGCGTTGTTCACGAAGACGGAAGTGCCCACGAAGACCGTGCCGCAATCCTGGCTGCCGCCGTCGGACTTCGTCACCGTAGCCCTGGAGGCACTGACGTCCATTGCCGACCACTTGTTCGTCTTGTTGACGATCGAGAGATCGACGTGGACTGCCCCGCCCGATTCCGAGACACCGTTGACGATTCCCGACCAGCCTTCGTCAAGGATGAAGGGGGTCGGCGTGCCGAACTCGATGGGGGGCACGATGTACTCGCACCCCGCGCTCGCGACGCCGAGGATGATGGCCGCTCCGAGTGCGGCCCACGCCGTCAGCTGACGATTCTTCTTCATTGCACTACACGCTCATCGGGATAATGGCTGCCAGCTTGCTGGTGACGAGCCAGTACGGGGCAGGTGCGTCGGTTCCACCGTCCACTGCGCCTACGGTCTTCTCCTGGTCGTTGTACTTGATGGTTATGTTGTACTCGTAGCACGCGGCGCACGGCGTGTGATGGGTGGTGTAGAACTCGTCGGTGAACCATCCGTAGCCCTCGATCGCCTCGAGAGCCGAGTCCAGCTTCTCGACCTCGATCTGAGCCTCCAGGATGTTGCCGTCGCCGTAGTCGCCGACGACTCGCCCGTCCGGGTAGATGGCGAAGATCTCTTCGATGCAGTAGCTGCCGCCATTGCGCTCGTAGATGACGACGGCGTCACTGTCAATCAGCGTCTGGACCTGCTCAGGCCGCATCGGCTCTGGAGTGCAGGTCCGGGTCTGCTGCTTCGGGAAGATGAACGGAGCGGCGACGAACCACAATGACCCCAGCACGAGGATGGTGGCCAGGCCGACGCCGCCATAGCGGGCGGGCGTCGTCTTGTACCAGACGGTTGGCTTCTTCGGGATGCGCACTCCGGTGCGAGACCTAGCCACAGCCGCCTCATTCCAGGCGGAGACCAGGCTCTGGATCCCAAGGAAGAGCAACATCAGGGCGCCGATGAAGATGTAGGCGAAGTACGAAAGGAGATTCGCGTTGAGAACCAGGGCCTGGATCAGCGTGGTCAGAACCGCTCCGACCAGCGCTCCGATCATGTAGCCTTCGCCGCCGGTCAGAGCCACGCCGCCGATGACCACGGCCGCGATGACGGTCAGCTCGAACATCTCGCCGTGAGATCCGTGGCCGGAGCCCACATAGATGCTGAACAGGATGCCGCCCAGGGCGGCGCAGAACCCGCTCAGAGTGTAGACGCCGACCTTGGTCCGATTGACCGGCAGGCCCATCAGCCGCGACGACACCTCGTTGGCGCCGTTCTGGCCCCCGATCGAGTACACGGCCCGGCCGAAGCGAGTGTAGTGAAGGACGAACAGGCCGGCCGCGAAGAGGAGCAGGGCGACGGCCACCAGGTAGGTGATGTAGGGCCCGTCCCGCAGATACGGGTTCGGGTTCGAAACGTCGGACAGGAAGGGGATCAGGATCTTCGTCTGGCTCAATGTCGTGTAGGTCGTATCGCGGATCCTGACCTCCTGGTCGCTGATGACGTAGCACAAGCCGCGTGCCAGCCACAGCCCGGCCAGGGTGGCGATGAAGGGCTGCACCTTCAGATAGGTGATGAACAGCCCCTGCACCATGCCGAAGATGGTGCCCATGATCAGGACGATGACGAAGGCCACCCACGGGTTGAAGCCTTCGTTGACCAGCGACACCGCCACGACCGTGGACAGGGCGAGGATGCCGCTGACGGACAGGTCGATGCCGCCGGAGATGATCACGAAGGCCTCGCCGACGACGCACACGATGAGGAACGGCGCGGCGTCGAAGAGGTTGAAGAAAGCCTGCCAGTTGTCCATCGCGCCGAAGGCGATGAACCCCCAAGCGTAGACGGCGATGAACAGGGCGAACGTGGAGGCGAGCGGAACGAACTTGCGGTTTCGCTCGCCCGCGATCTCCCAGATCGCGCGCAGGGCGAGCCCTACTGTCCCAGGTCCAGGTGCGGCGGTCATCGCCCTGCCTCCTGAGGCGCGAGCCTCCTACTCACCAACCCCATGATGAAGGTCTGTGTCTGTTCCGCGTAGAGCAGGATGACGAGAATGACCACGATCGCCTTTACGGCGATGATCGCGCTCGCCGGCACGCCGAACGACAGCATTGACACCACTGTTGTCTGCAGGACCAGCGCCCCGATGGCGCTGCCGGTGAGAGAGAACTTCCCGCCTGCTCCAAGGAGCGTGCCGCCGATCACGACCGCCAGGATGGCGTCCAGCTCGGTGTACAGGCCGATGTTGTTGGCATCGGAGGTCCTGATGTTGGAGGCGATGATCAGGCCGGCGACACCGGCGCAGAACCCGCAGAAACCGTAGGCGAAGAGCTTGACGCGGCGCTCATGAAGGCCGCTGTAGAAGCTCGATCGGGCGTTGATGCCCACCGACTCGACATACAGGCCGATGGCCGTGCTGCGCGTCAGCAGCACAGACGCCAGGAGCACCGCTCCCGCTATGTACAGAGCGAAGGGGAGATTGAGGGGTAGACCGAAGGGCAGGATCACGAAGCCGTTGCCGATGTAGGCGTAGGTGTCGTTGAAGACGATGATCTGCATCGCGTTGGTGATGAGCTGGGCGATGCCGCGCCCGGCGATCATCAGAATCAGCGTGGCGACCATCGGCTGGATGCGCCCATAGGCCACCAGCATGCCGTTCCACAAACCGCACAGCGTGGCGATCAACAGCGGGACGATCACCACCAGGACGAGCGGCATCCAGGTGTACTGGGGATCGTTGATGAACTGACGAGGGTCGGCCAGGTTCATGCCCACGATCGTCGGGTTGATCATGATGCACGACACCGAGGAGGCGATCGCGATGATCGCGCCAACCGAGAGGTCCACGCCTCCGGTCGCAATCACCAGCGTCATGCCGATGGCCAGGATCATCGTCGGCGAGCCGTGCCACAGGATGTCGATGATGTGGCCGTAGAGATGCCCCTCCTTGAGCTCGAGCTCGAAGAACCCGGGAACCAAGAAGAAGTCCCCAACGAGAATGAACGCCAGGGCCAGAGTCGGCATGAAGAGCATGCTCTCGGTGAACCTGGACCACGCGGACCCGAAGCCGTTGTTCATGACAGCGTCCCTGCGATCGAATGCATGAGTCTCTTCTCGTCCACCTGACCGGCGAACTCATCGGCTTTGGCTCGGTCGCGCATCACGACCACTCGGTGACTGGTCCGGAGCACCTCGTCGAGCTCCGACGAGATGAACACGCAGGACTTGCCTTCGTCGGCCAAGTCGAGCACCAGCCGCTGGATATCCGCCTTCGTCCCGACGTCGATTCCGCGGGTGGGCTCGTCGAGGATCAGGACCTTAGGGTTCGCAGCCAGCCAGCGGGCGACGATCACCTTCTGCTGGTTGCCGCCGCTCAGGTTCTTGACCTTCTGATCCGGGCTGGGAGCGCTGATGCTGAGGAGCTTCATGTACTTGTCGGCGATCTCATACTGCTCCCTCGTCCCAATCCGGCTGAACCAGTACCTGCCTGCCTGCAGAGCCAGGATGATGTTCTCGCGGATGCTCAGCTCGCCGATGATGCCCTCGACCTTCCGATCTTCGGGGCAGAGAGCGACTCCGCGGCGAATGGAGGCACTGGGCGAGAACGACCTGATCGGCTTGCCGTTCATGCGGGCAGTGCCCGTGTCCGGCTTGTCGACCCCAAACAGCAGCCTGGCGACCTCGGTGCGACCCGAGCCGAGGATGCCTGCCAGCCCGACGACCTCCCCCTTGTGGAGCGTCAGGTCCAGGGGCTCGAGCGCGCCGGACAGGCCCAGCTGCTCGGCTTCGAGCAGGGGCTCCGTCCCGATACGCTTGCTGCTCTCCATCTTGTGAGCCGTCATGTCGTCGAGGGCAGCGAGGCTGCGTCCGAGCATCAGCCGGATCAGATCGAGCCGCGACAGCGACTTGGTGGCGTAGGTGCCGACCAGTGCGCCGTTCCGCAGAACGGTCACGCGATCCGAGACCTGGAAGACCTGGTCGAGGAAGTGGGTGATGAAGATGATCGCGATCCCCTCATCCCGCAGCTTCCGCATGACCTCGAAGAGCTGCGCCGTCTCAGTGATGGTGAGGCTCGACGTGGGCTCGTCCAGGATGAGGACCCGGGCGTTGGAGATGGATAGCGCTCGGGCGATGGCGACCATCTGCTGAATCGCGATCGAGTACGAGCCGAGGGGCTGGGTCACGTCGATGTCGAGGCCCAGGTCCCGCATGAAGGTCTTGGCTCTGCGGTTGAGCTCCCCCCACCTGATCGCGAAGTGCAGCCGCTCCGGCTGCCGGCCGATGAGAAGGTTCTCAGCCACCGTCAGGTTCGGGCAGAGATTGATCTCCTGGTAGACGGTGCTGATACCGAGCTCCTGCGCATGGAGCGGAGAGCGGACCGTAACCATGCGGCCATCGAACTCGATGTTCCCGCTGTCGGCGCGGTCGGCCCCGGTGAGGATCTTGATAAGGGTCGACTTGCCCGCCCCGTTTTCGCCGACAAGGGCATGGATCTCACCTCGAGCCAGAGAGAAGGCCACGTTGTCGAGCGCATGTACTCCGGGGAAGCTCTTGTCGATGCCCGTCATGACGACGATATCGTTGCTGGGGTCCGGCATGAGTCACCTCTGTCGCAACTACCCCGCGCCCATTCCTGGTGGGCATCGGGAGCGACGATCATTCTCGACCATTGCGGGCATGACAGGGGCTCTGCGATGCAGTCGATCGTGGCCCCGACCGCGCCCGTCTCTTGAGGGCGGCGTGCCCTGTCTCCAGGGCTTGAGATTGGCGAAGGGGGAGCAGGGTTGCGTGGCTCCCCCTTCGCCCGGGACTACTAGTACTTGCGGGTGTCGAGGATCTTCTGAAGCTCGTCCGCGCCCTGGGAGGCGAAGAACTCGCCCTCCTCCGACGGGACCCACTTCGGGGTGCCCTCAACGCCGTTCAGGCCGTCAAGAGCGGCCTTGTAGACCTGCGGGGCCAGGAGCGGGTTGCACTCGATGTCCGCACCCAGCTGACCCGAGATGAGGTACTTGAAGCCGTTGGCCGTGGCGTCGACGCCGACGAAGAAGATGTCCTCGCCGGGCTTGAGGCCGCCGGCCTCGGAGGCCTGGATGGCTGCAATGGCGAGCTCGTCGTTGTGGCCGAACACGCCGTTGATGTTGTCGTACTTCTTCAGGAAGGCTTCCATGATCGACTTGCCGACCGTGGGATCCCACCCGGCAGCGTACTGGCTGTCGAGGACGGTGATGCCGCAGGCGCCCATGGCCTCGCGGAAGCCCTGGCCGCGGTCAACGGCGGCTGAAGCGCCCTGGTCGCCGCCGATCTCGACGACATTCTTGTCAGTCGAGTTCTCGAGCAGCGTGCACATCGCGGCCGCAGCCTTCTGGCCTTCCTGGTTGAAGTCCGACCCGATGTACGTGTAGTACAGGCTCGAGTCGGCGTCGATGCGGCGGTCCTCGAGAACGACGACCTTGCCCGCGGCCTTGGCGGCCTTGAGCACATCGTCATACCCGGTGATGTCCACCGCGGCCAGGATGATCACGTTGACTTCGTCGTCCTGGATGAACTGGTTGAAGGCCGTGATCTGGTTCTCGATCTTGTTCTGGGAATCGTAGAACTTGAGGGTGATGCCGAGCGAGTCCGCAGTCTCCTTGAAGGAGGAGGTGTTGGCCGCTCGCCAACCGCTCTCGGACCCGGTCTGGATGAACCCAACGACCATGTCCGTGTATTCGTAGGTCTTCGCAGCCTGGCTCTGAGGGGCCTCGGTGGCCTGAGGGGCCTCGGTGGCCTCAGTGCTCGAGCAGGCGCCCAGCGTCGCGACGATGGCGAACGCAGCAGCAATCCGGAGCATTCGATTCATGTTTGCCTGTCTCCGTGTCTTCTTCCGGCCTTGGGCCTTGCGAAACTGGTCCGGGGGTGCGGTTCTCCCGCATCGCTGGTCGTCACAGCCCCCGGCTTGCGCCAGCTTCTACCTCGCTGTCAGTTGGCTCGTGACGCCATCCACACCTCCTCCGAGCCGGCCGATCAGCCAGTGGCCTGGCCCATCAACAAACCCGGTCGCCTCCCTTGGCCTTCCTTCCGGTTGGCCTTCCTTCTGGCCTCTCCTAGGGCAAGTGCTCGGCCGCTGCGCTCGAGGTGCAGGGCCATCTCAGTCGCAGACGGACTCCTATGACGATTCCCGTGCAGCCGTCTCTTCCGCCGGGATCACAGCTGAAGCCTCCGGGCTCTGTGTCACGCCATCCGCCGGACGGCAGTGGCCTGGGGTCAACCCGCGTGACCGAGCCGGGCTTCGACCTCCTCTGCGGAGGGTCGACTTCCTGGGCTCTCTTTGCCCTTCTCTCCTTGCGTGCCTGCCAACCCGGTGTTATCGTTCCCGTTATCGGTCACGGTAACGGTAACGGCGGCACCTTACACGACCGGGCAATCGGAGTCAATAGGCGAAGCCAGGTTCAGGCGATTTCCAGCGCTGGTGCTACCGTTGCCGCGCTGGCAGCGAGGAGGAACCGCACCGTGGCCCCAGCGAAGCGCCTTACGATCCGCGACATCGCGGCCGCAGCAGGCGTCTCCACGCAGACGGTATCGCGTGTCCTGAACAACCGGCCGGATGTCTCAGATGAGACGGCCGAGCGCGTGCGCCGGGTCATCCAGGAGACGGGCTACGCCCCCAACATGCTGGCCAGGAGCCTGACCCAGGGCCGGAGCCATGTCCTGGGCGTGGTCGCCTACGGGCTGCACTACTTCGGGCCGTCTCAGGTCCTGATGGCCATCGAGCGCCAGGCCGCCGAGATGGGCTACGCCATCATGCTGAATCTCATCCTCCAGCCCGGGACTGCCGCCGTCGAGCACCTGCTGGACGGGTTCACGGCCCGGCGGGTGGATGGTGTCATCTGGGCGATCCCCGAGGTCGGCGACAACAGGAGCGTGCTGCAGAGCCGCGTTGCCGACCTGCCGCTGCCGGTGATCATCGTGGGTGGCAGCACCGGGCGGCCCTGCCTGGCCTCGATCGCGATCGACAACGCCGCCATCGGCCGTCTGGCGGCCGAGCATCTCATCGGTGGCGGCGCCAGGCACGTGGGAATCATCACCGGGCCCATGAGCTGGTGGGAGGCGCGGCAGCGCCTGGAGGGCTGGCGCCAGACGATGGTCGCCCACGGCCGCACGATCGAGGACTGCCTGGTCGTCGAGGGTGACTGGACAGTCTCCAGCGGTGAGAGGGCCTTCAACCAGATCATCGACGTTTGTCCGGACATAGACGCCATCTACGCCAGCAACGACCAGATGGCACTGGGCGTCCTCCACGCGGCTCTGTGCCGGGGCATGCGCGTCCCGGAGGACCTGGCGGTGATCGGAACGGACAACACCGCCGAAGGCAGCCACTACTGGCCGCCCCTGAGCACAGTCGACCAGCCGCTCGGCCTGGCCGGCGAGATGGCCGTGAAGGCGATCGACGGCCTGATCGCCAGCTCGCGCACCATCCGTCGGGCGGCCGACGTCGCGCCCGAGATGACGCTGCTCGAGCCGGAGCTGATCGTGCGCCAGAGCACCCGGCCGGTGATGGCGAGCGCGACCCCCGACGTGGCGCCGGCGTCCGGTCATGGCGAGCCGATGTCCTCCAGGGTCCCGACGAGCTGACGAATCCCGGGCCTCGCCGAGGCTCGACTGATCCGCTCCTGCCCCCGAAACGTAAGTTCGTTGACAGCCCGGGGCGCCGATCCTAGACTCCCCCAGGGCTGCCGATCGGCAGCAGCAGCACGAGGTGCGCTTTCAGTGGACGGAACTATCCGCACGGCTGCGGCAGGGACCGCTGGCGTGAGCAGCGGCACTGCTGCGCGCGGGAGATCTGTGCCCATCGAGAGCTAGCCGGGGCGGCGTAGCCGCCGGACGAACCTCAGAGCCGTGGGCCAGATCGGGCCCCCGGCTTTTTTGATGCCCCGACACGGCGCCCGAAGGCGCCCTGCCCCACGGGCAAGCCGCGAGCCCTTTCGCTTCCCTACCCCACCGGCTCGCGGCGGAAGACCGCGAGCCTCACCCGAGGAACAGCAATGAGCATCGCGGTCCTGGACACGAACACGCCGGCCCACGGCTCCACCGTGGCGCCAGCACCCGAATCGGCAGCCAGCGCAGCCCGCCCGACCGGCCCCGCGGCTCTGGTCGTGGACCGAGTCACCAAGCGCTTCCGCGTGAACCGCCGCAAGCCGCCGGTCACGGCCGTGGACGACATCTCGCTGGAGATCCAGCGCGGCGAGATCTACGGCCTGCTCGGCGCCAACGGCAGCGGCAAATCCACGCTCATCCGGCTCGTCAGCGGGCTCCTGTCGCTCGACGCCGGCCGGGTCGAGGTCTTCGGCCACGACCTGGTCCGCGAGGAGATGGCGGTCAAGCGGCTCATCAACCGGGTCAGCGTCGACGCCGCCTTCTTCAAGAAGCTCTCACCGGCCGAGAACCTCTCCTTCGCGGCCCGCCTCTACGGCCTGGATGCCCGTGATGCACGGCGCAGGTCGATCGAGATCATGGCCCGCCTGGGCATCGGCGAGAAACGGCTCGGCCGCCCCGTCGAGGAGATGAGCCGGGGCATGCAGCAGAAGGTGGCCATCGCGCGAGCGATCCTGACCAGCCCCACGCTGCTGCTCCTGGACGAGCCGACGACCGGCCTCGACCCACGCTCCAAGCTGGACGTCCAGACGTTCGTCGAGGAGCTCAGGGC
>Ga0307435_1001161_pt1 | contig 11116 bp, 9 predicted proteins | sample SalMarWE160470MG_FD_202164 | JGI IMG/M metagenome (GOLD analysis project Ga0307435, IMG submission 202164) | Salt marsh sediment microbial communities from the Plum Island Ecosystem LTER, Massachusetts, United States - WE1604-70 | ecosystem: Environmental > Aquatic > Marine > Intertidal zone >... | reverse complement strand
TATTTAGAACTCACTTTTCAGCAAAGTTTTTGAGCTGGCGCTGCTCCTTATGGGCTAATCGTTGCTGCCGTAGAGCCAGTTCGCGTCAGTCAGCTCATAATCGATGATTTCATCGGGCCTGAAAAACAGTTTGATTTCCCTCTCAGCCGATTCGGCACTGTCCGAGCCGTGAACAAGGTTGTATCCTTTCGAGCAGCCAAAGTCCCCACGAATAGTACCCGGCTCGGCATCGTAGCCGAAAGTCGCCCCCATCATTTTGCGGGTCATCGCTATAACACCCTCAGCTTCCCAGACCATTAAAAATACCGACGCTGAAGATATATATTTTACCAATCCTTCAAAAAAAGGTTTGCCCTGATGAACAGCGTAGAGTTGGCGGGCCAGCTCTATAGAGATTTGTATGAACTTTGCAGCGACGAGCTTAAAGCCCTTGTTCTCAAATCGCCGAATTATTTCACCAGCCAGATGCCGCTGGATGCAGTCCGGCTTGATAATAACTAAAGTGCGTTCTGCCATTAGCTTTTTTCGTGGCTGTCTCGAGCCACGAAATATCACATCCCCTTTGGGACGATGTAAATCTCGACTCGTCTATTCTGTGGATTGCCTTTGTTGCCCGGCTCATTCGGCGCAATCGGCCGCAACTCACCAAAGCCCCGTACACTCATTCGCTTCTGGGCAACGTTGCTCGCGGACATTATGTTCAGCACCGATATGGCCCTGTGAACTGAAAGGTGCCAGTTGGTCGGATGGTTGGCCCGAGCAAAGCGAATAGGCTGATCATCAGTGTGGCCTGCAATTATAACATCAAATTCCGCGGCTTCTTTTGAATTCAAAATTGCACACAGCGACTTAATCGCTGCCACCGCCGCCGGCAATACGACATCGCTGCCGCTCTTGAAAAGCAAATCGCTCTTGAACTTCACGATGCCTGTGCTGGCGTCATAGGTAACCATTTCCTCCTTCTCGGCAAATTCTTCCAGAAGGGTACTCAATTCCACCGGCAGCGGAGCTCCGCCAAGACACTGCTCGCGCATCCTCGCAATCAATTCGTCCTTTTTGCCAAGGTGTACTTCAAGTGCGGTAATTTTTTGCTGCAGCGCCTCGACGTCGATACCGCCTCGTTGTTTGGCCTCGGCAAGCTGTATTTTTAATTGTTGAAGCTCCAGCGTCATAGCCTGCGTCTGGCTCTCAAGGTCCGCCTTTCTCTTGTTCAGTGCGGCGTTTCGCATCTTCAGGTCCTGCATCTCCTGGCCGCAGCCGGCTAACGGCACGAGACAGGCACATACAATGAAAAACACCGAAAGTTTGACAGTTCGCATCATTCAATCCTTTCCATGAGATTTAAGACAAAACTACTCTGAACATCCTTATTATAAAAAAGCTCTTCACCTCCGGGCTATTACAGCCCGACAAATTCGGCATCTTTCATCACCCTCATTCATAAATAACCCTATTTGTCTGTGTCCGTCAAGAATAAACTTACAAAATATTTTCTCCCCGCCCGATAATTTCCTTGATTTCTGCATCTTGTCTTGATAAAATCCTAAGAGAGAGATTATAGGCAATGGAAACCAGAACCTTTTTCATGGAGGGCATAGAAATATGAGAAATCCAATCCCGTTTGCTCTGATTGTTTTGGTGCTGGGTCTGGCGGGCAACGTTTCGGCTGAACTGCCAGCGGGATGGTCGAGCCAGGACATCGGTACCGATGGTGGTAGTGCTACATGCGACGACGTCAATGGCGTCTGGACTATTGTAGCCGACGGCAGCGACATCTGGAATACTTCCGACCAATTTCACTACGTGCACCGGCCGGTACGTGGCGACTGCGAGATAATCGCCCGGGTCCAAAGCTTGGTGTTTACAGCTTATTGGGTTAGGGCCGGTGTGATGATTCGCGAGACGCTCGATCCCGGTTCCAAACACGCGATTATGGCGATGACGGCAACTCAGGGCCTCCTGGCCGCCTAGCGTCAGGAAACCGACGGCACTACCTTCCGTTGTTATTCCTCCTTCCTCTCGTTCCCTAAGTGGGTCAAGTTGGTGCGCGAGGGTGATAGCCTTACGGGTTACTATTCGGATGACGGCTTTTCGTGGAGCCAAGCTTGCGACACCAGCTTGATCGTCTCGATGCCACTGGATGTGTATCTTGGCTTGGCCGTCACGTCGAATAGCAGTGGAATATTTACCACGGCCGTAATTAACAACGTAACCATCACCGACTTTGCCTACAACCCTAGCCCATATGATGGTGCCGTAGACGTACCCATAGATGCAAATCTTGGCTGGACACGCGGAAAATATTGCATTCAGGACCAGGTCTACTTCGGTACCAACTCTGCTTCTCTGCCTTTGGTTGGCACAATAACAAACATGTCGTTGCCGCCGTTTTATGAGCCACTTTCAGACCTTATCACGAGCACGACTTACTACTGGCGGGTCGATGAAACAGATTCAAATACAATGCATACGGGTAATTTGTGGAGCTTTACCACTGTATCCGGAAGTGCCCGATGTGATTCCCCTGCTGATGGTGAGGGGATTATCGGCGACAATTACCCTTCGGAACCGCCCTACACACATATATGGACGAAGCTTGATTTCTTACCAGGCCCGACCGCCGTAAAGCACACAGCTTACTTCAGCGATGTTTACGCGGAGGTGTTCAACCGCGTCCAGGACGCTAACCTCGGCTCACCGCCATTCGGAGACTATCTGGGATTTGAGTACACATATTTTGTAGGTTACCCTTTGGTTCCCCCGGCTAATGACACTCTTGTTCGAGGCACATGGTACTACTGGTGTGTCGATGAGACCGACGCTCTGGATAATACGTATCCTGGCGATATCTGGGAATTTGGTATTCAGGGCCATAAAGCCTTTAATCCCAACCCAAAAAATGGTGCCGAATATGTGGACCCGAATGTGCTACTTACCTGGCGGCAGGGTATCAGAGTCACTAAGCACGATATTTACATGGGGACCGACTTTAATGATGTGAACAATGCTTTTTACGACCCTTTATTTCAACCGCCGGAATTTCTGGCTACCACATGGGCTTGGGAACCGAACATATTCGTGACCGGTCTTGTATTCAACACCAAGTACTACTGGCGGGTTGACGAGGTCTATAATCGCATTGGCCCGTTTTTCCCCGGCGAGATTTACAAAGGCGATATCTGGGAGTTTACTACGACTCCGTCCGGCTTGGGTACGATATACTATGAGCTATGGGAGAATATCAGCGGTTATTTGGACGCTCTTCTGGCTGACCCGTGCTACCCAGGTTACCCGACATCAAGCGGGCAGTTAACAGCATTCGATACGGAGCCGGTCCTGCCCGATATAGACTACTATGGAGGACAGATTGAAGGATTGCTCTATCCGCCGATAACAGGCGACTATACTTTCTGGATTGCCACTGACGAAGATGGTGAGCTGTGGCTGAGCACTGACGAGAAGCCATGCAGCGCCGAGTTGATTGCCTACATCCCTGCAGGCAGCTACGCAAACCCTTACGAGTGGGAAAAGTACCCATCGCAGAATTCAGAGCCAATTTCGCTGGACAACACCAGAAAATACTACATTATGGCCCGGTGGAAGGAAAACTTGGGCGATGACCACTGTATGGTGGCCTGGCAAGGTCCCTCTATGGCTGAAAAGGAAGTCATCCTTGGTGGTAATCTGGCGCCGTTTTTTCACCACCCGTGGGCCTGGCTACCTACCCCGAGCAATGGGGCAAACGTGGGCGAGGAGGAGACAATTTCTCTCAACTGGTTGCCGGGAGATGGAGTGGTTTCACACGATGTGTACTTCGGCACCGACCAGGCCGCTGTGACCGATGCCATTCGGATTTCGCCCGAGTTCCATATCAACCTTCCACTTGTCACTGAGTCGTATATGGTTACGGATCTTGTTCCATTTACGACTTACTACTGGCGTATCAATGAGGTAGATGAGTCCAATGTTAGTAAAGGCTGCATTTGGTTCTTCATAACTGATATAGATTGCAATGGTAACGGAATCCCGGATGATATTGATATTGCCACAGGCACAAGCCAAGACATCAACGGAAACGGTGTTCCGGATGAGTGTGAACCGGACTGCAATGGCAATGGCATTCCGGATAGTTATGATATTTCACAGGGAACAAGTAGCGACATTAATAATGATGGAATACCTGACGAATGTCAATTTGACATCATGATTGTACCGTTAGCTGTGTTGGATGACCCTGCCCAGACCAGCGAAGTCCGAACAGAATTGCCCGAGTCGATTGCTGAGGCACCGGCTGGCAGTACATACTACATAGAAATCTGGGCAACCGATAGTGGTTCCAATGAAAATACGGGGCTAACGAGCGTGTACGTTGGTATTTCATTCTGCGGCCAGATGAGCGCAACTGAATTACAGCATGGCACGATATTTACAATGTTCCCAAGCGGAACAATTCAACCGAGCGGCGTTGATGAGGTTGATGAGTTTGGTGGCTCGTCACTCCCGAGTGGTATCGAGCCGAACTGGGTGCGGGTTGGATGGGTGGAAATGAGTGCTGACGACGAGGTATCGGTTTGCACGGTATCGCTTCTTCAGAGCTTTGGTGGCGTGGCGGCATTGGATCGCGGGCTGATCGTTTGGGAGGATATCTATCTTGGCTCGCTCACACTGCTTCGGGACTGCAATGGCAATGGTATTCCGGACGTCAATGACATTGCCAACGGGACGAGCAAGGACTGCAACGGAAATGGTATCCCGGATGAATGTGATATAGCAAGAGGCGACTCGAGTGACTGTAACGGTAACGGCAAACCGGACGAATGCGACATTGCCGACGGTACCAGCACGGACGGGAACGGTGACGGCATTCCGGACGAATGCCAGTTAGACATGCGTGTTGTGCCGGTGGCAACGATGATTGACCCTAATATTACGAGTGAAGTCCGCACCACGCTGCCCGATTCCGCAGAAGCGGTCGTAAGGGGCAGCATCTACTATTTGGAGATCTGGGCCAGCGACGTTGGTAATACGAATACCGGCCTTACGGGCGTATACGTTGACCTGTCGTTCTGCGGAGACACGAGTGCGACGGGTATCGAGCACGGGACGATCTTTACGACAAGCCCAAGCGGTACGATTGGTCCAGACAGTGTGGATGAATTTGGCGGTTTGGCTGTTCCCGATGGCGGCGGTATCGAGCCGGTATGGATTCGCGTCGGTTGGGTCCGGATGAGTGCCGACGTCGACACCCCAAGTTGTACAATCAATCTTTTGCCCAGTTCAACGGGGGTGTCGACATTACACGGAGGGATACTTCCGTGGGTATATGTAGAGCTTAATACAGTCAGCCTTGAGATTACACCGCCGGCTCGCTCGTATGACCTGGACGGCGATACGTTCATCGGTCCTGGTGACTGGAGCTATTTTGTCGGCTCGTGGTTGCAAGCTGTTCCACCGGCCGATGAAGAAGACGACTTTGACTGTGATTGTTTTGTGGGAGTTGGTGACCTGAGCTGGTTTGCTACAGGCTGGATGAAGTCTACGGACGATCCGACGATTCTTTATCCTCCGTGCCCGGACCCGAATTGCGGCGAAAGCATGTCTGCGGGCTCGGCGAATGCCGGTATGATGTTAACTGAAACGGGCACATTAGACACGTCGACGGACGTGGCTTTTGAGGTGGTTGTTCTGGATGCCCAGTCTGGTTCTGATACGACCACCACGCTTCCGGTGTCGGTGGACCAGATAACGAGCGGGCAGACGTACTACGTTGAGGTATGGGTTAGCGATGTGGGCGATATCGACACCGGTATTACTTCGGCCTATGTGGATTTGAGCTTTCCCGGTGACGCTTTGAGCGTTGTGAGCATTTCTCACGGGGGGATCTTTACAGCGGTTCCTGATGGTTCCGCCGGTTCGTCAGTTATAGATGAGCTGGGCGGCTCGACGCTGTCTGAGGGGATAGGTGTGGAACCTCAATGGGCTCGCGTAGCCGTTGTTCAGATGTACGCAGACGCAGAGCCTCCGTTCACATTGTTTACGCTTTCACCCAGCAGCACAGGGATCAGTGCCTACGGGCGAGGCATTATTCCTTGGAACGATATCTGGCTGGGCAGCGTGAGAATTCCTGAACTGACCTGTGATCTGAACGGTGACAACCAGGTCGACTTCGACGACGTTGCCATCCTCGCCAATCAATGGGGGCAGGCGTCTAGTGACCCATCCGCAGACATCGCCCCAGAGCCCCCTGATGGAGTGGTCGATTGGTTCGACCTTGCTCTAATGGTCGAATACTGGCTTGAAGGTGTTAATCCCTAAGTTGGTTGGAATTCAGGAATGAATCGAGGCCGTTTATTATTTTGATCTGTTCCTGCAGAAAAGCGATAATAATCAGGCTCTGAGTTACGTAGTAAGTCCATTGGGCCAGGCATATGAAAAAATGGGCGAGACCGATTCAGCCGCACAGTTATATGTAGAATTTATAGAAACTGCTGATCCCAACGATCCCCTGATAAAAACTATAAGCTCCAGACTTGCGGAATTAACATGGACACAGAATTGATTAAGGAGAGGCCCGTTATGAAAACGACAACGCGAGAATCCATAGCCATTTTCCTGGCCGGTTTGTTATTATTATCAAGCTTCACCACTCCGGCGACAGCGTGTTGTGAGCCTCCTGCTCCGCCCTGTTATCGATGTGAGGCTGGCGTATTGGTATGGGACTGTGGTTCTAATGACAATTGCTGCAACGGGTCTTGTTGCCCTAATAGATGCTGTAATGACGTTTGCTGTAGTTGCCCCACTGCCGAATGCTGCGGCTTCGATCATGTCTGTTGCTATAATTCTTGCTGTAATCTCACTTGTTGTGATGATCCTGAGGAACATTGCTGCGGTGGCCATTGTTGCAGTAATGCGTGTTGTTCCAGGACCTGTTGTGATCCCGGGGAATCCTGCTGCAGTTCAATATGTTGCATTAGTGGTTGTTGCAGTGTTACCGGAGCATGCTGTGGCATCACCGGGGACGAGTGCTGTGATGATCGGATCTGCTATGACCCTGCAACGGAAAAGTGTTGCGGAAATGGAGATGGCCACACATGCCTTAATGAACAGACCTGCTGTGGTGACTTCGGGTGCTGTTTGGCAAGCCAATGTTGTGACGAGGGCGTATGCGAAGCACTTGAAGGATGCGAGAGTTGCATAAATGGTGTTACCACAGATGACAAGGACAAGTGCCCAGGAGAGTGCAAGAATTGCACCGATGCTCAGTGTCATGATGATGACTCCTTGTGTGACCCAGGTGATGTATGCGTCAACGGGACGTGCTGTGACACTGCTTGGGCTGGGAACTGCTTTGTAACGGCTGAGGATCTTGACTACGCTCCCGAGAACTGTCTTCCGCTCCCCGGTGGCCAATGCGGGGGTGGCCCTGGTAGCCACATTGCAGTCGGCTGGGAGCAGGCTCCGACACATCAGGATCAAGAGGGGCCTGGTACGGTGGATGTGGATGGATGTGCAGATGTTACATATGCCCAATGTACCACTTATTGGGATGGCGGCTTTGGGTGGCAATGTTTGCTTGACGACCATTTAGGGAATATTACTAAGAACTTCGGAACACATGAAGAATGCCCCAGCGAATAATAATGAATATAGAGTTGAGATTGAATGCGATAGGAGAAGTATTATGAAGACCTTATGGACAGTAAGCCTGGTTATGATGTGTCATTGCCCGGTTTTTGCGAGTAAAATCAGGGTGATTTCCGTGGAGGAATTCAATGAAACCATAATGCCCGGAATTAGAAAAGCTGAAAACTCTATGCACAATTTCGAAATAGAGTTTGAGGTATCAGTGCAACAAAGGCCGTTGAGTTCAACTTCAGATGACTGGAAAGACTCCGGTCAGTATGCAAAGGTAAGACTTTTGTCGGACGGGCAAAGAAAAGGCAAAATAAAAATAGATGTCTTAATAGAGAAACGTGGCGGAAGAGTCATAAATGAGAGGTCCTACGCGATAAGCTATAATGGTAAGCAGGGGAAAAAACTTTTTCGTGGCAAAACTTTAAGGGACAAAACATCGGAAGTAAAAGAGTGCACGATCTTATCAAGTCGGTCTGACACTATCAGGAGTGAGATGTCTGCGGGTTTCTATGGGAACCCTTTCATATTGAACTTCTTGGGATATGGCAAAGACCGGAGTTTTTCAGAGAATTTGAAAGGATTGATGGACCCAAAGGTCAAGCCTCCTTCGAATTGGTCGAGAAATATAGACTTGGTCAAGTTCGAGAATACAGAATGTGTTCGTATAGAAATCGAAGGAGTAGGAGTGGTTCGGACTACATACTGGCTTGACCCTGCGAGAAATTACGCTCCATTAGCACATGAACATAGATATTGGGACAAAGAGGGAAAAGAGGTAGTCGGCTTGTTTAGGAAAGTGCTGAAATTCAAAAAAATGTCGGATGATATATGGTTCCCTGCAAAAACGCAGGCAGAAGGAAGAGGAATTAAGACTGAAGTCAGGAAAACAATAACCGTTTCAGAAGTAAGAATTAATATAAAAGACTTAAGAGATGTCGACTTCGACCTAAGCATCCCTGATGACTATAAAATTATTGATAAGACGACGAAGTAATGCTATATGGCTTATATGTTGATAAGGAAAAAACACAAATATGCAGGGTAGTTGTTCAGCGATATGAGGGAAGGGAATTGAAGTTATGAAAAGAAATATCTTCGGACTGAGTATTTTCTTGTTCGTTTCGGTTTCTGGGTGCAGCGGCATGCCGGCTGAGAATGATTCTTCGGCGCCTAAGACAGTTGGCGGGCCTGCGTTGTGGCTTGATTCCAAAGAAGTCGATCTGGGCACCATCCGGTCCGAGCAGGTGACGATTGTCGGGACGATTCCCATAATGAACGACGGTGACAAGCCGTTGGAAATTCTCAGGGTCAGCGGCCCGTGCGCCTGTTTCATGGGGTCGTCGGGAGACAAAGTCGTCCTGCCCGGCGAAGGCGGGTTGATCATAGTTGAGTTCGACAAGAACAAAATCGATTCAGGCGCCGTCAAGCAGCTGGTCACGATAAAGACCAACGACCCGAAAAACGAACTGGTCCGTGTGTATTTCACGTTTGAGGTCGCTCGCAGCGATTCCGAAGAAATACGCATGCTTCGCACGGAATTGGCTAATGTAAAGAAGGAACTGCAGCTTTTGCGGGCCGATATGAAGAAGGTTCTGGTTGCTCTTAACAACTGGGCTGCAGGCCGTGCAGTTGCGGCGGCTCCGCCCAAGGCGACGGCGCGGGCGGTCGATACAACAGTTTACAATGTCAAGGTGGATTCTTCACCTATCCTGGGCAAGACCGATGCCCCCGTTACCATCATCGAATGGACCGATTTCCAATGTCCGTACTGTGTACGAGAGTATCCGAAGCTCAAGGAGATTCTGGCCGCCTATCCCGACAAGGTTCGCCTCGTCTTCAAGCATCGCCCACTCGGCTTTCACAAGCAGGCCAAGCCTGCGCATGCGACGGCCCAGTTGGCTATGGAACAGGGCGGCTCGGAGTTATTCTGGAAAATGCACGACAGGATAATCGCGAACCCGAAAGCCCTCGAGATCAAGGATCTACGAGCTCATGCCGAGGCCCTGAAGCTCGATCTTGCCAGGTTCGACGCAGTGATGGCTGATCCGAAGCAGATTGATCAATTTCTCAAATCGGATTTAGACGAGGCGGCAAAGTGTAAAGTCAGCGCCACACCGACTGTGATGATCAATGGCCTGAAGCTTACCAGCCGAAGCATCGAAAGTTACAAAGCCCGCATAGATGAATTGCTGAAGAGTGCAGCTGGCAATTAAAGTTTCACTTGTATGTCTTCTTATGAAGGCTCATTTTTGTTTCTTGATTTGTTTTCCACTATTTTACTACGTACAACTGCCGGAATAGCTGTTGTCCGTCTTATCCTGCTGCTAAGGAAAAGGCAATTAGCCGAAGCAAATAGGATTTCGTAAAGAATCCCCAGTTTTTTTCGTGCTGTTTAGCCCGTTAGAAAGAAATCCCTGCTTTCTAACGGGGTTTACACAAAAATTGAAAAGCAGTTAGCTCTTTGGCAAGTTCAGAGACCGAAGCGCAGACAGAAATCGACAATTTGAATGGCGATGGCAACCCGGATACAAGGTCGTATGTCGTCGCTGTGACAGACACGGGTGTCGTAACTATAACAGCATCGCCGTATCCCAGCCTGTCGGCACAAAATCTGCCATCGGGATGGAGCCTCACCGGCACAGCAGGTACAAAGATAGATAATCTCACATATACCGTCGACAGGACCACACCTGGAGTCACAGCAATTACCGCTACCTGTGGCTCTTCCTCACAAATAACTAAGATTTACGTCGTTGAGGTTGACAAGATTGAAATCAACTATACGGGAAGTGAGTGGGATGATGTTACGAGAGAGACAATTGTTGTTTTGAAGGGCACAAAATACAATTTCAAGGCTGTTCCGAACCCGACGGATGTCGGTTGGCCGGCGAATTCGCCCGTTTGGTCGGGGGTTGCAAGCGGAACCGGCGAGACGATTGAGGCTACCTTCGACAGCAGCGGCACAAAGACACTAACTGCCAAATGCGGGTCTGGCGATACAGGAAAAACGGTTACAATAGACGTGATTGTACCAGAACTTAATACAGTTACATATTTCTCTGACCACACAATACACAATGTTTCTGAACCACAGTATCAAAGAGACCCTTACCGAAATGAGCCTGCCTGTTGGACAAAGGGCGCAACAGCTATGGCTAAGGTTACCTTCTGGTATTCGCAAAACCTGACGTTCTCTACACCTAATGTAGTAGTTTGTGCTGAAACTACCGGCGACTCTTGGAATATTGCAGACTGGGGCGATTCGTCATCAAGTACCTTTGGCACGCCATGGCCGACAGACCAGATAGCCTGTATAGCTGAAGGTACTATTAACAACGATGTACAATATCGCGATTATTCTGCCGAGTGGAAATATAAATGCCCGGATGGCACGAACGAGTGGATTACGACAACAACGCAGAACAATTGCCGACTATATGTCGTATTAAATACACCAACACAGCCTCAGTCTGAACCCTGG
>Ga0307435_1001160_pt1 | contig 11129 bp, 12 predicted proteins | sample SalMarWE160470MG_FD_202164 | JGI IMG/M metagenome (GOLD analysis project Ga0307435, IMG submission 202164) | Salt marsh sediment microbial communities from the Plum Island Ecosystem LTER, Massachusetts, United States - WE1604-70 | ecosystem: Environmental > Aquatic > Marine > Intertidal zone >... | reverse complement strand
TGTCGGAACTAAACCTATGATATATCACCCGATTGAGAAACTTCTCGGCGCGGGGATTGATGAGATTCTGATAGTGACGGGTGTCGAGCATATGGGTGACGTAGTCAACCTGCTCGGCTCGGGAAAAGATTTCGGCTGCCGGTTCACTTATAAGGTTCAGGACCGGGCAGGCGGAATCGCTCAGGCGCTTGGCTTAGCGGAAAACTTTGCCCAAGGTGAACGCATAGTTGTGATACTGGGAGATAATGTTTTTCAGGCAAAGCTGAAAAAATATGCAGATAAGTATCGAAGGCAAAAAGACGGGGCCAGAATATTGTTAAAAGAGGTTGATAAACCAGAGAGGTTCGGCGTGGCTGAAATCGAAGGCAATAAAATAACAAATATCGAGGAAAAGCCTGCCAGTCCAAAAACAAACCTGGCAGTTACAGGTGTCTATTTTTATGATGAGGCTGTATTTGATATCATAAAACAATTGAAACCGTCTGCGCGGGGCGAGCTGGAAGTAACCGATGTCAATAACGCTTATATCAAAAAGGGGCAAATGGAATATGATATTCTCGACGGCTGGTGGTCAGACGCGGGGACCTTCGAGTCATTAAGTTTTGTAAACGAACTTATTATTAAGGAGCCGCCTGAATGAATAAAAAAATTGCACAACTGAAAACGGTCTTTAACAAAGACGGAATCATAATCAGGGGCACCGATACGTTGATAGACGGTGTGGCAGTAAGAAGGGCAAAGGTCATCCCCGACGAGCGAGGCAGACTCGGAGAGATTATGCGGGCGGACGATGAGTGGTTCGAGAAGTTCGGACAGGTATATTTTACAACGACATATCCGGGCGTAGTCAAGGCGTGGCATTATCATAAAAAACAGACAGACCATTTTTACGTTGTCAGGGGAACCGTGAAAGTCGCTTTATACGACGGAAGGGAAGATAAAAAAACAAAAGGCGTAGTTAATGAGCTTTATCTCGGTGAGCATAACCCGGGACTATTGCGGATACCGCCCGGAGTATGTCACGGCTGGATGTGCGTAAGCAAAACAGAAGCTTATATAGTAAACGTCGTTTCGGAGATGTATAACTACGAGCAGCCGGACGAATTCCGCATCGACCCACATAATAATGACATACCCTATGACTGGACTCGCAGGGATGGCTAACGAAAAGCTGATTATCTTAGGCGGAAAAGGAATGCTGGGCTCCGACGTTGCAAGTCTTTGCCGCCAGAAAAAGACAAGCTTCGAATCTTTTGACCTTCCTGAATTCGATATAACGAACTATAAACAACTGGCGGATGTACTGCAAAGGGCAGATTTGGTAATAAATTGCGCTGCTTACACCGACGTCGAAGGGGCAGAAAGCCAGAAAGAACAGGCATTCAAGATAAATGCAGAGGCGGTCGGCAGGCTCGGAAAAATTGCAAAAGAGACGGGGCTATGGGTTCTGCATATCAGTACGGATTTTGTATTCGACGGCAGAAGCGACAGAGCCTATACAGAGGCAGATTCCCCGAATCCAATAAACGTTTACGGGCAAAGCAAGCTGGCAGGAGAGCAGCTTCTGGTTGCAAGCGGCTGTCGCTGCTGTATAATACGTGCGGAATGGACGTATGGACCGGGCGGCAATAATTTTATTAGCAAACTGATACGAAATGCCAGGGACAGAAAAGAGCTCAATGTCGTCGATGACCAGATTGGTTCGCCAACAGCAACGACTGAGGTTGCAAAAGTGATATTAAAGATGGCGAGCCTGAAACAGGAAGGTCTATTTCATTTTGCGGCAGAAGGTTTTGTCAGCCGGTACGAGATGGCCAGATTTATTTTTGATAAGCTCAACTTACCGGTAAAGCTAAGAAGCTGTAAGACAAAGGATTTTCCAAGTGCAGCACAGAGACCTCTAAACAGCAGATTCGACTGCAGCAAGATAAGTAAGCTGCTCGATGAACCCATAGAGCGATGGGAAAAGCCCCTTGATCGCTTTCTGGAAAAATTAACTGATAAAGGCTTTTATAAATAAAATGAAAAATATTCTTGTAACAGGCGGAGCAGGATTTATAGGCAGCAATTTTGTCAGGATGGCGCTATCAGAACAGCCTGATACATTCATTGTCAATCTCGATAAACTTACGTATGCAGGCAATCTCAAAAATCTTGACGGCTTTCTCGATAAGACAAACCATAAATTCGTCAAAGGTGACATCTGTGACGGACTACTGGTCGAGAAGCTGATAGAGGAATACAAAATCGAAGCAATAATCAACTTTGCCGCGGAAAGTCACGTGGACCGCTCAATTGCAGCCCCCAAGATATTCATAGAGACCAATATCAAGGGGACATTGACACTGCTCGAGGCGGCGCGTGAGAAAAAAATTAAAAGATTCATACAAATATCCACCGATGAAGTTTACGGTGAGCTCGGCAGTGAGGGCAAATTCACCGAGCAGACGCCTTATCATCCGAATTCACCGTATTCAGCAAGCAAGGCGGCGGCTGACCATCTGGTGAGAGCCTTCGGGCACACCTGGTCTCTGCCTTATAATATAACCAACTGCTCAAATAATTACGGGCCTTACCAGTTTCCGGAAAAGATGATACCGCTGATGGTAAACAATGCACTCAATGATAAGGAGCTTCCGGTCTATGGGGACGGGCTGCATATTCGAGACTGGCTTTATGTTTACGACCACTGCACTGCTGTCTGGAAGGTTCTCACGGAGGCTGAGCCGATGAAGACTTACAACATCGGCGGCTGCAATGAGAAAACCAACCTCGATGTCGTTCATCTGATACTTGAGCGTCTGGGAAAGCCGAGAACACTGATAAAGCACGTAACGGACCGGCCCGGCCATGACAGAAGATATGCCATCGATGCATCCAGAATTATGAACGAACTCGGCTGGAAGCCTTCTGTCAGCTTCGAAGACGGCCTATTTAAAACTATAGACTGGTATCTGAAAAACAAGCAATGGCTTGAAAATGTGGTTTCAGGTGACTACCAGAAATATTACGAAGAAATGTATTCAAACCGATAGGGGCAAAGGAATGTCACTTCTATGGCGGAGCTGGTTAAAAACAAGGCAACCATCTGTATTGTGAATTATAAAACAGTTGACTTTACGAAGCTGTGTTTGCGCAGCATCCGCAAATTCACACATTATCCGTATGAGGTAATAGTCGTCGACAATAATTCGCAGGATGAATCCCTCGAGTACCTAAAAGGCCTGAAATGGATACGACTATTGCAACGTGACACAATCGGTGACTCGGGCGGCGGGCATTCTCATGGTGCAGCACTTCAGCTTGGATTTGAAAATTGCACAAATGAGTTTTTTGTATCTATGCACTCAGACACGTTCGTTCAAAAAAATAACTGGCTTACAGAATTAATAAGCTGCTTTAATAATGACGAGGAAATTGCCTGTGTAGGTTCGGGCAAAATCGAGCTATTGCCACAATGGCGGATTTGGCTTAAAAAAGCGACAGATTTTCGGACGTTTAAGCGCCAACTTCTGCGGGAGCCCGACCCGCAGGGCAAGTACAGATATTACAACCGGACGATATGCTGCCTATATCGTACAGATATTTTAAATAAGGAAAACCTTTCATTTTTACCCGACAGAGATAAAGAACTTACCGCCGGTAAAAGGCTTTATTTCGAGCTTGTTGATAAAGGATATAAGACGGTAGAGCTTGCGGCGAAGGTTTTAGGTCAATATGTTATTCATCTTGCACACGCAACGCAGGCGACTAATCCAGCCGAGTTTACATTGCGAAAAAAAACCGTAAAAAAATGCAGCAGACGAATCAAAAAGGTCTTCTCTTCAGGTATAATACAGCAAGTTCTCAACGACAATTCGCTGGATCAATAAATGAAAAAAATAAGTAACATTGTTTTTACAAAAAATAGGCCTTTACAGCTTGAAGGCTATCTTGAAAGTCTGCACAAGCACTTCCCTGCAGATTCGATACAAACCTTTGTGCTCTGGAAACAGCAGCTATTTACAGAACAATACCAAGAACTTTTCAAGTACTTGCCGAACTGTACTGTTATTAAGGAAGGTGATTTTTCCAGCGACTTTTTCAATATTTTAAACCAGACAGATACAAAATACATTCTTTTCGGCATCGATGACGTCGTATATTTTGACTCCGTACCGTTTGAAATTATTGAACAAACCTTCGATAGATTCGATGATATATTCGGTTTTTCCCTAAGATTCGGCGAAAACGTGCTCTCCAACAACGAGGAAAAAACAACAGAAATCGAATTCGGCGGACAAAAGATATATAAGGTAAACTGGCGGCAAGGCCAAACGAAAACAACAAGGTATCCGTTCGAGCTTTGTGCTACGATTTATCGCACCGAGCTTGTCAAGAAAATTATAAATTCGTCGCGGAACAGCAATCCATTAGCAGTCAAATTGTTCTCGCCTAACACGGTTTTAATAAAGGGGCTGAAAAAAATCGGCTTAGCCAGGAAGGTCCTGAAAAGATTCGGCTATTTTCACAGCCCCAATACACTTGAAAGCTGGAACTGCAGATGGTGTCAGGACAATAAGGACAAGCTTCCGGCCTGTATTTATTTTCAGAAACTCTGTGCTTCTGCGATTCAGGTAAATATGGTCAACACGACGACAAGAAATAAAGGCAAATATGACGAAGGCCTTACTGTCGAAGCTTTAAATGATAAATACAAAAAAGGCTGGCGGTTCGACATCGACTTTATCAGTAAAAACAAACCTTATGATACCCATTGCAAAGAAAAATATTTTCATTTATATTTATCCAGGGCCAATAACCCTTAAAAAAAATCAGAGCATACTCAATTATGACCATACTGACAAAGATTAAGACAGTATTACCGTTACAGAAGAAACTTGAAAAAATTCAATGACTTAATGGAAAAATACGGAAAACCGGTCTTCTTCAAAGACCGCCTGGATAAGTTAGATACAGCATAGTATAATTATTGCATAGGTGATTCAATGTCTTTCGCTTTGCCAAGCCGGGTCAAGTCTGGTCAAATGAAAACAGTATTAACCCAAATGGCCAAAAGGCTCGATAATTTTGGAGATATATACGTACACTTCACAAACCACAAGTAAGGAGAGTCGATAATGGCTGTGATAAAAGCAGACTTCAAGATGCGACCGAAACACAACTGGTATTCAAAAATTGTGCGGAAGTTTTATAAAATCAGGGTCAATAAAATGAAGCCCAAAAATCCAATCCCAGATAGACAAATATTGGAAAAGGCACAAAAGGAAAAAGAGCTTGTAATCCAACCTGTCTGCGGCGGGCTCGGAGACCATTTAACCTACGCCTCCCTGCCGGAACTATTATTGAAACAAAAAGGTATTAAAACCTATATTTCCAATTACTCCGTATTTGACAGCAAGGCCGTTTGCGACTTCGTCTGGGGATATAATCCATACATAGAATTCACGGACAGAAAAGGCTGGTTCACTTACCAGCAACTCGAACACGGCTTTTTAACGATGGATAAATATTTCCAAAGCTTATTTGAATTAGACGGTGATGGTTTACCAAAAATATATTATAAGCCGAAAATAATAGAAGAAATCAAAGGGAAAACCATCGTTGATACATCTTTTGGGCCGACAGGAAAGGCAAATGGTTACTTCGAGCCTGATTTTGAAAAGAAATTCATAGAATATTTTAAAAAAGAAAGTCACGAATTTGTTTTAATATTACATAGACACAGTAACAGGAAAAATAGACTTGAAGAAAAGTTAAAAAAGGCTTTCAGTCCGGCCTGTTACGAAATAAGAACGATACAAGAACTTGTGGATGTTTTGTCTTCGGCTGAAAACAGGTACCTTTTACATTCCGGAACCGCCTCAATAAATGCTGCGCTGAACAAAAAATCAAATGTGTTGAATTATTATAAACCTCCCGCATGTAATCATTTTAAGTACAGTTGTAATAACCATATAGATTTATTGGATGTATAATTAAAAGAAGGAATCTTATGTCATTTGAAACAAAAAAAGCTAATAAAAGAAGAAAAAGAAGTAATCTTTTCACCAATATGGCATTTGTCGGCAAAGGAATAGACATTGGATGTGGTATAGATTTACTCGAAAAAAGAGCGTTCAAAAAAATCACATCAATCGAGGGATTCGACCTCGAAGATGGGGATGCTCAAAATATTGATAAATATAGAGACAAAGAGTCATACGATTTTGTTTACTCATCCAATTGTCTCGAACATATGGAAAATCCCACAGAGGCTCTTAAAAGCTGGTATTTATTAGTTAAGCCTGAAGGTTTTTTAATATTCACAGTACCCGATGAAGATTTATATGAGCAGGGTTTTTGCCCATCGAAATTTAATAAATACCATAAGTGGACATTTACAATTTTCAAGACAAAATCCTGGAGCCCAAAATCGATAAATATTATAGATTTGTTAAAAATTTTAGAACCTGTGAAAGTTCACAAGATTGAAACTATTGATACAAAATACGATTATAATATCAAAGGCGTTGACCAAACCAAAAAAAAGGCAGAAGCTTTCATCGAGATTGTCCTACAAAAAAAAGGTGAATAGGTATACAAACATAGTACTGCACTCTAATTTGTACAACAGAAGAACCAAAATTGAGAGTTCACAAACTGGAAAAGATTGTAACATACAAAGTTAATTGTATAATGAAATCCAAGCGAAGGGATAGTGAATATAGAAGCTATTAAAATACCGGGCGTGAAAACATTCAAGTGAACAAAAATAACAGGAACCGAAAACATCAAATTTGGAGAAAATATTATAATTGATGATTTTGTATTCATCCAAACGGAGGTTTGCCCAGAAGCCTAAGCCGCTTAACAAACCTATATATATAACCCTTCCTATTTTGCCTAATTTAGAAGAATTAAGCAACAAATTTGAAGAAATCCGGGAAACCGGCTGGCTGGCGAATAATACTCCACAGAATCAGGCTCTTGATGAAACACCGCTGTCGGAACTCGGAGTTCCTTATCCGTCCTTGTTTAACAATGGAACAATCGCACTTATAATCGCATGTCGAAGTCTTCGCCTCACTTCCAGTATAATTTACACCAGTACATAAGTCTTCTGCAATAAAAATGATAACATACGAAAACAATCCGAAAGAAAATAAAAACCGCAATAAAAAACCTCGAGAGCAGCTATTCGGTCCATCCGATCCATATATTAAATTTCTTGTCGAAAACAAACAAAGCAAATTCTTCTGTTGTCCCTATCCGGGCAATCCCGGAGACCATCTGATTCGTGAAGGGACAAACCGGCTTCTGGCAAAGCTGCAGTTACATACGACAAGTACTCCGTATCAGGCTAATCTTCTACTTTATCCCGGCGGCTGCCCATCGATGTGGCCGATAGTGATGGAAGGAATCGTCGAGACTATGGAGCAATTTCCGGATAAAAAAGTCGTCATAGGGCCGGCTACTTTTGAATATGGCTTTACGGATTGGCCTGGAACCTTTACCAGATACGCAGACAGAATTGCAGGCCTTTTCTGCCGGGACAAACGCAGTTTTCAAAATCTAAGTCAGGCGAAACTGCCTGAAGTAATTGTTAAAGGACTCTCGCACGATACGTCTCTGTACCTGAAAGATTCACCACTTATTCAGGACCTAAGGGCGAAAGTCCGCGAGGAATATATCCTGGTTGCGCTAAGGCGTGATAAAGAGACGTACCCGGGTTCAGAGGAAAAACTGGCAAAAAAAATCCTGCCTCTATTGAGCCGGAAACTGTCAAAGAAAATTCTGCGCTGGGCAAGAAAAAAAGCCAAGCACCGCAAACTACGAACTATTACCAACAATTATGCAAAGGATTTTCCGGTAAGGGACATCGATATCTGGCTGCTCGAGGACGAGCAATATTTGCAGACAATCTGTCAGGCAAAACAGGTGCATACCGACAGGCTTCATGTTATGATTGTTTCGGCAATGCTTGGCAAAAAGGTGTTTGCTTATAAAACACTGTACGGCAAATTGGAAAACGTTTACGAGCACAGTATAAAAGGCTGGGCTGATGTGACTTTTGTTAATTCATAACACAGTATGATAACGGTCCGAGACATTAAAAAAACGATTATAGAAGAAAAAGCGGTAATCTCAGGTAAAATCGACTGTAAGTCACTTGGATTTAACGATTTTGAACTGTGGTTCCGGTTTCCAAAAGAGCTATACTCCCAAATAAGGCTCTCGGGCAATCCATTTGTCCCTGCCCTGGTACTGGCGTCGATGCACACCGGAGAAAATTTACATATTCAGGCGGAGGTCTCGGAAAAACTGCTCAACGGCGCCGCCAGAAATATGCAGATTTACAGGATGTGGCACAACGCTTTTCAAGCGGCAAAAATCGAACCACAGAAAACAACGAAAACCGCAATCCCGGGCCCAAACACAGCAATGTTTTTCTCAGCAGGAGTGGACTCTTTCTATACGCTGCTGAAGAATAAAAAGGCCGAGCTTTGCGATTCGGAGAAGATTTCGCATCTGATTTTCGTGCATGGTTTCGATATTCCTCTCGAAAAGACAGAGCTTTTTAAGCACATTTCAGCAAGGATAGCGAATATTTCTGAAGCCTATAACAAAAAGCTGCTGGTCGTATCAACAAATATAAGAAATCTCATCGAGCACATATGCACATGGGGAATGTATCATGGCGCGGCAATGGCGAGTGTCGCACTATGTCTGGAAAATTTTGCCAAAAAGGTTTTCATACCCGCCGACCTATCATACAGATATTTATTACCTCACGGCTCACATCCATTAACCGACCCATACTGGAGAAGCGAGTCCGTTGAAATCATTTATGACGGCGCTGAAGCCGGCAGAATCGAGAAGATAAAATTACTAATTGCCGAAAGTCCCGTTGCTATGAATAATTTAAGGGTGTGCTTCAGCAATACTAATAACGGCAGCTATAACTGCGGCGAATGTGAAAAATGCATCCGCACAAAGCTCAACTTAAAAGCAGCCGGCGTTCCTGATAAATGCAGCACCCTGGACAAAAATCTCGACTACAAAAAAATAAAAAAGTTAAAACTAAACGATTACTCAATGACCTATATGCTGGATAACTACGAGACTCTCAGACAAGCAGGGACAGATAAGAAGATTCTGAGGGCGATGAAAGACTGTCTAAGTTCGTGGTCTGCACACGAGAGAAAAAGAAAGAAACAACTAATCGAAAAAGCAATAAAGAAAAAAATAAATAGATTTCTTCATATAAACAAACCGGAGAAAAAGGGAAAAGTAATATGCCGCTGGTAAGTGTAATAATTCCAACCTACAATCGAAGCCGTCTCGTCAAGGAAGCGATTGAAAGCGTTCTGAGCCAAACATACACTAATTTCGAGATTCTCGTTATTGATGACGGCTCGATTGATGACACTGGCGAAGAGGTAAAGAAAATCAAAGACAGCAGGATAAGATATTTCTATAAACAGAACGGCGGAATTGCTTCTGCTCGAAATGCCGGTGTCGACAACTCAAAAGGGAAATACATTGCCCTTCTCGATTCAGATGATTTATACACTGAAAAATACCTCGAAATTATGACCGGACGACTGGAGGAAAACACCGATTTCGGATTGGCGTATTCAATGTTTATAAACATCCTGCCTGACGGAACCCGGGAAAACGGTCTTAAGGAAGACAGATTTTTATCAGGTACGTTGATCCGAAATTACTTTCAAAAGATGCCCTGCATATTGCCGTCGGCGACAGTTTTAAGAAAAGAAGCCATTAACGGTTTTTATTTTGATGAAAATATTAAATTAGGCGAAGATATTGATTTTTTTCTGCGATTGTCAGTAAAGACGAAGTTTTTGTGTGTGCCGGAGACAACAGTGCTCAGAAGATTTTTAAAAGGCAATATTTCAGAGCAGTATAAAACCAAAATAAGCCCAAGTCTCATTTTGATTCTGGAACGGTTTTTTCGTCATATGAACAATAATGGAATTGTGCCTGCCAGCCTGGCTCGTAAAAAGATAGGCAGGGAATATCGCAGCCTGGCCAGAACTCATGCAAAAGCAGGCAACCGCAAGGCTTCTATTAAACTAATAAAAAAGGCAATTAAATATTATCCGTTCGACAATAATTATTACAAATTTTTGCTCAGGGTGTTGTTTATGAGCAGGAAAAAAGACAAGACGCCCAACTGGCAAATGCCCGAACCTCTTCCACCCTATATAGTGGCTCTTGGAAAAAAGATTCAATACTCCGTTCAGGACAAGTAAAATATGTCTGAAAAAAAGCTGAATCTCAGTTGTGGCGCAAATATCAAGGCAGGCTGGATTAATATGGATTGCGTTGACTTGCCCGGCGTTGACATTGTATATGACATCGAAAAAGTTCCGCTGCCTTTCGGCAATGAGGAATTTGATATTATCAGATGCGATAACATTTTCGAGCATGTCGAATACATTCAGGTTTTAAAGGACCTTCACAGAATTCTTAAAACCAACGGCTGCTTAATTGTGCTTGTACCTCATTTCACCGCCAGAATCAATTATTCCGACCCGACACATAAAAAACTTTTCTCAATAGATACATTTAACTTTTTTATAGATGGAATGACCGACAAAAATTACTATTTCGACTTCCACTTTAGTAAAATAAAATGCAAAAAAATCAGGTTTCTAAAAAAAGGAATCTTTTGGATAAACAGATTAATTGAGCCTATAATCAACTGCTCACAGAAAGTACAGTATTTTTACGAATGTAGTTTTCTTTCAAGATTATTCCCAGCTAACCACATTTATATTGAAATAATCAAATGATTAATCTTAATATATAGAAAATATATATCAAAACCAAAGATTTTGATGCGATTATGGCAAATAAGTACTCTTTGAATCAGCTAAAGTTTCGACTATTCTCCTGCTTGTACGGAAATTCTTACAGCCAGCGCAGGCTGGAGAAAAAGATTAAGAAACTCCAAAAATATCTTGGAATAGGTACGGGGGGGAACGTTGAAAACAGCGGCGAAGCCAAGATTATCAATATTTTAACAAAAGAAAAATCCCCGAATATGTGTATATTCGATGTTGGAGCCAACAAAGGAGCTTTTGCAAAGATGTCTGTATCTATTTTACAAAAGGAAACCA
>Ga0307435_1001157_pt1 | contig 11143 bp, 8 predicted proteins | sample SalMarWE160470MG_FD_202164 | JGI IMG/M metagenome (GOLD analysis project Ga0307435, IMG submission 202164) | Salt marsh sediment microbial communities from the Plum Island Ecosystem LTER, Massachusetts, United States - WE1604-70 | ecosystem: Environmental > Aquatic > Marine > Intertidal zone >... | reverse complement strand
TCCAAATTAGAAAGCTACTTTCAGCTTTCAGTGTTCCATTCTCTATTTTTGCTGAAGTTACACTTCCATCAGCCAATTTGGTGGTCACTACGGCGCTGTCAGCTATCTTTTCCGATGTAACTGCGCTGTCTTCAATCTTAGCCGCTGTAACTGCGTCGTCTGCAATCTTGGCGGTTGTTACTGCTCCGTCAGCAATCTTAGCGGTTGTGACTGCGCCATCGGCAACCTTGATTGTTATGATTGAGCCGTCAGCCAAGTCCACAGCCGTTAATGTTCCATTCTGTATTTTTGCTGAAGTTACACTTCCATCAGCTAATTTGGTGGTCACTACGGCGCTGTCAAATATCTTCTCCGATGTAACTGCGTCGTCTTCAATCTTAGCGGTTGTCACTGCGTCATCTGCAATCTTATCGGTTGTTACTGCACTTTCTCCAATCTTAGCTGCTGTCACTGCACTGTCTGCAACCTTATCGGTTGTCACTGTGTTATCAGCAATCTTGGTGGTTGTCACTGCGCCATCGGCAACCTTGATTGTTATGATTGAGCCGTCAGCCAAGTCCACAGCCGTTAATGTTCCGTTTTGTATTTTTGCTGAAGTTACACTTCCATCAGCTAATTTGGTGGTTATGATGGCGGTGTCAACTATTTTTTCTGATGTAACTGCGTTATCACTGATTTGGGTAGTTTGTAATGGTAGGATGTTTGGTGCAACGTAAACCACAGCCAAGGTGGTGACTAAAGAGAGAATCCACGTTACAACGATTATGGGAGCCGCTTTCTTTATTGAAGTTGCCATCCCAGACATTTTATCACCTCCTCTTTCCATTAACACTGATACGGTTTTTTAAGGAATATAAATTGATAGCCCATTAAGAATTGTTAATGTTGGTTGATTGGACTAAAATTTAACACCGAATTAATCATCATTTTGCGCTATTTTTTCTCTAGAAACTCTTCCCAAGTTAATTATCAGGTCTCGTGTGTTCGTCATGTCTTCTAGATAAACGAATTCGTCTACGCCGTGATAGCGGGTGTCGGCTCTGATGGTTCCATAACAAACCACAGGTATTCCGTTCTTGGCGAAAAAACTTCCATCGTTCCCCCCAAGTTCCGCAGCGAAAGGTAAACTCTGACCCGTTGTCTTCTTTATGCTTTCAGAAACTGTTTGCACAAAAACTAAATCCTTGGATGTGTGGTAGCCCTGCTGCCTGTTCACAAGCTCCAAAGACGCTTCGCAACCGGTCTTCTCAATTGCCTTCTGGAAAAAATCGTTCAGTTCTCTCTCAGCCTGCTCTATCGGCTCTTCAGGTAGGAGTCTCCGGTCAAAACGAACTTCACATGTACCAGGTATCACATTTTCTTTTTCGCCTGCTCTGATCATTGTTACGGAATATCTTCCCCAAACAAACTTTCTCGGAGCCTCTGAGGGTGCATGTAAAGTTGATTCTTTTTTTTCAACTAGTTTTCTGTATTGTTCAAACTCTGCAAGCAGTTTCAAGGTTTCTTCAATGGCGTTTTTGGCTTTGAAGGGGTACCCCGCATGTCCCTGTGTTCCCTTAACCAGAAGTTTTCCCCAGATGATTCCGCTGGCGCCTAAAAAGAGACTCTCCGGTCCAGCGTCAACTATCAAAGCTGCGTCTCCATTTAGTCCCCAGTCGCTCATCACATAGTCGACGCCGTATCTTCCCCCGATCTCTTCATCCACCCCAGCGACAAGCTTGAGGTTAATGTCCAACTCTTCGTTACTTAGCTGCCGCAGGGCACCCATAACCGCTGCAATACCTGATTTGTTGTCTGCAGTGCCTCTTCCATATGCTTTCCCGTTCTCAACCGTCAGCTTGAAGGGAGGATACTTCCATCCGGTTCCCGGAGGAACAACATCGAAGTGGGATTCAAGAAGCAAAGTTGTATCTGAACCTGAATCGAGAGTTACAATAACGTTTGGACGCGAAAGACCATCCTTGGCGCCCTTCTCTCCGTCCACTATCTCTGCTGTTAAAGAGTTATTTTCCGCTTCCTCAACGATTATCGAAGCGCATTCACCGTATCCCCTTTTCGGAACTGATTCAGTGTTTATCTCCACCAACCTTGAGAGAAGATTAATCTCATAATCTAACGAAGCCAATATGCATCCATCTCGTGCTTCTATCTGTTCTGCCGAGACTAAAGCTTTTTTGACTCTCTATTAGCTGAAATGAACAAAGAACAAAAAATAACCGCAAATAAAACGCGAATTGAGAAGCTTTTTTATCGTATCCTAACTCTTCTTCCTGAACCAGGAACCGTTTCCTGTTTTATTCTTTCAGCCACAAAAAAGGTCAGATCCTCAAACTGTTCGTTGCTGAGAACTAATCTTGCCTTGGCGAGAATCTCCAGACACACGTCCTTGAAAACCATGTCTGCACATCCAAGCTTTGCATCGTCGATCAACTCTTTACAAGCCGAAAGAACAACTTCACTCAATATTATTCACCAGCTTCCTGACTATAAAAATCATCCACCATTATACTTTCTGACCCCAAAATCAATATCAACAATAAACATCCTTCATCCATCTATACAAAACAAGACACTGAAGCGTCAAACACAAGCCAATTTGGAACAAAAAACCGCTCTCACTCTGTTTTAAAGCCTTCAGAAAGGTTAATTAGGTCGTGGGAAAACATGGTTAGTTGCACGATCGTCACAGATACCATCTTGACGAGGTGAATGCCATAGCCGTGACCTTAGGCGGCTTCAACCCCGACGTTTAAGGCGTTCAACGCCCCTGGATGATGGGTTTGACCTCCGGTTGCGGCGACAAAGATGAGGACCTGATTTTGGTCAGATCCGAAGTGGGCTTTGGCGCTAATCCCCAATTCCAGTCGGTTTTGTGGCTAAAATACTCCGACTGAAAATTTAAATCCGGTTGATCCTGCCGGACCCTACTGCTATCGGGGTGGGACTAAGACATGCGAGTCGAGCGTCTCCAGCTATGGTGAGACGCGGCAGACGGCTCAGTAACACGTGGCTAACCTACCCTCAGGACAGGGACAAACCCGGGAAACTGGGGCTAATACCCGATAGGCGAGGGCGCCTGGAATGGTTCTTCACCCAAAGGGCTTTGGAAGCATGCTTTTCAAAGTCGCCTGGGGATGGGGCCGCGTCCGATCAGGTTGTTGGTGAGGTAACGGCTCACCAAGCCTATAACCGGTACGGGCCGTGAGAGCGGTAGCCCGGAGATGGGCACTGAGACAAGGGCCCAGGCCCTACGGGGCGCAGCAGTCGCGAAAACTCCGCAATGCACGAAAGTGTGACGGGGCTACCCCGAGTGCCGTCCGCTGAGGATGGCTTTTCCTCGGTGTAACTAGCCGGGGGAATAAGGAGAGGGCAAGACTGGTGTCAGCCGCCGCGGTAATACCAGCTCTCCGAGTGGTAGGGATGATTATTGGGCCTAAAGCGTCCGTAGCCGGCTTAGCAAGTCTCCTGTTAAATTCAGCGACCTAATCGTTGAGCCGCGGGAGATACTACTAGGCTAGGAGGCGGGAGAGGTCGACGGTACTTCCGGGGTAGGGGTGAAATCCTATAATCCCGGGAGGACCACCAGTGGCGAAGGCTGTCGACTAGAACGCGCTCGACGGTGAGGGACGAAAGCTGGGGGAGCGAACCGGATTAGATACCCGGGTAGTCCCAGCCGTAAACGATGCGGGCTAGGTGTTGGGGTGGCTACGTGCCACTTCAGTGCCGCAGGGAAGCCATTAAGCCCGCCGCCTGGGGAGTACGGCCGCAAGGCTGAAACTTAAAGGAATTGGCGGGGGAGCACCACAAGGCGTGAAGCTTGCGGTTCAATTGGAGTCAACGCCGGGAACCTTACCGGGGGCGACAGCAGGATGAATGCCAGATTGAAGGTCTTGCTGGACAAGCTGAGAGGAGGTGCATGGCCGTCGCCAGTTCGTGCCGTGAGGTGTCCTGTTAAGTCAGGCAACGATCGAGACCCGCGCCCCTAGTTGCTACTGAGGAAGTTTTCCAAGGGGCACTCTAGGGGGACTGCCGTCGATAAGACGGAGGAAGGAGCGGGCCACGGCAGGTCAGTATGCCCCGAATCCCCCGGGCTACACGCGAGCTGCAATGGCAGGGACAATGAGTTCCGACCTTGAAAAGGGAAGGCAATCTCTAAACCCTGCCTCAGTTTGGATCGAAGGCTGGAACCCGCCTTCGTGAAAATGGAATGCCTAGTAATCGCGCGTCATCATCGCGCGGTGAATACGTCCCCGCTCCTTGCACACACCGCCCGTCGCTCCATCCGAGTGGGGTTTGGGTGAGGCGTGGTCTTCTTGGCTGCGTCGAATCTGAGTTCCGCAAGGAGGGAGAAGTCGTAACAAGGTGGCCGTAGGGGAACCTGCGGCCGGATCACCTCCTATGTCAGCCAAAACCGGCTGGAGTTGCAAGGAAAAGCGCCAAAGCCCATAAAACATCTACAAACTAGTTTTAGAGTTTACAAGTGTAGAAATTCCAAGAATTAAAGTGGGAAAGAAACAAAGTATTGAAACGCTGATTAACGAAGAGGCTCTTCTATTAGCTAAGTTTCTGCGGAATGAAAGAAAAGATTGGAAACCAAGAATGCTTTCTATTGAAAGTTGAATTTTGACAATTGAAGTTAAGGTGAACTAAATTAACTGGTTTCGTCCTTTGTACACACTTTATCTGATTAGGGCATATACAATTCTTGGTAATTATCTCTGAGAATAAGGCCATCGGTGCCTGGTCCTGAATATTTTGCGAAAGGATGAAAGTAAGTAACGAATGCTTCGATTCCGTTGTAAGCGTCCCACAACTTGTATCCTGAGGGGTATTGCATTTCGATTATGTTAGGTTTGACTTCGCCATAACCCTCAAGAAGTATTGAGCCTGGCGGAAGAATGTGTTCATCTATGAGCGGTATTTCTATAGTCCACCCGCAAAATAGGTTATTTCCGTGCGTTTGGATTTGTATTTGATCTTTTTTGGCTAGTAGAAAATTATCATTTAGGAAACAACCTGCAAAGGTTCTTCTATGAAAATCTAACTTTTTTGGATTATCGCTAATATAAACTACAGGTAGAAAACTATGGTTAGGGGATTTTTGTTTAACAAAAACCTGTAAAATATCATCAGTTCCAAATCTAGAGTTTTTTTCATAATGAAGAAATATGAACAGCATCTCTGGCAGATTTAGTTTGCTTGGCGGATGGACAATGGCTTGTCCAACAAATCCATAATATCTTGTTATTCCTCCTGAAAAAGAAGTTTCTGGGTGTCTTGCTGCGTTCAGATGCAAGTTGATAATGTCTTTTTCTGTTAGTCTTTTGGCTGAATCATTTTCCTCTTTAACTATAATTGGCCCATCAATTCTTTTGATTGTTTTGTGTAAATGTCGTGATGGTCTAGAACTCGTATTTGATTTGGAATAATTAGTTACGGTTGCAAGTGTAACCACTGAAGGAGTTTTAGATGTCTTCCAAAGATTGGTTAAGATTCTTTGCCTGTTTGAGATATATTCTTGATCGTTGGTATAGTGAGATGTATAGAAACGGGGTTTAGATTCTTCATTATCCTCAAAAGTTGCCCGGGATTGAAACAGATGCTTTTCATCAACAATTGTCGTTTTTAGATAACTTACGGGAACATGTCTAACCTCAAAATGTTTTGAGATTTGATTGACAACTTCAAGGTTTTTGGTGGTTATAGGTGCCATGATTTTTATGGAGATACCTTTTTTCGAGCATTTTTTCAGTAAAGCTGGTTTATTTCCTATGTCTATTAGTCCTTCAGAAGAAGTTAATATAATAATTTCTTTTTCAGCTAAATCTATGATTTCTTCATACTTTTTGATAGCTTTTTTAGTATTCTCTATGTAACAAATTGTTGGGGCTGGTTTCCCCGTTTCAATCTCCAGCATTTTTTGTCTTATATCCGTTGAGCGTTCCCACAATTCAACAAAAACACTGCTAAATGTTTGAACAAGGGTTTGACAGTTTGTCCAAAGACACACTTCATCCTTCTTGGCTGAAGGAAAAATCGTTCCAGAACTAATAAATAACAACACCTCTTTGTTGTCTCTAACCATCATACGAGGAAAAGTGCTTAAGCCTAAGTCGGGATTTCTAACTTTCAGGTTAACTCCCAAGCTTGGGGTTCGTTTCAGTAAGGCTTTCATGAGGTCAAAATCTTGCTGAGCTAATTGAGTGATAATTCGGAATCTGATTTTTAGTTTATTTGGGTTTTTTTCCAGTTTTCCAAATAAATCAAATTGATCGATATGCACCAAATCTGACGCATCTAATACTATCGATAGTTGCTCTTTGGTTTTGTCAATAATTTTTTGGATTTTCCGGTAGATTCCGCGTCTTCCTTCGATGACAACAAACTTATTTAAATGCAGCTCAACACCGATTTTTCTTATGCTTTTCCAATCACTAAGCAAGTCATTTTTTGCTTTCTCAATTTTCGCAACCTCTTCTTTTTTTGTTTGTATGTTAGATTCCAATATCGTTTCAAAAGGTATGGCTACATAACGAGTTGGAGACTCTAACGTTGATTCCACTACCCCCTTTTTTTGAAGAATCTTTAAAAATCGATAAACGGTCGGTCGATGCGTTTTTGTTAGCTTTGAGATTTCTCCTCCGGTTAGCGCTCCATGTTTGGCAAGAGAAATGTAGATTTCAGCTTCTTTTTGTGAAAGCCCAAAATCCTTTAGAGCCTGTCTAATTTTTTTTACACTCAATCAGCTGACTTCCCCTACATATTGTCGCTAACATACGCGACAGACACATACTTATCATCAAAAACATGCTTAACTAATTTTTGATTGGGGGAAATCAATCTCCAATAAATCTATCATAGGGAGGTGAAAACATGAACAAGAAAGCTTTAATTGTTATAGCGATTTTGGCGTTTTCCCTGTTGTTAACTCCTATAGTTTTCGCCAAGCCAGCAATTGAAAAAAACAATGACAAATTTGAATACTTCAAACTCGAATTTGATGGAATGCAGACATCTGGTGAGCGAGAGTGGAATAGCCCTCCAACAGGTTTACCCAAAGTACATCACTCAAGAGGCATGCCGATGAGTTCTGTTAGCATGGTAGAATTAACAGTTGGATCAGAAACATTTGATATGACTACTGAGCCTTATAGCGTAGATTATACTGAAACTTTTGATGGTGAAATATTTTTTGATAACGAGGGAAACTATGTAGGTTGGCATATGAGAGTTACCGATGTTATCACAGTATATGAATACGGAACGCCGATTGGCACCATAGTGCTGAAGATACCTGCAGTTGTTGTAATGGATGGCATGGAAGCGTCGATCAAAAGTGGCAGTATCACGGGTTATGGAACTGGCGATTTGAAGGGCGTTCACATATCAGGTGTAGACCTTGGTTTCTTCGGCATGCCCCCTTCTGTTACCTTTGGGCGAGAAGGAACAATAACAGGCTGGCCATCAGAAATCACCAATGATTGATGAACTGAACATCTCAACGCGCGCGCAATAAACATGACGAAATTGACGGACATAAAGTTCAAGTCACAGGTGTAAGAGAAGGAAGTTTCCAAGCTGTTGGTTTTGTGCTGGAATGCTTTGGTACAATACGGTTCGCAGGCAAAGCACCTTAGTGAAACACAATAATTCACATTCTCTTTTTTTTCTGTTTTCAAGTTGAAGGGAGGATTAGAAATGAGTTTAGAGAGAATATTCAAAGCTCTAATTGATCTGGGACTTTCAGAGTCCGAAGCCCAAGTTTACATGTTCCTAGAAACTAAAGGTGCAGCGAAAGCAAGAAGAATAGCTGCTGCACTTCAAATCAATAGAACACAGGTGTACCGAATTCTTAAACGTTTACAAGACAAAAAAATCATAAAAACAATCGTTGGACGTCCAACAAAGTTCTCTGCTTTGCCCTTTGAAGAGGCATTAAATCTATTAATACAACACAAAAAGAAGAATGCAAAAAAAGCTCACAACAACAAAAAAGAACTGCTTTCAGAATGGCAAATCATGATTAAGAAAAAATCTAAAAAATAAGCCATCGTGTGTAACTGTAACTGAGTGTGTGTTTTTGTTTTTTTCGTGGGTGAGAGCGGGCGAGCGGGCGGTAAAGCACACACGCGTACGTACGTACACGTGAGCGAGTATACACACACGCAAACGCGAACACGTACGAATGTTTGGGTTTGGGTTTGGGGTTAAAATTTAACCCCCCTTCCAAGAGACAACTCAACCAAGAACCAAGTTTTACTGTAGATATTGCGGTGCAGAAAATAAGACAGATGCAAAGTTCTGTGAGAATTGCGGAAAACAGTGTATAATAACTGTTTAGGAATGTTAAGGAAATGTTTCTTTAACTGTTTTGATGTTTTGCGAAGATATTATTTGCTCTGTGGCAGCGCATTTAGCTGTGTATATCCTGGGGTGGTTGTGCTTCTGTAGCCGAGAAAGTTTTGGGCGTTCGGCGTGGAATGAATAGAAAAATGGGGGGTGCTATCTTGAAATCAGTCCGCCTATGCGCCCGCCTACGAGCCCGCCTACCATTGAAGCAAAAGCTCCGAGAGCCGCGTATGCGATCGCTATGATGCCAATATACAATCCTTCAAAGTCTCCGAAAAGTCCGTCCAATATTCCGCCCTCAAACACGCCTTTAAAAGCAAGGGCCATGACGGCGAGTATCGCGATTGTAATAATCCAGAATATTCCAGCGTATAATCCAGCTAACGTTCCGCGACTTGTTCCTTTAGCTATGATGCCCGCAACCAATCCACCGATGAAACCGCCTATCAGAGGACAATAAGAAGGAAACATCAAGAAAAGAAACAATGTTATGAGGAAACCGACGAAAGATCCAAGCAAAAGATTACCCATGCATTTACCCTTGGTTTTCTAGTTGTTACGTTTAGAATAAAAGGTTTTTCCGAAAGAAGCTAGGTGACGGAAAACCATGACCGAAGATAACGGAAAGAAGGAACATATTGCTTTCTCAGCGGGTTTCTTTATGAAAAAAATATTCCCGAGAAACTAAGATGGACTTTTGATTATCGAAAAATCCTCAGTAAAGAAGAAATTGAATCGTGGCATATGAAGTAGCTATTAACCCATTTTTTCTTTTTTTGTGTGTGCGCGTGCCTGCGTGGGTGTTGTGTATGACATATGTGAGTGATATGTAAGTAGTTAAGAGAGAAAGAAAGAGAAAGAGAGTAGGAGAGAGTAAGAGTAGGAAAGTTTGGGGTTGGGTTTGGGGGTTAAATTTTAACCCTGCCGCTCGTTCGTGGTGTATATGTGGGTTGGGAGCAAAGAAACTTGGCAAAAATACATCATATTAGGAGACTAATAATACTTCATTGTTGAAAACAACCTTTTTTCTGTTTTCGCCCAAAAGATAATCATTTGTTATCCAAAGCCTTTTTTGAGTTGAGCATTTTATGTGTGAGAACAAACTGTAATGAACTTTTTAGGTTAATAATTTCAAATTTCATGAAACACAGCAAAACCAACCTAACACGTTTACGTCACATATTTGTAGTCTATTAACAGTGTATTGTTGAAATCAAGCTTTTTCGTTAATTCTGTCTAGTTGTTGTTTTTTAGTAGTTTGATGGCTGCCATTTTTGCTCCGGTTTCTGCGAGGTCTCTGGTTTCTCCGCTGCCCACTATTATGACGTCGTTTTGGTTTGGGTTTAATTTGGTCACTAATTCGGCATGTAACATAGGCATGCTTTCGGAAACGTTCTGCTCATAGGTAGGCATAGATAACTTGTTGCCAGAAAAAACCAGAGTTGTTGCTCCTGATGCTCCGCTCTTAATCGCTATGTCCCGCTGTTCCATGCCGTTCCCTACTGCCTGAGCTGAGTCTCTGACAAGAACTGCAATGTTGAATGGTCCAACCGTCAGAGGGCTGCTGGGAACCTCCACTCCCTCGCTGAGTTTACTTCGCAGATCAGAAAACAGTTTCTTTCCCTCCTCAGAAAACGAGATTCCGCTTCTTGAACTTTGAATTATGCCCTCATTCTTCAGGTGCTTCAGAAGCGTTCTGGTTGCGCCCTCCCCCAATCCAAGTTCTTTGGACAGCCTTATTCTGCCCACAGTTCCGGATTTACCAATAATCTCCAGTGCCTTAACTACGTGAGCCTCATTAAAGGATGGAGCAGGCCCAGGCGCAATCTTCCGCGTAACTCTTTCAATAAACTCTAATAACCTCAATGCCGAAATCCCCATCGCACACTAACCTATTACCAGAATTTATTTATAACCATAACTTAAAACTCTTTAAACCATTAACCGACCATTCCCAACAAAGATAAGCGATGTCAACTGAAAGCATTGCGCCCACAAGGCTACGGCACCACAAAGTTTGATAAAACAGCAAGAGAAACCTTTACTAAACCAGAATAAGGGAGAGAGAAAAACTTCAGAAAAATCATTTTGGTAACCGGAACTCCTGGCGTGGGAAAAACCACAGTCTCCCACAAGTTAGCGTCTAAGCTGGATGCACTTCACATAGGCATAACGGAACTTGTTAAGAAACAGAAATTATTCACCAGCGTAGACGAGGAAAGAAAAACCTTAATCGCAGACACAGAAAAGGTTTCAAAACAGCTGCAAGAAATCCTAGCGAAGGCAGAAGGCAGCATCATAATTGAGGGACATTACGCTGTTGATGTTGTGCCAAAGAAAGACGTGAATACAGTTTTTGTTCTCAGACGTGATCCCCGCGAACTCAAGGGTGCACTAGAGAAACGCGGATATGATGAAAAGAAACTGTGGGAGAATCTAGCCGCCGAAATTTTGGATGTTTGCCTCTGTGACGCCCTGTCCGCTTGTGGCGCCGATAAAGTCTGCGAGATCGATGTTAGCGGCAAGACCGTGGAGGCGGTGGTGGAAGAGATGATGTTGGTGCTTGAGAAAAGAAAAGACTGTAGACAAGGAATCGTTGATTGGTTAGGAAAATTAGAGGATGAAGGACAACTAGAAGAGTTTTTGAAAAAAATAGATTAACCCAGCAACCTTAGAATCTGCTGTTTTGATAGCAAAGTGATGCCGCGGCGGTTGGCGTAGGCTTTGGCGTGACCGCTAAATTTTTCGGAGATTATTATGGGTTTGGAGTATCCTACATCTTCTGCGGCTCTAT
>Ga0307435_1001155_pt1 | contig 11149 bp, 16 predicted proteins | sample SalMarWE160470MG_FD_202164 | JGI IMG/M metagenome (GOLD analysis project Ga0307435, IMG submission 202164) | Salt marsh sediment microbial communities from the Plum Island Ecosystem LTER, Massachusetts, United States - WE1604-70 | ecosystem: Environmental > Aquatic > Marine > Intertidal zone >... | reverse complement strand
TAAGCGGTTTTAAGAGGGGCAAATTTTTAACTTCCCCAAGTTGCCCTAAAATTAAAAGTGGCTGTACGGGCTTTAAACCATCGCACACCCACTGGCAAGCTCGCCGCATAATTTTAGGTTTTTAAACAAACTGCCGTTGGGCGGCAAGCAGTTTTTATACACGTATAGTGAAATTATTTATTGCACGTGTCTAATTTTATTTGTATATTTACACGTATAAAAAACAAAGAAAATAGAAGTGCTATGAATACAAAGCTTACTTTAACTATTGAGCAGACGATAATTAAAAAGGCTAAAAAGTATGCCAGGCAAAAAGGGCGTAGTCTATCAGATATAATTGAAAATTATTTAAAAATAATAACAAAAGACAAATTAAAATCTGATATAGAAATTACTCCACTGACTAAATCGTTGAAAGGTTCGTTCAAAGCACCTGATAATTTTGATTATAAAGAACAATTGTCAAAAAGATTATCTGAGAAATATCGCTAATATGGATCGAATTCTTATAGATACAGACGTAATACTAGATTTTTTCTTTGATAGAGAACCCTATTCAGATTATACTGCACAGATCTTTTCACTTTGTGAGTCAGAACAAGTTAGAGGATTTATTACTCCTGTCATATGTAGTAATGTATATTATCTTTTACGCCAAACTGCAAAACATAAAAAAGTGGTTGAGAAACTTAGTCAATTATTAACCTTCATGGACGTATTACAAATGGATAGAGAGGTTATCATTCAGGCTTTGAATTCGGGATTCAATGATTTTGAGGATGCATTACAGAATTTTGCTGCAGTTAAATCTGGAGTTATTGATGTTATTCTTACGCGAAACATAAAAGACTTTTCAAAAAGTGAAATAGGTATACTATCACCTGAGAGTTATTTAAAATCAAGGACTGCCAGCCGCTAACGGTAAATATAGTTAAGCTGGGCAAAGTGCTAATTTTAAAGTGAGTACACAAAATAAACATATCAATGGTCTGATAAATTGGTGGCTCGGGAAACCCAGCCTACCCATATTTGCATACCGTTGGCAACAACTGTAACAAACAATATTACAATGGATTAAGTACATGGAATAATAATACATCTAAATAAACATTATGAAATTTGTTTGTAAAGAAATATCTATAAGTGATGAAGAATTGGGTTGTCAAGTGACCTTCTCGGAAAACGAAGATTTAGGTCCAGAGACTGCAAATATGTCGTTGAAAAAAATTGAAGAGTCTATCGGAAAATATTTATTATTACAGAGGTCCTTTCCCGAAGATGAATTTGAAGAGGATAATTATTATTTCGAAACACACGATGAGAATCTTTGTGGTGATTTAGAAAACTTTAAAATTATTCTATCGAGACAATCTTTTAAATTGAAATTGGATGGTGAGATTATCGAAATTTCAATCAATCCAACCAACAAGGAATATATAGAATTAAGCCACATCTTACCAATAATTATTAATAACCAAGGAGGACTGATAATTAATGATTAAAAAGCAGCAGTTGCCAAGCAGTAAAGCAAATAGCTATGTTAGTGGGTTGCCAATGTTTAATATATTTGTTAAGTAACGGTCACGGGGACAGGAACGCAGCACCGAAAAACGCTACTTGCCTTACTGCCGGCCGTCAGACTGTGCAAAAACTCCCTTGAATTGTTAATTACGTATATTCACTAAAATTGCTATATACCAAAGCTTATAATAACTTTATTAAAGAAAAAAACCAAATACAATCCAATACATTCAAGGAGAAGACAGAAACCAGGTATTCATGTTTAGCCTTGAGAGTGCAGTCCCCCCTGATTCATTTGTACGAGTTATCGATGCATTTGTAGATATCATAGATCTTAAGAGTATTGTTTTAAGCATGTAGATTGTAAAGAAGAAGGGCGGCCACCCTATTCGCCATCAGTACTTTTAAAGCTGTATCTATATGGATACCAAAACGGTATATGTACTACACGCAAATTAGAGAGGGAAGCAAGATTAAATATGGAAGTCAAGTGGTTACTATCGGGCCTTCGGCCAAAATATCGTACGATAGCTGATTTTCGGGCACAAAACCCAAAAGCTTTTCGTGAGATATTCAGGCGTTTTGTATACCTGCTCAAAAAATGGCAACTGGTAGAAGGCCAGACGATAGCGATTGATTCGTTCAAAGTAAGAGCACAGAACTCGTTGAAGAACAATTATAATGAGAAGAAAATAGAACGTCATCTTTTTTATATTGATCAAAAGATAAGCGAGTATGAACAAGAGCTTGATTCAAATGATAAAGAGGAAGACCGCCAGGAAACAGAAAAAAAAATTGAAACCCAGTTATCAAGAAAAGAAAACTACCAGGTATTAAGGGACACACTTATTGTCGGCTGAGACAGCAGTGTACCGGCAGTAAATACAATGGTAGGGCAATAGATCGGAGTGAATTTGCCGAAGCGCTTGAATCCAACAACCAACGGGTACGGCAAAACCCTGATTGTTATCGTCAACGACAACAGATATCGGAACATATCTTTGGAACCTTAAAACGACGGCGTGGCTTCACCCATGTACTTGTAAGGAGTAAGGAGAAGGTACTTCGGGAGATTAGCCTGATGTTTATAGGCTACAATCTGACACGTTGTGCCTCTATCCTTGGGGTGGAAAAACTCATTAACCTTCTGAGGGAGTGTTGTTTACGTATTTTTATATCAATAAAACGGCTCATTTTAAGCCTAAATAATGAGTTTTTATTTTCAGGTTTGAAAAATGGAAGAATTTTATGCCCATGAAACTAAAATATTGAAGCCTGTTGACTATCTTTATTTAATGAAAACAGGTTTTTGCACAAACTCCCGTTATACACAAGCGAAAAAACAACTGCACGGCAGGCATTATACTACAAACTTTAAATTTAGAATGGAAATAAAATTAGCCTATCTGCTGTTAAATTATACTTTTCTTAATTGAAACAGTTATACTTAATTATTATGAAACTTTTCACTTTTATTATTTTTCATTTAAAATAGTAAATTGTCCATTTCAGTATTATTTTATTTAAAAATCAAATGTTGTATTTAATTTTGTGATAATGAATCCAATAATTCCGATAAAAAAACTTTTTCGTATAGCCTTATATACATCTGCCGCAATAGGATTAATAACAATGGGGCCAGTATATGTAATTGGCATAATCCTGGGAAACATAAGCACTACCCCTGTTATTCTGTTTAAACTTTTGGGTTCATCTGCTGTAGGAATCAGCTTTTTTGTTTTCTTAATCTGGATAATTAACATCGCTCTTCTGTATTATCTAAACAAAAGAACATTTTCATCTAAGAAAAATAATAGAAGATATATATGGAGTTTTCTCACGTGTTTTCTTCTGATGCTTTCTATTCGATTAATTACAAGTCCTATTATTAATGATCCCGAAAAAGTGCAGAGAATCCTAAACTGGAAAATAAAAGAATTTGGCATTCATCCCGGTAATATTGATTATTTGCAGTACAATAACTGGATGTTTCTAATTTTGATTATGATTTTTGTGGTTGTTTCTATTAATACTGTCGTACTTATCATACAGGACTTAGTACTGCTTATAGAGAAAAAAACAAAAATAGAATCAGAAAATATCCAACTAAAAATTAAAAACATCGAAGCCGCCAATCAAAAGCTTAAGCAACAGTTACAACCACATTTTTTGTTCAATTCCCTGAATGTGTTAAAAACATTGATCAGGAAACAACCCGATAATGCAGAAGCTTACCTTAAAAGGCTTTCTGATTTTTTAAGGGCATCTGTTTCATTTGATAATGTCAATACTGTGAAGTTTGAAGAAGAACTGAAATTAAGTTTAGATTACATTGAAATGCAAAAAATAAGATTTGAGGATGCTATTCATTTTGAGGTCAGTATTCCTGAAGAAGTTAAAGTTGGCATTTTGCCTATATTTTCAATTCAGTTATTACTGGAAAATGCCATAAAACACAATGCATTCACAATCGAATCACCCTTATATATTAAATTATTTTATAACAATGGCTGTATTACAGTAAGCAATAATATTCAGCAAAAGATAGCAGAATCTTCTTCCGGCATGGGTTTGACAAACCTTTCCGAACGGTATAAAATAATTTCTGGCGATGAAATTAATATTCAATCAAATGATTCAGATTTTTCAGTAAGCATTAAAATTTTATCAAATGAGAATTGTAATCATTGAAGATGAAAAATTAACAGCTGATAATTTGTCCGAAACTATTTTAAAAATAGTTCCTGATGCGCAGATTATTGCTTGTTTAAACTCTGTTAGTTCTGCTATTTCATGGTTTCAGATAAATGAACAACCTGACTTGATTTTCAGCGATATTCAACTCGGTGATGGATTGTGCTTTGAAATTTTTAAAACCATCCCTGTCAACACGCCTGTTATTTTTTATACAGCTTATGATGAATACGCTTTAAAAGCTTTTGATGCAAATGGAATAGATTATATTTTAAAACCATTTGATGAAACAACTATCGAAGGGGCATTTCATAAATACAACACATTAAAAAACAAATTCACAGGGAATATTACTAACCTCGATCAAATCATTCAGTTGTTTGAGAATAAAAAGAAACAATCTAAAAGCTCGGTTCTTGTTTATAAACAAGATAAAATTCTTCCGGTCAGATTTGATGATATTGCTTTTTTTTATATTGAAAACGAAATTACCCACTTGATTACTTTTAACAACAAACAATACACCATAAACCAGACTATCGAAAAACTTGAAGAAATATCCTCCGATTATTTTTACAGGGTTAACAGGCAATTTCTTATCAATCGCAAAGCTATCAAAGAAGCATCGCAATATTTTGCCCGTAAACTTTCTTTAACTCTTGTCATTCCTTTCAAGGACACTATTACAGTTAGTAAAAATAAAGTCTCCGGCTTTTTAAACTGGTTATCTGAACATTAACATTTGCTGCAGGTTATTTCACCTTTCATTTTGTCCGTTTCAGGTAAATTTTACTTTTAAAAGTAAGAGATCCGTCGCAATTTTGTTCTGTTATTCAAATAATGCAATCAGACACATAAAATTGAAATATTATGAATGAAATAATCAGAACCGAGAAACTGACCAAAAAATACAAAGAAGTATTGGCTGTATCAGAAATATCCCTGAGTGTTAGTAAGGGTGAAATTTATGGTTTTTTAGGGCTAAATGGTGCAGGGAAAACCACTACGATAAGGATGTTGCTTGGAATGATTTCACCTAACAAAGGTGAAGCATTTATTAATGGGAAAAAAGTGCATGCGGGCAATACCGAACTATGGAAGGAAATCGGATACCTGGTGGAAATTCCATACTCGTATCCAAATCTTACTGTGAAAGAAAATCTTGAAATAATCAGGAGATTAAGATTTATGAAGGACAGAAATGCTGTGGATTCAATAATAGATAAACTCAAACTCACGGAATATGCAAACCGCAAGGTTAAGAATTTGTCGCTGGGTAATGCTCAACGTCTGGGAGTTGCCAAAGCATTAATCCATAATCCGAATATCCTGATACTTGATGAGCCAGCTAACGGATTCGATCCCGCAGGAATTTACGAAATCAGGAAGATGCTCAGTGACCTGGCAAAAAATCATGGTGTGACAGTCTTCATATCAAGCCATATTCTTGGTGAAATATCAAGATTTGCAACACGTATTGGCATCATACACAATGGTGTTTTAATCCAGGAATTAAATACGTACAAGTTGGAGCAGCTTTGTCAAAAGCGATTAAAAGTCAACACCAGGAATAATAATCTTGCTATTTCTGTATTGCTACAAAATGGAATTTCAGCAGTTGAAGCAACTGATGAAACGGTTGAAATTAAAGATGAGGAGATCATTAATAATCCCGAATCTGTTGCAACTCTTCTTGTTAATAATCAGGTACCGCCTTTTTTATTAAATGTAGTTGAAGAAGATCTGGAATCTTATTTCTTAAGAACAATTAAAATGAAAGGAGACGAAAAATGAAAAGTATACTGGTGACATTTTGGGCAGAATGCCTGAAAGTAAGAAAATCGAAAGTATTCTGGCTTTCAATCGTGTTTTTTGTATTTGTATCATTTATGATGGGATTAATCATGTTTGTTCAAATACATCCGGAAATCTCTCAAAAATTTGGCATGATTGGCACTAAAGCTTCCTTGTTAAGGTTTGGGGAACCAAACTGGCAAAACTATCTGACATTGCTTTTACAAGGTATAGGCGGGATTGGGATGGTTGGTTTCGGATTTATTACAAGCTGGATATTTGGTCGTGAATATACCGATAATACAATAAAAGATATTATCGCTTTACCTGTTTCACGTTCATCTGTCGTTATTTCAAAATTAATTGTTGTAATACTTTGGAGCATTTTACTTACATGCATCTTTTTAATATCTTCAATTGTTTTTGGTCATTTAGCAGGTATTTCAGGCTGGACTGGTAAAATTCTTTCACAGTTTTTATATAAATATACTATAGCCACTCTTCTTACCATTTTACTTTGTACCATAACATCTTTCTTTGCAAGCTATGGTAAAGGAATTTTATTACCTATTGGTGTTATTATTCTGACAATGATAATTGCTAATTTCACAGGATTAGTTGGATTAGGTCCTTATTTTCCATGGGCGATACCTGAATTATTCTGTTCACCTCCTGGTACTGAAGATATTCATTTAAATATTGCAAGTTATATGATTCTCATTTCAACAAGTATATTAGGATTAATTGGGACATTAGCATGGTGGCAATATGCTGACCAGAAATAATTAATTAACTCAAGTTGCTATTTATAATATTATTCTTATAATAGCATAGCTGAAAATAAAAATTACAACTTTCAAAATAAATCCGAATTCCGTTACAGCATGTAGTTTTAATTCTCTTTCGCATGGTTAAAATTTTATAATCAACATAAGGTTCATGCTTTCTTTTTGAATTAGATTTTCTTTGAACAAGCAATTCAATATTTTCAGCATCTTTTAACATATCCTCAATTGTATAGTTTGTATAAGCACTGTCAGCATATATTCTACTTCCTGCGGCAACCAGAAGAGGCATTTGTTTCAAAGCATTTGAATCATGACACTTACCCGGCAAGAATGTGTATTCAACAGGGATTCCATCAGCAGTAAATAGAATATGCACATTGTATCCATAGAAATATCTTCGCATGGCAACTTTTTTACTTCTATATACTTCTCCTTGGATAAGCTTTGAATTAGAAATTCGAATATTATCACAAGTATGTATAGGAAAACTATCAATGCTTTTTCATGATGACCGGAAAAATAAATAGCTGAAACCAATACTGCTGTAACAATCTCTGAATCAGACATGTTTCTATTTTCCGGTTCTTAGTGCCCAAGATTTATTAATAAATCATCAATAAATACGTAAATTGCAGTAGTTTTTCTATCATAATCCTTCAGATTTTATTGGTTTGGTGACCTAAATCTGAAGGATTTTTTTAATTTTATCAATATTTTAAATCATTTAAGCTCCTAATTGTTAATAATTTACATATACTTATTAATGTTGACTGATATTCAAATTAAAAACTTCATGTCCAATGTTAATATCATTCATAAAATTGTTAAGACCATTTGATTTTTAGAATTACAAACCTTTATTTTATATTTAATTAGATAGCAACTTGAGTTACTTAATAAAAAGCGAACGCTTCTGAACCTTGATAATAAGCCTTAAAGCTTCAATATCTATATGAAAAAGTTCACTGAATAAAGATTCCTGGGGTCTTAATCGTTTGCTAAGCCAAAAGCTTTGTTAGCGCATAGTTCCCTCCAGGAATCTTCAATGTTAAGCAGAAAATATTTATATTGCTAATCTAAAGGTTGGCAGAAAGTGTTAAACTCACGAGAAACAATATGCAAGAATTAGTCGATAGAATTTCGACAGTTGAAAATGGATATAAGCCGATTGAATTTGAAGCATTGAATATCTTCAATTCTAACTCAATTGAGGATTCTAAAGCAATAGCAACAGGATTAATGGAAAGTGAGATTTATCAGGTCCGTTCTCTTGCTGTATTCTTATTAGGATATATTGTATCAAAAGATTTGTCAATATTACAGATTCTCAGGACAAAGATCTGTATGGACAAGAGCTGGCAGGTCCAGGAGATTTTGGCAAAATCATTTGACCAATTTTGTAAAGATAACGGGTATGAAAACTCTTTACCAATAATTAGAGACTGGCTAAATGACACAAATCCCAATGTCTGCAGAGCGGTTACAGAGGGATTGCGTATATGGACAAGTCGTCCGTTTTTCAAGACAAATCCGGAAATTGCCATCAGCTTGATAAGTCAGCACAAAGCAAGCGATAGTGAATATTTAAGGAAATCCGTAGCCAATTCACTTAGAGATATATCCAGGAAAAATAAAGACCTGGTTGATAAAGAAATTTCAACATGGGATTTAATGGATAAGAGGATAAATTTTACATATAAACTGGTAATGAAAAATAGGAAATAAACACCGGCTTCCGAATAGGCAGGCGGCACATAGGCCCCCGACTCCTGTTATATGCTAACTATTGGGAACAGGGCATAAAACGATAAAAAAATATGGGAAAGACTTTCTTATTATTTATTCTGCTTTTTTTGTTAAAACCTGGTTTTTCACAGGATTTTAAAGTTGACTACCTGCACGGACGGAACGATGTTTATAGTATTTCTATTATTGATGATAATGTCTGGATTGGGGGCTATCTTGGCCTGACAAGAATAAACAGGTTGGATTATGGAGATAAAGAGCTTATTATTGATCCCTTTATCGATTACAGTCATGACTATTGTTTTGGCATTTTTACTGAAAAAGATAATAATGGAAACTTATTTGTTCACGATTGCAACAACTTGTATAAATATGAATCAGGGTTTCTTGAGTTAATTGACAGCGGTTTATATATTAATGACTTTTTTGTTGATGAGAATAATTGTAAATGGATTTTAAATAGTGAAAATATTATTAAGATAGACAGTAAAGAAAAAAAGTATCTGTATAATTCAGACAATTCATCACTGCCAAATTATTATTGCAGTTGCATTACGGCTAAAAACGATGAGCTTTGGCTGGGCTCATTTGATGACGGGTTGGTTATGTTTAACGGAAGCACCAGCCAAACCTATAATAGCAGTAATTCAATGCTTCCTCATGACATTATTACTGCAATTGCCGTTGACAGGAATGATAATATCTGGCTGGCATATCATAAAAATGGTGTTTATCCTTATTATGATGAAGATTATACTCTTGTTAAAATATCAGGAACTAACTGGACAATTTATAATAAGAATAATTCGGGACTGCCATCAACAGTTATTAATGACATTATCCCTATCGGCGATAATGTTTTTCTATGTACTACTGGCCATCTTATTAAATTTGACGGATCGACATGGGTGATATATAATCAGGCCCGGAACCAATTTTTGTCTGACAATATTAAAACAGTCGCTTTTGAAGGGAATAATATATGGGTTGGAACTGATCATGGGATTTCTGTGATGTCAGCTGACTCCACTGTTAATATTAAATTGGCAAATACTACTTTTTCAGGTGCTTATCAAGGCCCTATAATAAAAGACTTTACAGGGAATATTTGGGTCGGAACGTCAGGGTCCGATGATAATCTAAATGTCTGTAGGGGAGGAACATGGGAAACAATAATTCACCTGTCCCGTCTTTTCCAATGTATGTTATTGTTGACAAAAACAATAACAAGTGGATTACAGATGATCTTAAATTGCTTAAATTTAATGATACTTCATGGACCGTATTTGATACACAGGATTTTCAGTACCTTACTTATTCCAGGTCCATAGCGTCTGATCATAAAGGGAATATATGGATTGGGGTGCATCAAAGTGGCATGGTCAAGTTTGACGGGGTAAACCGGACCCATTACGATGATTCCTTTTTTGGCAATTCATATTCGGAAGTGAACAAAATTATTATCGACACATCTGACAATATTTGGATTGACTATTCTCATGGAACAATTGAACCAAAACTATGCAAATTTGATGGTAATTCGCTAACATGGTATGATGAAAACATTAATTTGCCTGAAAAAGGGAAAGGGCTGCTTGCGATAGAGGAAAATGGTGATTTATGGTATGGGTATGGATCAACGACAGGTTATGACGAAGGTCTTGCTAAATATAATTGGAGTGAATGGAAATATTATAATTCAAGCAATACAAGACTTCTTAATAGTGATGCCTGAGATTTTTTTATTGATAATAATGATAATAAATGGTTATCATTAGATTGTTATGTAGCACGATTCAATGAGGATAGCCTGTATAAAAAGGATTTCAGCCCCGTGGACTTCAAAGACAAGATGTATATATTATATCCAAATCCATGCAATAATATTATTCATATAAAAGCTTCAGGTTCATTTAATGAAAAAATAAGTTTGAAGGTATTTGATCTGAATGGAAGACTGATGATGTACAATCACAACGAGAAAACAGCTGATTTTAAGCTGGATTTAACTAATTATCAACGTGGTATTTATTTGTTTCAAATCATTGGAGAAGATTTTATTGAAATGCCTAAAGTATTAAAATTATAGAAGTAAACTAACTATAACATATATCCGATCCAGATACGCCTGGACTGGACATATGCCTTCCGTTGGCAACAATAGCCAAAAATACACTCTGAATTCAATAACAAAATAAATATTATTAAATTTGTAATATGAAAGATACAAATTACATATTACAGAGAATTAGGAAATTAGTTCTTGAGAGAGAACCATCAGCAAAAATATATCTTTATGGTTCACGAGTCAAAGGAACTTCAAGAGAAGATTCTGATTGGGATTTACTTATACTTTTAAACAAAGAAAAGATAACTTCTGATATAGAAAGAGATGTGACATACCCTCTTTATGATTTAGAGTTTGAAATTGGAGAAGTGATAAGCCCAATGGTTTATTCAGAGATGGAATGGAATAATAAGTATAGGGTAACTCCATTTTATAAAAATGTTATGCGAGAGGGGAAGTTAATATGATTCAATACAGTCAGGAGGATTATATAAACTATAGACTAAAAAAGGTAAAGGAGACAATTGCTGAAGTAAAA
>Ga0307435_1001152_pt1 | contig 11159 bp, 10 predicted proteins | sample SalMarWE160470MG_FD_202164 | JGI IMG/M metagenome (GOLD analysis project Ga0307435, IMG submission 202164) | Salt marsh sediment microbial communities from the Plum Island Ecosystem LTER, Massachusetts, United States - WE1604-70 | ecosystem: Environmental > Aquatic > Marine > Intertidal zone >... | reverse complement strand
CGCCCGTGAAGGATTGTTCCGTTTCCTGATATTTGATGTGCACGGTAACTGTTTCTTTGTTCAACCCGTTGCGCCTCGAAGTTTAGCCAGCACTTCTTCCTCAATCCATCTTTCGCCCTGAGTTGTCAACTTGAAATCGGGTCTCGCCGGGTCTGGTTTAAAAACTATTCCCCGTTTCGTCATCTCATTGAGGCGAGCCGGCACCATGGATCTGATTCCGCTTGAAGCCAGCAGCCGCTTGATCTGGGTGGCTGTGCTGGAGTTTCTGTCAGAGGCAAACAATACTAGTCCGATGGCTTCGTAGTGGGTGAGTTTCTCTCTGGTGGTTATTATGGGTCCTTCGGTTGTGAGTTCAATTATTCCGTCTAACTGCGTCTTTATTGAGGGAGCCAGATTTGAGGAGATTAAGCTGCTTACCTCATTCACGAATTGGGGCGGCATAGTCTTCAGTGTTGTGATAATTTCTTGAGCGCTGTCTCCTTCGACAACTATTTCTCCGAAGGGAGCCTTAACTCGCACCCGAACTTTAGCCATTCTCGCGTTTTCCTCCAGCTAAAACATACACATAGCCCTTATCAGTCTTCCACCTCTTTATCTTATTTTTCCTAACCAACCAAGCCAACACCCCTGAAACTGTTGTGGACGGGTAATAGACAGCGTTAGCCTTCAAAGCCTCCCCCAACTCAGGTAAACTTCTGGGTTGTTTTCCCCAATCAGACGCGAGAAGCTGCAGAACAGCTTCGCTGCAACCAGAAGATGAGACTTGAGGATAGGCTGAGCCAGCAGGTTGCTCTGTTTCTTTTGCTGTTTTGGTTGACTCGAAGGCTTTCGAAACCATTTCCATTAACTGTGGAAGCTCCTCAACGGTTTTCATGACCTCTTCTCGGGTTCCAGAAATTTCAATCTCCCTCTGCCCTATCTTCACGCGAAAAGAAAAAGGCATCCCCATCAGACACTCCACAACCAAATATGATGCAACAGCTTTTAGAATTTGCTTATACAGCTAAATCGTATCAACAGCAATTCAGGCTGGATAAGTTATTTCAGTTATGGTGATAACATTCCCTGTCAGCTTTGTAAATTTTTCTTGACTAAGAAAAGAGTGGGTTGGTCAATGTTTCTTGACAAAAATCCTTTTACGCCGTGTAAACAATAGAAATGATTGATGCTTAACATGAAGAAAACCGCATCAACGATTGTTTTGGTTTTTATCCTTGTTTTTTCAACGTCAATTTTTCTGGTTTCTCCAGCAAACGCGGCTGAGGACTCTTGGACGACCTTAGAGACGATGCCTACAGCACGAGCGGGGCTTGGAGTTGCTGTTGTAGATGGCAAGATATATGCGATTGGAGGCTACAATGGCAGCCGGCTGAGTACTAATGAAATGTACGATTCAGCTACAGATACTTGGACTACAAAGAAGTCGATGCCAACCGCACGGAAAGGTCATGCAATAGCTGTTTACCAGAACAAAATATATGTTATAGGCGGAATTATCGGTGAAAGCGATCCCGTTTCCTCGGGATACACTGGAGTAACTGAAGTTTATGACCCCTTAACGGACACCTGGGAGACCATGGAGCCAATGCCCACCGCTCGGGGAGATTTATGTGCGAATGTTGTAAACGAAAAAATCTACCTCATAGAAGGCAGGAAACACGGGGGCGTTTTCCCCTTTTATCAGAACCCTGCCGTAAACGAGGTTTATGATCCCTCCACTGATTCATGGTCAACAAAGACACCGATACCAACTAGTACTTTCGTTTACGCTTCGGCAGTAGTCGACAACAAGATATATGTAATGGGAGGCTTTTCGCGCGGCCACTTGAATCAAATATATAACCCGGAGACTGACGCATGGAGCTACGGAAAAGAGATATCCACCGCAGTAGTTAGTGCAGCTGCTGGTGCAACAACTGGTGTATTGGCGCCAAAGAGAATCTACGTTTTAGGTGGACAGGATGATAATAATATTGCTTTCAATCTCACTCAGGTTTATGATCCAGTAACTGATATGTGGACTACTGGCACTCCTATGCCGACCCCTCGCTGGGCTTTGGGAGTTGCTGTCGTAAATGATGAGCTATATGCAATTGGAGGTTACGATGGTGATACCCGCTTAGCGGTAAATGAAAAGTATACTCCATTAGGATATATTCCAGAGTTTCCTTCATGGACTATTTTGCCTCTGTTCCTTACTGCAACTGTGCTAATCATATTTTGCAGGCGGAGACTACAAAAAACTTCAAACCCCCATTCATAGTAGGAGACTAATAATACTTCATTGTTGAAAACAGCCTTTTTTCAGAAAATCCAAGAGAACTAAAAGAAAAGTTGCTTCAACATATCTTACTATAGTTGGTTAGATTCCTAAAATAAGTAGCCATATGTTTAGGTAGATTATTGCGCCGATTGAGGAGATTAGGGTTAGCGATGCAATGGTTTCTTTGTAGAAGCTGTATCGTTCGCTGAGGACTGAAAGAGAAACGGCAACGGGCATCCCATGCATAAGCACCAGCACTGAATGTTCCATGGAGGGCAGATTGAATAGCGTTAGAGTTACCAAGGCTAATGTGGGCAGAAAAACTATCCGCAGGAGACTTAACCCAAAAGCCTTGGTCAAGTTGGCGTATTTTTTTCTGTACAGAAAAGCTCCTAACATAAAAATAGCTACCGCAGATGTGGTGCCTCCCAGCATATGCAAAAAGGTGGCTACTGGAGAAGGAAGCTCCACTCCAACAATGGATATCAGGATGCCTGCCACAATTGATATGATTAAGGGGTTTCTTGAAAGTCTTTTAGCAACATGTTTCAGTCTCTCCATCTTCGGAGATTCTCCAAGCCTATACAATTCAAGAACCGTGATGGAGACTGCAATCGCTACGATACCAATGGTAGCCGCTGCTAAGGTGGCTAGTTGTTCAATCTGTTCTGAGGGAAAAGCAAAGGTTACGAAGGGTATGCCAAAGAAGGCGAGACTGCCGAATATAGTGCTTAACATGAGCAGATATAATGTATTCTTGGAGAATCTGAAGAGAACGTAAAGTAGGACATAAATCGCCACCACCACAAACACTGGGATGATTCCAGCGAAAATGAAACTCAGAGTCTCTGCGACAAAGCTTGTTTCAGCCAAATCAACGAAGAAGAGGGCTGGCAACGCAAAAAAGTAAACGTAGGCGCTGAGCACCCGCTCGTCTCCTAGCTTTAGAATTCCAAACTTTCTTGAAAGGAATCCTATGCCAATCAAGAAGAGAATAGGAACCGCCGTTCCTATTAGTGCGTCAGCCATGCAGGTCCCTCTATTCTAAATGTGATTCCTTGAAAAGATAAGTGTTGCAATATTTTGGAGAAAAACAGATAACCAACTGATTTGCTAAATTAGCGCGGGGGAAGCAATGGTCAGTTTCAAGAATGCCCTTCAGATACTTGAAGCAAAAGGAAAACTCGACCGCGTTAAACACAACGTTTCATTACATGATATTCCTGATATCATAAAGAAGGCTGAAAAGGCTCTTCTTTTCGAGAACACCGGAACAGAATACGCAGTAGCCTCGAACATTTGCACGCGAGACAACTTCTGCACAATTTTCGGTATGGACTGGAAACAAATTCAGGAGAAGGTTATCGAAGCCCTTGATAATCCTGTCAAACCAGTCACAGTTGATGAGAATCCGTTCGAGGAAGCTGAACTGGACCTCGGAAAACTGCCAATTCTACAATATTACGCCTCTGACCCCGGACCCTACATCACATCCGGCGTCTTCGTAACAGAATGCGAAAAACGCAACCTCTCATATCACAGAATACTCGTGAAAAACAAGAACATGGGCACCGCAAGAATCTGCCATCGCCACACATGGCAATGCTACATCAAAAACAAAAGAAACATTGACATAGCAATCTGCATCGGAATGGACCCCGCCCTCTTATTCGCAGGAGCGATTTCCACCAAAGAACCCATGGACGAAACCGAGATTGCCGGCGGCTTCTACGGCGAACCAATAAAAATGGTAAAAATGGAGAATGGAATCTCCGTGCCCGTGGACACTGAGATTGTGTTGCTTGGGAAACTCACTTCAGAAGAGGGAAAGGAAGGACCGTTTGTTGACATTACGGGCACGTATGATTTGGTTAGGCAGCAGCCAGTCGTCAAAATCAATAAAATCCTAAGACAAAAACATAGCCCAGTCTATTATGCGCTTATTCCCGGAAGGGGCGAGCACTCGTTTCTTATGGGCTTCGGAAAGCTGCCGCTCATCTACAAGGAACTCAGTAAGGTCTGCAACGTCACAGACTTAGCCTTCACGGACGGCGGAATCAACTGGCTCGGCTGCTCAGTAAGCATAAAGAAGAGAAGCGACGAAGAACCCAAAAAGATAATCGAAACCGCTCTCGACGCACATAAGAGCCTTAAGCATATTTTCGTTTTTGACGAGGACATAAACCTCTCCAACCCACAGGATAGGCAGTGGGCATTAACCACCAGATTCCAAGCCGACAAGAACCTGTACACTTATCCGGATTCTCCGGGATCAAGCTTGGACCCCAGCTCCGAACCTGGAGAAGACAGAAGAAAAACATGCAAAGCAGGATTCGACTGCACAATCCCACTATCTAAAGACAGAAAGGATTTCGAGAAAGTGCTGTGAGAAACCCGCTGTGCATTAACGAATATTACTCAATGTGGAGACAACACCCGAGACTATCCCGCAAACTCCCCTTTTTTGTTTTGCAATAGTTTCTGCATGTGCATTCAAATTTTCTTCAGGTAAACATTCTATTTGTTTTCTAGAAAGCATAACATCCAGTTATATTATAAGAGAAAATAATGTTCCAATCATGTAGGTTATTACTGCAGCGGAGGCTCCTATAACCATCATTTCCAGCCCACTTCGAAACCAACTTTTTCTCGAAAAAATAGTTTTCATAGCACCTACTCCGAAGAGAGTGATCAAAGTGCCCACTATGGAGGCTACCAGAGCGTCCCAATTACTTAGGGAAAAGACGAATGGGAATATCGGCACCAAGGCTGCGAGGCCGAAGGATACACCACACAAAACACCGGCCTTAACTGGACTCCCAAGTTCTTCAGGCGCGAGACCCAACTCTTCGAGGGCATCTATCTGTTTATGCGCCTCCTTTTTTTCGGCGATCCTATCAACGATTGCCTCAGCCTCTCCTCTCTTGAATCCTTCTGTCTGATAGAACTTTATCAGCTCCTCCCTCTCCTCTTCAGCTGTCATCCCCTTCTTGACTTTTTTCCTTTGGCTCTCCCTCTCCAGCACCTCCAGCTCAGACTTGCTTGATTGGTATGAACCAACAGCCATTGATATTGTTCCGGCGAAGAGTTCAGCAATTCCAGTTAATAGAACAATGTGCGAGTCTGTGAAGGCTCCGAATGCTCCAACCACAAAGGCTAATGTTGAGACCAAGCCGTCGTTGGCTCCAAAGATCATGTCCCGCACCCCTCCCCCGCCCCTTATCTCCCAGACATCCATACCCAAAACTTGGGTCTTGAGCCTTTCCAGATGTAATCTTTCGTCAGAAGCTGTTCTACTCCATGCCTCCGAAATTGCCTTATCCGTAACGTTTTCTGCCTGAACAGCTAAATCTCGGATGCCTTCCTCCTCGCCAACTACGGTCCACTCCAAGAAGCCCTTTGTGCCTAAGATACGCATCATGAAGCCTACCTTCCAATCTGTGAGAAAAGTCTTGGCTGCTCCTTCATGTTTTCCTCCTAATTCCTTGATTGTTTCAAACCAGAATTCAGTGTGACTTGTCTCGTCGGCGTTGATCCGTAGTAGGAGATACTTAATCTTTTCATCTTTAGCCTTTCTGGCGAGAATTCCAAACCCTTTTGTTTGCATGAGTTTGTGTGCATAAATTTTCTTCGTTGCATCGAGAAGTTTTTTCATTTCAACCTTTGTCAGTTCATTCGTTGACATCTTCTTTAATTGCTCCTCTAAACAGCTTTCTAAAATGTTAAGTGTTAATTATACATAAGATTATAGGATGATTCAAAAAGGTGTTTGAAATGGTGAATGATTATGTTCCAACAGGCATTCCTGGCGTGGACAAAATTCTTGTAGGGAAGGGAATCCCAAGGGGAAATACGATTCTGGTTAGCGGTGGACCTGGAAGTGGAAAAACAACATTCGCAATACAGTTCCTATATACAGGGGCGACTCAACACGACGAAGCAGGTGTGTATGTTACGCTTGATGAAGACCCGGGTGACATAAGGAAAAACATGTTGAAGTATGGCTGGGATCTGAAGAAGCTGGAAGAAGAGAAGAAGCTTGTTTTCATCAACATTTCTCCGGTTCGTGTTGCACCTTCGGAGAGTACTGGTCTGATTCAGATCGGGATGAAGGAGTTCAGGCTGATAAAGTTGCTTGAGGCGATTAGGCAGGGTGTCAAGGAGGTAAACGCCAAGAGAGTGATCGTGGACCCTCTGACTATCTTTACTCTCCAGTATCCGGACGAGATTGAGCGCATATATGCCATGAGAGACCTGATGAGGGACCTGAAAAAGACGGGCTGCACAAACCTATTGATCTCTGAGTTGAGGGGCACTGGGGTAGAGCGGGAGCACCAGTTTGAGGAGTATCTTGCCCAAGGGGTTATCTTACTCCGCACCTTTCTTAAAAGCAGCCGGTTAGTTCGGGTTTTTCAGGTGTCGAAGATGCGCGGGTTGGCCATAGACAATCAGCCTAGACCCTACGAAATCTCAGCTAATGGCATAGAGGTATATCCTGGTGCAACAGTTTACAAGTAAAACTCGACTCTAGGATTGTTGGAAGACTACCGATAATCTAAAGAAGCTTTCACATAGGCAGGTAATATGGGGATGTCTTTGTCTCTAGCCCAGATACAAGAAGTGCCGCCGAAAAGCATGATACTATTAGTTGGCGCTCCTGGTTCGGGAAAGTCGACATTCTGCCAACAGGCTGCCCTTCAAAGCTTGGGGATGGATAAGCCCATCATCTTTGTGACGACTGAGTATGGCCCCTCTGATGCTGAGAAGGCTATGAGGCAGCAGGGATTAGGTAAGGTTGAATCGGGGCTGCTCAATTACGTTGACGCCTACAATGAAACAGTGGGTGTTTCAGTTTCAGATAGATTAGACACTATTTATGCTGACTGCAACGACCTTTCAAGTTTGGACATCGCCATCTCAAAGCTGACAGAACAAATAGGAAGAAAAGGAATTCTATTGGTCTTTGACTCTCTGACTTCCCCCTACCTATTCAGCGGCTCTGAGATTCTTAGGTTCATGAGACAAACTCTGTCAAAATTTGCAACTAGGGGAAACGCTGTTGTGACATGTATAGACAAGGGCTGCGGTAAATCTGAGGACTTGGTGGCTATGATGAGTCTCTCCAGTGGCGTAGTAAAAATGGAGATAGAGAAGGATAAGCAGTTTTTAGATGTCGTGAAGCACCCAAAAGTAACGCCGACAAGAATTGAAGTTCCCATAGAACCCGAACGAGTTGGAATCGAAAAGCGCAACTTCAATCCAAGTATGATAAAACAGTATTTTCAAGCGGTTCAGGCAGGAGATGAAGCTTGGGTGAGAAAGGAGATTGGGGACTTGGTGAACTTGTTCTGGCCAACCATTGTCCCCTGGAGCGGCATGCTCTGGGACCCGAAACGGTTTCCAATGATGACATACCAAATGAACAAGGACGACGGTCCTTCCATGTTCAAGGATGAAACGTTGTTACGAATTTTTTTTCCTTGGTACGTTAGACTTCTTAAGTCATTAATTTTACCGAAGAGTTTCAGCAAGGTGAAAGACGCGAAAAAATTCTCTAAAATGGGTACTGGCATTTACGAGGGAGAGCGAAGCGGCATCATAGAGTATCTTGAAGACGTTTCCAAAAAGGACGAACACTACTTCAGGGTTTACGAGTGCTTTGAGTGTTGGGGATTTAAAAACGTCGGCACAACGATGGCTTCGTATCTTCCTGCTATGGTCGCAGGCGCTTTTACAGGATTTGAATTGTGGAGGGGACTTGAGAGGGACTGGAATTGTATAGAGACAAAGTGCATAGGACTAGGGGATCCCTACTGCGAGTTTAAGTTGGTACCTGGAGAGATCGACGAACTGAGTGATTCACTAGAAAAAGACAGCTCAGTCATTGAAAGGATACATGACAATTTAATGAATCGACTCATGGGATTCCTGCTTGAAGGTAAACCTCTTGTAGAGAAGAGACCAAGGTTGGGAACCGATGTCTTCCTCCATCCGGTCTCTCATTATATGGGTTGCGAGAATATTCCTTTCATGGGAAGAGTATGGAGGGAAAGATATAAAATGGCATTGAGGCTTGGAGGCGCAAAGGCAGGAAAAGAAGTTGGTGAACATCTGATGGAGAAGATAAAGGAGGATGAGGCTGTAAACCGCCTTCTCTATCTCTTAGAACACTGCAAGGTTGGAAAGGTTACGATAGATGAAACAATAAGAATGAAAGAGAACTGTGAGAGCGCACTTTCGAAGGTCCTGCCCGAGAGGCTCAAGGAGCCCTCATGCTATTTCACCACAGGCTTCCTAAACGGCTTCTTCTCAGTGGTAAAAAACCAGCATGTCAAGGAGATAAAGTGCATAGCCATGGGTGATCCTTACTGTGAGTGGGAATTTAGATAGAAACGGATTCGAATAGGAGTTGAGGAAAGTTGGAGATGGATGAGATAATCGTTGCTGGTGAGCCTTGCCTTGTTATTCGTAGTCCTCTGATCCCGAGAACGTTACTATGCAACTCGCTGCTCCAGCCTCTACTATCCCGACTAAAAAGCGCAGAGGAGTTCGTGGCATTTGTTTCAGAACCATGCATTGCTCCCCGGAATTTAGATGTGGTGCTAATAACGGCTTTTTGGCCTAGATGTGTCTTCAACCAAGTTTCAGAGGAAACTAATAGTAGGGTGGTGCAGACCATCAAACCCCAACACCTCATGCTGGTCGAAAGGGAGCTTTACATGAAAATGACCAAGAAGAGTTGCCTCTTCGGAGACTTCATAGACTCCCTGCTTCTACATAACGAAGATAAAAGAAAGGTTAGTGAGCTTTTAAGCAAGGTTCGCAGTTGGATAAAGGACAACAAGTCGTACGGCCTGTTCTTCCTGACAGACGTGAGGGGAATGGAGGACTTCATCGATCAGACTGCTGCAATCTTCGAGATCGTTGTTAGAGCAGAGGTCGAAACGGAGCGGGATGAGCCGTTACTACGTTTCACCATAATGAAGCACCCTAGCATTGCTGAGATAGATAAGAAAATTGAGGTGGCATTTGAGAAAGGCCAGCCAAAACGAAGAAGAGGCTAATCACATGGTATCATTAGCTCAACTACAAGAAGTGCCACCCAAGAACCTGATTTTGTTAGTCGGTCCTCCTGGAGCGGGGAAATCTACGTTCTGCCACCAAGCGGTTCTCAGAAGCATTGAGCTGAGGCCCGTAATCTACGTAACAACCGAATCCAACCCGTCTACAGTTGAGGGGGCACTCAGAGCGAAGGGATTAGGTAAAGAGTCACTTCACCCTCTTGGTTTCGTCGATGCTTTTCACGAAACGATGGGGCTCCCCAGCGTGGTTCGATCAGACACTTTGGTTGCTTCTTCTGAGGATCTGACGAGTCTGGGTATTGCCATTTCCAATTTGCAGGAAAAGATGGGTGAAAATGTTTTGCTGATCTTCGACTCCTTGACTTCGCCATACCTCATGAGTGGCGCAGAGATTTTAAGGTTCATAAGGATGACTCTACTGAGATTGGCGGCTCAGGGAAACGCCGTCTTAGCGTGTATAGACGAAGGGTGCGGGAAACTGGAAGACCTCGTAGCGATGATGAGCATCTCCAATGGTGTGATAAAGATGAAGACAGGCGAGGGTAAGCAGCTCTTGAACGTTGTGAAGCACCCTAAGTTGAAGCCGGTCAGAATTGAAGCATCCCTAGAACCCGAACCGATAGGATTGGAAGAGCGTGTCTTCAACCCTGAGACGCTGACAGCCTACATTCGGGGAGATCAAGCAGTAATGAGGGCAACGGTGGGGGATTTCGTAAACATCTTCTGGCCGAACTTCGCCCATTGGAGCGGCATGCTCTGGGATCCCAAACGGTTCCCAAAGATGGTGTACGAGATGAACAAGGAGGACGGCCCCTCAATGTTCAAGCTCATGAAGAAGAATGAAAAGGTCAAGCGTGCCATGTTTCCTTGGCACACGAGACTCCTCCTCAAGTTCATGCCCAAGAACTTCAGCAAGCCTAAAGATATGAAGAAACTGCTGAAAGGGATGGTGAAATCGCATGGTGGCCCGAAACAGGAACGCAGCGGCATCGTGGAATACCTAGAGGACATCTCGAAGACGGATGAACACTACTTGAGGATGTACGAAAGCTCTGAATGCTGGGGATTCGAGAACATCAATGCGACGATGGGATTCTATACACCTCCTGTTGTAGCAGGCATGGTGCAAGCGTTCGAGAGTTGGAATGGACTTGAGAGGAACTGGAACGCTGTCGAGACGAAGTGCATCGGGTTAGGGGATCCCTACTGCGAAATCAAATTAATGCCCGGAAAAATTGATGAGCTGGAGGATTCTTTAGAGAAAGATGTCTCGACCATCGAAAAGATTCATCAAAGATTGATGCATCACTTAATCGAGTTTCTGCTGAAAGGAAAGCCCCTCTTAGAGCGGCCTACGTTGGGAAGTATGGTGAACATTCACCGAGTCTGTCACGCTATGGTCTTTCCCGCTCTAGCCGGTGAGAGGTACCAAATGGTGTTAGGGATGGGAGGAGCCAGGTCGGGAAAGCAGGTTGGGAAACGCCTGTTGGAAGCCGGGTTAAATGAGGATGAGGCTGTGAAACGTATTCTAGATTTCCTAAACAAAACCAAGGTTGGAAAAGTTACGGTAGATGAGACCATAAAAATAGTGGAAAACTGCGAGAGCTCGCAGACGAAGCTGTTCACAACGACGAACAAAGGCCCTTCTTGCTACTTCACCACGGGCTTCCTAAACGGCTTCTTCTCAGCTGTTAAGAATCAACATGTTAAGGAGATAAGGTGTATCGCGATGGGAGACCCTTACTGCGAGTGGGAGTTCAGGTAGATGGGTTACAATATGAAGTAGGAACTCTTTGCAACCTTCACATCTCCAT
>Ga0307435_1001146_pt1 | contig 11178 bp, 10 predicted proteins | sample SalMarWE160470MG_FD_202164 | JGI IMG/M metagenome (GOLD analysis project Ga0307435, IMG submission 202164) | Salt marsh sediment microbial communities from the Plum Island Ecosystem LTER, Massachusetts, United States - WE1604-70 | ecosystem: Environmental > Aquatic > Marine > Intertidal zone >... | reverse complement strand
CATTTACAATGGACAATGTTGTAGTCACTGCCGGTAGAGTCCATGACTGCCTGGTCTTTTTTTTCACTCCTCGTAATGCAATAGCCGTCTCTTATGGGATTGAGTGCTTGTCGTGGGTCGATTCTTTTTTTCGGGCCTTCACCAAGTATCTCCGCTGATCTCTGAGAGTACCAAAATGAATCAATCGGCAAATTGACTTTTTTCTGTACGGGAATTTTTACAATCTCATCTATTGGATATGGAAATATCCAGTGCAGACCGGGGCCGAGAAGTCTTTCTTCCCCAACGCCTCGAATTTTTCCAAACCGCAAAACTATTGCCTGCTCGTCGGAACCAACTGTTCTAAAACCCGAGGCTAAGAAGATGATTATCAGCACAAGCATTATCACTTTCAGAATAACAAAGCTGATTCTCAATGCCTCGGATAGGGACTTAGCCGCTGCATCAAGCTCTTCGCCGGTCCTGTTGTTTAGTGAGGCGGCAGCCTGTAAGTTTTTATTACTATCGCGATTTTGCTCGTTCATATTATCGACTACTTGGGGAAAGCTGTGTTTCCGGTTCGTTCGGCTCGATAAGTTTAATCTTAGGCATTTCCCGTAACAGCCGTACGAGGTCCGTATCTGTGCTTAGAACGATGGTTGACCTTTCTTTCAATATCTCCTTGAGGGCATCGATGTTACGCAGAAATATTGCAAGCTCAGGTTCGGCCTCCAGCATTTCGTAATATTGCGCGGCTTCTGCATCACCCTGAGCCTTTATTATCGTGGCCCTTGCTCCGGCAGCAGCGTTGAGGACTTCCTTCTTTAAATTCGCATCGCTCTCTATCTTGCGTGCCTGGGCTTCTCCCTCGGATTTGGTAGCTTCGGTTCTGCGGTTTCTTTCAGCTCTCATCCGTTCAAAAACATCTTTACTGACATCTTCGCTGATTTTGAGCTGCCTTATGCCAAGGGTTTTAATCTCGATACCATAATTGGCATCTGCCAGGGATTTTTGAAGCTCTTTGAGCATTTCCTCTTCAATTTTCTTGAATATTATCTTTGTCGGGTCACTATTTACAAATTCGCCAAATGCATGTCGGCCTACCACTTTGTTTTGTGTATCGCTAATTTGGCTGTACAATTTGCTTTGGGCTTCTTTGACGGTTCCAACGGCGTTAAAGAACCTTAACGGCTCGACAATTTTCCAAACGACGTAAGTGTTTACGATAATCGGCGCAGCCCCCTTTGTTGTTGTCTCACCGAGGTCGGCTTCAAAGACTCTCATTCGCGCGTCAAATTTGTGGACCCGCTGGATTGGAGCCGGCAATTTGAAATACCAGCCGGGTTCTGTGATTGTGCGTGTAGGCTTGCCGAAAGTTGTTACCAGGGCAGTTTCTATTTCCCTTACCTGGAATGAGAAAAGATAAAGAGCCAAAATAACAATTATCAGCACGACAAATATAGTAATAGCTATACTTTTCATTTTGTGCCGCTCTCCTTAAAGCCCTCTATGTCATATAAACTTGGAATACGCTTTTCCTGGAAATCGAATATGAAGACCTGTGCATCATTTGGATCGGAAACCACTGCATATTTTCTTATGTTTCCTTGTCCAAGCGCTTCTTCCAAAGCTGTCAATCTCTGTTCACGCATATAGATTTCTTTTGCAGCATAATATGCCTTGAGCTGGCTGGCGAAGCGTTGGCCCGTTGACTTTGCAATTGTTGCTTTTTCGAAGGCATAACTTTGAGCTTCTTTTAACGTAGTGAAGATATCGCCCTTTGCCTGCTCAAAGGCCAAATCCAAATCGTGAGCGAGTTTATCCTTTTCCATTTGCTCGATTTCGTTCTTGTCTTTAACTTCCTGGTATTTTTGGGCGAGTGAAAAAAGCCTGTCAGCCTCTTCTACAGAACCTACGAGAGTGCTCAAAGTCTTATTTCGCTTGGCATAAGCCTCAAGGATACGCGCCTGTTTCTTTTGAATAGCGCCAATCACTTGTTGATAATCCGCTGCAACTTCGGGTGGCGGGTGGATGCCCTGTAGGCCCAGAAACACGATTTCAACACCTAAGCCCTCTCTATCAACGGTTTGTTGTATCCTTTTTGTCAAAGTCTCCTTAGCTTCAGCTCTACCTGCTCCAAGAAGGCTGTGCTCCAAATCCTTTTCGGTATCGACCTCAATCTTGGTGCCGGCGGCAAATTCTGTAAGCTCACGATAACAAATGGATTCGAGAAGTTTTTCCGGTTCATCATGATTGTATATAAAGGAATACAGGTCCTTTATTCTATATTGAACAGGGACAGCGGCCATTACAAGGCTCACCGGCACAGCCTCTTCAGCAGAAGTGGCTCCGGTTTGCTCACTGGCTACAAGTAACTGGTATTCCTGCTCATAGTGGGTTTGACCCCACAGCAGCGGTCCGTACCCTACTTTCTCTGGGTCCGGGTTGGCCTTGGGGATAAATCCTATATCGATTTCTGAAATCTTTTCCGTAGGATATTTATAGGCAATATCAATCGGCCAGGGCCATTTGATATACAATCCTGGTTCAACATGCCTTACCTGATTAGTTTCATTGAGGGGATTTCCAAAATGTTCTATAATTGCCTGTTCGTTAGGCTCTATAATAACGATGCAGCTCAATAGATACAGTGTCACGGCGGCAAATAGAACCAACGGCACAATAGCCTTTTCCAGAAGTTTATAAAACCAGGTTTGGGAGACCTGAAATCCAAATTGATAATCTATGGCACTTGCAGCGGTACGGAATATTTCGCCCGGCTCATTTATCAGCCCCAGAAGCCGACTGTCAAAGGCGGCTCTATCGTAATGGCCTTTCATTCTCGGGCGGTATATGTCTAATACAACGTTGAGGGCGGTTTCTACACCAAGAACTATAAGTAAAACCGGAATGACAAACTTGATTACTGTCACAACAATGAAAATGTTGAATTGCGCAAGTGCCAGACCTATGGCAAGAGCAAAACACAAAACTGCTGCTCCGAGCAGAATACTGCCGCCAGCTCTTAGCGGCTTCCATTGAATCTGAGCCGACATGCCGGTTGCATAGCGGGAAATAAGGAAGCCGACAAACGCGATAGCTGTCATAAAAATCGCACAAAGCAGCGGCTGTTTGAGCTCAACCTCAGTCCAGCTCTGAGCAGATTTTAACAAATAGAATCCAATTGCTGTTTGATAAGCAGCTATAATCCCTGCAAAGATAGGTATGAACCACTTCTCAAATATCTGGAGTCGGTGTTGAGCTACGGCGAATAAATCGGCGCGTTCACGCTGAGCCTGGAAAATTGCAGATGATTTTTCGTCCCCGGTTAACTGGCTCATGTCGAGCCTTTCCTGCTCAGCCAAGGCGCGTTGATGGAACTGAATAACAAGGAAGAGCCAAATCAAAGCCACCGAGAGGAAAAGCCAGCTTAGATTATAAACCGCTGAGAAGCCGCTCCATTGGCCCAGGAAAAGTGTAATACCGAAAAAGACAAAACTCAAAATTAACGACAACAGAGCTATATATTCAGCGCGTTTTGATGATATTGTCATATTTTGTCCCGGTTTTATGTTCCGAACAAAAGAACACCAAATACAGTATCTATATCAACATATAAAGTTATTAAAACCTTTACAAGATTGAAGCCAAATAATATAAACAACAGGAGTGATTTAGTATATAAGTAATTGTAAAAAAATTAAGTGTAAAAATAGGGTGAATTCGATAGCTCATGTTTGGAAGTCTTCTTAGATAAGCTAATGAACTATGCATACAATATTTACGATAGCCAAAAATACCTTTACTGAAATATTAAGACAGCCTGTTTATGCCATCATAATAACTACTGCGTTATTACTATTCTTTTTAAGCCCATCTTTAACGATGTATACGATGAGCGACGACAATAAACTCTTACGCGAGATAGGACTATCTACGCTTTTTCTTACCAGCTTGTTCATTGCAATTTTTTCCGCATCCGGGGCTATAGCAGAGGAGATGGAGAATAAGACCATAACGACAGTTCTGAGTAAGCCTGTCAACCGCCCTGTTTTTATCGTGGCAAAGTTTCTTGGCGTTGTGGCTGCAGTGTTTCTGGCACACTATATTTGCACAATTGCTCTGCTGATGGCAATCAGACATGGAGTTCTCGAAACTGCGAGAGACACCCATGATTGGACTGTGATAAGCGCAGCAGCGGTTAGCCTGACATTGACGATACTACTAAGTGCTTTTTTCAACTATAGTTATGACTGGAAATTTTCTTCAACAGCCATAGTAATAGGCGGTATATTCGCCACTTTTTCGATTATTTTTCTGGCCTTTATCGACCGAGATTGGCAGTTCAAGCCCCAAAATAATAGCATAAACTCACTGGATATTTACGGCTCATTATTGCTGCTGTTGGCCGCAATCATAATTTCTGCTTTGGCACTTGCATTTTCCGCCCGGTTTAATATTGTTGCGACGCTTGCCGGCTGTATTGGAATTTTTTTGCTGGGTCTTATTAGTGACTATGTTTTCGGCAGATTTGCCCAGACGCATTTGTGGGCTAAGATAGGCCGATTTCTGGTGCCGAATCTTCAGATATTCTGGATAAGTGATGCAATTTATGAAGGCAGTGCTGTGCCGCTCAAATATATCATAATAAGCGCTTCTTATGCCTTATGTTATACAGCAGCTATTCTTGCGATAGCTGTCGCCCTTTTCCAGAGAAGACAAGTTGGATAGCGAAAAGCTAAAAGCTAAAAATGCAAAACCATAGCGTTAAATTCAATATTTTCAATTTTAAGTTGTGGTTTTTATTTTTTAGTTTTCAGTTTTTAGCTTTTTTATTACTGCTGTTTCATCGCAATTTTGCTGCTTTGGGCATCGGGCACAATCGCTCCAAACCTTCATCGGCAGTGCATCCATTTCGATTTTTCTGAAACTCAGCTTTTCAAAAAAGGCAGGGTCTAATGTAAGTGCAAAAACCTGTGACACGCCAAGCTGATGGGCCTGCTCCAGAGCTGCTTGAACTAGATTTTTGCCGACACCTTTGCCGGTGTTGTCTTTATCGACCGCCAGTGATTTTATCTCAGCTAAGTCCGACCAGATAATTTCTAATGCACAGCATCCGATTACATTGCCGTCGAGCTCCACAACTAAAAAGGTCTGCAGGTTTTCGTATATATCCGCTAACGAGCGGAACAGCATCTTGTCCCGCTCAGCGTAATAGTTGATAAGAGAATTAATATCTTTAGCATCCGAAATTTTGGCATTACGTGTATTCATAAGGCGAGAGTATAACGACTAAGATACAAAGACACAAAGAAAAAAGACATGGATAAAAACGCACAGCAGGGAAACCCGAAGCACGACAAGAAAATCAAATATCAAAGACCAAAATGTAAAATTAAGGAAGTCATCGCCCCTTAGGGGCGATTCCACAATTTTGATTTTTTATTTTTGATGTTTAATTTGGCTTTTGGATTTGTTTCGAGTTTCGATATTCGAATTTCGGATTATACTGCAAAGAGAGCACAAAAGTCCGCCAACTCAAAACTCAGAACTAAGAACTCAAAACTGCGACGTCTCGTCGTTGCGTTCCCACCATAGTCGCGGATAGTCCTTTCCTTCGAGAATCCACCAGATGTCCTCTGTGCCGTTTGCCGTCTCGTTCACAAAGTCCCAGCCAGCTTCCAGGAAGGTCTTGGCCCTCTGCATCTGGCTGGTGGTCTTGCCTGTCCCGCAGTCACTCGTGTCTTGGCCTGAGGTCTGAGTGTCCCAGAAGCAGTTGGTCACAATCGTAACAGGCACCCACCGGTCTATATCTGCGCTCCACCCCACCAGACCACCGACATCGGTATTGCCCGTGACTGCACCTGTGCTATAGCAGTTGGTCACAGCACTCCCATAGTAGTTGTACCCCACCAGCCCACCGACACCCCATACGCCTACGACCGCTCCGGTGCTGTAGCAGTTGGTCAAACTACCTTCGTTATTGTACCCCACCAGACCGCCGACAAAGTCCGTGCCACTGACCGCACTGGCGCTGTAGCACTGGGTTACAGTACCGTTGTTTGACCCCACGAGGCCGCCGACAAAGTACCCGGAGCCGCTGACCGTACCGGTGCTGTGGCAGCGGGTCAAAGTACCGCCTTTCCACCCCACGAGCCCACCGACATAGTCACCGGAACCGGTTATGTTGACATCCACCACCCCCAAGTCTTTGACCTCGGCCCCAGGCCCCAATCGGCCAAACAGGCCCAGATAATCCTCACCCGTAATCGTCAGATGCGATACTATGTGAGCGTTACCGTTGAAGGAACCGGTGAATGGGCAGAATTGACTGCCTATGATGTAGAAATCGATGCCTCCCAAATCGATGTCGTTGACCAGCACAAAATGCGCACCCATGAGCCTCGGATTATGGCCAATGCCATTTAATTCGGCGGCCGTTGATATGCGGTAAGGGTCACCCGCTTCTCCGCTGCCACCGGAGAAGGTCGGAAGCTTTGCCAACGGCGATAGCTGCCACCAGAGAATCGGGTATCCACCACCGGGAGGCTCCGCCCAGAGATCGTGTGGGCCATCCGGTTGACCGACGGAATCCCACCCCGCAGCCATGAACGTGTTCGGGTCCTGCATCTCGACTGTCGTCTTGCCTTCGCCACCGGTGCTTCCTGCCTGGCCCGATGTCTGCACGTCCCAGAAATTAGAGGTAGTCACAGGGGCTTTCCCCTTCCCCCACTAGGCCGCCAACGCTGCTCTCTCCAGTCACCGCCCCGGTGGAATAGCAGCGGGAGATGTCAGGCCAAGCGCAGCCGCAAAGTGTGCATCCCGGCGAGCAGGACGGGATGACTGCCCCGATGAGGCCCCCGACCCTATTGTGCCCCGAAACCTTCGACGTGGAATAGCAGTCCCAGATCGTGCCCTCCCAGGAGGCCCCCCCTACCAGCCCACCAACGCAGTCGTTGCCAACGACCACGCCAGCACTACAACACTGCGTCAGAGCACCATTGTTCCACCCCACCAGCCCGCCGACATAATTACCTGAACCGGCTATGTTGGTATTCACTACGCCTAGGTCCTTAACCTCGCCAGACATCTGGCCGAACAGGCCCAGCCAGTCCTTACCCACAATCGTTAGATGCGAGATGGTGTAACCATTGCCGTCAAAGACGCCGGTGAAAGCGGTTCCCTGGAAATCCCAATCATCATTGGGTTCTGTATCCGGCGCGATGACAGCCTTGTTGAAGACCTTTCGGCCGGGGAGGTTGGGGTCCAGGTCAATGTCGGCGGTAAGGATGAAGTGCTTGTAGTAGTCTTCAGTAGTCTCACCGAGAGCGATTAGGTCGGCAGCAGTAGCGATTCTGTACGGGTCATTAGGTTCTCCCGTACCGCCGCTGTATTTGGCATTAGCCGGTCGGCTGAATGAGAAAACAGTAAAAAGTATAAATAATATTGTTATTTTTCCGCTGTGTTTGTGGAATTCTGAAAGGTCAAAGAACTTATTGAAGTTAAACATATTTTACTCCTCTCTATAAACCGCAAGAATTGTCTCTTTTATATAATATTTCATCATAAATGATTTAGCATTCGAAATCAAAACATTTTCGAGTTAAAGCTAAAAAAGGCTGGAAAAGCGGTTAGAACTCGTATATTGTATGATGGCCAAATGAAATAAAAGGCCGGAAAAATGAATCGAGATACGAGTAACGAGCCACGAGCGACGAGTTATGCGTTTTATACTTATTGACAAGGTAGTTTCATTAAAGCCGGGCAAGGAAATAAAAACCATCAAGAGTGTTTCTTTAGCGGAGGAATACTTAGCGGACCACTTTCCGACATTTCCGGTGCTGCCCGGCGTGCTGCTTCTTGAAGGGCTAATCGAATCGGCGTCCTGGCTTGTGCGGCAAACGGAAAATTTTGCGCACAGTATGATATTGCTTGAACATGCGAAAAATGTAAAATATAAAAGTTTTTTGGCACCCGGTTCCAAAATAGAATATACTATCGAGGCTAAAACTATCGAAGAAAACGTCAGTTCGTTCACAGGCTTCGGTTTGTCCGAAAACGAGCGTATTGTAGAAGCAAGATTCGGATTAAGGCATTTTAATCTCGCTTCGCAAAATGCAAAGCTGGCGGTGGTAGATGCGAATATAATAGAAAATATGAAAAAGCGATGGAGATTGCTAAACAGCTAAAAACTCTTTATACACCGAATGCTAATAAAAAACTGGAGGTAATAATATATGGCAATGAGTCGGGATGAGATTTTCAAGGAGGTTCAGGATGTCCTGGTTGATGCGCTGGGAGTTGACGACGATGAGGTAACGACTGATGCGTCCTTGATGGGAGATTTGGGGGCTGAAAGCATTGACTTTTTAGATATAGTTTTTCGATTAGAAAAAGCGTTCGGAATAAAGATTCCGCGAGAGGAGCTTTTCCCGGCTGAAAGCCTGATGAACAATCCTGAGTTTGTCAGCAAAGGCAAATTCACAGAAAAAGGATTGACTGAGCTTCGCGTTAAAATACCGCATACCGATATATCGACATTTAAGAATAATCCCAATGTCAATAAATTAGGTGATTTATTTACCGTTGGGGCGATAGTAAAATATGTTGAAACCAAGCTGAATGCAGCTTAGTGTTGTGCTATAAATATCTTGATAATACAGCGGCAGGATTGCTAAAGGTAAACCTGCCGCTACTTTTAATAAGACCTGAAGATGCGCTGGATTTGGATAGATAAATTTACGGAGTTTCACAGCGGCAAAAGCGCTGTAGCTGTTAAAAATGTGACACTTGCTGAAGAGCATTTACACGACCATTTTCCCGGATTTCCGGTGATGCCGGAGACCTTGATGATTGAGGCGATGGCTCAAACTGCGGGAATACTGGTAGGCGAGGCAAAAAACTTTACAGAAAAAGTTATTTTGGCAAAGATTAAAAAGGCGGTCTTTTTCGATTATGTTAAGCCGGGTGACACAATAAAATTGAAAGCCCAAATTGAATCCATCACACCGGAAGCGGCAAGCACAACCGGCAGGATAACCCGCGAGGAGAAATTGATTGCAGAAATAGATTTGATGTTCAGCCATATAGACCAGAACCTCGCAGGCAAAAAATTCCCGGAAGAAAATTTCGTATTCACCGGCATGTTTGAATCGCTTCTGAGGGATGTGCTTATAAGTGATGCCGGCTCCAGCAAGGAGGCCTCGGAGCAAAACGGATGAAGCCTGCTCGAGTAGTAATAACCGGCTTTGGTGCGGTAAGCCCGCTTGGATTGACAGCTAAAGATATGTGGGCGGGCCTTTGTGCAGGTCAATGCGGGATAAGCAAAATTACAGCATTTGACCCTACTGGTTTTGCCTGTCAAATAGCTGGTCAGGTTCCGGACTACAGGATACAAAACTATGTATCTAAATCCTATCGTAAAGCTGCCAAACTAATGTGCAGGGACATCGAGCTGGCGGTTATAGCGGCAAATGAGGCGATTGCCGGCAGCGGACTTATAACAAAAGGCATCGATCCGGAAAATGTTAATGTAAACCCTCAGCGATTTGCAATCAACCTGGGGGCGGGTTTTATAAGCTGCGACCTCGTAGAGCTGGCTCCCGCGGCGGCGGCAAGCAACACTGATGATAATTTTGATATTCGAAAATGGGGCAACCAGGGTATTGAGCTTGTGCCGCCATTGTGGTTGTTAAAGTATCTGCCCAACATGCTTGCCTGTCATATAAGCATTATTCACGACATCCAGGGACCGAGCAACTCTATAACATGCGGTGAAGCAGGAGCGCACATCGCAATCAGTGAGGCGGCTCAGATTATCCAGCGCGGCGGTAGTGACATTGCTTTAGCCGGCGGTGCGGAAACGAAGGCCAATCCGATGAACATCACACGCCAGTGTCTTTTAAAAAGAGCTACGACTGAAAATAACCATGACCCGGCTTCTGCCTGCAGGCCTTTCGACGCCGATGCAAAAGGTTCCGTTTTCGGAGAAGGTGCTGGCATAGTTGTATTGGAAAGTCTGGATAACGCACAAAGACGAGGTGCCAAAATCTATGCGGAAGTAGCTGGGACCGGCCTAAGCAATAGTATAAATCCGGCATACGAACACCTTGAGCCTGATGGCAAGGGTATTCAAATAGCGATTGAACGGGCAATAACAGAAGCACAAATAGAGCCGGGGCAGTTGGATTTGATTATTCCACATGGAATAGGGATACCGCAGGATGACTTGGCTGAGGCAAAACCAATTCAGGCTGTTTTGGGTAAAGATGCTGCTGCAACTCCTGTCTGGCCGACTAAAAGTATGTTGAGTAATACGGCTGCTGCGTGCGGTGCTCTCGATGTTGTCGCGGCGATTTGTGCAATGACTGAAGGAAGGATACCCGCTGCGAAAAACTGCGACAGAAAAGCTGACGGCTGCAATTTGAACATCGTAAAAGAAACGATACAAAAAGAAATTAGTTATGCTTTGTGCTGTAGTTACACATTCGGCGGACAAACAGCAGCGATTGTGCTGAAAAAATTTGATTGAATATCGAGTGAGAAAAAAATGGTAGGGTGGGTCTTGCCCCACCATGATTATATCTACCGAGGTCGAGTGAATGGCTGAGAGAGTGGTAATAACAGGTTTGGGTATTGTATGTCCCTTGGGACATGATGTGGAAGCCGTTTGGCAGGCTATGTTGGCTTGCAGCAGCGGCATTGCTAAAACCACTATTTTCGATGCCTCTACATTTCCATCGACGTTCGTTGCCGAAGTTAAGGATTACAACCTTACAGAGCATACAAAGAAACCACAGCTTCACAAACATAGCAACCGAGGCTCGAGTTTTGTTGTTGGCGCGGCGGCCCAGGCCTGCCGGCAGGCAGGGATTGATATTGAAACCGAAAAGTTTGCCGATGGGATAGACCGGAGCAGATTAGGCATTTATTTGGGTGCGGGCGAAGGTTCGGTAGATAATGCTGCTTTTTTCACAGCGTTGGTTAAGGCATGGGACACGACCAAGAGCCAAATGGACTGGGTCAAGTGGGCGGAGGTGGCCTTTGGCATGATGGACCCAATGCGAGAGCTTGAGCAGGAACCAAATATGCCGGCTGCTCATATCGCTATGCTCACGGGTGCACGCGGGCCAACGAGAAGCTGTTTAACCGCTTGTGCAGCCAGTACGCAGGCTGTCGGCGAGGCCATGATGCTTATCC
>Ga0307435_1001145_pt1 | contig 11182 bp, 10 predicted proteins | sample SalMarWE160470MG_FD_202164 | JGI IMG/M metagenome (GOLD analysis project Ga0307435, IMG submission 202164) | Salt marsh sediment microbial communities from the Plum Island Ecosystem LTER, Massachusetts, United States - WE1604-70 | ecosystem: Environmental > Aquatic > Marine > Intertidal zone >... | reverse complement strand
TGAGGCACCTGGGAGAGGGAGGTGCTTTTGGAGCACCTCCCTGGTCACATGCCCAGGCATATACAGGATATGGGGATATTCAGTCTGAAAATACTTCTCCACCTCCTTCTCGCGGCTTATCGCATGTATAATCGTGAGGGTCAGAGCCCTTGTCATTTCCTTGAGCTCACCGGCGGCGAATACGTCCTCTATGGTCTTGTTGGCCCAGAAAAGGGTCATCCTGTTTTTCGCCCGGATATTCCTCAGCCAGCGCAGCACGCTTAGAAATGGGGTTATGCCGACGCCGCCTGCGATTAGAGCGATCTCCGGGCTTTTTTCAATATCTCTGCAAAATACCCCAAAGGGGCCCTCCACCCTTACCGGTGTGCCTGGTGACAGCTCCGGAATAGAGCAGGTGAATACACCCGCCTTCTTGATGGTAAACCGCAGGATCTCATCCTCAGGAGCACAGGATATCGTAAAGGGATGAGGCTCGCTCCACCCATCATCGCGCAACACCCTGATGGAAGCCCACTGGCCGGCCCGCCTCTTCTTGAGCCGTTCATCATCTCCCTCCAGATAGAGCGAGGTTATGTCGTAGTTCTCGGACTCTGTCTTCAGGACCTTCCAGGTCTTCACGGAATCCTTATGTATGCCTGTATCTCTCATGATGATCCTTCAGAACGATTTATCGCATGATCTTCTTTTACTACTATATGCCATAATTCCCCGCCTTTTAAGGCAGGGATTAATGGCACTTTTATAATTCCCCTCCCTTGATGGGAGGGGATAAAGCCGAGGGTGAAACTTCTTGACTTTTCACCCCCACCTCAATCCTCCCCCGTCAAGGGGGAGGAGGGTGTCCAGGCAAGTGTCAGATTTCCCGCGTTTCAACGCGGGGAATTTTACTAAAGGTATTATCGCCTTTAGGAGAAAACCTAGCCCACGTAGGTGACGTTGTAGCCCCCGGCCTTGAGCTCATTCGCAACGGATTCAATATCATCTCCCTGCACTCGCAGGGCAATGAGCCAATCCGGTTCATCCTCGGCGGGCGGAAGCGTCATCATGCTCAACAGGAGTGCCTTTTTTTTATCGAGGATGTCGAGAATTCCCCTGAAAAACCCGAACTCCTTGGAAGAGCTCCTGATATCGATTCTCACACCCCGCTGTTCCTTCACCCCCAGGACCCTGGTCATCATCCTCACGATGTCCGATTCGGTCACCACGCCGACCAGTCTCCCGTCATCCACCACCGGAAAGGCGCCGTACCCCTTTTCTTGTCCCAGTTGAAGGGCTTCCTCAACCGGCATGCCGGGGGAGATGGTAAAGGGATTTTTCACCATGATCTCCTTGACGGTCATCTTGGATAAGAGGTAGTGCAGCTCCCATATGTTCAGGGAGGTGGCCGGCGAGGGCGAGGCCTCCAGGAGCATGTGTTTGGTGACAAGGCCCACCAGCTTATCCTTCTTCATCACCGGCAAGCGCCTGATCCTGTGGGCGTCCATGATCTTCTTGGCATCATTCACCAAGGTATCCTCAGTGACGGTGACCACATTGGTGCTCATAATATCTCCTACCTTCATGTTCCCCTCCTTGCTTGATCCGGCTCTTTGCTCAGGCGCCGATGTTCCTTGAACATACACTTATTCATGACAACCAGCAGTCCCGCATCCCGAGCCCTTGCTGCCGCTTCCTCGTTTATGATCCCCTCCTGCATCCACACGGCCCTCGCGCCGATCTTGATCGCCTCCTCCACAATGGGCAGCACCTCCTCCGATCTCCGAAATATGTCCACCACCTCCACGGCTCGCGGTACCGAGTGTAGATTGGGGTAGCTCGGCCAACCCAATATCTCACGAGCATCCGGGTTGACCGGTATGACCTCGTAGCCATGCTCCGCGAGATAGGAGGCTACCTTGTGGCTCGGCCGGCTGGGATCAGGCGATAGACCGACAACCGCCACGGTGCGATATTCATGTAAGATCTTCTCTTCATCCATAGTTCCTCTTTGCGTCTTGGTGACCTTGTGGCTGAGTAGTAATCAAGAACGTTACGTATCGTTGCTCCAATCCCGGATCTCCGAGGCCTGATAGTCCTCCTGTTTGATGGTCAGATCCATGTTGATGACGAACCCTGAATGCTTCTTGAGCTCGGGGTCCTCCTGTAAGGTGCCATGACGTTCCCGGGCAGACTGAACATCCTCCAGGGCCTTCTGCAAGGCCGGGCCAAGCGCCTTGCTTGTCTCCACACGCCCCAGCGTAAACTCGGGCTCAACACCATCCTCTGCCACGGGTTCTGCAAAGTGGGCGAGCTGTTTCATCTTCTCCATGGCCTGGTCCATCATCCTCCATCCCATACGATCCTCATGTTGGAAAATCCATGAGGTACGGATGTGCTGCAACATCTCCGTATACTTGCGTGCGATCTCCTTTTGGAGCTTCTGGATGAACTCCCGGGGCATCTCGCCCTCTGCTCCTGGCAGACCGGCCCTTTGGTCCGGGCTCAGTTTGTCCAGTTTTCGTTGAAACTTTCTCGCGTGGATAGACGATTCCCACGCCTCCCTCTGGAGAACCCGCTTGATATGGGGATCGTCCACCTGATCGGCCTCCTCATGGTAATGGGGGATCAAGTCCTCCTCGTATTTGACGTAACTCCTGAGAATCGTTTCACGATTCGTTGGATCATGGGGATAGGGCGCAGGTGTCAGATTGGGCTCTCCGCCCAGCCCGCCTATGATCATCCCCAGCCAGTGCATATGCCACATCTCCTCCCTGGATATGGAGATGAGGCTTGAGCCGAGGGGGGTGTCCTCCCCCTCCAGATACCCGTGCACGAGGTAGCGTATGATAGCCGCATGTTCGTCGGCAATATCCCGGTTCAGCATATCGATCAATGCCTTTGCTTCCATAATAAACCTCCTATGATTTCATTGAAAACAGGAAGGGCCTACTTCTTATCCTTGAGCTTGAATTCCAGCCAGTCGACCATCTCCTGGATATTCTTGGCCATGTACCACCGGCCGTTCGCAAACGCGCCATAGTCGGCGCCGGCCATGGCAGAGGCGTAACGGGTGGAATTGGCGAAGAAGAGCCACTGCTCCACCCACTTCTTCTCGATCGCCTCGTTGAAGATGCCGTCACCCTGGGCAAGCCCCCTTGCCGCTCCTCTTTCCCAGGCGGAAAGGAGCACCGTGGTGGCGGCCAGGGTCATCTCGTTTGCGCTCTGTATGGTCTTCTCAAAACGATGAAACTGCCCAGCTACCCACCCCTCGCTATGGCACGAGAGACAGACCCCCTGCATGGCGGCCCGTCTCCTTCCTTGCTCAACGGTGTCAATCAGATATCCCTCAACCGGTTCTCCGGTGAACTCGGTCGGCAGGGGCAATCCGGCCTTGTTCTTGATGATGGTGGTATCCGGTGATTTCGGATGGGGATGGGCATAGATCAGCCCGAAGATCCGCCATGAGAGCCTATCGTTCATCTGGTGGGTCCGCCTGGCAACCACCTCTCCTTCATCGGAGACCACCAGGCTCACATGGCACGATGCGCAGGTAGGGGCGGAAAAATCCTTACCCACCTTCCAGGGAACGGAGCTGAACTCCCAGACATCCCCGAGCGATGAGAAGATGTTTCCATGCTTGCTCACGGTGTAGACCTTGTATGCCGGCACATCCGGGCCCTTGTGGCACTCAGCGCAGGTATAGGGTTTTCTGGCCGTCTCGATTGCGAACTGGTGTCTGGTATGGCAGGCCGCACATGATCCCTTGCTTGTATCCGGGTTGATCCGGCCAACGCCCTGGTTGGGCCATCCCTCTAAGATAGGAAGCTCCATCTCCCCAAAATCCGTCTCCTTTGTCCGGAATCCCCTCACCGCCACCTGTGTGCCGTGGCAATAATTGCAGGAATCGGCACTGGTCTCAGGATCGGGTTCCTTTATCACCGTCTTCATATCCTCAAAGGTCTGCACCCCATTGGCGGCAATCATCAGGTTGTGGTACACGGGATTATTGTTGAGATTAGCGTAGGCGTGCGACATCAGGTTCCCGGTATACTGTTCCGCCTCCAGGGCGTGGCAGGCTGCGCAGTCCCTGGGCGTTACAACCGTATGGACGCGGAAATCCTCGTGATCAAAGGAATCCTCGTGGGTATCCGGACTTAGGGTGTGGCACTCGGCACAGCCTACCACAACATTGGCGAGGTCCCCGGGCGCCGTCTCTACTGAAATCCTTCTCTCAAGCTCGGCTTTCTTGAGCGCCTGGGCCGGCGTCACCTTGCTCATCCGGCTTCTTTCCCAATCAGCCACTATCCCGGGATGAATCGTTCTATGGCACTCGAGACAGGCCTCGGTTCCCCCGCTGAGAGGAACATCTCCCCCCAGTACTGAAGGCGCCCAGATGAGCACTGCAACCATGGATACCAGCGTCTTTCTCACGGCATACCCCTTTGATTTCTCTGAGTACCCCTCCGTGATCTTACTGAGTTACAGCTATCCGATTTTTTCATTTCCCCCTTTTCTCTTCCTCTTCCACCTCACTCCATATCGAATTCCTTGATATCGAACCAGTAACCCGTCCTGCTCAGGTAGTCTATCTCCGCCTGGACAATGGCGAGGTGCCCCTCCTCTATCTCCACAAACCGGGCGAATATCTTCTGCCCTTCATCGGATAGCTCGCTCGCCATCCTCCTGTAGAAATCGGTGGTATCATGCTCCACCTTCAGGGCCTTGCCCAGCATCTGGAGTTCACTTCCCTTATCCTTGGTCGTCATTCGGGTCTCAAGCCTGCCGACACCCTTCCTTATCATCTGCTCAGAGGGGAGAGCGGTGTCGAGCTCTTCCGCTGTAATTGCTCCCGTTCTCCGGAGCTCATCGAGCCTGTTCTCAAGGTAGTTCAGGTGCTTCAGCTCCTCGTCGGCCAGCACCCCGAAGGTGCGCTTTCCCAGGGGATCGGTGCTCTTCTCCATTGCGTCGCGATAGAGCTTGCTCACCTGTGTCTCGAACTCTATCGCCGTTGTGATCGCTTCTTCAAGATTCACAAAATTATCCTCCACAGGGATACGTCAGTTCGTCAGATTATCCGCATGAGCCCAGAGAATATGGGTTCATGGTTAGAGGCTTATGGCAATCACAGACGATGGTTCTGCCAGTCATGGTTCTTTCTTTCGCACGGAGTAAGGGAGAATTGGATGATTGGAGCATTGGAAACTGTGTTCGTGAAGACTTTTCCTGTCTTTCAAAGCCCTTCCTGCTATTTGATACCATTACTCCAGTACTCCATTACTCCAATAATCACATGATCTCAAAGAACACATTCGGCCACCTTCCAGGGGGCTCCAAACAAAGCCAAGTCTCTGGGCGTGGATTCTTTACTCTATACCGTAGCTGGACAACTATGCCTTCCACAAGCCGTGGATATTGCAGTGCTCCCGGGCCGTGACCTTCTCGGCATCGATGTGGAAGTCAGCTACCGGTTTATCTCCGGGCTTGAGGAATTGGCGGTATGCCTTTCCGTCAGCAATAACCTCGATCCACTCGATAAAGTGCTTCTCCTCCATCGGGTGAGGATCGCTTCCCACCTTTACCCTGAATCCGCCCGGGATCTTCTCGATCACGGGTACGTGTTTTTCCTTGGCTGCATCAATAGCTCCTTCAACGAGAAGCTTCATCGGCTGCCCGCAGCACACGAGCTCCCCCTGGCCCTCGTGGAGCACCTCAACGATGTTCCCGCACACCTCACACTTGTAAACCTGCAATCTCTCCGTCATGTCAAGCCTCCATGTTATGGGTTATATAGGCAATCGCCTAAGATTGATGGACTCGTAAAAGGTCGAAAACCCCTTCTCTCTTTCCTGCCCGGCCAGGAATGGGAGAGCGTTGCGGAGGGGAAAGAGAATTTTTTCACTAGGTTATCAAGATTGAGACAAGATGAACAAAGACGTTCCTGTCGATCTTTTGGTACCTGTTTTTTCGACTACAAGAGGCTCTTTTCGCTCAGCTCCACCGCTTTATCCATTTCAGCCTTGAGCTCGGGGGGTAGTCCCTCTATGTCCACGTGTAAAAATCCCCTCACGATGGTGGCAGTAGCCTCTTCCTCGTTCAAACCGCGGGCCATGAGATACTCTACCTCTTCCTGAGCTATCTTTCCCACCGCCGCCTCATGGGAAAGGTCCACATCCTTCTTGTGTCCTTCCAGTTCAGGAACAGCGTGGATTATCCCTTCATCGTTCAAGATTAGTCCTTTACACTCAAGATGGGCCTTTATTTCCGGTACCAATCCGTTGATATGCCCCCTGGCAATGATCTTCCCTCCGGTGGTAATCGCCCGCGATATAATCTCCGCCCGGGTACCCTTAGCCTCCAGCAAGACCCGAGAACCCACGTCCATCTCAGAGCCCGGGGCAGCCACCAGGATTGAATTGAACCGGGCAGTGGCTCCTTCACCTATCAGACGGGCCATCGGATACATCTGCAAGGTGCCCACCGGATGCATGCACACATAATTGGAGAGGAAAAGGCCGCCTTCTTCTACAATGGTTACGCTGCGGGGACGCACTGCCATCTTCTCTGCCCAGTTATGGATCATGGTGAAGGTGAGCTTGGCGCCTTTCTTTATGTAAAACTCCGAAACCCCCACATGGAGCCCCTTTGTCACATGCGGACCAGTGGCGCAGCCGGTGATAATATGGAGCTCTGATCCTTCCTCGGCAATGACGATATTGTGCACATCCTGGGCCAGATTATCCTCTTCTAAGTAAAGACAGGCCTGAAGGGGGTACATAGACTTGGCCCCTGGCAAGGCTCTGATGAAATACCCATGCTCCTGATGGAGCTCGGCCCTGGCGGTATATTTGTCCATATTCACCGGTACGGCCTTCCACCAGTACTCTTGGAGCCAATCGTATCGTTCCAGGGCCTCTTCGATATCCATGATCTCCATCCCCTCCTGGGTGGAGCGGCTATGCACCACGGAGAGGTCCTTCTGCACAAAGGTGCCGGACCTGTTTTTTGCCGCCAAATCCACCCCTGCCATAAGCATCTGATTTCGATCAACCTGAGAGAACGCGGAGAGATCATCCTGATAGGGGTGTTCCTTTGTCTCTGGGGAATAGGACTCCAGCTCAATATCCGTACCATAGGCAGCTGCCTTCTCAGCCGCCTCTTTTGCCAGTTCTCTCTTCTCATCCCTCTTCCCTGCCATGTACACACTCCTTCTTATCTGTATTGTTGCTTCAATAACTTCTCGGTAGCTGAATCGCCCCTTTGCTTCGAAGTCATCCCCGAACGAAACGTTCCATGGAACGTAGAGATGCCCCTATCATACCTTGCTTCTCAGGGGATCCTGCAGCAATTCACGCACTCATCGTAGCCCTGTTCCTTGATCGTCTCCAAGATCTCCCGGGGGTTACCGCTGCAAGCCAATACCCCTTCCATGAGCACATGTCCTCTATCGGCATCAAGATAATCGAGGATGTAGCCCGTGTGGGTGATGATGAGGCCTGATTTCTCCCGTTCCCTCTTGAGCTCCTTCAAGGTTTTCCCCTCGTCTGGCTTGATCTCTCTCTGGAGCAATTCCTTGATAACCCTTCCGATTAAGGCGATATTTTCCAGATCGACCCCGGACTCCGGCTCATCCAGGAGTAAAAAGTCCGGATTCTGAGCCATGAGCTGCAAGAGCTCTGAGCGCTTGATCTCTCCTCCTGAGAAACCGTGGTTGAGGTCCCGGTCAAGGAACTCCTCGAAATCCAGGTCCTGTGCCATGGATTTGATCTCCTCCTCCCCCTTATGGAAGATCTCCAGCATCTGCCGTGTCTTGACCCCGCGTATGGTCGGCGGCCTCTGGAAGGAGAGCCCCATGCCCATCTTTGCCCTTTCATTAAGGGGCAGATTAGTTACATCCTGTCCTTTAAAGAATATCTTTCCACCGGTAACGCGATAGGCAGGGAAACCCATAACCGACATAAGCAGGGTGGTCTTTCCCGAGCCATTCGGCCCTAAGAGCACGTGGATTTCACCTTTGTCGATCTCGAGATCCACATGGTGGAGGATCTCCTTTCCCTGTATCTCCACCCTCAGATCATCGATCACCAGTAATTTTCCGTCTTGTTGATCCGATTTTCTCGCCATTTTTCTACCTATTTTCTGATAAGCGGTTCCAGGTTCAATGTTCTGCGTTCAAACCCCGGTTGAATAATCCTCGAGTTCAACCGCCCTGCCATTAGCCCCTGATTCCCTCTTACGGCATGCGAGCCGATAGGTATCATGTACAATCTTGCCGTCTACGGTCCCTGCTTTTCCGGGATGCCCGTGGCTTTCCATAATCCGGCAAACCTCCTCTATGATCCCATCCTTGGCGCCGGAGCTTTCAAGGATGTCCCTTACCGTGGGGAAATTCACCTTGTCCCGTGCCCCTCTTCTGTGCACTGTTCTGCCTCTCTCATCCATACCGATACCGTATAGGGTGGCGGCGGCGATTACGACCTTGGGATTGACATCTTCCTTTTCCATGAGCTCCTCTGCAAACCCTAACACCTCTAAGGCCTGATCTATGTTGTCCTGGTCATTCCCGTAAAACTCCTTCATGCCGGCGACAATGATCTCCTTGAATTCCTCCTTGTCCATCACCCCTACGCACTGATCCGCGAATTGGCACCATCTGGCGCATCCCAGGTTGAGTTTTGGGTTGAGGAACATGTGGCCGCACTCCTTGCATCGGCGGCGGATATCGTCTTTAAAGAACTCAACCGGATTGCCGCATTTCGGGCATTCCACGGAGTAGATAGCATTCGGGCCCCAGAACTGGGTATCCTGCCCTGGACATTTGCTGATCATCGGCTCCCTTTCCTTTCGTCTCCTATCACCTTTTTTATTCCCGTGTTCATCGATCTCGATGATCTCACGTGGTGCCGTATGTCTTTGCCCACCAAAGTCCCACCAAATTTTTTAGGCTCGAATTATGTGACGCACCATGGTTAAAACCTCATCAGGATTAAAGGGCTTATTGATACAACCGTATGCGCCCGCCTCCATTGCCTCCTTAATAAATCCATCTCCCTTTTTCGAGGCTATCACTATAATATGGCACTGTGGGCATTGGGCTTTGATCTTCATGAACAGACCCTCTTTCCGTATCCCTCCTGTCTGTTTATCCAGAAAGATAATATCAAAGCCCTTATCCTCGAGAAATCCGTTTAGCTGGTAGCCATCCTCTATCGAGGTTACGCTATAGCCCCTCTTCTCCAACAATCCCTCGAGAATCTCCCGGTAGTTAGGGTTCTGATCAACGATAAGGATATTTCCAGCCATGTGGCTTCTCTCCTCTTTGCGTATGCACCATATAGTCAGATTACAAGGCAAGTTTAGTGCCATGGACATATTCCAAGGGACCGCTATGAGATAAAGGTTAAAAAAGACATAAAAATAAGCAACTTAAGGATATTCCTTACGTAGCTGAAGGAATCCCTGCATCCGGTTTTTCACCATATCACATCAGATGAGAGCGGTATATTGTCCAGAATTGGACTAAGAGAGGCGATAGAGGATAAAAATTGATTAATAAATTAAATAGGTTACAGTGTGGTTTAATTTTAGACTTATATGTATTACTTTAGACATGGCCCTTACTCTTTTTCCGGGATTACGATCCCGTGTTTTCTCACCTTCCCGTATAACGTGCTCCTCGTGATGCCCAGCTTCTTTGCGGCCCGGTACTTATTTCCCCCAACCTCCTTCAGGACCTTCAGGATAAGGTTTTTTTCAGTCTCCTTCAGGGATCTGGGCGGCTCCTCAGATCGAGGGATAGCCCACCGTAGATTTTGGGGGAGGTCGTTCTCGATTATCATCTCTCCTTTCGTGAGAATCACCGCATGCTCCACTACATTTTGGAGCTCCCTCACATTGCCGGGCCAGTTGTGGTTCAGAAAAATCTCCATGACCTCCTCTGAAAAGCCTCGAATAGCTTTCTTGCTGGAAGATGCATACGTGTCAAGAAAATGCTTCGCTAGAAGGGGAATATCATCTTCCCTCTCCCTGAGGGGTGGCACCATGATGGGAATCACATTAAGCCGATAGTAGAGGTCTTCCCTGAATCTACCGTCCATCATCTCCTTGTTCAGATCGCGGTTTGTGGCTGCGATAATCCTAACATCTACCTCGATGGTTTGCTCCCCCCCAACCCGCTCGAACTTCCTCTCCTGCAGCACCCTCAGCAGCAAGAGCTGGGTAGGAGTCGGGATCTCCCCTATCTCATCCAGGAAGATGGTACCCCGATCTGCAAGCTCGAATCGCCCTTTCTTCCTCCGTATTGCTCCCGTGAATGCACCCTTTTCATGACCAAAGAGCTCACTTTCAAGCAGGGTTTCAGCATAGGCAGAACAATTCGCAACCACAAAAGGCCTTCCCTTACGCGAGCTGAGCGTATGGATGGCACGCGCAATGAGCTCCTTACCCGTGCCGCTCTCCCCCTGGATGAGCACAGTGGAGTCGCTCTGGGAGACATCCCCTATCAGGTCATAGATGGCTTGCATCTTATGGTTCTTGCCTACTATGTTGCTCAGGCCGTATTTATCCTCAAGCTCCTTTTTGAGGGTATCAGTTCTTTCCTTCTCCTCCTTCAACTCCTCATACAGGGACTTAAGGCGCTCGTAGGCCTCCTGAAGCTCTGATGACTTTTGCCGGGTCTCCTCAAAAAGCCTCGCATTTTCGATGGCCACCCCTACCTGATGACCGATATTGGTGAGCAACATTAAATCTTGTTCCGAAAAGGGCCAGGAGCCCTCGCTCGTCAAATTCATGATCCCCACTACCTCGTCTTTTGATATCAAGGGCACCGATGCGTGGTATCGCGGCCTTTCCTCATTCGGAAGAGAGCTCATTAGCCTGGGGCACTCAACGATATTTTCAGCGATAAGGGCCTCCTTTTCCCGGATCACATGGAACCCGATACAATCCTCTAAGGGTTCCTTGGTCTCCTCCTCGAGGAATTTCTGCGGTAAGCCTATGTGGCTGGCTAGCTTCAATCTATTATCAGGGCCCTCCCGCAAGAATATCCACCCCTGCTTCAGGCCCATCATATCAAGGACGGCCCTGAGGGTATCTTCTAATACCCTGTCTAACTCAAGTGATTGGCTAATCGTATTGCCAATAACGTTCAACGAAAAAAGCTCCTTGTTGCGCCGATCGAGCGTCTCTTCAGCTCGCTTGCGATCAG
>Ga0307435_1001141_pt1 | contig 11202 bp, 9 predicted proteins | sample SalMarWE160470MG_FD_202164 | JGI IMG/M metagenome (GOLD analysis project Ga0307435, IMG submission 202164) | Salt marsh sediment microbial communities from the Plum Island Ecosystem LTER, Massachusetts, United States - WE1604-70 | ecosystem: Environmental > Aquatic > Marine > Intertidal zone >... | reverse complement strand
CTTCATGCAACTACCCCATATGGGAAGGGATGGAGGTCTTTACAGACACCGATGCCGTGCACCAGGGCCGCAAGCTTATCGTGGAGTTGCTGTTTGCCCGGTGCCCCAATGTGCCCATTATACAGGACCTGGCGAAAAAATATGACATCAAAGAGCCGCGCTTCACAAAGGAAAATGATGATTGCATCCTGTGCGCTCTGTGCACGCGTATGTGCGAAAGGGTGGGAAACAGCGCTATCACCATGACCGGGCGGGGCATGGACATGAAGGTGGATACCCCCTTTCATATCCAGACCGATGTATGTATGGCCTGCGGGGCATGCGCCTCAGTGTGTCCGACCGGACATATTAAGCTGGAAGATATCACCAAGCATGCCATCAAGCCCATTCCCTCCGAATATGAGAGGGGCTTAACAGGCCGCAAGCCCATCTATGTGCCCTATGCCCAGGCCATACCAAATACGCCTACCATTGACAGAAGCTTCTGTATGCACTTCAAGACCGGCGGATGTCAGGTATGTGCTGAGTTCTGCGACCTTGGGGCCATTGACTTTACCCAGCAGGATGAAACCATAGAACTCAACGTTGGGTCAATCATCCTGGCGCCTGGTTTTGAGGGTTTCGACCCGTCCACGTCAACGCACTATCAGTATGCCAGGCATCCCAATGTGGTTACATCGTTGGAGTTTGAGAGAATTCTTTCCTCTACCGGGCCCTATCAGGGTCATCTCTTACGCCCCTCCGATAACAAGGAGCCGGAAAAAATTGCATGGATACAGTGCGTAGGATCACGGGATGTGAATCATCCCGAACATAATGGTTACTGTTCATCTGTGTGTTGCATGTATGCCATTAAGCAGGCGCTCGTTGGAAAGGAACACAGCAAGAACGGGCTTGATTGCGCTGTCTTTTTCATAGATATCCGGACGAACGGAAAGGATTTCGAACAATACTATAATCGGGCCGTGAGGGAAGGCGTCAGGTTCATCAAATCAAAAATATCCACAGTAAGGGAGATTTCGGAGACAGATAATCTGGAGATAGCCTATACTGATGATGCGGGAAACCGTATTGATGAGCAATTCGATATCGTTGTCCTCTCCATTGGAATGAAGGCATCCCAGCACACCATTGAGATGGCACAACAATTAGATATAAAACTCGACCCTGACTCGTTTGCCGAATCAACATCTCTCATGCCGGTGCAGAGCTCAAGGCCGGGCATCTTTGTTTCCGGCTGTTTCCAGGCCCCTAAAGATATCCCCTCCTCCGTAACAGATGCCAGCGCCGCCGCTGCCGGTGCAGGCGCTCTCTTATCAGAGGCGCGATTCACCCGTGTAAAGGAAGTAGAGCTGCCTCCTGAGCTCCCGCACCAGGATATCAGGGGCGCCCGCCCCCGGGTGGGGGTGTTTGTCTGTAAGTGCGGCACCAATATAGCCGGAGTTGTGGATGTGCCGGAAGTGGCAACCTATGCCAGGACCCTGCCCTTTGTTGAATACGTTGATGAAAATCTCTTTAGCTGCTCCCAGGACACCCAGGTTGCTATGACAAAGGCCATCCAGGAACATAAGTTAAACAGGGTTGTCGTAGCCTCATGCACGCCGCAGACCCATGAGGCCCTCTTTCAGGAGACCGTCAGAAACGCCGGGATCAACAAATACCTCTTTGAGATGGCCAATATCAGAAACCAGTGTTCCTGGGTCCATGCAGATAACCCAGAGGCAGCCACGGAAAAGGCAAAGGATCTGGTGAGAATGGCCACGAAAAAGGTCTCCATGCTCGAGCCTCTGGAAGAGTTTGAGTTGGAAGTCGGTCAGGCGGCCCTTGTTATCGGAGGAGGCCTAGCGGGCATGGCAGCCGCACAAAATCTGGCAAAACAGGGTTACAAAACATACCTCATTGAACAGTCGGACAGGCTTGGAGGCAATGCACTTAACCTCTTTCAGACATGGAAGGGCGAAGAAATTCAGGAAATCACACAGACGCTTATTGATACTATTACCGAAGATAATCGTATCGAGATCTTCCTTAACGCCCACATTACCGCGGTAGAAGGATTTGTCGGAAACTTCAGCACTACTATTCAGGTAAACGGAAACAATGAGCAGCAACTCAATCATGGGATCGCCATTATTGCTACCGGTGCCAATGAGTTGAAACCGGATGAGTATCTTTACGGTCACGACCCCAGGGTGGTAACTTCACTGGAGCTGGATACCTTATTAAAACAAAAGGATACAAGGCAGCGGGATCTCAATACCTGTGTCTTTATTCAGTGTGTCGGATCACGAATACCTGAGCGACCCTATTGCTCCAAGGTATGCTGCACCCATTCGGTGATGAGCGCCATCCATCTGAAAAATCTGAATCCCACAATGAACGTCATTATCCTGCACCGGGATATAAGAACCTACGGGCTCAGAGAGAATTTGTACCGGGAAGCCAGGGAAAAAGGAGTCATTTTTATCAGGTACAATCATGAAAAAGGAATAAAGGTAGAGGCTGAAAGCAGTGAGCTTTCTCTCAGCTTCACCGATTATACGCTTAAGCGAGAGATACAGGTCAAGCCTGGGCTCCTGGTCCTCGCCTCCGCTATCGTGCGCGAGGGGGACGATGGGCTTTCAACGTTCTTCAAGGTCCCGCTCAACGAAGACGGCTTCTTTGTGGAGGCCCACGTGAAGCTGAGGCCCGTGGACTTCGCCACCGACGGGGTGTTCTTCTGCGGCCTGGCCCACTCCCCCCAGTCAATCGACGAGTCTATTGCCCAGGCCCAGGCAGCGGCATCCCGGGCCGTGACCGTGCTGAGCCAGAAGACCATCCACGCGAGCGGGATCGTGGCAGTGGTCAATCCCCTCTGGTGCAGCAGCTGCGGGGTATGCGTGGCCATCTGCCCCTATGGGGCGCCGGGCTTCAATGAGAGAGGCATTGCTGAGATCAACCCCGTGCTCTGCAAGGGCTGCGGCTTGTGTACCGCCTCCTGTAGATCGGGCGCCATCCATCTCAACGGCTTTGACGAGGGTCAGATCATGGCCATGATCGGGGGGATAAGCTAACCGCAGAGATATGCAGACGAATATAGGTGTTGTGTTTGGCTGAAAGGGGAACTAGTGGTCTGCGTGTGTCTGCGGTTAAAAGAGAGGAGAGAGAGATATGAATGATTGGGAACCAAAGATTACGGCTTTTCTTTGTGCCTGGTGTAGCTATGCCGCTGCTGATTTGGCAGGGATCAATAGGATTCAATATCCTCCAAACATCAGGATCATCAGGGTGCCCTGTTCCGGCAGGGTGAGCCCCAAATTCATCTTATCGGCCTTCCTGCATGGCTCTGATGGGGTATGGGTTTCAGGGTGACACCCCGGAGAGTGTCATTACCTGGAGGGTAATTACTATGCACGAAGAAAATTTGCGCTTTTAAAGAATTTTCTGGAACATATAGGGATAGAGCCGGAAAGACTTCATTTCTCGTGGATTTCATCCTCAGAGGCCCCGAAATTCGCGGAGCTAGCGACCGAGGTGACTGAAGCGGTAAGGAAGGCTGGTCCGGCAGAAAAGCTCGTAAAACAAAGGGCCGAGGTGGTCTAATGATTGCGTATAGTGAGAAGATCAGGGAGATAGCCAAGAAACTCCTAGAGGAAAAGGCGGTAGATCTGGTCATTGGTTTCAAGAAAGGCACACTGCCCATGATGACGGAACCCGTGATGATAAAGGAACCGGAAGAAACGGGGCAATTATACTGGGGCAGTTTCTGCAGTATGAACCTCGCGAATTATCTGCCCAAAAGAAAGGAGAAGATTGGAATCATTGCAAAAGGCTGTGATTCAAGGAATATAGCAGTTCACATTGTAGAGAACCAGATACAACGGGATCAGCTCTATATCATAGGAGTCCCGTGTACAGGTATTGTCGATAGAAGAAAGATACGATTATTGGCGGCCGGCAAGGAGTTGAGAGAGGTGATCGAATCCGATGAAGAGCTCACTATCAAGGGCAAGGATTTCGAGCAGACGGTAAAGAGGATCGACTTTCTTCAGGATAACTGCATCACGTGCATGCACAGGAATCCGGTCATCTGTGATGAGATGGCAGGGGAGATGGTTGAGGAGAGAAAGGACCCCGATCCCTATGATGATGTGAAGGAGATTGAGGCAATGGGACCGGATGAAAGGTGGAAGTTTTTCTCGAACGTCATGAAGGACTGCATTCGCTGTTATGCGTGCCGGAATGCCTGTCCGCTCTGTTACTGCCCCACCTGTTTTGTCGATGAGTCAGATCCACAATGGGTGGGAAAGAGCATCGATCCCACCGACACCATGACCTTCCATATCCTTCGAGCCTTTCATTGCGCCGGCCGCTGCACGGATTGTGGTGCGTGTGAGCAGGCATGCCCAATGGATATCAACATGCGGCTCTTGACCAGGAGACTGAATAAAGACGCCCTGGAGCTCTATGGCTGCGAGGCCGGCTTGAGCATAGAGGAAAGGCCGCCCCTCGATACCTACCGGCCGGATGACTACGATAAATTTATCAAATAAGGTGTCCAATGAGCGAAAAGATAATCAGCAGGGAAGACCTTGAAAGATTCATAAAAGCCTTACAGCAGAGCTATGAGGTCTACGCACCCGTCAAGGAAGGGGACTACCACAGTTTTCAACTACTAAAGGGCGATGAAACAGTGGACCTGAATTTCTCCAATACGCGCCTCTCACCAAAATCACTGCTCTTCCCCCAATCTGAGAGGATGTTCGAGTTCAACCTCGATGAAACCAGCGAAGAGGCCCATATCCTGAAGGAAGCCCCAAAGGAATTCCCTCCGTCAGTGATATTCGGTATCAGGCCATGCGACGGCAAGGCCTTACGACTGATCAACGTGAACTTCGATAATCCCGAGTTCAAGGATCCGTGGTGGGTTAAGCGCATGGATTCAATGGCCTTCATAGGCCTTGGGTGCAACGAACCGAGCAGCACCTGCTTCTGTACCTCTGTTGGGGGTGGGCCTTTTCATGAAGAAGGTCTGGACGTACTCCTGTTTGACCTAGGAGAACGGTATCTTGCAAAGGCGCTCACCGAGAAAGGGGAGCGGCTCCTCGAGCAGGGGGAAGTCAGGAAGGATGCAGATGCCGATACAAAGAAAAGGGCTGATGCCCTCAAACAGGAGGCAGAGGACAAGATAAGCAGCCATGTTCCCGCCGATAAACTCAAGGATAAAGAGGTATTGGAGCTCTTTGATGCCCCGTTTTGGGATGAGGTTGCTTTTGCCTGTATAAACTGCGGCACCTGCACCTTTGTGTGCCCCACGTGCTGGTGTTTTGATATACAGGATGAGGTTCAGAAAACCCAGGGCGATAGGATCAGGAGCTGGGATAGCTGCATGTTCCCGCTCTTTACCCTCCACGCCTCCGGGCATAATCCCAGGTCCGACAAGGTGCAGAGGGTTAGACAGCGGTTCATGCATAAGTTAAAGTATTATGTGGATAAATACGGCGATGGGGTTGCCTGTGTTGGTTGTGGAAGGTGCGTGAACTCCTGCCCCGTTAATATCGACATACGAGAGGTCTTTAAGCTTATGAATGAGGCATAGAAATGACTAAAGTTTAAAGTGAGCTAAAGTTGATAGTTTCGTAAAAAGTCATTTCTTCCATTTTTCTGTCATTCCGGCGGAAGCCGGAATCCAGTAAATTCAATAGGTTCTGGATGCCGGATCAAGTCCGGCATGACGATTAGAAGACTTTTTACGACTTTGTCAAAGTTAAAGCATGAGAGATGATTTATTCTTTTATTTTAGGCACTTTAGGCATTTATAATTTTAGGCACTTTTATTTAAAATAGCAAGGAGGTGCAGTTGAACAATAATCCCTATCTTCCCTGCCCGGCGAGGATTGAGGAGATCACCACGGAAACCGATGATTATAATATCAAATCCTTCAAGTTGGTGTTTCTCAACAAGGAAGACGAACAGCAATTTCACTATATATCAGGGCAGTTCTGTGAGGTCTCAATCGCTGGAAAGGGTGAAATACCCATCGGGATAGCCTCATCTCCCACAGAGAAGGGGTTTCTGCTGTTCACCGTAAATAAGACCGGGGTGGTAACCCGATACCTTCATAATATGAAGGAAGGAGATGTGGTGGGCGTGAGAGGGCCGTTGGGGAACTGGTATCCCTGGGAGGTCATGGAGGGGAAAAATGTGGTGGTAATCGGTGGAGGATTTGCCTTTACCACCTTGCGATCGAGCATTGTGTTCATGCTCCACCCGGAGAATAGATCGAGGTTTAAGGATATTACGGTGGTCTATGGAGCACGGTCTCCGGGTCTGCTTCTCTATAAGGAAGAGCTTTGGGAGTGGGAGAAGAGAGATGATGTGAATGTCCACATTACCGTTGATGCCACCGAGGACCCGGAATGGCGGTACAATGTCGGTTTCGTGCCCACCATCACTGAGCAGAAGATCACCACCAGCGAGGATACCTATGCGCTGGTATGCGGTCCGCCCATTATGATCAAGTTTACCCAGCCGGTGCTTGAAAAGGTGGGGTTTACCAGAGAGCAGATTATCATGTCCCTTGAGATGAGGATGAAATGCGGGATAGGCATCTGCGGCAGGTGCAATATAGGCGATAAATATGTATGCAAGGATGGCCCCGTGTTCTCCCTTGCCCAGCTCGGTGAGCTCCCGAGTGAATACTAATTGGATAAGTGACTAAATTTTAAAATGCCTAACGTGCCTAAAATATTAAGGGAGCTAGTATCTAAGAGTTGAAGGCTCACCCGAACGTAACCTTCGGCGCTTCCTTCACTGCCTCCGCCACCATGAAAAACTCAGCCTCGTCAAACCCGAGCATTCCCGCAAAGAGAAGCGTAGGGAAACTCCTGATCTTCACATTATAGGTCTTTACGGCCTCGTTATATCTCCTTCTCTCAACGGCGATCCGGTTTTCAGTGCCTGCCAGTTCATCCTGCAACCTGATAAAGTTCTGACTTGACTTGAGATCAGGATAGTTCTCTACTACCACCAGCAGCCTTGAGATGGCCGTCGAGAGCTCATTGTTCGCAGTGATCTTCTCCCCTATGCTATTCGCGGATCCCACCTTTGAGCGGGCTTCGGTAACCTTTATGAAAACCTCCCTTTCCTGTTTCGCATAACCCTTTACCGTCTCCACGTAATTCGGGATAAGGTCATATCTTCTCTGGAGTTGATTCTCTACCTGTGCCCAGGCTCCCTTCACCTCCTCATCCATCCGGACCAAGCTGTTGTAGGTGCCTTTCAGTGATAGATACACTACGAGGAGAATAACGACTATCACGATACCGGCAATTGCAAGTTTCTTTCCTGTGTTTCCCATCACATCCTCCTATCGAAGCTTCGAATTGCAAAGTAAAAAATGAAAAGTGCAAAAGTCAAAATTGACAAACTCGTAAAAAGCCACAGGATCGTCATGGCGGACTTGATCCGGCATCCAGAATCTATTGAATTTACTGGATTCCGGCTTCCGCCGGAATGACAGAAAAATTATAAAAATGACTTTTTACGAGTTCGTCAATATTCTATTACTCCAACATTGATGGTTTGGTAAAAAAAGTCTCAACAGCATGTCATTTCGAGCGAAGCGAGAAATCTTATCAATATAACATGCTGAAAATACAAGATTTCTCCTTGCAGTCGAAATGACAGACTCAACGGATACGACTTTTTACGAACTCATCAACATTCCATTATTACAATTGTCAGCAAAGCGAACTAAGTTCCTCAATAGCCCATCTGATCGACCTGTTTTGACAGGGCCTTGATCTCAGAGATGTAGCCGAGAACAATCTCCTTTACTTCCCCCTTCCCCGGCCTTTGCTCGCCTGTCTTTATCTGCCATAGAGTTCGGAGAAGGGCCCTGTCAAGCCCGAAGTTCTCCGCTATCCCCTGGATGAGGGCTTCATTTTTTTCCGGTATCCTCTCTTCCTTGAGGTAGAGCAAGGCCTTGAAGATAGAGATACATGCAGGGAGCGATCGGCGTATCAATTCAGTTAACCGTCGCGCTTCACCGTGGGCCTGCAAAAAGGACTCCCTGAGCAACAAGAGCTTGCCCTTGAGCTCCCGCTCGCACTGGAGACGGAGATTGTCCTTTTTAATCTCCAGATCCCCTATCATATCATCCCCATAGATCACCTGGTATGCAGACTGGATGTTGAAAAATTCCAAGGGAAAGGCATCCAGAGAAGACTCTATATAGTCTCTCGTCAAGAAGAGCGGAACCGGGGTGCTCCGCTTCTCCCATTTGGCGGCTACATCTATCGCATCACCCAGACGCTCGATGCCGGCCTCGGATAAGATGATCAGGAAATTGAGGTCGGATTTCTTAGGTACATACTCGCCTCTCGCACCACTGCCATAGAGCACAATCGCGATCAAATCATCGCCAAATATGGCCGCATAATCAGACCTCAATTCATCGAATACCTCCTCGGGCCTCATAGGTATCTTAGCCATATCCCTTTACCTCATTAGCTTAAAAGCTCCCGCTGGCGCCGCCGCCGCCGCTCATCCCGCCTCCGAATCCCCCGAAACCGCCTCCGAATCCCCCGAACCCTCCCGTGCTGCCCCCGCCCCGAACACCCCCTCGGCCTCCGCCTAACAACATGAGGAGGAGAAAACTCCCTATTCCCAAGCGCCCTGATCGAAAGAGCAAGAAAAATATGAATAGTAAGAACAGGAACGGGAACATACCATACGCTGTCCGGCTCCGCTTCGAGGTGATTTCTTGCGGTACTGCCGGTTTCCCCGCGAGTTCTATGCCTCGGTCCTTCGCGATAATACCGGCAAGGGCGGAGAGCCCGTTGAAGAGGCCCGGGCCGAATTCATCCTTTTTCAGATAGGGGACTATCGCCTGATCCCGTATCTGACCGGCCAGCCCATCAGGAATAATGCCTTCAAGCCCATAGCCTACCTCTATCCTGATCCTTCGCTCCTTGAGGGCTACGAGAATCATAGCGCCTCTATCCTCTCCCTTTTTGCCTACCCCCCATATCTCGTAGAGCCGGTTGGTAAACTCATCGATGTCAGCTCCGCCGATGTCCTTGACGGTCACGACGGTTAGGGTAGCATCTGCTTTCTCGAGAACCTCGTGGGCGAGCGAGTTCATCTGTTCCTCATAAGCGGGAGGGATAATGTCTGCAAAATCATTGATCAGGCCTCGAGGAGCCGGAACCGGCTCATCGGCTACAACAGGATGGATAGAGAGTAGGGAAAGAAAAAAGGCGAGCGGCAACAGAAAACTAAGAACAGTTTTTCGTCGTATTCGTATCACAGATCCACTTCTTTTAGTTTCTCGATGAATTCCCTCTGTTTCTTTGTTGGTTTTCTCGGCACTGCCACCTGAATCTTCACATAGGCATCCCCACTGCCTCCTCCGCCCATTCTGGGTAGGCCGTGCCCCTTAAGCCTCATCTTTGAGCCGCTCTGAGATCCGGCCGGTATCTTAAGATTTAATCTCTTTCCATCAATAGTAGGAACCTCGATGTTCGTGCCTAATGCTGCCTCAGAGAATGCGATCTCTCTGGTCAGGTGCAGGTCATCACCATCCCTCTTGAACAACGGGTGATCCAAGACCTTTACCTTGATGTAGAGACCTCCCGGAGTTCCCCCTTCAGGCCCCGGTTGACCCATGCCGGAGAGGCGCAGCTTCTTCCCATCGGCTATGCCGGCCGGTATCTTTACCTTTACCTGTTGTTGTTTCCCGCCAATAGGGTAGGAAATGGTCTTCTGGCTCGTCTGCGCGATATCCTCCAGATGAACGGGCAGCTCATAGATGATATCCTGCCCTTTTACGGCCCTGGCGCCACCGCCAAATCCACCGAAGAACGAGCTGAATGAATCCGGCTTTCCCCTGTATCCCGATCCTGCCGTTGCTCCTGAGAAAAGATTCTCGAATATACCCGTACCGCCGCCCCTGCTCCGGCCTCCGAGATGTCCAAAGCCAAATTCCTTGAATATGTCGCTGAAATCAAAGCCCCTGAAGATATCCTCCTGGGTGAACTTCTGCTGAAACCCTTCGGCCCCAAACATATCATACTGTTTTCTCTTCTCCGGTTCACTCAGTACCGCGTAAGCCTCGCTTATTTCCTTGAATTTGGTCTCCGCTCCCTTATTTCCCTTATTCCGGTCAGGGTGGTACTTCATAGCCAGCTTCCTGTAGGCCTTTTTAATCTCCTCTGGGCTGGCAGACTTATTCACCCCAAGTATTTGGTAGTAATCTTTCGGCATTGTTAGTTCAAGCTAAGCTTCACTAATGTCTGGTGATTAATTTTATGGCGAGCTGTGACTACTCACGTAGTCAGTCCCGCCTTCGGCGGGATTTAGACTGAAGGCTGAAAGGGTCAGAAGAGCACGATCGGTGCACTTTGGCGGAGAAACAGCAGCTTCTCGCAGCAAACATGACTTCAGCATGAGCCCTACCCCCTTTTTTTCTAACAGTCTTCAGCCTATGGTCTACCTACATGAATAGTTACGGCGAGCTTTCAAAATGAAAGATAAACAGGATTGAGGGTAAAGTCAAGGCGGAGGGCTTCCCTTTTGGACGGCGGTGGTGGCAACTATTCCCCCTCTCGATGACCACTTGATTGTCACCGTGAGCCACTCAGGCTCACAGGCATGATACAAAAGATCAGCTATCTCCTCGGTGATATATTCCTGCCAATTTCTCTTGTTTCTCCACATCATGAGATAATCCCTTACGGATTTAGCCTCCAGGATCCTCTCTCTCGGCTTATACCGGATATGGACAATACCTTGATCATGTCTCTCTGAGACAGGGCATAAGGATTGGAATTCAGGATAATCCCATTCTATCAAAGGCGTATGCCCTCTCGCCGGAAAGGTAATCAATGACACCCCCTCAGGGGTTTCCACCTTGGCTTCAGATGCCTTTGAGTAGTCGGTCACAGCCCTTAATAGACTCCTTGAGGTAGAGATCTTTAATCTTATTAATTCCCGGTTCAGAGAATGTCAACAATAAGTGGCCATGCGGTGGGAATATACATGAATACTGCTCATAAATAATTTGATTTTCATCTAAATGCATAACATACTAACTTTGACAAACTCGTAAAAAGTCGTATCCCTTGAATTTGTCATTTCGACTGCAAGGAGAAATCTTGTATTTTCAGCATGTTATATTGATAAGATTTCTCGCTTCGCTCGAAATGACATGCTATTGA
>Ga0307435_1001139_pt1 | contig 11208 bp, 9 predicted proteins | sample SalMarWE160470MG_FD_202164 | JGI IMG/M metagenome (GOLD analysis project Ga0307435, IMG submission 202164) | Salt marsh sediment microbial communities from the Plum Island Ecosystem LTER, Massachusetts, United States - WE1604-70 | ecosystem: Environmental > Aquatic > Marine > Intertidal zone >... | reverse complement strand
GCACCGATTTAGCGAAAGAAAAAACCGGAGTATTTACCGGAGCTTACGCCATAAATCCGGTTAACAACGAAAAAATACCAATATGGATAAGCGATTATGTTTTGATTAGCTATGGTACCGGTGCGATTATGGCGGTGCCAGCTCACGATGAACGTGACTTCGAGTTCGCGAATAAATTTGGGCTTCCTATTATCCCGGTTGTTGAACCACCCGACAAAGAACAGGCAGAGCTTGTCAGGCAGGGCAAATTGTGTTTTGTCGGTGATGGTAAGGCAATCAATAGCGGGCAGTTTGATGGTATGCCGACAGCAGTGTTCAAAGAGCAAATCACGGATTGGCTCCAGCAAAAAGGCTTGGGCAGAAAGGCTGTGAACTATAAACTGCGTGACTGGCTATTCAGCAGGCAGCGTTATTGGGGCGAGCCGTTTCCGATTTTGCATACCGAAGATAGTCGTGTGACAGGACTTACGGAAGAAGATTTGCCATTAGAGCTTCCGGAGGTAGAAAATTATAAGCCCCCTGGAACAGGGGAATCGCCGTTGGCTAATATTAGCGATTGGGTGAACGTGACTTTGCCCGACGGCTCAAAAGCGAGGCGTGAAACAAATACCATGCCACAATGGGCCGGCAGTTGCTGGTACTATCTGCGGTACCTCGACCCCAATAATAGTAAGCAAAGCTGGGACGGCGAAAAAGAGAAATACTGGATGCCTGTAGATTTGTATATTGGAGGAGCTGAGCATGCGGTGCTTCACCTTTTGTATTCGCGATTCTGGCATAAGTTTCTTTATGACCTGGGTTATGCAAGTACGAAAGAGCCATTTGCCAAGCTTGTTAATCAGGGAATGATTTTAGGCGAAGACGGCCAGAAAATGAGCAAGTCTCGCGGTAATGTGGTCAATCCTGATAAGGTGGTCTCTGATTTCGGTGCTGATTCGATGCGGCTTTATGAGATGTTCATGGGCCCTTTGGAGGCGATGAAACCTTGGAGTATGCAGGGTGTGCAGGGTGTGCATCGGTTCCTACAAAAGACTTGGCGTATGATTGTTAACGAAGAAACAGGCGAGCTTATAGGAGCAGTTAAAGAATCCAAAGCAGATGAGGTGACACTCAGGCTGTTGAATCAAACGATAAAGAAGGTCGGTGATGATATAGAGACGTTCAACTTTAATACGGCAATAAGCGCGATGATGATTTTTGTTAATCACTTGAGCAAACAGGATGACAGGCCCAAATCGGTGGTTGAAAAATTCATTCTTATCCTCGCTCCGTTTGCACCGCATATTTCTGAAGAGCTTTGGCAAAGATTGGGACATAAAGAGAGCTTGGCTTACGAGCCATGGCCAGGATATGACAAGGAGCTTATCAAAGAAAAGGAAGTTGAATTAGCGGTCCAGGTCAACGGAAAAATAAAAGACCGAATAGTCTTTCCTGCTGATGCAGACGACGAGCAAATAAAGCAAAAGGCGCTGGCCAGTGAAAAAGTAATTGCGGCAATGGCGGGCAAAGAAGCGAAAAAAATTATTGTTATCAAGTCACGCTTAGTGAATATTGTCGTTTAGAAGGAGTAATTGCCATGAACAGTGGATGCAGCAGAAGATGCTTTCTTATGCGAGGCGCAGGTATGGCAGCAGGACTGGTGCTTGGAGGTGTTGTGCTTACCAGCTGTAATAATCAGTCCAGAAAAGGAGCGGATGATAAGATGGCATCGGAAATGATTGCATATTGCGGATTAAATTGTGTCAAGTGCCCGATGTACCTGGCGACGAGAGAGAAAAATGCTGAGAAACAAAGACAAATGAGAGAGCAGATTGCCCACTATATCACGAAACATTTTGGCACGGAAACCCGCTTGGAGGATATAACTGATTGCGATGGCTGCATGATTAAAGGCGGAAGATTATTTTCAAGCTGTAAAAATTGCCAAATCAGGAAATGCGCGGCAGCAAAAGGACTCCGGAATTGCGCATATTGTGATAAGTATCCCTGCGAAGAGCTGAGCAAGTTTTTTAATACCGAAGATATAGAGGGGGAAGCACAAAAACGGCTGGACACGATAAAGGCCGGGCTATAAACCGGGCTGGCTTGAATTACGTAATTAAACGATGAATATTGAAATCGAAGCAAAGCTGAAGGTTGAATCACTTGAGGACGTAAAATGCAAGTTGGTCGAACTCGGTGCTGAATTTTTAGAAGAGCAGTTGCAGGAAGATTGCTATTTCGATGATGAGAATAAGACATTAGCGAAAGGCGACAAATGTCTTCGATTGCGGCGAGAGTCGGTCACTGGGAAAGAAAGATTTTTTTTGACTTATAAAGGTGCCAAGGAAAAAGATCAGTTCAAGAAAAGGCGGGAAATCGATATAGAAATCAAAGACCTCGAATTGACGGAGAAACTACTTGCCGCTCTGGGATATATCAGAGTATTGGCTTTTGAAAAGAAGCGGCGAATCTGGCGACTTGGAGATTGTGTTGTAGCTCTGGATGATCTGCCATTGTTGGGTAGTTTTGTGGAAATAGAGGGGCCGGAAGATGCAAAAATTTGTCACGCGCAAGAGGATTTAGGGCTGACGGATTTGCCGCACATCCCAGAGAGTTATGCGAGTTTGATGGATAAAAAGCTTCACGCCAGCGAAGGGCGGCAGATGAGGGACTAAGAACAAGATGAAGCCGGATGAAGGTTATATTACTTATATTGTAAATCCAAAAGCCGGTGCCAGCAGCAGCAAATTAACCGGCCGCCGTTTTCAGCAATACCTTGTTGAAAACGGTTTCGATGTCAGGGTGAGTTTAACTACTTGCCTGAAGCATGCATGCGATTTGGCCACCGATGCGGCTGTTGATTACGACTGCGCAATGGTTGTTGTTGTAGGCGGTGATGGTACCATTAGGGAGGTTGCGCACGGCTTGGAAGGCAGTAATAAGACCTTGTTGGTAGTGCCTTGTGGGACAGAAAACCTGCTGGCAAATGAGTTAGGATTTGATGAAAGGTTAAAAACCTTAATCGACACTTTTGAGGCGGGATATATCCGACCTTTGGATCTGGGAAGTGCAAACGGCAAGTGTTTTACTTCTATAGCAGGTTTTGGTTTTGACGGCCAAGTGGTCGAGCGTGTTAGCGAGCAGCGAAAGGGACACATTAATTACTTTGATTATTTCGAACCGATTTGGAGAACCTTCTGGAATTATAAATTCGACGCAATAAAGGTGGAAATTGACGGTGAAGAAGTTTTTGACGGTCCCGGATTAGTATTTGTCGGAAATATTTCAAGATATGCTGTAGGACTGCAGATATTGCATTATGCTGATTTCGGCGATGGCCTGTTGGATGTATGTATTTACAAATGCGCTTCTCGATTACATTTGGTAAAGCATTCGCTTGCGACAGCCTTAAAGCAGCACGCCTATAGCAGCGATGTTATTTATCGCCAGGGCGAAAGCATCTCTGTGAGCTCTAATAGTGCTCGTATAAAGACTGAAATCGATGGTGACCCTGGTCCAGCTTTGCCGGTACAAATTAATGTGATACCGCAGGCAGTTAATGTGATGGTACCAGTGGGAGCTAAGCCGGCAGGAATTAGAACCAGGATTATAAGGGCAATAGGATAATTCAAAGTGCCGAAAGTGTATAGTGCCAAAATTTGGAATGACTAAAGTGCCTAAAGTTACGAATTATAACTTTAAGCACTTTAGGCACTTTACACTTTGGTCACTTAGAGGTGAGGTATAAGTAAGATGAGTTTCAAAATCGGCAACGTTCAGATTGGCTTAGATGATCCATTTTTTGTTATGGCTGGACCTTGTGTTATTGAGAGCAAAACTAATTGCCTGGATATTGCCAAGAAGCTGGTTGACGTTGGACATAAGCTCAACATCGGAATAATTTTCAAAGCAAGTTTTGATAAAGCGAATCGCAGTAGTATCTCCAGCTTTCGAGGTCCGGGTATAGAGAGGGGACTTCAAATTTTGGCTGCTGTACGCGAGCAAGCCGGGCTGCCTGTTATGACCGATGTTCATGAACCGGCTCAGGCCAAGGCAGCGGGGAAGGTTGTTGATTGTGTTCAAATTCCTGCTTTTCTATGCAGACAAACAGATTTGATTTGTGCCTGTGCGCGAACGGGTAAGCCTATCAATATTAAAAAAGGCCAATTTCTCTCACCAGGTGAAATGAAGAATGTGATCGAGAAGATTCGTGCCTGCAAGAATAAAAAGATTATACTTACCGAACGGGGCACATTTTTTGGCTACAATAGGCTTGTCAATGATATGACAGCCATCGAGAAAATGAAAAAACTCGGCTATCCGGTCGTTTTCGATGTAACACACAGCACCCAACAGCCTGGTGGTCTGGGCCAAGCAAGTGGAGGCCAACGTGAGATGGCTCCAATACTGGCAAAAGCAGCGGTGGCTGCTGGTGCTAACGGGCTTTTTATCGAGGTTCATACTAAGCCGGATAAGGCCAAATCAGATGCCGCCAGCATTATGCCGATAGACTGGCTCGAAGATTTGCTCAAGGTATGCAAAGAAATATATAGGATTGTACATGAGTAAAAGGACCCACCGTGGGCGGGACAAAACCAAATATTTGTATGGGCCGGTGCCTTCGCGCAGGTTGGGGCGAAGCCTTGGTGTTGATATTGTACCGGCTAAGGTCTGTACTCTGGACTGTGTATATTGTCAGATCGGCAGAACGGCTGAAAAGACTATTGAGCGCAAAAACTATACTGATATTGAGGCTGTTTTAGCTGAGCTTAAGGAGCGATTAGCTGGGGGACTTAAAGCGGATTTTATTACTATTAGTGGCTCTGGCGAGCCGACGCTCCACTCTCAGCTCGGCGAACTTATAGACGGCATTAAAAAAATTACCGACATTTCTGTTGCATTGATAACCAACGGCACGTTGTTAGATAGGCCTGACGTACGAGCTGACTGTTCAAAAGCCGATGTGGTTCTGCCGTCGCTTGACGCCGGTGACGAGCAAACTTTCCAGAGAATAAATCGCCCTCATAATAATATTAGCATTGAAAAACTCATTTCGGGATTATGTGCGTTTAGGAATGAATACACCGGACAGATATGGCTTGAGGTATTTTTTGTCGAAGGTATGAATACCGATTCAGAGCAGATTTCTAAAATCAAAGATGCCATAGATCGCGTTAGTCCCGATAAAGTTCAGCTTAATACTGCTGTGCGGCCAACAGCTGAGCCGAACATTAAAAGTGTCGAAGCGGAAAAGCTTCGATCAATAGCCGACAGGCTGGGGGGAAAATGCGAGGTTGTGGCAGATTATTTGCCTCGTCACTGGGATGAGCATTTTGAAAGTAAAGCCGAAGACGTGCTATCAATGTTGAAACGCAGACCTTGTACGCTTGATGATGTATGCCGGGGTCTGAATATCAGCCATAATGAGGCGTTAAAATATATTACTCATCTTAAACAGCAAAGCGTTATTGATTCCGAGGAAAAAGGCGGAGCAATCTTTTTCAAAACAAATCCTGCTTCTAAAGAGTGACGTGGGATTTTATCGGTTTGAAATAATTTATCGGAATTTAAGCGCAATCTGTCAACATTCCCATTCATTTTGTAAAGACCTGACTCTTATTGGCCGATAAAAGCCTTGTGGTGTTTTAAAGATCCACGATTTTATCGCCTTTTCTTTTAAGAAAATTGAAAACTTGATTTTAGAAAAAGATTTTTGAGCCGATAAAAAATATAGGTGTTTAACGCAGGCCGGTTAACGGTCAATATTTCAGATTAATTTTGGTTAAACTTAAGTTGCCTGTAGAAATGAAAAAAAGGAATCGACAACTGGTTTTAAATAAAGCAGGGCAGAAGTTCATATTTCGTTATGAGGATGGACGTGAAGGTGAGCTTCTGGATGCTCTGATCGAGCAGGCACGAGATAAGCGGACGGATTTCGATTGGTTTGATGCAGCAGTGCTAAGTTTCAAGCTGACACAAACTCTCATCAGCCGAGCAGATGAACTTTTGCGTGAGAATTCGGACACATGCAAATTCACATAAGTAAATTGTTAAAAAATCCCGAAATCAATTAGCGAGTTTAGATAGGCAGGTAGATTATGGAAGTAGATAGTGCAATTGTTCAGGAATTTCTGAATTACTTGAAATTTGAAAAGCGGTTTTCCGAGCATACTGCCAAGTGTTATGGTGCAGACCTGTGCCAATTTAGTGAATTTATGGTCGGAGCCTCTGATAGTGGTACGCTAACAGATGAGCCGATTTCGTTATCTCACTCACATGGCAGTGTAGCTACAGCAGTAGCAACTGAAACTGCTGTCCAGCTTGATCAGTTGCTTCTTTCGTTACAGACAAGTGACGTCAGATCGTATCTGGCATTTCTTAATGAGAAGCAATATTCCAAAGCCACTATAGCCCGCAAACTTGCAACCTTGCGAAGTTTTTATAAGTTTCTTGTCAAAGCAAATCGGCTTAGTTCCAGTCCGGTTACTCCTGTCAGAACGCCGAAGCAGGAAAAGAAGCTGCCAAAGTTTCTTGAGTATGAGGAAGTAAAAAAGTTACTCGAGACGCCGCCCATAGATAGCTGGCTGGGAGCAAGAGACAGAGCTATTCTGGAGACGCTTTACAGTACTGGCATGAGAGTTAGCGAGCTTGTTGCTTTGAATATGGACGATATAGACTTCTTAGGTGAGGTCGTACATATTAGAGGTAAGGGCAAAAAGGAAAGAATTGCACCGATTAGCTCGTCGGCCTTGCAGGTTATTCAGTACTATATGGAATTCAGGAATAAAAGAGCGCAAAATAATAGTAATTTCGACACGAAAGTTCTGTTTGTGAACAAACATGGCCGACGGCTAAGCACTCGTAGCGTTCGTCGCAAGATGGATAAATATCTTAAAATGGCTGGACTGGACCCGTCAATAAGCCCACATACTTTGCGTCACAGCTTCGCGACTCATATGTTGAACAATGGAGCGGATTTAAGGAGCGTTCAGGAGTTGCTCGGCCATCAATCGTTATCAACGACGCAGGTTTATACACATCTTACAACGCGAAGGCTAAAAGAAGTCTATGAAAATGCCCATCCGAGAGAAAACTCCGATGAACTATTGAATGAGAATCCGGATAACAGCAGTGGTATCGATAGCTTGTAAAAGCTGACTGATAAATGTTTAATGGCTAAGGTCAATAAAAAAGTCGCCCTCTTGAGCGGCTTTTTTTATTTAAGACCATGAACTATATATTAAAATCAAAAGTTAGTGCGGAACAATACTGTCAAATCGAAGAGCATGTTTTCTGCTTTTTCGCAGGCGTCTTTATATTAAACAAAACCAGCTCCTCTGGATTTTCAAACAGACGGAGCTGATTTTGGAACTCTCCGAAATCGGGCGGATTCATCCCCTCCTTCTCCGGTTATGTTTAGGATGTTCCGCCCAATATCGTTACCATTAAGGTAAACCTAATTTAATCGCAAAAGATGTACCAGCAGGAAAAGATCGGGGAGAATGATATATTATTATTCTGCTAACGATTTGCAGTAAAATCGCTTACATTAATATACGTATTTGCAGCTTTGAGATAAGTAGATTTTGCTTTTAACGACGCGTTGTTTTTCGTCAACATCAGATGTGCTTGTCCAACTGATATTTATATACTGAAGAACTATAAGTTGTTTCACAGCAAAAAGATTTGCCAAATGTTTATGAAAAGCAACATGTCTGTAGAGCGATGTGCTACAAGAGTGTATAGGGTAGTATGACAGAGAATTGTAGAAAAATATGGTAAGAACTATGTTTAATTTGATGCTCTTTTATATAATAGCCGGAACTTGCTGGCCGTGAATGGATAATGTATTTTTGTATTTATTTCGCACGTAGCTTTCGATTAGATAGTTTAGTTTGAGTTTTGGTATTTGGTAGAGGAGACCCGGCCGGTCCAGCTGCATAGCCATAAGTTGAAAAGCGTTTTTTTCCCGGTTCGCTGTTGATTGATTCGAAAGATGCTGTTTTTTCGCCACGCGATAATCTCATCAGCAATCTTCTGAGCCTGCTGCTCTATCACCTCTATCCTAACCAGTTCAAAAGGGTCGTTGGCCAAGTTATATAGAAAGACACTTTTATTCGCTGGAGCATATGTGAACTTTTGATTTCCTCTGACAAAACCTGCTGGACCTTGCTGCATCCAGCCGGAGAAATACACTTGGCGGTCGTCCGGTATATCTCCAAGTACATTGATACCATCAAAATTTGTACTACTTATATTAAATCCCAATATACTTAGTAACGTCGGCGTCAAATCAATAGAGCTAACAGGTTCAGTTATCCTTGTGCCTGGTACTACTAAAAATGGAGCCCGCATAACCCAAGGTATGCGTAATACCTCATCAAAGGCTATTCGTTCATGACCGAGCAGTCCATGCTCACCGAACCCTTCACCGTGGTCTCCGATAACACAAAGAATTGTATTATCAGTAATGTCGAGCTTGGCCAGTTCTACATCAAGTGCAGCCAAAAAATTATCAGTGTAAGAAATCGCCTGTCGGTAACAATCTACTGGTTCCTTGGCAGACTTGGCAAACCACTTTGGAACTTCATACGGATCGTGTGTAACTGAACAAAGAACCGTCATCATAAAGGGTCTTTCATCAGCATCTATCCATTCTGTAATCGGTTTCAGCATTGAAAACTCATCGCAGCCCAGATAACCCACAAAACTGTTAGGGTCATTCAGGTCGTCTCTGGCCCAGAATTTATCGAATCCGAGGTTATGGACTAATCCCGGCCGAGATTCAAAATTACCTTTGGCCGATTGAAAAAATGCGGTCCGGAAATTCAGTTGGCTCCTAAGAAGCGTAGCAATGCTGGTGTAAGGCTTTTCGACAGGAATCGCCTCTGCGATATCCTGGGACGCCGATGGGAATCGGCCGGTAAGAAGCGCAAATAACGCCTTTGTAGTATGGGTGACTGTGGAACGAGCGTTTGTAAACTCAACACCCTGCCGGGCCAAGTCGGAAAGATAAGGCGTTATGTCATGTCCTCTGTGACTTAATGAAGTGTAACCATATTGAATTCCTTCCAGGACAACAATAACTATATTATGGTTTATATGTTGTGGTTTTAACGCAATCTTGACCTGGTCAAAAGCGGGTATTTGCCGTTTTGCTCTATCAAAATCGGCTTTAACTAAACGACTGGAATCGCGAAATACTAAACTCGTTATTGCTCGTAATTGGCTATTATAATGCAATCCGGCTGAGGCTATTTGTGGTGAGCCTTGTTTGACCACCAATGCACCGGCTGAAATCGATATCGCGATAATGATAATAGAAATAACGATTCTGCCAACAAATAGTTTGCGATTGTAATTCGGCTGCATGGGCTTTGCCAAAACGGAGAAGAAAAAGGCAAGAGCAACGGCGCTGGGCCCAAGTAAGATAACGGCTGCTTTCGGCATTTTTATCAAATTAACACCGACAATCCACGATATGTTGATGGGATCACGGATTAGCGGTAAGAGTTCTGCTGGTAGTATCTGCGTGCCTGTTCTTATCAGCCACGCCGCATTCATAACCGACCAGGTGCATACTACCGCAGCGATAACAGTAGCCAGTCGAATGACCCATCTGCGTGGCCAGCCAAAACAGACCAGCGCAAGGATAACCTCAATTCCAAGCAGAACGGAAATATCGGCGAGAACCCAGTTAAGGTATTCGTTAAGTAAATTGTAGCGCCAGGAATGAAAGAATTTTACAGCCAGTGTGCAAAATAACGCACCAAATACAATAACGCTATAAGCGCGTAGAGCCATAAGACTGTAAAATCGGTGAATCGGCGAAGTTTTTTTATTGTGAGACCTACTTTCTGAGCGTTTTGTATTCATAGCGTCAGGATACTACAAGTTCCAGCAATTGACAAGCTGGTTCATATCGATTTCCGATTTGCGATTTGCGATTTTTAATCGTCATTCGGCAATCGAAAATCGACAATTTAATCGGGTATTATTCAAGAAAGTTACTTTAAGTAGCCGAAAATACCTACTGTTATCAATAAGACTATTTGCAGGATATAAAAGATGGCACCAAACCCAAACGAGGTTGTTCTGGAAGAAATAAAGCCGCTTTTACAACTGAAAAGGCCACTTTTATCAATCGATAAATACGCTGCTCGCGAGGGAGTTACCAGGAGAGTAGTCGAGGAATATGGAAGATTAGGCGTCATCCAGATAAGAAGATATAAAGGCAAAACGTATGTTGTCGATGTGCCTCTTAGCCCATATAACCCGGCTCTTGAAGAGCTTCAGATTCTGCAGGAAAATTCCAGAATGGCAAGTTCAAACACCGAAAAACGCAGCCAACCGGTTAACAGAACCAGCCAAGCCAGGATGATTTCTGAATTGACCCCTCCGAATCCGCCGAGGCCGGCCCAAAAAACAATCAGAGATTCACAAAAAATAGCTGCCAGGCCGACGAAGCCAAACATTGAGACCGCAAGAGTTGAAACAAGTCCCGGACTAGCTAAAAATCTGTTATGCAAAGCTTCAAAGTTTTCAAACAAGCTCGTTGGAAAAAATCAACATGAATTTACTCACAGCAGACCCGCTTCTGCGCCGGCCCCGAATCGCCAAGATGAACAGCACCGATCCAATAATGAAACAAAACAAGCTCGACCCCAACGTATGAGGCAAATTGTGGCAGTTTCTTTGATAGTATGTCTTTTTACAGCTTTTATCATTTGTCTATGGCTCTATATGAATCAAAATGTCCACCGCGGCAGACTTGACCAAACATCCGCTAACATTCAGAATGTATATGATGACGTCGTCCGAACCAACCAACAGCTCGCAACCCTCCAAGGCAAGCTTGTCGAATATACAGCAGAAATCGAATGGATCAAAAATGAGCTTAACAATTCCAAGGTCAAATCAGAAAGTATGCGAAATGATCTCGCCGGGTTTAAGCGAAGTCTCGATACCATCCAGCAATATAATAACGCCGCGTTAGGGCAGCTCAGAGAGCAGCTTCAACAAATCACAACTCAGTTAGGTAAGGTTATCAAAAATACCGAGACCTCACCTGGCTCAAATGCTTCAGGCACGTAGAAACAAAATACCAACAGTTCTTTCAGTTCTTTGATACCCAGTCTGTATTTTGCCGATAAATAAATTAGGGCCGCCGAAGGCGGCTTTGATCCAGGTCAGTGCTTCGCCCTGGTCTCGAACTGTTAAAGAACA
>Ga0307435_1001137_pt1 | contig 11214 bp, 9 predicted proteins | sample SalMarWE160470MG_FD_202164 | JGI IMG/M metagenome (GOLD analysis project Ga0307435, IMG submission 202164) | Salt marsh sediment microbial communities from the Plum Island Ecosystem LTER, Massachusetts, United States - WE1604-70 | ecosystem: Environmental > Aquatic > Marine > Intertidal zone >... | reverse complement strand
CAACATCAAAGAAATTGCCTATTTTCATTGCCATAAGCCTGACCCATGCTTTGAGCCTGGGAGCATCAGAGACTATTGCCAGCTTTATTCCTTTTGATTTTAGCTTTATCAGGACAAAGTCTGTATGGGGGAAGGGCTGTAGATAAGATGTTCTTACACTTCTATAGGCAACAATAGCATTGGCTAATATTCTGTAATCTACTCTGCCAATCTCTTCCTTGAGGAATTTTTGGAATATCTTTTTCTCTTCTAGACCGTATTTGTCATATAGCTTGAACAGTTTCTTTAGGCTTTTTTCTTTTTCGACCCTTAAGCCAGCGTCAATCATGGCAGAAATAGCAGCTTCGCAGCTATTCCTTTTCATTCGCATGAAGTCTATTAAGGTGTTGTCTAAATCAAATAGAACTGCTTTTATCATATTGTTTGGGAATGTTTTGTTTTTTATATAGGTTTGGGTTTTTAAACGAAACTTTTGGAAACCTCAAACTTTGTTTGATGGTTTTGGGACAAAACAAAGTTTCCAAACCGTTTGGAAAAAACTGTGTTTTTTCCAAAAGTTACAAAAATCAGAGATTTTTGAACTTCGGAAATTACTTTGTAATTTCCGTAAGTTTTATTAATAACTAAGAAACTTTCTCTTTTTATGAACACAATTCAGTCTGTGCAATGGTTGAAAGCTAATAATCTGTACGAATTATCCGAGAAAACATCTTTTTATCTTAGAAGGATATTTAATCCCTGTTTTGGGATTACTGATGAGAAGATTTTAATAATGGGCGATAAGGGGTTTAGTAGTAATAGGGTTGCTCCTATATTGTCCGGAGCTTATTACCTGGCTGCTAAATCACTTAGTATAGATACAAAGCTTATTATTCAGGATGTTAAGTCAAGAGGAAATACTGCAGATAGCGATGTTATTGAGGCATTAAACAATCTGGAAGAGAAAAATGTTGTTTTTGTTAATATGTCAGATAAGGTTGGTTCTTTAAAAGATTTGGGAAAAAGCTTTAGGAAATTTTGTGAAAAAAGGAAACATAGGTTCGTTTCTGCTTTGAGCTTGGGGGATTTATCTACGAATAAGCTAAATGATGTTATTTCTGCTATTGATGTTGAGTATAAACCAATGAGAACTATGCACCAGAGAGTGAAGGAGGTTTTAGATGAGGCTAATGAAATAAGGGTTAAGACTAAGGCAGGTACGGATCTTTATTATAACGTAGAGGGAATGAAAGCAATAGCTGCTGACGGGACCTATAATGAGCCTGGTACCGGAGGTAATTTGCCTGCTGGTGAGGTATATGTGCCTTGTAATGGCAAAAAGGTAGAGGGCAAGGTGGTTATAGACGGAAGCTCCAGGAATCATAAGCATACAACATTGATTAAAGAACCAATAACACTAAAAATAAAGGAAGGAGGCATTGTGGAGATAAATGGAGGAGAAGAGGCTAAGAAATTAGAGAATACATTAAAATGGGCTGCAGGAAGATCTAAACACCCAAAAAGTGTTTACAGAATAGGAGAGTTAGGCATAGGTTTGAATCCAAAAGCTAAGATTATTGGCTCTACACTAATAGATGAAAAATCATTAGGAACAGCACATATTGGTATAGGTTCAAATTACTGGTTTGGGGGGGGTGTTTACTCTATAATTCATTTAGACCAAATATTTAAAGCTCCGGAAATTACAGTGGATGGGAAGAAATTGGAGATCTAGAGATCATCAAATAAGATAACAGCTTTTTCTTTAGAAGTCATCCATTTTGGCAGGTCCATATCCGGATAAAGCTTTTCAGGAATTTCTGATATTTCTTTTTTACGCATAAGAGGATTTTGTAAGGAATTATATTTAAACATTTACGATTAATTTTGAGTAATAAAATAGAATATTGACTAGGAAGTTAAAAACTTTAAAAATTAAAAAACCCAGGTAGAAATAGAGTTTTGGGGGATTTCATCCTGGGTCGAGCATAAGCTCGTCGTTACTATATAGTAATATATATCTCATATTTAAATGTTTCGGTTTTTTAGGATTGGATGGTGGTGAATTCTAACTATTATTAAGAGGGGCAAAATATAAAAAGAGGGGGCATAATAATAGAAAATATGGGCTATAAACAGGTAATTCTGGTAAGGCAGGATTTGAAGCTCCCAAAAGGAAAACTTGCTGTTCAGTGCAGTCATGCCTCTTCTGCAGCCTTGATTAAAAGCCATAAGGATGATATAAAAAAATGGCAAAGTGAAGGTATGAAGAAGGTTGTTCTTAAGGTTAAGGATTTGGACGAATTGATTAGATATAAGCAGGAAGCAGATGATTTAGGTTTAGTCACAGCTTTGATAGAGGATGCTGGCAAGACAGTTTTAAAGCCGGGAACTGTTACTTGTTTAGGGATAGGGCCTGATGAGGAAGAGAGGATAGATAAGGTTAGCGGGAAGTTGAGGATGGTTTGAAAAAGTTTTATAAATAAAGTGTGTTTCTTATTCCTTTAAGGGCCCATAGCTCAGCCTGGTTAGACTTATGATGAGTAAGAACTTAAGCGATTGCCTCTTAATAAGGCAAGAGGGAGCAATAGGTCTGGGGTTCGAAATCAAAAAACGAAAGTCCCCGTGGGCCCGTTTATTTTTCTAATAAGAATGCTGGAAAATAATTTATTTTGTGGTATGTTCTGTAAAGTGGAATACTTTCTATTTCCTGGATTAAGGATTTGAATTTCTGCCTTATCTCTATTACGATACTTCTAAAGATGTCCCAATTTTCTACTTCTATTTGTATTTCTATGTCCCACTCCCCTAGGGTTTTGACAATATTAACAACATTGGGATGCAGTTTGAGGTATCTGATTAGTTCGTCTTCTATTTCAGGCACAACGTTATGTTCCTTTATTGTTAATAGGAAGGCTATATAGTTGGTTTCTCTTACATTAATTGCAGTTTTAAATGCTCTTATTATTTCTCTTTTTTGCAGTTTTTTTATTCTTTCTATAACTGTTTTTGCAGTTAATTCCAACTTGTTTGATATTTCCACTGCACTCATTCTTGCATTTTCCGCAATTAATCTCAGGATTTTTAGGTCGGTTTCATCGGTTTCTTCTGGCTTTCTGTCTCCCCCTATTACATTGTCTGGAGGAAATTTACTTATATTTGAGAAGAGGTATTTTCTTCCAAAGTTTCTGCTTACTATTGTTGTGACGATTGTATAATTCTCAAGCTGTTTTGGAAATTGTCGCATTATTCCTTTTAGGGTCTTATTAAAGCTTGATGGGTTGTAAGCAAGAAAGGTGCATATTAAATCATATCTTCCTCCGCAGTTTGCTATCCATGATGTTGATGGTTCCTGCTTAAGGTACTCTATTAGCTGGTTAAATTCTTCCTGTGTGCTGTAGTTTACTTTGAAATAAACTCTGAAGTTTATAACATCTAATTTTGAGTAGTCTATTAATGTGTAGAACTCTTCTATTACCTTTTTTTTGATTAAAGAATCAACAGCATAACTTACCCGCTGTTGAGACATTCTTAATCTTTTCCCGATTTTTGAGAAAGGTGATCTTGCATTTAGTTCAAGTTGCCTTAGGATTGCTTTTTCGGCATTGCTTAGTTTATTTTTTGCCATATTTTTGTTATATTTTACTTTGAGTATATAAATTTTACTTTTTTACAAATTTATATTGTAATAGGTTTTATATATTTGACCAACCTAATAAAACTGGTATAAATAGTGGGAAATGTAGATTTTTTGTTTCTAATGTTTATGCCAAGATTGTTGAATAATTTTGAAAATGAAATCCCCTAATGGAACAATAACAAGTATTGATGGTATTCTTGGGTTGTCCCCAATAGATAGGCGAGAACTTATTAAAGTAACCGATCGATTTCCTCTTAAGGTACCTGCGGAATATCTCAGCCTTATTAATTGGAACGATCCTGACGATCCTATACGAAGGTATGTTATACCTAGTTTTGATGAGTTAGAAGTGGATGGTAAATTAGACCCTTCGGATGAGGCTAGTAATAGAATATCTGTTGATGGCAGAAAAATCTATGGTACACAACATAAATATGGTAGTACTTTACTTATACTAGTAAGTGAGATTTGTGCAGGATTTTGCAGACCTTGTTTTCGTAAAAGATTTTTTCTTACAGGTATGCAACCAGAAGTTATAAAAGATGAGGATATTCCTAAGGTTTTGGAATATACTAGGGAACATACAGAGATAGAAGATGTATTGCTTACTGGCGGAGATGCTTTGATGGCTCCTATTAGTAGGTTAGATGCAATTATGAGGGGCTTAGGAGATATAGAGCATGTTGGGGTTGTTAGGTTTGGTACTAGAGTGCCTGTTTATAACCCACTATACATTTTGAATAATCCTGAATTAATTGGTAAGTTGGAAGAGTGGTCAAATAAAAAACAAATTTATATCATGACCCACTACGTTCATCCTAAAGAAATAAGACCATCTTCACTTGAAGTAGTTGATTTATTTAATGATTTTGGAATGAAAGTTTTTAGTCAGGCACCTATGATTAGGGGTGTTAATGATGATAAAGATGTTCTTCATGAGCTTTTTAAGAAGTTATACTTTAATGGAATAACAGCTCATTATATTTTTGTTTGCAGGCCTGCTAAAGGCAACTCTGCATATGCTGTTCCAGTAGAGGAAGGATATAACATTTTTGAACAGGCACAAGATCCAACCTCAGGTATAGGGAAACATGCAAGATATGTTATGTCTCATAGGACAGGAAAAATCCAGGTTTTGGGGGTTCAGGATGGTTTGGTTTTTATGAAGTACCACCGTGAAAAGACTCCAGAAGAAAAAATAATGGTTTTTAAAAGCAACCCTTCTGCAATGTGGTTTGACCATTATAAAGGAAGAGAAATTATATTGCCCTACCGAACGTTAGCTTCTATGGTGAATTTAAAAGCAGGTTAAATTTATTTCTCCCCAACCAGCCTCTGCAAAACAGCATATCCTTTAGTTGAATCTTTCTTAGAAACAATAAATGTTAATTCCGTTAATGTTGAAATCAACTCGTAAATATTCACATTCTCCCAGTTTAGTTTTCTTGCTGCTGTTGAGATTACTCCTGGTGTATGTAGAAAATCTCCTGAGAAGCTTAATGATAATGAAACGAGGTCTTGCTCTGTGTTGAGTATTTTTTCTCCTTTTAATTCCTTTTTTATCTTTTCCAAATATCTCATATTGGATATTATGCTGACTTCATAATTTCCATGAATTACATTTAATACATCTCCTTTTTCGTAATTAACAATGGAATAAATCTTCTTTAGTTTGTTGAATAGAGCAGGAGATTTTCTAACAGAAATATCACATAGATTTGTTTTCATGATTATTTCAGAGTTATAGTCAAATTTTGGCTTTGGATGAGTTGTTTGTATTTTTTCTGCATACCTTCTTAATGCCATGACTACAGCAGAATGCTTTACCTTTTTGTTTAGCTCTTCTTCTATCTCCGGGATTAATTGTTCAGCCAGATTACCAAAACTAATTATATCCTGCTCCAGCGCATCATGCAGTATCGGCCTGGAGCTTACTATTTTGTTTATCAGGTGCGAAATTGTTACCATTTTGTAGTTTTACAAATTGTTATAATGGTAACAGAATGTTTAAATAGCTTTTAAATTTATCGGTTTTTATATTATTTAGTGTTGGTGGTATCATGAACATAGCAATTAGGAAATTGTTGCTTCGCAACAATTTTAACCTCCCCACTTACGCACAACTAATAAAAAGCCATAAATTGCTACGCAATTTAAAAGTCGGTGTGTCCCACCCCGACAATGATTTGTTTGGTGACTCAACTAACTTGATATTGGTGATAAAATGAATATAGCTATAGTAGGATATGGTAAAATGGGTCATATTGTTGAGAAGATTGCTTTAGATGAGGGAATAAATGTCAAAGCTAAAATCGATCCTGTTGCAGAAGATGCAACTCATAAAGAGATTAATGGAGAGGCTTTACAGGATGTTGATGTTTGTATTGAATTTACTACACCGGATGTGGCAGTTGAGAACATTAAAAAGATAGCAGCTTTAAAGAAGGCTATTGTTGTAGGGACAACAGCATGGTATGGCAGGATTGAAGAAGCAAAGAAAGCGGTAAAAGAAAATAATATCGGGCTAATTTATTCCCCTAATTTTTCAATTGGTGTTAATGTTTTTTTTAGGTTGATTAAAGATGTTTCAAAGATTATGAATAAACTTACAGATTATAATGTGTCAATGAAGGAATTACATCATGTTCATAAAAAGGATGCTCCTTCAGGCACAGCAAAGAAAATAGCAGAGATAATAAAAGAGAATATTGAAAGAGTTGATGATATTGATATTGAAAGTATAAGAGAAGGAGAAATTCCCGGTACACATATTGTAAACTTTGAATCAAGTGCAGATATAATCAAGTTGGAGCACGAAGCAAAAGGAAGGGAAGGTTTTGCTTTAGGAGCGATAATGGCTGCTGAGTGGATTAAGGGTAAAAGGGGCTTTTATTCAATTGAAGATATGATGCAAGAGATAATTAAATAAAAGAATATTTTTGAAGGTGATATAAAATGTTCAAAGGCGTTTTTACGGCTATAATTACCCCGTTCAAGGAAGATGAGAGCGTGGATGAAGAATGTTTAAAGAAATTAATAGATTTTAATATAGAGAATGGTGTTTCAGGGATAGTGCCATGCGGTACAACCGGTGAATCTCCTACTTTAAGTCACGATGAGCATGATAGGGTTATTGAGTTGACAGTGCAGCATGTTAATAAAAGAGTTCCTGTTATTGCTGGGACTGGTTCGAATTCAACAGCAGAGGCTATTAGGCTAACAAAACATGCAGAGGAAGCAGGAGCAGATGCTTGTTTATTGGTTAATCCTTATTATAATAAGCCAACACAGGAAGGGCTTTATAGGCATTTCAAGGCAATTGCAGATGCTGTTAATTTTGATTGTGTTGTTTATAATATAAAAGGAAGGACAGGTGTAAATGTTGAAACTCCCACGTTAATGAGATTAGCTAATGATTGTAAAAATATTGTTGCAGTAAAAGAAGCATCTGGTGATATAAACCAGATGAAGGATGTTATTGCACAAAAACCAGAGGGATTTTCGGTTTTGAGCGGAGATGATAATATAACTTTAGAGCTGATTAAAGCAGGAGGCACCGGTGTGATATCAGTAGCTTCAAATCTAGTTCCTGATAGAATGGTAGCTATGGTTAAGGCAGCTTTGGATGGAAACTTTGAGGAAGCTGAAAAATTGAATAATGAGCTAGCCCCCCTATTCGAAGCTGAGTTTATTGAGACAAATCCAATTCCAATAAAGTGCGGTTTAGCATTAAAAGGAATGTGCAAAGAGGTTTATAGGCTGCCAATGTGCGAGTTAAGGCCCGAGAATAGAGAGAAGTTAAAGAAAGTTCTGCAAGAGATGAAGATTATTTGATTATTTCTTAACCCAATAGCCATAGCCTGGTTTTAATGTTGTTAAAGAATTAAAGGTTCTGTTTGGGACGTAGCTTGACCAGCTACCATTATAAGTAAATATTGGATAATCGCTTAACTCTGAGTCGGTTATGTCCATCTCATAAAGATAGGGATAAGCGATTAGATTCCAGCCTTCATTAAGCTCAATTGAAATATTTGTTGATTTATTTGCGTCAATTTCCAGCACATCACCAAACTCTGCATTGATCCAAAAACCTTGGGAACTAGAAATCCTCCTTAAATTAGAAATACTTAAATTATTTGGATCGAACTTGTACCACTTATTATTTGATGAATTATAAATAAGTACTCCTTTGTTAATTAACCTGATTGAATCAAATAATATTGATAGGTTTTTATCATCTATTAATAAAGGGCTTGAAACTATATTCCATCCAGGAGATAAATCTATCTTAAAGGGTTCAACAATAATGTTTATGTTATCAACAGAGGTGATATTATCATTATCAATAACATATAATTTTATTGTGTTTATGCCTTTTGGAAACACTTTGCTAAAACTAATATCCGTACTTATGGTAATATTGTCTTCATCAACCCATTCATAAGAAATTATTGAACCGTTAATATCGTAAGAATTTGAAGCATTTAAATTAACATTAGTACCTACTAATACTGTTTGATCTGAACCACCATCGGCTATTGGAGGGTTTTCAAATTTTTTTAGTGTTCCCGAAGATACATTTTTGTGGGTAAGGTTTACGAAATTTCCTCCCTCTTGATAAAAAATCAAAGTATCATTTTGATATGTAGATATTTGAAAAATGTATTCACCTAATTCATAAGGAATTAATTCTATGCTTTCAATGGAAATATTTGATGGAATGTAAACAGAATTTGGGTGACTTCCATGACCGCTGTATTTTGAACTAGGGATCTCTGTAATGTTTGCTATATATGTATCATTAATATACAAAGCGCCAGTTCTTCTTCCTTCAGAATCTATCACTAGAATATCAACACTAGACAATGTTACATAACCATTGCCATAAGACGCATAACTGACAAAAGGAAGACAGCCTTCTACAGTATACATACAGTCAGGAATAAGGAATGTAGGTATGAAGAATGGTATTGTCACCATCCTTGATGGTAGAGTTTGTACAATTGCTGCACCTTTTGCAGCAGCAATTTTTGGTGTAGACGCAATTGCTTGAACTAACCACATGGCTAGTCCCTTAGTACTAGTTGTTATTGTGGTCCAAAGAGCTGGTTCTCCATATATTTGTGCGTTTTTCCACTGGTCAAGAGCCCAAGCAGAAATATATTTAGTTGCAAACGAAATAATAAGTTCCTCTTCAGTCTGCGGTATCATCTTTTTAAAATCTGGAAAATTATCTGAGTAACTTAATTGCTTTATTAATTCGATATTAGTCACATGTATATCAGTTGTAGCGGATTGCATAATAGGTAAGTGGAAGATATATTTATTGATATTATAATAAGTTCTGACCTCATCCCAATACCCTTTAGCTGCTATATACAGACTCATATCACTTCCCTGAGGAATATTAAATGAGACTTTTCCATTTGTATCTGTATATGCAAACAGACTATGGACAGAATAATTATCTGGTGAGAATAGAACTAAAACAGAGGCATTAAATATTGAGTTTCCACTTTCATTTTTTATGTATATGGTTATGTTTGATAGAACACAACCCCCATCTTCCTGACAGACATAATTCACTTCACACCCACAAACCTGACAATTATCAATTAAATTCCCATTATCACAATACAGAGGTTTTGTTGAAGAGCAAGAGTAATAAGGAGTTCCATCTGAACAGGAAGGAGTGTATGAATGTGTTACCTTAATAGTGACGTTTAAGCTTCCAACATTATCTTGGAGAGGTCGGTCATTAATTGCTAAAATAATATTCCCGGAAACTCCTTCTGGAATAACCGCTGAAAATAAACTTCCTATATAGCCAGGTCCATACAGGCCAGGAAACCCCAAAGATGTCCCGCTTTTTCCTGTTATAGGATGAACGTCTGAACCATCATCCAACAGACTATCGCTTTCAAATGAGCCCATGGCACCAACCAAACTATTAGATGAAATATTCGGAAGAATTGTTGATCCAAACGCCGGATCTGGTGTAGTATTCAACCCGTCTGGGCTTGTGATATATATCACTCCATTATAAAACCCATCAGTAGCTGTAATTTGAACTAGGTTGCCCGGATTTACAAAAACCCCTGTGTCAAAAATACCTACTCCTCCATGTTCTATTGAACCACTTCGACTATCTATATTAAACCTATAAAAATCTGTAGATAAAGGTTTTGAACTAACTAGTATATCATCGAAATCAACGACAGAGTTGTAAGCTTTTAATCCAAAACCTCCTTCATCGTATATTAAACCATCATATTCTAAAACTTTTTCATTATTGATGAATAAAGTAGCCTTGGTTCCATTAACATCAACCCTAAAGAAGTATGTTTCACCTAAAGTGAAATCATAATCTGCTGAAGTTATTGGATTATTTCCATTCGAAATCCTTTGAATCCATACTTTATCATTAGTAGAATACGTGGAGAATTGATAGTAATGTCCCATATTTTTTCCTGGAGAAGCATTTCGAACTCTAAGTAAGATAGTTGCTTCTTGAGGTTCTACCACTTTAAATTTGCCAGATATTGTGTAATTAGACCAATTTCTTTCTACAATTGAACGACCATCCCCTCCAATAGCTGTATTCCCATCACCACTATACCAATCATCTATAACGCTCCAATTTCCGTCAATTACATTCCAACCATAATCGTTTCCATCATTAAAATCATCATAAAATAAGATATCTTTAATTGTACATTCTCCATCTGGTTGACATTCATAACCTTCTTCACACCCACAAACCTGACAATTATCAACTAAATTCCCATTATCACAATACAAAGGTTTTGTTGAAGAGCATTGGCCATAAGGGGTGCCATCACTACAAGTCAATTCTGCACTTGAATTACTTATTACAATCTCATCTAAATACCCATATACTTGATAACCACTTAAGGCAACATATTTTCCTACAACCAAATTAGAAAGTTGAGGAAAAGTTGAATTGCTCTCTACATCTGCCTCTAAGTTATCATCAACATAGATTTTTCTCCTTGAGTCACCCCATGTAACTTCAATATGGTGCCATTGATTCAAACCAACAACTCCCAGATCTGTATATATGGCATCTAGATTTAAATTAAAAGAAACGCTTCCTATTTCTGTACTAGAAGATATAGCAATATACCCATAATTCCCAGATTCTTCATGCCATGAAATAGGAATTCTTGCTGCTATAACAGGATCACCCCAAGAAGTTAAGTAAACCCAGAAAGAGATCTTTCCTTGTTCTTTATTACTCAACAAACTAGTTGGAAGAACTATATAATTAGAACCACTAAAAGGCCCTATGCTATACCCTCCTTGCGTTATTGTACCTTCCCATTGTGAGGTTCCAGACCATGTTCCACCATAAATACCAATAGAATCACCTAAAACATTCCCAGAACCTTCATCACAATGATATACTGTAAGTTCTTGAGAGCTAACAAAACTAGAACCTAAACTAAAAAGAACTACAAGAATCAAAAATAACCAAATTCTCCTGATTTTAACCCCCTACTAACATTTTCATTAATCGTAAATGAAGCTTTATATATAAATCTTTTTGGTGTATTTGGTATATTATAATAATA
>Ga0307435_1001135_pt1 | contig 11227 bp, 10 predicted proteins | sample SalMarWE160470MG_FD_202164 | JGI IMG/M metagenome (GOLD analysis project Ga0307435, IMG submission 202164) | Salt marsh sediment microbial communities from the Plum Island Ecosystem LTER, Massachusetts, United States - WE1604-70 | ecosystem: Environmental > Aquatic > Marine > Intertidal zone >... | reverse complement strand
TCCTGCCCATCTACTCGGCGCCTCTCGGCCCCATGGACTACGAAGGTTCGACCGCGGATCCCCGCACGTCGAGCCAAGCGGCCAGCGCGGGCGAAGCCAAACGTCAGAGCGGTTCCTCCGGGAGCAGCGCTGACGACAAGGCTGTACTCGATCAGATTGCGAGAAACGCCGAGGAGGCCCGGAAAGCCCAAGAGCGTTTGGATCGCCTTGAGGCCGAACGGTCTCAGAACGAGTAGGACGAGCGTCCGACTCACTCGCCTCCTACCTCCGGCTTACGAGCCGTTGGAACAGTGGTTACGACCACCGTTCCTCTGAGGTAGGAGGCCCCCGTTTCTTCCCTCATCGAACGCTTCGATGAGAGGTCCAATACCAACCCCCGATATCGGGACAACCCACACATGTCCCCAAAGGTATCAGCCTGTCGGGGAAGGAGAATCAGAAATGGCACGAAACATCTCATCGATCATTGCCGTCCTGTTCACAACCGTCGTCTTGAGCGGATGCGGTGCGGGCATGCCGAACGCGGCAGATCCGAGCTCGCAAGAAGCAAGGCTCGCCAAGCTGGAGGCGGAGAACGAAGAGCTTCGAACGAAGCTCGAGGAATCCAAGGCCGAAGGTCAGAAGGAGGAAGCGGTCAACGAAGAGGACGCGGACAAGATCCGGAAGCGCGGTTTCCTCGACGGCAAAGCGGAAGCATCCGACGCCGAGCCTCCCATGGCAAAGCCTCGAACTCCGCTGAGCCGGCTCCTGGCGAACAGCGAAGTCGTTCCTCCGGCGTGCGGCGGCATCGGACCCGGTGCGGCATACGTTGGCGGATTCCCGCTGGATCTCCTGGATGATTCCAAGGGAGTGAAACGCGGCGGCATCGTAAAGAGCACCTGCGGAGGCCGTTGTCTGGCCATCCGCAACAAGACCGCGTACTACATCGCGCTGTACATCGATGACCATGCGGTCACCGTGTGCAACGGCCGCTACCCGGCACAGACCCTGAGGGTCATCAAGCCCGGCCACGACAAGCCGACGATCGTGAGCGTCGTGGGACCCAGCCAGCTCGCCAAGATCGGCGGACTGCTCGGCCACATCACGGTCAAGGCACGCTACTTCGACCTGTACCCTTACGTGGTCCAGGTCAAAGAAAACCCGCGCCTCGTGAGCGTACACTTCCCTTACAGAGGGGGAGCGTGGGGCTTCGAGCAGAAGATGGAGGATTAGCATTTCGTTCCTTAACCTACTCGCATACACCCGTTCAGATCTATCTGAGCGGGTGTAGTGATTTTAGGGAGTTAGGGAGTTAGGGAGTTAGGGATTAGGGAGTTAGGGAGTTGGGGGGGGTTAGGGAAACTGCCTCTTGTATTTAGGTTATCCACTTGACAGGCGTTCCAGAATGCGAGACTAAATGGAATATGTCCGGATATCGAGAACTGATCGTGTGGCAAAAGGCCAATAAACTTATTGGTCGCGTCTACGAATTAACGGAACAGCTTCCAAAAGGCGACCTTTTCGGCATCGGACAGCAAATGCGTCGAGCCACTGTTTCAATTTCTTCAAATATCGCCGAAGGCTATTACAAAAGTACTTCGGATTACCTCCGCTTTTGCAGAATCGCATATGGATCAGCCGCGGAACTCGATTCGCAAATCCAAGCCTTAAAAGAAATAAAATTTATCCCATCTTTAAACATTCATCAAACCGAGGTGCAAACCATAGAGGTCCTAAAGCTCTTAAATGCTCTGACGTTTTCATTAAAGAAAAAGATCGATGCGATGAAAGGACTGCCTCGAAAAGGGAGTTAGGGAGTTAAAGAGTTATAAGGAAGCCCGCTCCGTGCCTCCTCCGCCCCCTAACTCCCTAACCCCCTAACCCCCTAACTCCCTAACCAAGAACATCCCCGGCTTATCGCCGAGGATATTCTCTTCGCTGCGCAGCGAACGATTATGCAACGGAATTGATGATGGAGCTGAGGACGAAGTTTGAAATGGCGAAGGCGGCGATCACGATGATGAGCCCGATGATGGCATTCTTGATCATTTCTTTTGCCTTGGTCACCTTTTCCTTATCCCCGCCGGCCGTCATCCAGAGGAAGCCGGCAAAGAGGATGTACGCCAAGAGGATAATTCCGAGAAATCCGAGAACCACGTTGATGATCCCTCCGATGATCGTCGGAAGATCCGACGACCCTTGTACCCCTGAGGCTCCCTTCACATTTTCAATATCGCCTTGCGCCCTCGTAAACGGATCATCCGCAAGCACGGCCAACGGAAGCGTGATGCTCCCCGTGGACGCAATGGAGGTAAGTAGGAATTTTAATTTTCTCTTCATAAATTCGATGGTTATCTAGGTCGGCGATGTGCTTATAGCCCCGCCCCCGGCCTGAATCTCAATGAGTCGATTGATGACGAACTCCGAAATCGCGAATGCGAGAACCGTGATGAGCAACCCGATGATCGCGTTGAAGATCATGCCTCGCGCTTTGGTCACCTTTTCCTTATCCCCGCCGGCCGTCATCCAGAGGAAGCCCGCGTAGAGGAGAAGTCCCAGAAGGACGACTCCCGCGGCTCCGAGCACGATGTTGATGATCCGTCCGATCATGGTCTCGAGCCCGGCTCCCCCGACGAGTCCCGCCGGTTCTCCGGCCGTATTCAAACCCTGCTTCACGCGGTCCGTAAACTGCGCGGACGCGGCTACGGGCATGAGCAAGAATGCCCAGACCCACAGAGAAACGCCAAGATGTCTGAATGCTTTTGAAATCATAGGGATGGGATGCGATTATGCGGGCGGTGCGCCCGCAGTTCCGCCGGTTTCCACGGCTTCGGTCAACGCATCGAGCACGTACGACGCAATGGCGTACGATGCCGCAACGATGACCATGCCGAGAATGGCGTTTTTGAGCGTAGCCTGCGCTTTCTCGATTTTCGTCTTATCGCCTTGCGCGAACATGTACTGAATGCCTCCCCACATGATGAGCGCGAGGAAGAGCGCACCGAAGATTCCGAGGAGGGCATTAACGAACGTTCCGATGAACGCGGGAATGCACCCTCCTTCTTCATCAAGGCAATCGAGATTCGTCGTGAACCCGGCTTTATCCGCCGTCTCCTGAAGTCCGGTTTCGTTGGATGTAAACCCTTGCGCGGATACGCGAACCATCGGCGCGAGAGCCGCGCAGAACAGGGCGCTCCACATGAGCGCGATCATGAGTATTCGCGTGAAGGAATCCATGGGACTTCAAGAGAACGGCGGTTTAACCCTCGTCCGTCGCCGCCGTCGCCGCTACCAAGCGGGAGATGACGAAGGTCGTAATAGCCCAAGCGGAAAGAATGATGGCCAAACCGATAACACCGGCGACAATCATCTTTCGAGCTTCTGCGGTCTTGTCTTCGCTTCCACCAGAGAGCATGTACTTGAATCCTCCGATGAGCACGATGATAACGGCAATGATGCCGAGGAATCCGAGAACGACGTTGATGAGCCTGCCGATCGTTTGGCGAAGATCCGTATCTTGACCGCCTGAAAGGGCCAATCCGCTTTTATCAACCGCTCCGACGCCAAACGGGTCGTCGCCGCCTCCACCCTGAGCCAGGGTCATCGCCGGGAATGCAACCGCCACGGCGAGGGCGAGCGTTAGTGCGAAGCTTACAATCTTCTTTGTTCGTAGTGTCATGACATGAGTCACCTCCTTCCCTATCGTTTGATGCCCTATAGTGTAGCGAATTATGGAAGACACGTCGAGAAATGATGTCAACAGAGGGTGGGAATCGCCGGATACGCCGTTCTCAAAGAGCGGGATATGAACGGAATCCAACAAAAAAGCCGCATCGTCGTAACGTCGCAACGTTCTCAAAACGAACCTTACGACGTTACGACTCCACGACTGTACGACTTCACGACTTTCCGCCCCTTACTCGCTCGTCGCTTCGATGAGCCTGCTTAAGACGAACGTCGTAATCGCCCAAGCGGAAAGGATGATCGCCAAGCCGATGATGCCGGAGATAATGAGCTTTCGGGCTTCCGCCGTCTTCTCCTCGCTTCCGCCGGAGAGCATGTACTTGAACCCGCCGATGAGCACGATGATCACCGCGACGATGCCGAGGAATCCGAGGGCGACATTGATGAGGCGAGCCGCGGTCTGACGTACGTCTCCGCCGCTCAACTTGAGTCCGCTCTCTTCGATGGCCGTTATGCCCACATCATCCGCCGAGAGCTCGTCTGACTGCGCGAAGGTGACCGCAGGGAGCGCGATTGCCGCGGCGAGTCCGAGCGTTACTGCGAAACTGACTAATTTCTTTGTTCGTTGTGTCATGATATGAGTCACCTCCTTTCAGATTGCTGGCTGGTCTTTAGTGTAGCGTAGTTATCAGAATATCTCCATTATTCAATCATGAGATTGTTCAATGGTTGAATTGTTGAATGGCTGCGAACGAATAACCTTTTAACAATTTAACAATTCAGCCATTCAACAATTCAACTATCTCCCTACGTTCCCGGTGGAATATTCGTCAGCCCGATAACCATATCCACGATGAAGTACGAGAGGACGACGATCACGACCCCGAGAATCGCGTAGATGATTTTCTGCTGGCCTTTCTTTAATTTTTCCGAACTGCCTCCGGCCGTCATCCACTCGATGCCTCCCCAGATCAGGTAGAGCATGAAGAGCGCGCCCGCCAATCCGGAAAGCCATCCGATGATGGCGCCGATGATCTGCGGGATGGTCCGGGACCCCAGTGGATTTTTGAGTCCGTACCCGACCGTGGTATTCCCTTTGCCGGCATCTTCGGTCACCTTCGTCCCCAAGGGCGCGGATACCGTCGGCGCGCTCTGCCCCTCGGGCAGGAGACAGCATATTTCATCGCTCGGACAAGCGTCGTCCGGTCCGATGTCTCGCCGATCCGTATCGGAAGTGCAAATCGTGGAAGGTGCGCACGTACCGGTGTTATTCGCGCAGGACTGCGCGTTCGCTGACGGAACGATTGCGAAACAGCCGAGGAGCAGGAATACGCCGGCTGATAGGAAGGAGAAGGAGTTAATGAGTTTCATAGGAAGGCGTTGGCGTGTTAGCGAGCTCGCGTGTTTGCGCGTTGATGCGGAACGAGAAACGCGTCAACACGATAACTCGCGAACACGCGAACAGTGCATTCATTCCGCCAAAATCGCATCGATAATCGCAGCCACGAACGTGTATGCCGCAAAGATGAGCACAATGCCGATCGCGGCGTTCATGAGGATGGTCCGGGCGCTCTTCACTTTATCCTGCGCTCCACCGGATGTAATCATCATGATTCCGCCGTACACGAACATGATGAGTGCGATGGATCCGGCAATGCCCGCAAAGGTCCGGATGATATTCCCGATGATCGAGTGGATATTCGCCCCGCCCAAAGGATCCGGGAGTGTCTTCGCCGTACCAACCGACGTTTTCTTTGCAGCTTCCGGCTCTTTCGGCACACAGCAGTACTGTCCGGCCGGGCACGGACTCCCGCTGTTCGCATCTCCGAACAACACGACGCTCGAAAGCTCCGTGCTCACGTCGCCCTGCTTATCGCAGTTGCTCTTGCTCGAAACGCACTGCCACTTCTCCGGACCTTCGGACACGGTAATTCGCATTTCAACGTCATTATCCATCGAATGCTTTGCCGCGGCTTTGCAAAACTCCGTACTCAGCGTCACCGTACAGCCGGAACATTGGTCTCCGGGCGGCACGACGATTTTTCTCTGCCAGTAGTCCCCATTCGTAATGTAAAGATCGATTTCATTCGCACCTGACGGATCCGCTTCACTGCACGCATACCCGGACATGTTCGCCGTGCACGCCGCGAGAACGGGCTGGGAAGATGCCAAAAACAGAAACGCGCCCGCAATGGCTACGGCGGTCAGGGAGAGGATTCGAGGCAGGTGATAACGCATAGGCAGAGACTGTTTCATTGTTCCATTGCTCCATTGTTGGAGCACGAATGGCTTTGAGCGTAACAATGGAACCATGGAGCAATGGAACAATGGAGTTATTCTTCAGCTTGCGGGCAACAGACGTAGTTCGCGGCACCCGGACACAATCCCGGCACGCAACCCTTTTCTCCCATGGCTTTGGTAAGCGCCTCCCTGTCGTTCGCGTCCACGGGGAGGAGCGTACAGGCGGATCCTTTGGTGTCTTCCGTATTCCCGCACTCGGCCTGCTCATTGCCCGTTGCCGAAGAGATCAGGGACTGCTGGATGAAGCGCACGAACACGAATGCCCCGAGGATGAGCACCATGGCAAAACTGGACTGGATGATCATCTTCTTTGCCTTGCCCACGCGATCGCTCGTACCGGCTGTGAGGTAGAGGAATCCGGCATAGACGAAGATGCCCAAGAACACCGAGCCGGAAAGGCCGATGAGCAGGTTCGCGAAGTTCGCGCCCGTAGCCACGATGTCATCCAGGGTACACTGGCCCGTTCCGATGCAGGCGGGGAGCCCGATGGTGAATACGCCGGCCGCGATGTTCTCCGCGCGCGAGGGCAGGTTCCCGGCAGCGGCGGAATCCGGCGTTACGCCCACGCCCGGAAGACAGCAGCGCCGCGCATAGCCTTCCGGAACGATTCCCGCGACGTTCTCACAGCCCCGCTGCAGGCACTGCGTCACCGAAGCGTCGCTTGCAACGTCCACGATCTGACAGGTGAAGCTCTGCGCCGTGGCCTCGCTCCCGTCGTCCAGCGTCATCCCGATCAGGTTCTGCCCGCTCGTGTCCCCGGCTTGCACGGCCAGCGCGTAACAGCTGTCGCCGCCCAGTTCCTGCGCCGCTTCAAGCGCTTCTCCGGGAACGCACAGACCGACTTCCAGATCGCACCGCATGCCCGGTTCGGTACAATCATCATCCCAACGGCAGAGTCCTTCGAGATCAATATCTCCCACGCAGCACAAATACCCGGGTGCGCATTCCTCGTTATTCAAATAGTGGCCGGGACTCAACGGCGTCACCTCGCAATACGAGCTTCGACTCAAAACGCCCAAATACCCGCTCGCATCGATATACCCGCGCTCCTGTGCGAAATCATCGTACCTCGCCTGGCCGGGATCCGTGCACTGATAGCTCTCGAATCCCCGGCTCGCGAGCGTTTCAATGCCCGCATGAATGTACCCGGGACAAGGGGCTCCGGCAACGTACGTATATCGCCCGTTCTGTCCGATGGGACTGCCGACCAAGTACGTATTACGATCCGATTGCACCATCTCCGTGAGGTCGCAGCAGACCTTGTTATTGCGGCACCGCTCAAGCGGCGCTCCGACCCTGCCGCCCGCGGGCACGCTGTTTGAAATGCAGTGAGCATTCGGATATTCCCACGAGATGAGTTCGCGCGCGCCTTGCAGATTCGTCATGAACTGCGAACTCGGAATATCCCCGGGATCCACGCACGTGTAGTTGCTCCAGGTCTTTCCCGGAACGGCCATGTCGGATGCGCACGTACCGATGGCCTCGGGCGTCCCGTTGTTGCAGCATGCCTGGCTGGGGTTCTGGCAGCGCGTGCCGAACGGCGACATGGTATGGAGCGGCGGGGAGCAAATGCTCGAATTCGCCTTTTCAGGATCGTCTGCCGGGCGGCAGCGGCGATCGTCATGCTCCGGATCGCATACCGGATTAAATTTACACTCCCCGAACCCGGTCGCCGCGTCTATATTCATGCACTGTTTCGGAGGATAGCAGTCCGCATTATCTTGGCATCCGGCCGCAATCTGCGCACAGCACATGGTGCCCGGATCATTCACGCACAGCGACTGCGATTCACTCTCAGAAAAACAATAATTTTCACTGATACCGTTCAGCTCCGGAACCAAGCATCTAAATTGTGTTGCGGACCGAATGTTCTGACTCATGAGCGCACTTGTCGGCGGCTCGGACCCGCAGGTGTTGCTCTTGCGCTTGGCGCAGATGTACCTGCTGGAGCCGGACACCGTGCCGATGGGGCCCACGTCCACCGTGCCCTCGCCGATGTTAATGCCAATGGGGATTTCTTCCTCAATGTCGAACTCCACGCCTTCGGCCAGGCCGAAGAGCATGCAGAGCCCGGGGTTCCCGCTCCAATCGTCAAGCCGGCTGTTGAGGCTGTCGAGATCCGTTTCATTAAACGTATACGCGGAATACGCGCCGGTGCTGTTCACGTACGGCCGCGTGATGAAGTAGCCTGCCGGACTCGTGCCGGATGGAATGCGGATGCACAGTCCTCCCCGAGCCTCCCCGCCGTACTCCCGGCACTCCTTGTCCGCATTCATGAGCGTTGGCGGAACGATGCACCGCGGCCGAACATTGTCCGGCCACTCGCCGTACCCGTCATCCCCCGCCGTCAATTGCTCGTATTCGCAGCGCACGTCTTCGTACACGCTGAATGCGCCCAGCGAACAGTGATCATCGCGGATGCACGGAACGGAATAGACGTTCTGATTCTGGTTCTGCGTCGGGTCCAGGTTCGCGGCCCCCTGGCACGCTTCCGTGCAATCGTCCCTGCAATCCGTCTTGTTCGGGGAGAGCGAAATCCACTCCGTTCGCGTTGAAAGATCCGAACACTCGATGACGCACCGGTCGCCGAGCGTCGGGTAGTTGTGCTCGTACGCGTTCACGAACACGGACGGCGCGGTGCACGCACTGCCGCTGCCGTAGGCCTGGAGGCAGGTCTGCCCGGGGACGACGGAACGGAGGAGGGACGTCGAAGCTTCACTGTCAATGCAAGAACATGCGCACGCGTTAAAAGCCGCTTGCGCGCCATTGGTTCCAAACACAAACATGAACGCCAGTACAAAGACGAAACCCGTGGCCGTTATCATTGACCGAAGGCGCATAACTGAAGGCTATAATAGCATGAAGAGGGGGAATGCGGAATTTGGAATGCGGAAGATGGTAGCTGGTGGCCGGCAGCTCGCGACACGACGTATCCCGAGCGGGTCCGTTCGGTCTCATTATTAAATCGGACGGTCAGAATACCGTTCCTGACACGGCGTTCACGAACGCCATGTTCTGAACGGAGAAGTGAGTCATTGCTAAAAACCGTCCTGATCCGTTCCGCCTGTCCGCCTATGGCGGGAACGGAGACGCCCTGAAGTGTTCGTTTCGCTGAGCGTGATTGGCGGCGGAGCGAGGAATCTCGTATGGCAAGAAGATCCATGTTTTTATCAATCAACAGGCATCCTATCTTCTTCCTGATGTCTTTGCTATCCCCTGTTTCTCCTTGCCATACGAGATCCCTCGCTTTGTCGCCGGAATCATTTTTAGATAAAAAGCTTCCCGAGGCGACTCCGCTCGGGAACGATATTGAGCGCCTCCGCTCTGGATATGGCGTTCACGAACGCCATGTCGGGAACGATGAGCGGCTCTGCATGAAAACGTAACCCGGCCCTCCCCTCGTCAACGGCGCAACCGGCTACGAGCTACCAGCTACGAGCTACGAGCTACAAGCTACCAACCAGCCTCCAATCCCCTACCGCTTCCTCGGGAACACGATTGTCTGATTCACCTTCTCAACGCCGAGTTTGAGCGCGTCTTTGATTTCCATACCGTCTTCGACCACCGCATCAATCATATCGATCATGGCGGATTCCATGGCCTTGGGGTCCACGCCGATGAACCAGCTCTTTGCCGTAAGCGCCTGCGAGGCGAACACGCCGATGTCCGGATCTTCGTACTGCGCCTCGAGCAAGGATCGACGCGCCGCCGGACGCTTCGCCTCTTTCAGATAGATCGGGGCCTGATCCTCCCCGGTCATCACGTTCACCAGGTGCCATGCGAGATCCGTCGATTTCGTCTTCTTCGAAACGGTCCAGAGCCAGTAGTTCGCGTAATTCACTTCCGGGTTCCCGGAAATCTGAGGGATCTCCGTGATTCCAAGGTTCATCTTCGGCGCATTCGCTCGGATCTGCGGGAGGTAGTAGCTGTAGCCGATGAAGAACGCCGACGTCCCTTGGATGAATGCGTCGAGCGAGTTGGGCTGTTCGCTGTTCCACGTATACACGTTCTTCCCCGGATTTGAGAAGTCCGTATAGAACCGCAGCGCCTGCGCTCCGGGCGCCTCATCCACCTGCTTCGAGAGCTCCTGCGGCACCTTGTCGAACTGAGGGTACCCGGAATCGTTCGCCATGACCGTTCGGTTCTGCATCATGAGGAGCGATATGATGTCCGGTGAACGCTCAACGTTCTCCCCGGTCCCGAAGCCGGCTCCGGCCTGCGAGATCTCCCCGAGGTCGTTCGTTTTGACGAGCTCCCGAACCTGCGCCTGAAACTGATCCCACGTCTCCGGAGGCGTGGCGATCCCGGCCGCATTCAAAAGATCCTTGTTGTAATACAGCGCGAGGGTGTCCACGCTCATGGGGAGAGCCACGACCCGCTCCTGCATGTCCGGCTTGGATGATCCTTCCGGAGCCACGTCAACGGAACGAACGGCATCCTGCGGAACCACGTCGACGAATTCCTTCCTCAGGCTCGTGGGCGAAACGGCCTTCTGCTCCAGAACCTTCAAGGTCACCTCCTTCTTTACCGTGCCGGTTACGATTTGCTGAGCCACTTTTACGCTCAAGGGAGAGGGTTGGATCTTCGAAAGGTACTTTCCAACCCACGTGTTGTGCACCATGAAGATATCCGGACCCTCGTCTTCGGCCATGGCGTTCAGGAGTTCGTCTTCGTACTCTTCAAGCCGAAATCGGCGAAAATTGATCGTGGCGTACGGATAGGACTTGCGGAACGTGGCGAGGATATCGTGGTAGACGTCCTCATCATCAATCACGGACCAGATATTCAGCTCCTGCCGCTCGGAAAGCTTTCGCGCTTCCTGCGTGGGACCTTTGGCGCAGCCCTGCCCCATGAGGGCAAAAAGGCACATGAAGGCGATAAAACGCGTAAGCTGTTTCATATGGAGGGATTATAGCAGAAAGTCGCTTATTGGCGCTTGGTAGCTCGTAGCTGGGGACACGGCGTATCGCGGACGACGCAAATGAAACACCGGCCCTTTGCTCGAGAGCGAAGGCGTGAGTCATTACTAAAACCGTCCTCTTCTCGTTCCCGAGCGGAGACGCCTCGGGAAGCTTTTTATCTAAAAATGATTCCGGCGTCGGAGGGAGGGATCTCGTATGGCAAGGAGAAGCAGGGAATAGAAAGACATCGGGAAGAAGGTGGGATGCCTGTTGGTTTTTAAAACGTGTATCTCCTTGCCATACGAGATCCCTCCCTCCGACGCCACTTACACTCAGCGGAAACGAACGTACAGAGGCGTCTC
>Ga0307435_1001134_pt1 | contig 11232 bp, 3 predicted proteins | sample SalMarWE160470MG_FD_202164 | JGI IMG/M metagenome (GOLD analysis project Ga0307435, IMG submission 202164) | Salt marsh sediment microbial communities from the Plum Island Ecosystem LTER, Massachusetts, United States - WE1604-70 | ecosystem: Environmental > Aquatic > Marine > Intertidal zone >... | reverse complement strand
ATTAAGAATCTTACAATGATCGATCCCAATGTTGTGGGACTTCAGCGGGTTGGTGCGCTGGTGGCCCAACTCAAGCAGGCAACAGTCACCCGCTGCATTGTCCAAGGCGGCAAGGTATCCGGGCCTGAGATCATTGGACTTCCTGGTATGTACATAGGAGGACTTATCGGCAGTAATCTCGGAGGTACAGTAGCGGACTGCAATACAACATGCGACATCCCTATCGGAACTTATTCAGTGGGCGGCCTGGTCGGAGAGAACCTTGGAGCCATCCGGGATTGTTCTGCCACTGGAACCGTAGGCAATGTGAAAACTCCCATGATGGCCGGGGGATTAGTAGGATGGAATAAGGGAAGCATCACCGGATGCCGCGCCACTGGGAATGTCTTTGGGAAGGATCATGAGACAGGTGGGCTTGTCGGATTGAATGAAGGAACCATCACGCATTGTTATGCTACAGGTAGTGCCTCGGGAGAATACAGCGTCGGCGGACTGGCAGGGGATAATCGATCGGAAGGTGAACAGGTCGGCACGATTATCGATTGTTACGCAACGGGACCTGTCAATGCCAGTAAAAGCCTCGCCGGCGGGCTGGCGGGTGCCAATGCGGGTGTGATATCCGGATGTTATGCAACAGGTCGGGTAATCGGAAAAGATGAGATAGGTGGATTGGTAGGAAGTAATGAATATATATACCTGGGCAGTATTTCAAATAGTTACGCTACCGGGTCTATAACGGGCGAGAAGTATGTAGGAGGTCTGGTGGGGATCAATCCCGGGACGGTATCCCATTGCTATGCAACGGGTCCTGTGTCCGGATTAGAGGAAGTGGGTGGACTCATTGGTAGGAATCGATCAAGCGCAGAAGGCGGGAATACAGGAACGGTCATAGCCTGTTTTTGGAACCAAGACATGAGCGGTCAAGACATCAGTGACGGTGGTTTTGGCAAGAGCACGGACCAGATGCAAGACCCAAACACGTATCTGGATGCGGGTTGGGACTTCGTGGGCGAGACGGCCAATGGCACGGAAGATATCTGGTGGATCAATGAGGGGCAGGACTATCCGAGGTTATGGTGGCAGCCCCGTAAATATGGGGGTGGTACGGGAGATCCCAATGACCCCTACCTTATCTACACAGCCGAACAGCTCAATACCATCGGTCTCAATCAGGAGGACGCAGATAAACACTTCAGGCTGATGGTCGATATTGATTTATCTGCTTATAAGGGAGATACATTCAACAGGATAGGATGCTATGAGCCTCCACCGCAATTTCCCTCTGGGAATATACCATTCACGGGCGTTTTTGACGGAAACGGCCACACTATATCCAACTTCACTTATGTAGTGGATATCAACGAGCCGCCGTATGAAGGTTATTCATGTGAAGATTTTGTTGGTTTGTTCGGGTATGTTAATGGGCCTGGGGCTCAAATTAAAAATCTTGGTCTGATTGACCCCAATATATATCCGGAGGCAACCTGTAGTGAAAGAGTGGCTAGGGTTGGCGCCTTAGCTGGCAGGTTGCGTTTGGGAGTCATTACCAACTGCTATGTTCAGGGTGGCCGAGTCTTGGCAGATGCGTACGTTGGGGGATTGGTCGGTTCGAATCTGGAAGGAACCATCTCAAACTGCTACGCAACATGCGATGTTGCATTGGCGGAAGAGCGCTGGTTAAGACCTATCGATGACCCGAATATCCCGGTTATAAGTGTCGGTTTCTCTTTCGGCGGTTTAGTAGGATATAGCCGGGGCTGGATATACGACTGCTATGCAGCAGGAAGCGTCCAAGGAGCTCGGGCATCCGGGGGATTAGTAGGAAGAAACGATAGCGACATTTTCAACCCAGAGTCGGATATTGGGTTGATATCCGGCAGCTATGCGACAGGTGACGTTTACGGCGATGAAGATGTTGGCGGACTTGTAGGAAACAATAGTGGTGAAATTCACCAATGCCGCGCTTTTGGTAACGTCTCAGGATTGAAGGGTGTGGGTGGACTTGTGGGCGATATGACCATGGATGAGGGCAGTATCAGTGACAGCTACGCGACCGGCGATGTTTCCGGCAACGAACAGGTCGGTGGACTTGTGGGATATAGCAATGGCTCCATCCAAGACAGCTATGCCATCAGCGAGGTTTCGGGAACTATATATGTTGGGGGGCTGGCAGGATTCAACGGCTCTGGTACGATCAATTGCAGCTATGCTGGTGGCAAGGTCTCCGGCATTGAGAATGTCGGTGGGTTGGTAGGAAGGAATGGCAAGGGTACGATTTATTGCAGCTATGCCCTTGGTGGAGTTTTGGGAACGGAATACGTCGGTGGACTGGCAGGCACTAACTTCAAAACTATCCATTGCAGCTATTCGGCCGGTGCAGTATCTGGCATTCAGAAAGTTGGTGGCTTGGTGGGAGATAATTGGGGTGACGGTACAGTAACCTCATGTCTCTGGGATATTGAGACGAGCGGACTGATTAATATGTGTGGAATTGAGAGCAGCGGTGCTACTGGCTGTGACGATTCCGATGGAAAAACCACAATCGAGATGCAAACAGAAAGCACGTTCCTGGACGCCGGTTGGGACTTCGTGGGCGAGACGGCAAATGGCACGGAAGACATCTGGTGGATTCTCGAAGGCCAGGACTATCCCCGTCTGTGGTGGGAGTTAATTGGAGAATAACTTACAGAGTCAATAGACAACTCGGAAATCATTATTCTTGATGTTCGATTCTCGACGAGTATCAAGCATCTTCTTGTTATTCTACTTTCCGACTGGCGAAAATTTGTCGCCGACAAGACAATGGTTAGGTATTTCTAATCCTCCCTAAATTAAACCATAACTTCGAATCCGGCATCCTTGACTATTTCGCCGCGGACTGTATACTATCCACCCAATATAATTACTCAGTACGATATACGAAATACAATACACGCAATACGATTGTAAATATGAAACTTATTGCACGAAAATCTCGTCTAAAGGGAATGGTAACCATCCCAGCTTCAAAGTCGCATACCATCCGGGCGGTGGTGATTGCATCGCTTGCATCCGGTCAAAGTTCCATACGTAAACCGCTCGAATCTGGCGATACAACAGCGGTCGTAAATTGCTACCGCGCCCTCGGTGCCCAAATCGATACTTCCGACCCAACTTTATGGAAAGTAATTGGCACGGGTGGTCAAATAATTCCGCCGAAAGAAACTATAGATGTGCTTAACTCCGGCACTACGCTGCGCATTGCAATGGGTTCGGCTGCACTGGCACAGCCGGGCCAGACTACAACATTCACCGGCGATGAGCAAATCCAGTCCCGCCCCATCGGGCCTCTTATGCAGTCACTGGAAGACTTGGGAGCAAAATGTAAGAGCCTAAAAAATAACGGCAAAGCCCCCCTTCAGGTAACAGGCCAGTTAAAAGGCGGAAAAACCTCCATCGCAGCATCTACCAGTCAGTACGTATCCAGTTTAGTTCTCTGTACGCCGCTTGTGGAAAAGGACAGCGAAATAGATGTCACGCTGCTCCATGAGCCGGATTACGTACAGATGACACTCGACTGGCTCAATAAACAGGGCATCGAGTATGAAAACGAGAATATGCGCAGATTCAAAGTCAAAGGGCAACAAAACTATAAAGCCTTCGATGACACAGTTGCCGCCGATTTTTCAAGCGCCACATTTTTCCTGTGTGCTGCGGCACTCATGGGAGATGAGGTTACACTGCTCGGCCTGGACTTCTCAGACAGTCAGCCGGATAAAGCTGTCATCGATTATTTAAGAGAGATGGGAGCTAATATCACTATTAGTGCCGACTCCATAACAGTTAAAGCTGCAACATTGCGGGGTATCGAGATAGATATGAACAGAACACCGGATGCACTGCCGGCTATGGCTGTTACCGCCTCTTTTGCCGAAGGGGAAACTCGCCTTGTAAACGTGCCGCAAGCACGAACCAAAGAGACCGACCGAATCAAGTGTATGGCTGAGGAGCTAAAAAAACTATCGGTGGATGTTGAAGAGCTGCCGGACGGCCTTATAATACGTCCCGGCAGGCCTAGACGAGCAAAACTTGACGGTAGAAGCGACCACCGAATCGTAATGGCCCTGTCATTGGCAGGTTTGTGCCTGGAAGATCGATGTATAATTGATACCGCTGAAGCAATGAACGTCACTTTTCCTCAGTTCGTTGAGCTAATGCGAAATTTGGGCGCTGATATGGTAATAACCAAATGACACGCTCAAACCTCAACGCACGTCGAGTATTAAACATTGACTTCGACCGGCTTATCCAACTTTTTCAAAAATTTAATCGGAGAACTCTATAGGAATTATGTTAGAAAAAAGGTTTGACATAGAAAAAAATCAAATAATCCTGCACTCACAGGGGACTATCTGCACAACGGCCAACGAGCTTGTTCACAGTGACGTTTTCAAACAGGTCGTGAACAATTTCTGCGACCATCTTTACCAACATGACAGCCCGCTTATCCTGCCGTTCAAATGCTTTTACGAAGCCGATAAATCCTGGGATACAGTCATAAACCTTCTATGCGCTCTCGTTGACCATACCCTTGAGGAAACAGCGCAAATACTGCCAAACACAGAGAAGTTTCTCCAACCTTCCGAACGCACGATTTTACATGAGTTCGTCGAGAAGCTGTACGATTTCTGGCGGTCGTTTGACCGGTTTATGGTTCTGCATTCCGAGCCCGGCAAGAGCCGGTTCGATAAGAGGCCGTATCGTTCATTCAACATGACTGTTGAAACACTCACGCACACTGTTCGCGGCACGTATCGTGACATTTGCGAGAGCATCACCGGCGACCACCCACGGGTCTATAGACAGGTTTCTGCAGGCTGCGACATCGGTCTTATTGCTGTGCAGAAAAGTTCAAGACTTCCCGATGAATACCAAAATATTCTGAAAAACATCCCGTTTATCAGACAGGTCTGGATAACTCCGCCAATGATTATCGATCCGCCTATGAACAAGCGCACCGGACAGTTCATTAAAGTGGATATCAATCCCCTGGAGATGTTACATCCGGATAAATACAAATGGCTCTGTTACCCGGCTCAGGTCGGCCCGGTCACTGTTTTTGTCTATTTCCATCAGCGGTTTATAGACCTCGGCTGTGCGATGGCAAACCTTTTTGAGCTTGCCACGGATGAGCAGATTGCAGCCGGTCCGGATGCAATATATCTCTACGGTGTTGCTCCCGACAAAATGGCTTGTTTCGGCGAATTACCGACGGTTTTTCATGACGACGAGAAAAACAATCTTCTCATCGCTGCTGTTCCAGCAGAGGACCGTTTCGGCTACTTCGGGTACCTGAAAAAAATGATACTTACCCTTCACAACATCGTTATGATAAAACGCCGGCGTATGCCCTATCACGGTGCCATGATTCATATCTCCTTGAAGAGCGGCTCCGGCGCCACGCTGGTCATCATCGGCGACACAGCAACCGGAAAATCTGAATCCATTGAGGCCTTCCGTACGCTCGGCAAAGACCAAATCAGAGAACTAAAAATCATCGCCGATGATATGGGTTCTCTTGAAGTTAAATCTGATGGCAGCATCATGGGTTATGGAACTGAAATAGGAGCCTTCGTCCGGCTGGATGACTTGCAGCAAGGATACGCCTTCGAGCAAATCGACCGGGCAATAATAATGAGCCCACAGAAAATTAACGCCCGCGTTGTCCTGCCTGTCACAACCCTTCACGAGGTTCTGCGAGGTTCTCCGGTGGATTTTCTATTGTATGCCAACAATTACGAACAGGTTGATACATATCATCCCATTCTTGAATGGTTCAATACACCTGAACAGGCGCTGATTATTTTCCGCGAAGGAGCAGCTATGGCAAAAGGTACAACCACATCCACAGGCTTAGTTCATAGCTACTTCGCAAATATCTTTGGACCACCTCAATACCGCCAAGAGCACGACCAGCTTGCTGAAGAGCTTTTCAACGCAGCTTTTAAGGCAGGACTGCTTGTCGGCCAATTACGAACCAGGCTCGGAATTCCAGGCTATGAGACTGAGGGGCCGTTACAGGCTGCAAAAGCCCTTCTGGAAGCTATCTCAAAACGGAAATCAAACAACACTTGAGAAACTTTGAACTTGCAGTTGGCCGGTTAAAAGGATAAAATCCCCACGCTGATAATTATGTCTTTTCGAAAGGATAGTAAACGATGATAGGTTGTCACTTCGGACGCTGTTTTCAGGTAACGGTTGCAGGCGGCTCGTACCAGGAAGGCTTAACAAGTGTAATTCAAGGTGTTCCGCCCGGCATACTTTTGACCGAGCAGGAAGTCTATGGAGATTTGCTTCTGCGAAAGCCCGGTGCGGATGAATTAAGCAGCCCTCGCAAAGAGCCGGACCTGCCGATAATCTACTCCGGTATAAATGCAGCAGATACAATCGAAAACGCAGGTAACAAAAACCATACTAACGGCACGCCGCTAACTATCCTTATTCCCAACTTAGACCGCCATTTCATTCATATCAAGCAATACCAGGATACCAATCGCACGCCTCGCCCGGGCCATGCATCTTACGCATCATTTATAAAGTACGGCCCCGACGATGATGCCATCGGAGCCGGCATCTTCAGCGGACGTTATACTTCTACCATTGTAGCCGCCGGTTATGTTGCTAAGAAAGTCCTTAAGAAATGCGGCATCGAGGTGTTTGCTTACGCAAAGGAAATTGCCAGCGTACGATGTGGCGATGTTCCTCATAGCAGGGCCCTAAAGTACACGAACGACTACAAAAAAATGCGGCGTGACCTCGATCCATTTTACCAGGAAGTCTACGTTAAGGGTCGTATCACGATGGATATGAGGTTCCTGCAAAAAGTTGCGGTTCTGGCCGAGATCGAAAAAGAAATCGACGCCATTCGTGACAAAGCACCCAGGCTAAGTCAGAAACAAGTTCAGGAAAAATACAACGTCCACCATGTTGTGAACTGCCCCGATATCAATACCGCCCAGGAAATGGTTGATGCGTGTAATCGGATTTCTGCAACGGGTGATTCGGCCGGTGGTGTTGTTGAAGTCGTTGTAACGGGCGTCCCCACAGGGCTTGGCGAGCCGGTCTTTTGTAAACTCGATGCCGAGCTGGGCAGGATGCTCGGTATCGGCGCCGTCAAGGGCGTTGAGGTCGGTGCAGGCTTCGCAGTTAAAGATATGACGGGCAGCCAAAATAACGACCAAATGCGCAACGAGAACGGCAAGGTCACTTTCCTGTCGAATAACGCCGGTGGAATTACAGGAGGACTATCCACGGGACAGCCTATCATTGTCAGGCTCGCAGTTAAGCCCACATCCACAATTGATAAACCGCAGAAAACAATTGACAAATACACCCTGGAAAACAAAGAACTGGCAGCTATCACAAGGCGGGACCCTACCATCGTGGCTCGAATATGGCCTGTCGCGGAGAACTATACAGCGATGGTAATACTCGACTATCTGCTTATGCACTACGGGTATCAAACCTTAAAGAACAAAATGGAATAAAAAAAGCCCCACGTAAAACGTAGGGCTTTTGGTTTCTTTCGTAATTACTAAGGAAAGGACGAAAGAATCATCGGACGCGGTGGTGAATAAATGGTCTCATTGTTGTATATATCGCGTGCCTTGACTTGAAATCGCAGATACTGATTTATTCTGCCAACATTGACAGTCCAGGTTGGCTCAGTTATCCAACCACTACTAAAGCCACTTGGCCAAATCCCGGGCTTATCCAGGCACTCAAAGTAATATTCCACGCCGCCACTTGGATCAGTGGCTACTACCGCTGTCATTGTAGCATAGTAATCTAAAGACCCGGCGCCGCCGTTTATCTCCGTAGGCAAACCATTCGGGTCAAACTGCATCGGATTAGGCGTCGGTGGAGTCGTATCCGGAGCAGGAGGTGTCGTTATATAAACTATCGCCGACCAGAGGGTTTCATTATGTCTGGCTGACCGGTCCCTGGCCTTGACCTGGTAACCATACGTAGTATTATAGTTGAGATCAGTATCTACAAAGTTCGGCTCACTAATCCAGCCACTATCGTGCCCACCAATAGTTACGTTCTTAAAGTAATACTCAACGCCGTTTTCATCATAGGCGATAGAAGAAGTCACTAAAACCGAAGTCGGCGTAATCCCCTGGGCAGACTGTATGTATGGAGCCGGCGCAGGCGGCGTAACATCTTCCGTGCCGGCATAACTGACGACAGACCAGTCAGTTTCATTGCCTAATTCATCACGTGCCTTTACCCTGTAACCATATCTGACACCGAGTTCAAGGTTTCTATCCACCCACTCTCTGCTGTTCTGCCAGCCGCTATTCGGATCGCCTAAGGGCAGCCGTTCGAAATAGTACTGCACATTCCAGCCCCAGCCATCCAATGATTCTTTCGCCACCATTCTGACTGAAGTCGGCGATGCCAGATATGGTATAATCTCCCATACGCTTGGATCTGGAATCGGAGCAGTTGCATCTTGAGCAAGCCAGCATTCTATAAAGAAGGCTAAGTCATATCTATCAACACTTGAATCGAGTGTAAGATCTGCACCACGGCACCAATCATCACTGTCGGAGCAACCAGTTTCAAGCCAGTGCGAAGCAAAGATTGCAAAGTCTTTAAAGTCAATGATGCCATCGGGAAGACCGCTGGGTGCTCTGTCAAAGAAATTACAGTAACTGCACGGTTCTGTAGCCGTAGTAAAGTGATAACCTAAATCAACAATACCTTTGTCGGGTCCTTCATCGGTTCGGGTAGTATATCTGGCCAGGCCGAGATGCCCTGCCAGGTCACTACCAGCATTCACACACGGACTATTCCGTGACTGCCCGGCTGCGGTTTGACTGAGATAGTAATCACCACGCAAGCCGGTTACAAACAATGGGTCGGCACTAATGTTGCCGGCAAGCCACCTGAGTGTGGAGCCACTTTCAACCCTAATACCAGACTTTCCACCCATGACGTCGCTGTGAGAGATAGCAAGGATTGATGGTCTCCGCTCGAAGGCGGTACTGGTTCCAACTGTAATTTCCTTGCCTTCATAGGCATAGTTATTCCAGAAAATACTATCGACGACCTCACCGTTACTCTCATAGCCACAATAGAGACCACCTCCGAAACCGGTACTGCCGGCTTGGCCATTGGTACCTCTGGCCAAATTGCTGACGAATGTGCAATTCAAAATAACAGGTCTGGCAAACCAGTTAACAGAAACTCCTCCACCACTTCTATTAGCTGTGTTATTGGTTATCAGAGAATTTGTAATTGACGCTGTATTGCTGCCGGCAAAGTAGATTCCCCCACCATTGCCGTTTGCGTTATTATGACCTACAGTACAATCAACAACCAAAACATTGGCATCAAAGCAATATATAGCTCCACCGTCACCAACCGATCCATTGGCAACGTTTCTGTTTAAATCACTTTGAATAATCTCACCTGAGCTGCGGGTTAAATATACACCGCCGCCGGTAAGCGCCACGTTATCCACAATGTTACAGTCGCTAAGGACTGGATTTGCATTAGACCAGTACGTTCCGCCACCGAGTGAAGCCTGATTTTCGCCAAATGCGCAATTGTTTAATGATATCGAAGCGGTATTTTCCGCACAAACGCCGCCGCCATGACCGACATAAGGATCGAGACGATACCTTAGTCCACTGGTCGGGTCGCCCGGGGTAGTATATACCGGCGGCGAGGAGATGTTATCTGCTATGTTGCAGTCAGTAAATGTTACAGCAGAACCGGTTGCGCAATAAACGCCGCCACCATAACTCGGTATCTCGTAGCTTATTTCCGGCTCAGGGTCTTCACCTGGTCTGTCGCCGCCTTCACCGCTCATACCGCCCTGAGCAATATTCCCACTTATAGTGCAGGCGGTAAAATCAACCGTGGAATCTTCACTACAGTATACGCCACCGCCATAACCGGAGTAGATTCGGTAATCGCCGACATAGCCCCAGTATTGCCAGAGATTACCTGTTACCAAAATTGTTTGAAGACTGGATGAATCATAAAAAGCGGCTCTTGAGGAGCTCCAGTTTCCACCATAGTTAGCTGTGCCGCCGTTGGCTTGATAATTACCGCCGTTGCCGCCATTACCACCAACGACCGTATTATTAACAATCTGGCAGTTTATAAAGTTTACAGCACTGGCAGGTCCGCAGAATATTGCTCCTCCGTATGCCCAACCGCTCCAGCCGCCTCGTCCGGCGTGCTCATTATCAGTGGCGTTTTCACCATTACCACCGTTTCCACCACCAATAAAATTATTACTGAATACACAGTTTTTGATTGTGCAGTTAGCATTTGCATTTATATAAATTGCGGCACCTTCAGCCACACCTCCATCATAGCCATCAGGATGGTTGACGTCCTGCCTCACACCACCAAGAGCATTACTGCCGGTCCAATTGCAGTTTTGAATCGTCAAACCATCCAAAACAGTACCATTTGCGCCGGTAGAAATAATGAAAGCGCGGTTAAAATATCCTGTTCTATCAATAATCGTCTCCGCCACACAGTATGGATCGCCGGGATGCTCCGACATGATAGTAACTTGCTTGTTTAATTCGATTTGAGGGCCATAATAGATACCGGGGTAAACAACAATGGTATCACCAGTTTCGGCTGCATTAATTGCGTTTTGAATCGTCGGATAATCTCGTGGAACAGTCAATGTAACCGGCGGTCCAAACCCAACACGAACAGTTCTGTTGGAATATATAGAAAGGGTGTTTTCAGGAGCACGAGAGGCATCATTATCTGTGCCGCTCCATTTTCTAACCCTATAACCTTCAGCAGGTTCAGCTATAAGCTGTACAGCCGTACCGAGCTTGATCGAGTCTGTGGCAGGTGCCCTGATTGTGCGAGTGACACCATCTTCCAACCATCTCGCAGAGAGCCGGCCGTTTCCACCATCTACCGCGATTGTCAGGTCATATTTAGTCTGTACAAGACGAGCGGTCACAACCTTGTCCATATCCATTATCACGGTGTTGGTTGGTCCCGTTAAACTATCATCATCCGTGCCGGTCCATAAAATCTGATAACGACTTGAATCGTAAGAGTTACTATCTACTGTCAGACGGACCGTTGTATACCAGTTATAGAAACCATCATAGCTGGGATTATAGATGTCAGGCTCAATTACGTTGACACCGATGGACGTAAAGGTTAACCTAAACCGAGGTATCGTGAAAGCTTCATAAT